>JAABUK010012724.1_pt1 | contig 10665 bp, 11 predicted proteins | sample 5559141 | NCBI WGS metagenome assembly JAABUK01 (sample SAMN10711869, study PRJNA513367) | rock metagenome | isolation source: Antarctica rocks | place: Antarctica: Victoria Land, Pudding Butte nord | collected 2016-01-03
ATAATTTTACTTTTAAAAATAATAAGATATTAAATATAACTTTTTATAATTAATATTATCTTTATAATTATAATTTATTCATAATTTTTGAAAGTCTTTTTATATATTTGAGAGATAAAGAAAATGTTTATAACTTATTAATGTATATAATAGTTTAAAGTAATATCTGATTTGTTTATATTTTATATATCTTTAAAAGCGATCTTATTTATAAGAAAAATATATTAAAATAATAAATATCATATTTATAAATTAATGAGATTAATATTCTAAATTTATAAAGTATTTATCTTTTAATTTATCTTTAAATAAATTTCAGAATAACGCGTTAAGAAATGTAAAAGTTATTTCTTACTTACAATTTTTAAATCATCTGATTTTATTAATATTTAAGCTATTATCTCACAAATAATTTTATATATGAAAGTCTGTTCTTTTATTTTAAGAGAAAGTATTTATTAAATTAAGCTATTTTCTTATTTAATTAATAAAAGCTGTGATGATTAATACGTAATTTATCGTGAAATTCCTTTATTAAGATGATATTGAAGAGTATCGCGTGAAATTCTATACTTTTCTTTATATCATGAAATAAGAGATTTAAAGAGTTTATTAACTCTTATAAAGTTATAATTATATTGAGTTTAAATAATAAACTTATAACTATTAAATTAAGCTCGCTGTCACGTCTAGAAAGTTGACGGTGAGGATGAATGAGGGGGAAAATAATGGCGCATTAGGCGGGCTGGCGCAGTAGACGGGTGGGAGACTTATATCACCCCTCTGAAGGTCAAATCCATCGATCGGCACAGCTGTCTTTGTGATCATGACACTATTCCAGTTCTTAGATTTCTGACATTCTCGTCAGTAACATATGCGCTAAATAAGTCCTCGTCAAGCCGCGCCCCGACCGCGGATTGAACTCACAACTTAATAATCAAGAAGGCATCTATCTATTCCGAAGCCTCTAAGAGAGGTCTTAGGCGGCCTCCCAGTCACCTTCTCTCTAGAATTGATGTAATTGGTCGTGAATCAAAACAAGCTCAATCATCTACCCGCCAGTACTCTCAAGATTTTCACCATCCACCCTTCTCAGCTGACTGATCCCTCAAATTGATCTGAGTATTACAAACACTTAGAACATGACTGATAACACTGAAACATTCTGATAAGATGCTGCCGTCTATTAAAACGCTAGAGATTGAGCAGAGAGATGAGGCAATCAGGCGCGCAAATAAGAGAGTCGATATACATCATGCCGCTGTTGATTCAGAGATTTCACAAGCCTCCAGCTTGGCCGGTGATGCAACATCAGATGGTATCTATATAATTGAAGCGCCTACTGAAGTGTCTCAAACTTCACTAACTGAGGAAGTAAATTATGAGCTTGCCAAGACTGCAAATAATTATGCCAAGGCTTACCGGGTCTCATGATCGCAAGCGGCCACTCCACTCTCCCAGCCTTCAACTTTTTATCCCTACTACCTCTCCCGAAGACCTGCTGACTACCAAAACATCAATCATTGTCCTCTTGACTTTGTTCATATCGTTCCCGATCGAATGCTAGCTGAATTCAGACAAGTCTCCCTCTTAGTCCAATTCAAAGTCCCCACATCTATTTCCGCCCGGAAACTTCAACCCTCCGCATATGCTTTCAACGACTACCGAGAGCAACGCTTCCGCGACCAAACGATCCGATCTTTGCGTAGTGGAAATGAAGGAAAACAACGTGGTAGAAGATGACTTTTACAGCCATTCTTCTCAGCATCAATCTGATTTCATGGGTCTGCCAACAGAGAGTGAGAACAACGTAACCGCTCCAGTCAGATTTGGCAACTGACCTGAGGCAGTTCGCTTCGAGATTTATCGTTACTGCGTGGAAGATCTTGCCGGTGACATCAATGAGCATCTGACGGTCGAATTGCGACCATCTCTTGGAACTGATGAATCGTTCACCCAGATTGACAACGTTGATCCTGCGTGGATATCACTACTAAATATTAGTCGCCAGATCCGGCACGAGGTCGACCCTTTATTTTGGCGTTTCAATACGTTCAGGTTGCGCCCCGGAGCAATCAGCCGCTTGGAAGCCTCTGCTTGCAAGCAAATTCGAAGAGTTCTTCTTGAGGTGATCTACCCCGATCGAGGAGCATCCAGCTACACTTTCAACCTCACACAGCTCTTCGAGGTCATGCCTCAGTTTCTGAGACTTCCTTCTCTGGAGGAAATGAATATATGCATCGATGCGCCCTGTCTTCGAGACTGCATTCCTATTGACCGCAAAGGCTACTGCCAAGAACACAGGAAGCAGATTAGCGACTCGAAAGTCCTATGCGGTCTTGCAGAAGGCCTCAACGAAAACTGGGCAGGATACCTTCACTTCCGGTGTCATCTGACTCACAAAGCCATGTTGCGAACGCACGAAGTAGTGGCTACAGCATTCCCCTCCCTGCGCGAGAAGGGCAATAACTCTCTCAACCCTTGTGACGACCACTCACTAGGCCAGTGCGAGAACATTACATGCCGTCTATTGCATGCGATCGAAGAAATGTGCGGAAAGGGATGGGGGGATCCTACCATGCGTTTCTACTCCTTTGAGGAGTCGATAAGCAGCTGGGATAAAGACACCACCATCTGGAATCTTCCACACGTTCTATTACCGTTGGTAGTCAACCTCATGGATTGGAAAGGGGGGGGTAATTAGAAGACTCGCAATAGTTTGTTATCAATCCGTCGCTTATCTAAGGTACTTATCTTTAGAGTGGCGACTGGCTGAATTAGAGCTTGTTCACTGTGTTCAGGTATGGCGAGCGACCCAGGCGCTGCGATCGATAGACCGTCGAATATAGCGGGTAGCTCAGGCTCAGCGAGCAGCCCAGGCATAGCGGGCAGTCTGAGCACGGACGGGCAGCTTAGGTATAGCGGGTGGTCCAGGCATAGCGGGCGGCCCGTATGTTGAATGTATGTGGCTGAGCCGCATTGGTGGCGCGTGAAGTAGCGGTGGCGTAGCTACTACGAGCGATCTAGTACGACTTTAGTCTGGACGTCAGATGGTGTTTCAGGGTCCTGATTTGAGCGAACATCACTCTGATCACAGGAACACAGCAGGCTGAAGCGGCCGTGAGACGGAGCTCTAACGTTAGAGGATATTATTGTGGGTCATTTACCAATCTACAATGCTAGAGTCTGGGGTTTGCACCTACTCCTATAGAATCAAAAAAACCAGCTTCAAATGCTACTGTGGACTTGTCATCTCCTCTTCTCTCATCAATCAAAGTCATTTGACCGGACGGAATCACAAGAAGATCTGGTACGTGAATAGTGTTGTCTTCCTCTGACAGAATGCTTCAAGTGACAGCCAAGGCTTACTCAAACCCTCCATCAATCACTAGCAGTGCGATACTTGATGAACGCTGATGTTTACGTACGCCCACTTGTCAGCAACTTCCTCGCTGGCGGCTGGGCCTTCACGGCGACGTCGATGGCATGCCTGGTCCTCCCCGTCGCCGGCTGCCCGCTCGTGCGTTGGCCCTGAAAGTCGGTATCCGTGCCACCTTCCTCACCAGAAGGCGGAAGAAATGGGCGGGCGCGGATGCTGTCCGACTTTGTTGAGGACAAAACGACAATCTTCTGGCGGATAATCTGGGGCCTGCACAAAGCTACGCCTTAGGCATAATGCGCGAAGCAAGCGTTACGCAGAAAAGGGGAGCTTGTGGAGGTATGTGCTTGGAAAGCGCGCCGGCAGATCAAACATGCAAATAATGGGAAGCTGTTTGATTGTGGATGAGCCACAACAGTGGGAGGCAGCATTGCAGACTCGCCCTCTCTGGAGTTGAGGTGGTTCCCAAGTCTCTAGGATTGGGTACGTCCTGCATGATCCCGGACATGAATATCAAACTAACATACTAAGGTTCTGGCCGAGAGCGCTTCCTTCCTCTTACGAGATCTGACAACGACTCAATCGCTTGTCCAAAAACCACACCACGAAGGCTGAGATGACTACGTAACTCTTCAGAGCAGTCGATATTGGGACGAAGGCAGCAGTCGGGACGAGTGCTCTTCTCCTCACCTCTTCCTCCTGCTGCTGGTGTTCCTGCTGGTGGCCCTAAGGATGTCGTGTCGTGGAAGAGAACAAGCTTACAAGGTTCGATCTACCGAGCTGTGAAGACCTAAGCGGTACATATCCAATAGTGGTGGAAACAGGGCCAGAGGCGAGTTGAGATGTCTGAGCAGTATTTTTAGACTCGTTTAGAGTACACTGGCGAATTAAGCTTCCTCTTTCCTTTCGCACTTGTCTTACTTGGTGGGGCTGGAATTGCGCATAAGGAGACCATAGTGCCCCATCAACCACCCAGTAGTCTCCAGCAGAGTAACTCCGTTGAACTGAGCGACCAAGATATAAGGTGATCACTCTGACATCCCCGCGTGGGCCGAAATGGTTGTACTCCGGTGAGTCCAACAATCAGGCGTTCGAGTTCTTTGGTTCAATGCAGCAGAAAATGGCTGGGTGCCATGTGACTGCCAAGCAGGCATTAGCGTTGTACGAAGGTAGATTTCAGCGAACGGGATGTGTACCTATCAATTGTAATGATCTGTCGTCCTTCCGCTTATGTATTCGTGCATGCATTGTGTCAAACAATAGAGATAGCTAGCAAGCGTGCCCGTTGTAGCCGCGGTCATTTTGTGTAACACATTGTTACTCAAACACAAGGTTCAAACCGCGCTGCAAACGGCGTCCTCGCAGAGGATTTCAGCACATGTTCTCATGTCCATGGCTTCATCCTCCTCCTCATCCCCGAAAGGTTCGGGGCGCACGGCAGGGCTCTCAGCAAGCTCCGGGCCGACACTGACCGCCTATCAAACCCATATCCATCTAATGCAAGAGGATCAAGGGCACAAGCAATGGAGTACCAGATAGATAGATCATGATGTATAAAGCAGACTGGTTCCACCTTTTGATTTGCAGCTCGCTCCTTCGCCTTCCTAGACCCCATCATGTCGAACGAAATGAGACTTTATCAAGCTGCCCTTGAGCTTCACGAGGTATTGACGGAAAACAAGATCGGGTATGGGATTTTTGGGGGTTGGGCCATCAATGCTCTTGGTAGCAATCGTGGCACAAAGGACATCGACTGCCTCGTGGCCGCCGAAAAGGAGGACATCGGCCGCATGTTCCTTGGCAAGCCGGGTTGGATTCGAATTCCCGGTCAGAGAGAAGACTACATTGCTTTCTTGGTAGGAGAGATGACGGAAAATGTACTTGTTGAAGTCTTTCTTGGTAAGCTTGGGTTCTGATAGCACTATCACAGACTGAGGGAAGTAGCATCTACCAGAGCCTCGGTGAGCACCGAGGCTATGCAATCGACAATGCAGACCATTGCAATCGACAATGCAGACCATTGCAATCGACAATGCAGACCATTGCAACCCAGACAGTCCAGATTCGAGGCCATCAAATGTGCCTATTGGGCATCGTGTACATTTTCAAGGGGAAGGTGAATGCGGCAGCAAACCGGCCGAAGGTTTCTGACTGCAGTGACATTGAATACTTATCCGCTCGTTTTGAGTCGTACCTCCGAGAGCATGCACATCGAATCAATGTTCAGGATGCTGGCAAAGCGATCAAGAGGTACCCTTCATTGTCCACGGTGTTTGGTAATCTTGGTATCAACGTCGAAAAGGCAATCGAACAAGCAGGCAGCCTTGAGATTACCTTCATGCACGCCCCTCCTTTCCTTTGTCAAAAGGCCTTGATGGAATAGCGGTCAGCGCATGGTCTACAAGTTGACCGATCTTGTGACCAGGAATTCTCGTTGACGCTGCCTGTGGCTATGAGACAGAAGTCTCTTCAGCCAGGCCTCAGTTCGCGCTTTCGGCTGTAGAACTCCTCGTTGATTACTGTAGAGAGTAATACCACGATACACAAATTGGGTGGACCAATGTGTATGGCCAAATATCCAGTAACGAATGTTTCTTGCGCCAGTCCAATAAGGAATCTGAGATTCAAGTACATCTGTACAGAAAGCAGAATTCCAAGGATTCGACAAATATTTCGGGTCGCACGTGTTTTTTAGGGCTGGAGCATGGTGCGTAACGATGAGTATTTTGCTTCCCGGATTCGCTTGCGCAACACCCTGCACGCATGTTCTGAGCCATTCAACATCTCGCTTGTGTTCCGCTTTATGGCTTACTACAGTCCAGTCGTTGATGTGGCAGAAATCCGCAACTTTCATCCTCACCCATAACTCGGACTCAATCGGTACGTGAGAGTGTAACGTGCATCCTAAGATGGTTATTCTTCGATTCAGGTGGAATTGGTTTCTGCATAGAATGGTCAGTCTGCCACCTAGGCATGACTCTAGCCTTAACGACTCGGCCGCATCGAGTCCTTCTTGTCTAGAGATGCCATAGAATTCGTGGTTCCCAAGGACGAGGAAAACCCGCCAGAACCATTGACACTGTACGGTTAGAAAATCCAAGTACTCCTCGTAGTTCTTGAGACAGCCAATATCGCCTGCCAGGACCAAATACGGTGCGACTTTTGGGATCTCAAATGAGGCGTAGGTTTCTTGGCTCTCCAGATGAAGATCTGACACATATTGCAGGGATACCCAGGGCCGCGGGGGTGTTAGACGATAGTGAGACATTGTGTTTCGAAAAATGGCGAGGGCAAACGAACAAGCCACCTGAAAAGCTGATGTCCAAGACCGACATCCACTGTTTTCGCCAGTTCCTTCTTGACCGTGAAGCGGCTCATCTGAGCCCGGGATCATCAATAATTCCTGATCATCTTGGCGATGGTAGGCATCGCTCTCCAAAAAACAATTTTGACGCTGTGGTCTGGTTTGTACCACGCCGAGAACGTATTTGAGCTCTTCTTCTCGGCTACGTTCGAGACGTGTACTGCACCACGCCTCACTCAATGCCATTCCATCAACCAGTTGCTCCACGCAGACGGCCGTGTAGATGTCTCGAGTCTCACAAACCCTCTTCAGCAGTCCCTGCAAAAGCGACGACAGACGAGGGACAGGAATCTCTGACAGCTCGGATAGATCAGTGGAGAAGTTGAACTCCTTGCTGAATTCAGAACGAGCTGCACTATATGCCGAACGCTGAACGATTGAATGTTTTAGCGGCTGAAGGTGGAAATACGTGTCAGGAAAGATAACGAGAGTTAGGTGGTCTTCCTCAATAAAGGCTTCAAAGCGAGGATACGGTTTCTTCCAGTCGGAGGATCCATTGGGAGGCTCTTCGGGCCATGTCGTGCGCACAAAAACATCGCCAAAAGCATTGATCAGTTTCGTTGCGGCATCTAGCTGTCGGTGCGGCACGCAGATACTCAGAGTCTAACATGATGAGTAAAAGCTTCTTCAGTCCTGTCATATAAAACTTACATTAAGTATTCGAGGCACATTGTAATAATTTAGCGCAACTTCTTCGACAACGCAAAAGATGATATGCCTAGGAGAGAAGGCAGCCCGCACAGCCGCGACGACTTGAGACACGATCATGAGCTGAAGTGTACGCCAAAGAACGCACGCATTCTTTCCTGCCACGAAAGTGAGAATTGGTGATTGAAGTGGGCTGACCCTTGAGGGTTTGAGAGGGATAGAGTAGCAGTTTGAAGTGGTGACGTTGGATTCCTGCGTCGCTGGGCTTCCCCCGTGCTCTAAGGCGCTATCTCACGCGACCCATGAAGCTGTGGATCAGTACGCTGGCGACATAAGGAGCTAGAGCACTGAACATAAGATAGCACAGAGACACCCACGTTTTCATTCATCGCGGTCTGCCTGTTGGCGTAAGGGCGCATTACTTATTTCGCCCGCCTGATGCCAAGGCTGCGCATGAGGCTCTTTGCCAAGGCCGCGAATGAGCTCTACATCAATTCCTCCTCTCTCCAATGTCGGCCTGGGCCTATGCAAGCCTCTTTGGTCTGATCTCATTGCTCTAGACAGGAGACAGTTGCCGACCCAGCAAATACAGGGCCCTCGAGGTCGCCGGCTGCGCTTGATAGGCCGGTTAGGTCTTTTGCGAGAATTGTGCTCCCGTACCCACCTACGAGTATGCGAAACGCCCCCGATCCCGATTCTCCGGCCAGCCGCTGCGGACCTTGGAGGCTTCTGCGGCAGTGTGGGACTAAAACAGCAAATTTTACACATTTCCGTGTGGACGGAGGCATCATCGCAAGCTTAAAAGTTGGTGTAGCAGGACAGTCGATGATGGACGATTGCGTGGATGGTTTCTTATGACAGTATCAACGACAACTGGAAGAGTCGATTATGAGGTGGGCTGAGCAGAAACTAAGGATAATCTACGATATCGAGCTGGATGTTGTGGAGCCGACTTGCGTTGATGGCCAGAGATGGGCCTTGATACATGAGTTGTGAGCGCCACCGTGAGCCGACGACGCTGTAGCTATTAAAGACGACAGTCAGCACGAGTTAGTGCGGAGGTACAACAACGCGGAGCAGCGGGCGAAGACCAGGTCCGCACGAGGTGGTCGTCGCGGTTGTAGAGAGCTGGCAGCTCCGTGAGCGCCATCTGGACACGCCCGTCATCTTCACAGCCCGCCATCATCACACGCCTGCCATCTCCACACAACCACCACCTTCACACGCCCGCAATCCTCTCACACTCCATGCCCCGGACCCCGCTTCTGCAAAACTTCTACCACCACGTCAAACATCAGGCACTTACAACTTTCAAATGGGTGTCTTAGGACTGGAATGGAAGACGACATTCTCCATTTTCTGGAAGGGGTTCACGAGGATGATGTTGTTGGGATAGAATTCGTTGGAATGGTGGCCCTCCGAGAAGACCGCAAAATTGTCAGTACACAGAATCTGCAAGTTTGTCAGAACTCTTGTCCATAAAAGGCATAGGGCATAGGGACACTTCATACTTCTTCTAGCGGAACTTGATTCCCTTGATATTGTTCTCGGTACGAATGGCATGGTCTTTCTTTGTGGCACCTTTCTTCGCTGATTGCTGACGGTACTGACGGTAATGCTCAGCCGTCTGGACATGTGCAGGTTTGTCGTTTGAGACAGGCATGTCCGCGTCCTAACCGAGCAAGTTGGGACCGAGCAAGCTGGGAGCGACCACGCACAGTGGAGGGGAGGGCGATGTATGAAGCGTTGTAGCAATGGCAATCTGCCTGCTGACGTGAGGACGAAGGCCAAAAGACGGAGGGCGGTAACATAGAGCTAAGAAGCGATCTAGAAATGAGACCAGAAGCTTGAAGGTAGAAGATGATGCTTGAGTAGACTCAGGATATGACAATGTTAGGTAAGAAGCTGTGTAGCCGCGCCCCTGAGGCTTGACAGATCTGACTGCGGGGCAAGAAGCTTTAGATATCGACGACTCCTCTTGGAACCAACGTTGAATTGAGGATGAGAAGTCTTGCCCTGTTCGATCTCGTCATCTCGTCCCCACCGGCAGGCGGTCCGAAAGCCTAGACGGCTGAGCAGCAGCACCTTGGACAAATAAAATGCTTCTGGCCATGCTTGCAGCTCGCAAGACGTGGATGTCTTGGAACAAGTGACGACGACAGCGACGGCGACGGCGGACTCCACCGGACGTGTAACCTGGGCCTGCGTCGACGTTGACGCAATAGTTTGACGTTTCGCTGGACTGGCGAACAATCATGTTGCTTGCTACGGCTATGCCTGTCTTCTGGCAATCGTTCTTGCTTCATCTGCTATACTTCGTTCTTGTTATAACATGCAGAGTAATCGTAATTATGTTGAAAAGGCTAACATGAGGCGGCTAACCAGGCTCTGATTAGTGCAGACTGATTTATATTCAAAGAGAGAGGTGACGCTGAGAGCAAGTTTAAGCACGAAGATAAGATAAAAGGATTACTGATAAAGTCTTTAACATCAGCACTTTCTTCTTATTTAGATTAATTTCCCTCTTTATTAACAGCAAGAAAGTCACTACAGTTAAAAAGAGATGTAGTTAATAGATAGTCTATAACTATTAATTATATTTAATAATTCTGATTACTTAGATCGGAGCTCTTCTTAATAAAGTATATATAGTCTTAATTAGAAAATCTGTTTAATTTTATCTTTCTAATAATATTTACTCACTCTTAGCTCTTCTCATTATTATTCATATTTTTTATGATTCTTATTTACTGTATTATTGTCAGAAAGCGTTAAGACTCAGTCTTAACACGCAGATATAAGCTGACTGTAAAAGGAAACTTTACACATCAATGATCTATTCTTATAATATAAGAGAGTCATTATTATATATTTACTATATACACTTTTAATATATTCTTTATATATTACTCATATACTTATAAACTTCTATATCTCAGATTCTTATATATATATAAAGAATATCTACTATTTATCTATTTCCGATAGTCTTCTTAATATTCAGATTACTCTATTTAATAGACTGTTTAATAAAGATTCTTTAATATAATAATAAAGATATAAAGCGGAACTGATATAGTTAATAAAGATAAAGAAAGACTAATTAATAATATAAATATTAATTTAATAGTAGATAAGCTATTTATATCTTTTATTATTATTAATAGTAAATAAAACTATTAAATAATATTATAAGTATTTATATAAGTAAATTCAGAATAAAAGAATACTTAAAGATATTATTATAATAAAGTCTAAACTTATAAATAAAATA
>JAABUK010012725.1_pt1 | contig 10665 bp, 6 predicted proteins | sample 5559141 | NCBI WGS metagenome assembly JAABUK01 (sample SAMN10711869, study PRJNA513367) | rock metagenome | isolation source: Antarctica rocks | place: Antarctica: Victoria Land, Pudding Butte nord | collected 2016-01-03
AGGTCATAAAACCAATTGCGACCAAAACGAGGTAGAAAATTTTTTTCATACATTAAATTGATTGTACTTATATAAACGTAAGACAGGGCTTCAGGGTTTCGGAGAATTTGTTAAAATAAAGTTCTATCCTAAAGTTACAATAAAATTTAACCACGGAGGAAAGAATAGGTAACACGGAGGTCCACGGAGAATGTCCTCCGTGGACCTCCGTGTTACCTATTCCTTCCTTCGTGGTTATTCTTTCTTCCTGAATATAAGCAGATGTTGTATCGGCAGGAACTCTCCTTTATAATCGAGAACAAACCCATTAGCAGCCAGCTCTTTCTGCACCTGAACCACACTCATCTTATGTAATTCTTTTATTGCCACAGCCGGATCCTCTGCCTTGTATTCCATCAATAACAACCTGCCATTCTTTTTTAAAGCCTTGCGGATGTTCTGCAACATCTCATGGGGGAACATCAATTCATGATACACATCTACCATAAAAACAAGATCAACCGATGTATCCGGTAAATTGGGCGACTGGCTATCTCCTTTAACAATTTCTACATTGGAGCTTTTTAATTCCTTCTTACGGTTATTAAGAAGCGTTATCATTTCGTCCTGTATTTCCACAGCATAAACCTTTCCGTCAGGAACTTTCGCGGCCACACGAAATGTATAATACCCGGAGCCCGCACCAATATCCGCGACTTTACTAAAAGTTGTGAGCGGAAATTTACTAATAGCCAGATTAGTGTTTTCTTCCTTTTGCCGGCTGTTCCTTTCCAACCAGGATGCGCCTCCTGCTCCCATAACATGGGCTATTTCTCTTCCCATATAATATTTGCCGGTACCGTCAGGAGTGCCTTTTTTAATAGTATAGATAGGAGATTCCTGTACGGTTTGAGAAAACGCCGGTAAACAGGTGAAATGAAAAATTATCGTAAGCATGAGAAATGCTTTTACAAACAGTAAAAACCTTATTATCATAAATGAAATTTAAATACTGATAGCTGACTATTTATGCTCTAATCTACAACGTTGATGTAATATCATAACCATCTTATCTCGCGAACCATGCACCATTCATTCCAATTGTTATACCGCTGTAAGGACTGTGATTTGCGGTAAATGACTGTATAAAATCCACCCTGAAAAACTTTAATATATTTTCAAGTCCTATAAAAACCTCCAGGTAATTGTTGTTGCTGTTGACGAAAAAAGCGTTGGTGCCTGTCACCAGGTTCCAGTTAAGTTTTTTTAGCAACGGCAATTTGTTTGTAAGTAATCCATTAAAATGATGTTCCAGGTTTAAAGTTGTATAGATATTGGTGATAGTGCTATTCAGGTAAAATGGCGCCAGTTGAAAACTGTTAAGGTAAGTACTGGCAAAAATAGACTGGTTTCCATTGAAATGCTGGTAATCAGGAACCTGTACTTCATGCTTATTTAAAAATCCACCTATTGAAATCCTGTAATTAAGTGTGCCTGATAGTTTAAGATTTACATCATCATTCATTACAAAGCGCCACTTATCATAATTTACATCACTGCCAAAAACATCCTGTATTCCTTTAATATAGTCCAGGTTAAATGTAGGATATTTTGATCCTATATTAAACTTGTTACCCGGAAACTCAATATACCTTGCTCCCGGTTGCCAGGTAACACCAGCTGAAATTGAAAAAGCCTGGTGGCGGGTAATATTTTGTAAAAGTAACTCTGACGGATAATTGGGTGTGAAGCTCCTTTTTTTAACATTATAAAAAGTATAGCCGGTGGTATTATCTAATGGCATCCTGTCCTGGTAATTCAAACCTGTTCTGATAACAATGCCTTCTCCAATACCTTTAATAAAACCGGCACTTGCATACCAGGCTTCATATATTTTTAACAGGTTCTTTTCTAAGAATAAAGTGTTAATGGTATTACTAAATTCGGTGAAGGGGCTCAGGTTATTAAACTGGTATACATCTTTTCCACCGCTTAAAGAAAAGGAAGTAACGTATTTCTTACCTAAATCAAATCCGGTTGTAACGCCTGTGTTGAGGTGTTTGTTACTAAATCCATAACGGATATAAGGTGAAACAAAAATGCTCTTCCGGCTGATCAGTGCGCTATCGAACCTCCGTCGGAATGTACCCTTTAAATTTACAACAAGGCCTTCTACCGTATTATAATTAACAGCATCTACCAATGAATTCAGGGAATAAGTTGCCTTTCTTTTTTCCCTGCTAAAAGTTGCACCGGTAAATAAAAGACCGGTTACACTTAATTTATTTCTTCGCTTGTCGATTGAATCAAGATACCTGGGACTCTTTCGTATATGTTCCAGACTATCTTTTTTTCTGTAATCGGTTATCTCCGCCGCCTGTAAGGGTACCGGCCTGATGGAATCCCAATAAGCTGATGTTCTTTTATTTGAACTATCATTATATTTAAGAAAAGTGTTGTTGAAGAATTTCTTACTGAAAGATGGATTGAGATTGAAATCTGAATAAACATTTACAAAGCTTCCATATCCATCAAAACCAAAAAATTTAACGGACGGGTACATCACCTGGTTTTTAATAATCCATACATCTTTATTCAGCGGAACATACAATTGTTCGATGCGTAAGGTATCGACGATCTCCATTTGAGATTCTTTGGTCAACTGCAATTGTACGCTATGAATTCTCCAATCGCCTTCTGTTATATTTATATATCCTGAGAAAACCGGTTCATATTTCTCTTTGGGTATGACCTTTATTTTATTGATTTCTTTTCCATCTTCTATAAAAACTCCTTCAAATTTATATTTATAGTAAGAGAGCGCATTACTGGCTATAGGAGAAACAAAACCTCTGGGATTAAGGTTACGCCCTATCTGTATATTATTTTCATAAAATGAAATGATCTGCGGCTGGCTGAGTCCGAAGGCATCGCTTTGCCCGCTAACCTTTGTTGATGTTACTTCTATTTTTACTTTGTCGGGTTTTTGAACAGAATAGGTTGCCACGCTTTCTGCGAGGTACAACATTTTTAATTTACTGGTATCTCCATCTTCAAAATCAACTTTTTGTCCGAAGAACTTTTTTGGATAGCCGCGTAATTTTAATTGTCCCTTGATATATACTTCACATTGAAATTTGTCCAGTTGGTTCAGGTAGTAAGATCTTTTCTTAATCGCGTTACGGATGATCTCATAGGCGGGATCTTCACCTCCCGGCCTTACAATAAATTCCTTCATGCTTGTTTGCTGCACTGATAATGTAAAGTTAACAGTCAGGTTTGCATTAGATACTGATATTGTTTTCTCTTCCCGGCCATAACCAACGTATTGACAAACCAGCATGTATTTGCCCGGATCTAGCTGCAGTGTATACCTGCCCTGGTCGTTAGCTGTTGTACCAACACCGGTTCCTTTCACAAGAACTGAAGCATAAGATAACAGGTTGCCCTTATTATCTGTTATAACTCCTGATATCTTGCCAGCCAGTAATGATCCTGTAAACGATACAAATAAAATAATAACCAGTGCAATTGTCTTCATAATAGCTTGTAAATGACTAAACGAAAATAAGCCATTGAAAGTTTAGTCAAATAACTTGCATTTTACGTGGGTGTAATTGTTTTAGATTGGGTGCCCTTTCGCAGATAACTGCCCGCCAGTGCTGCAAAACCCGCTACCAGCGCGCCCATTAACCCCGTAAGCAAAACCAATGCAATGGGACTATTGATTTTTAAAATAATCATTGAAATCTTATGAGCAAGAATGTTATCATTTTTATTACTGGTAATGAAAGCTATCGCACTCCATAGAATAAAAATCGCTGCGAAACCGGCTATGAAAGCATATAGCGGTTTTTGAGGTATCAATGCTATTACAAAGAACGCTACTAAAGCAATACTCCACCAGGGCAAGTATATGCAGGCAACAAAACTTATTATAGCAATTAATAATACCGACACAATAAATTTCATATTCTCTTAATTGAGATTTTTTAATTGAAAACAGAGCAGCTAATTATTTAGAAAAGGTCATCCGCCATTTTATATGCTCATTATTCAAATCTGATTTTTTTATAACAAGAAGATGATAATATTCACCCTTAGCCCAGGTATCTATAAAATTGTCGTAATACTTACTGCCGGGGTTTCCACTTTGTCCGCCAGGATAAACTCCATAGGCTTCTGTTTCAGGTGACAAGTGCACCACCATCCTCCAGCTTGGACCATGAACAGACTTAGTTGCATTTATTGAACGGCTTCCACCTCCTGTATTTATTTGCTGACGACTGAATCCTAATAACTTTGTGAGGTGAGTGATCCGGGTATTTTTGAACTTCCACCATTCAAGCCTGTTTTCTTTTTCAGCTTTGTCCAACACAGGAATTGATTGCTGTAAGGCAAGCAGCACATCATCTCCAAGTGTTTCTTTCACCGGTGTATTTATATTATCCAAAAACAGGTATGCTGAATCTTTATATAATGCTTCCAGCAATGTACTTTCAAAAGGCATCTGATATTTTTTTAATGGTGCCAGCTCATCATCCCATATAACAACTTTTAAACTATCGAGAAAAACACTGAATATAGTGGCGCCTTTTTCATCCGGATCATTTCTGTAATTCCAGTTTTTTAAAATCTCCCAATATTTTGCTTCTTCCGGAGACATCGTTTTTTTGACAGATTTCAGCAATAACGGTAAGGCAAGTTCAGCAAATGCATCGAAGGTGTTAGTCTGTAATTTCATCATATCTTGAGGAGTGATATGCTGCATTCGCGACAACTCACGATTTATAGTAAGACCGCGGTAAGGCGGATAAGCAGAGCTTAAATAGTAAGGATAGCTGCTATCTGCAGGAACCTGGTTGGCACTGCTAACGAAACCTCTTTCGGGATTATACATATGAGGATTTTCATTTTGCGGAATCATACCCTGCCACATATAACTGCTATCAATACCCGGCATTACAAAGTCTCCCTGCCTCTTCCATTTAGCAGGAAATTCACCTTGTGCCCTTAATGCTATGTCGCCATTTTTTGCAGCGAAAACTATATTCTGACCAGGAGTGTGCAGTTCCTTAGCAGCGTGTAAATAATCTGAATAGTTCTTGCTATTATCAAGCCCGTAAAAACATTTTAATTCATTACTCGCATCATGAGCTTTCCATCTTACCGCATAACTTTTACCATCTTTATTACGACTGAGGTACTTATCATCAAAGATCACCGGTCCAAAAATAGTGTAAGCCACCGTATCAAAAAAATCATCCTTGTTCTTTACTTTAATGATTTCCATCCTGAATTCCGTATCCTTCCATGCGCCATTATACCAATACTGTTTTTTAGTTGCATCCTTAAACCTGATAGCATAATAATCTCTTACATCACGGCCTCCGTTAGTAACGCCAAATGCACAACTATCATTAAAACCAATGATAACTCCCGGGGCACATGGAAAACTTGCGCCATATACATTAAACCTTGGTGTATTTAATTGCATTTCGAACCAGAGCGAAGGAAGATTTAATCCCAGATGCGGATCATTACAAAGAATAGGATAATGACTTTTTGTTTTAGAACCACTCACAGCCCAGTTATTGCTTCCATTTTCCTTATCTGGTTTTTGTGGTACCACCGGCATTAGGGAACTGTCTTTATTATAAATAAAGTACAAAGAATCGGCACTGGCTGGAATAACCGGACTAACAGCAGGTTTCTCATATCCAGTACCACGCGGAACTACTGGATCTGCAGAGTCCTGAACCAGCGGATACAATTTATCAAAGACTGCTTTGGTAAATGCGTTTCTTGCAGTGGTATATTCAAAGTCAGATTCACCTCCTGCCAGATCATAAGACATATATTTTAAAAAAAGTGCCGTTTTAAGATTTGTCCAATGCTCCGGTTTATAACCCATCAGCTTATATTCAATGGGTATGCTGCTTTCGGTAAGGGTATTTATATAAGCATTAACTCCTGCGGTGTATGAATTGATAATTGGTCTAGTAAGAGGATCAGTTTCCATTAATGACAAAGATTTTTCGGCTGCGTATACCATTCCTAATCTCCGGAAATAGCGGTCCACATTATTCAGTATATCTGTAGTGCCGGATGTAGCTCCTAATATTTCACTCAGTCTTCCTCCTGCAGCACGAACCTGAAAATCCATTTGCCATAAACGAAACTTTGCATGCAGGTATCCCTGTACATAAAATACATCCTCATCATTTTCCGCAAAAACATGAGGCACCAGCCGGTCATCCAGGTACACTTCAGCAGTACCCTTTAACCCGTTTAAATGAAGTGTTGCATTGAAGCCTGCATCTACAGGTTCTGCATTTTGCCAAACTCCATGTTGCGGACTTAACAAACTACCAAGCGGAGCGGGCAGCAGCCACATCGTATTGAAAGCAATTATTAAAACAATGGTAATAAATGATGCAATAAGAAAAGGAACAATCCTCATACGATAAGTTTAGCGATAAATAAAAGTAAAGTATTTATAACACTTAAACTATCGTCATTTCAACAAAAAATTTTCTTAAACCACGTTATTATTTTTGAGTGGAAATAGTTAATAGGATAATAAATGAGGAAGCTATCTTACTACTAAAAGGGTATTGACATTCCATGCAGAGTTTTTCAATTTTAGGTGTCAATAAATAGAAACACTTAAACGAATGTATTATTTGGGTGTCAAAATATAATATTGGAAAACGAGTGGTATGAAACCTTTTATAATACAAATGGATAAAAATAAAAAGCTGGTGCTGGCTATCATGTTCCTGGTTTTGATGGCGATGAGTTTGATAAAATAATGGTTAATCAATGTCGTTGACTTTAAGGATGCCAAATACCTTTATTCAATATGTAACTATCAATGTTCAATAGTAAGCAAACATTGTTTTTATTAAAAGCTCTTCATTGTGTTAAATATTGATAGTTGAATCAATGTCGCTGACTTAAGTTGTTTATAGTATTCTTTTGTGTATGAAAATATAATGAAGTTAAAGATTTTAGTGTGCCCTGTGTGATTTCCTTTGTGTTCCTTGTGGTTTAAAGACTCTCAGAATTATAGACCTTATTTAACCACAATGAACACAAAGGAAATCCCACAAAGGACACAAGAGGTGGCGATAAGTGTAATTGAACATTGATGACCTTAACTTAAGGTGGTTATTATTCGGGCAACTTCTTCACCGGTATTGAAAGAATGAAGCACGATTCGCAAACGTTCCCGCCCCTTGGGTACACTAGGATACAATATGGGCCGTATATCCAAGAGCTTGTTCTGCAGTTTTAAAGCTTCCTTTTTTACTTCGTCATTACCTGGGATGATGATCACCTGAATGGGTGTTTCACTCTTTAATATTTCAAATCTAAACTTTGCCTGCTGAAACTGATTGATGAGTTGATTCAAATGTTTTCTTTCCTTATTGAGTTCAGGAAAAATTTCATAAGATGTTTTGATTGTTGCAATACTTGCTTCTGGCAATGCCGTTGAATAAATAAAAGACCTGGAAAAGTTAATAAGATAATTTTTTAAAGTTTCGCTTCCAAGTACAATAGCCCCATGCGCTCCGCAGGCTTTACCAAAAGTATGCACACGGGCGAAACACCTGTTTTGCAAACCAAGTGATTGAACCAACCCTTCTCCGATCTCTCCAACAACACCTGTTGCATGCGCTTCATCTATAATAACATGTGCTTTATATTGTTCACACAATTCAATAAGCTGTTGTAAAGGTGCTTTGTCTCCATCCATTGAAAAAACAGATTCGGTAACTACAAAAATATTTCCGGTAGCATGCTGCAATTTTTGTTGAAGGTCTTTCAGATCATTATGTTTGAATGCATACGATTGTGCCAGGCTTAAGCGTATGCCATCCCTTATTGAAGCATGAGATAAATAATCATAGATAATGGAATCATTGCGTTGAGGTACACAACTTAATAAACCTGTATTGGCATCATAACCTGAATTAAACAGCAAGCCTGCCGGAGCTTTATGAAATTGAGCGATCTGTAATTCAGTCTCTTCTATCAGCGCATAATTTCCCGCAAGCAGTCTTGATCCGGTGCTTCCGGTTTTGAATGAAGGGTAATCACCTGAATGCTTCCTTTTATATAACTGTTCATCAATCAACCTGTTTGTTGCAATTCCCAGATAATCGTTAGAACAAAAATCAATTTTTCCCTCAGACAATCGAAGCTGCCTGAAAGCATTCTGCTGTTTTCTTTCTTCGAGTTTTTTTGTTAAGAAATCTTTTTTCACTCAGGTATGAGGTATGAGGTATGAGGTATGAGGTATAAAAATACTGCAATATATAAAGAATATAAAGAAATTTCAATGATCTTAGCGTTAAACGGAATAATCTGAAAGATAGGAAAGATAGGAAAGATAGCTAAAGCTTATACCTCATACCTGATACCTGATACCTCATACCTCATACCTGACATGGAGCAAAAAAATATTCTCGGCTTGCAACTGCCAACTGATCCTAGATGGGTGGATCTTGCCAGTGTTTCACTGGAGGCAATTTTAACCGATCATGCCTGGTGCGAACAAAAAGCCGCATCAAGCTGCATTTCACTCATTCAACGATACCCCGATAAAGAAAAACTGGTGAGCGCATTGTCTCCACTTGTAACAGAGGAATGGGGACATTTCCGATTAGTGGTCGCCGAATTAAATAAGCGTAACCTGCCCCTGGGTAAACAGCGTAAAGATATTTATGTAAATGAACTGCTTAAATTTCAAATAAAAGACGGATCTGATGAAATGAGGTTGCTCGATAAACTACTGATCTTTGCATTAATTGAAGCAAGAAGTTGTGAACGGTTTAAGCGCTTAAGCGAAGGCCTGGCAGATAATTACCTGCAGCATTTTTATCGCCGCTTTATGGAAAGTGAAGCCGGGCACTATCATTTGTTTATTGAACTGGCTGAGACCTACATCCATAAAGATAAAGTGCGTAAGCGCTGGCAGGAATGGCTGATGTATGAAGCTGACGTTATGAAACAATCTGCTATTAGCGGTGACAGGATACATTGAATTGCTATTAGCTTTCAGCTATCAGCCGTCAGCTTTCAGCTATCACTATTGCTTACTAAGAATTAAAATAGATAAATGTTAGTCTGGACATCTTATTGATCAGTTACGAATAGTTGTAATCTTGTTGGGCAGACAGCTAACAGATGATAGCACATAACCTCTTTGTCATATCATGAAAAAAGTTGACACTTTTATAGAATTTACATTGTTTAACCCTAAAGGGTTGATATGATTATAGTATTAAAGAATGTTTGAATAAACCCTGAAGGGGTGATATGATTTTCCCCCGTTTAAGACACTCTATGTCACCACTTCAGGGTTTTGTTTTAAATTACATTCTTTTATTCACACTTCACACTTCACACTTCACACTTCACACTTCATACCTCATGCCACATACCTCATACCTCATACCTTAAATGTATTTTTCACTGTAATACAACAATGATATTGAAACTCCGTTTGTGCTTATATAATGAAGCTGGTAAGTTATATAAACGTATTGCTGAATGCATTCATTAGACCTGGTTGCTAATCAAAGTCACTAAAAATAATTGTTCGGGGGCAGCCGGCATTCTACAACTAATATCCTTCTAATGAGTAGCCACCGATTTATGTTTGCGACTGGTATTGAAAACAGTTATCCTAATATATCGCTTCCAAATGGAGATACAAAGCGGATTGACGAAATGGAAAAAACCGGTCACTACAAGCTTTGGAAAGATGATTTTCAACTGGTAAAAGAATCCGGCATACAATACCTGCGTTATGGACCGCCTTATTATTCCACGAATGTTGCACCGGGTGTATATAACTGGAGTTTTACTGATGATGTCTTTAATGAGCTTAAGCAATTAAATATAATTCCAATTGTAGACCTTTGTCATTTTGGGGTGCCTGATTGGGTGGGCAACTTTCAAAATCCTGAATGGCCTTATCACTTTGCTGAATATGCCGAGGCATTTGCAAAAAGGTTTCCTTACCTGATCCTGTATACTCCAATAAACGAAATATTTATTGCAGCCATGTTCTCCGCTCAATACGGATGGTGGAATGAGTGCAAAACGGATGACCGGGCTTTTGTAACTGCTTTGAAAAATCTCTGTAAGGCGAATATGCTTGCCATGCAGGCGATTCTTAAAGTACAGCCGGAAGCATGTTTTATCCAAAGCGAATCATCAGAATATTTTCATGCTGAAAATCCTTCTGTCCGCCCTCTTTGTGATTTTCTCAATCAAAAAAGATTCCTTTCGCTCGACCTCACATTTGGTCATCCGGTAGATGTGAATGTTTATAAATTTCTCATGGCAAATGGAATGACTGATCAGGAATACAACTGGTTTGGGGAACATTCGATAAAATCCCGGGGAAGGTGCATTATGGGAAACGACTATTATATAACCAATGAACATATGGTGCATACCGATGGCAGCACCAGTGCGGCAGGTGAAATATTCGGCTACTATATAATTACTCATCAATACTTCAGAAGATACCGGTTACCAATAATGCATACCGAAACCAATATAACAGAGCCTTTCTCTGTTCATTGGCTAAAGAAACAATGGGCTAATGTATATCGTTTGAAACAGGACGGCGTTCCTATTGTCGGCTTTACGTGGTACAGCCTGATT
>JAABUK010012726.1_pt1 | contig 10664 bp, 5 predicted proteins | sample 5559141 | NCBI WGS metagenome assembly JAABUK01 (sample SAMN10711869, study PRJNA513367) | rock metagenome | isolation source: Antarctica rocks | place: Antarctica: Victoria Land, Pudding Butte nord | collected 2016-01-03
TATATAAGTAGTTCCTACTATAATTAATAATTTAATTAGAGTCTAGCTTTACTTATAATATATTAAATATAATTTATAATTAAACTTTTAAATTAAAAAGGCTAGCTCTTTAAAATATCTTTTTTTTTTAATATTTAATATAACTTCCTTAGTTATATAATTTTAAGGCCTTTATTAATAAGAATCCTAATAATCTTATTATTTAAAGTTAATAGCTAGTAGAATAACTATTAATTTATTCTTATATAATAAGTATATCCTCTAACTTTTTATATTATTATATTCCTTATCTTAAGTAATATTATTATAATATATATTTATTATACTTAATAATCTTATTATCTTAAAGAGCTTTAATAATTTAAATTTCAGAGTTCCTCTCTTTGAATTTTTATTTAATAAAGTCTTTTATAATAGCTAGCTTTATAAAAGGGGTTATATTAATAAATATATCTTAAAGGAAGTAAGATTTACTACTATTAAATCTAAATCTTAAGGATAGAAGAGGTATTAAATAATAAAAGGTATAAAAGATTAAGATAAGAAAATATAATTATAATTAATAAACCCTTATTTATTAATCTTTCCCTTAAGAACTAGGATTTTAAATAAATTTTAATAATATAATAAAGAATAATTATATAAAAAGTATTAAAGATAAGTAATAATAATAAGGTATATAATTAAATTACTTCCTATACCTATAATAGCCTTAAATTGTTATTAATTATTATTAAATAAAGTTATAATATTATATCCTTACTCCTTAAGCTATAATAAGTAATTAAAGCTTAAGATATACTTTATAAATAAAAAAATCTTATATAAAAATATAATTATAAATAAAGAAATAATATATAATTTAAAGTAAGATAATAAGGTAGAAGTTTATATAAAGATATTATATATTTTATATTAAGATAAGCCTTAATAAGATAAACGTAATATAAAATAATACTTAAAATTATATATATAATTATAAAATATAATAGGCTAGTTTATATATAAAAGGATATATAATAACTTTATTATTAAGCTTAAAGATATCCTTACTATTTATAATAAGCTATTATTTAAAAAATTATATATTCTCTATTAAGAATACTAGTCTTTATTAGAGGTAATTTCCTTTTATATTTATATATTATATTATTATTTAAATAGTAATTAAAATTTAATATATTCTAGATAAATTAATTCTATAAAGCTCTCTTAGTTAATTATAATTTACTTTTAATAAGTATAATTAAATAAGTTATTAATAAAATTATAAAATATTATTCTATAAAGTATTCTATAACTTTATATATTATAATTATATATTAAATTATTAGCCTACTAGCTTTAAAGATATATTAATTTAATACATTTAAGGCTAAATAAAGAAGTTTTAATAGAGAGTTATATATTAAGTATAAAAGGTATTTTTTTTAATATATTATACCTACGCCTTCCTTATTCTTTATATTAATAACTTAAATATTTATAACTTTAAAAGACCCCTTTATATATCTATTATAAGAAGGATATATAATAGGGCTAATAAAAGGGATTAATAAATTACTATAATTATATAAATAAAGGAGATAAAATTATTATTAAAAATTTAATATTAAAAGAATTATATACCTTAATATAATCTTATTTTATTATATAATTTTTATAAAATCTAGCTTAATACCTTTATACTTCTCTTTATTAATAAACCTTAATATTAATAATTTACCTTCTTATTAAATTACTTATAAATTTATAAGATTAGATAGCTAGCTTTAATAGATATATTATTATTAAACTATCTCCTTTAAGATTAAGTATTTAGGGGTATTAACAAAGAGCTCCTTATCTTCCTTTATATTTATAAGATACTCTTATTAAGTAGATATTTACTCTTTAATTAATATCTTATTCTTAGGTATCTAAGAACCTAAATTCATAAGGTTTAAAGTAAATAGGACTATTAATATTAAAAATAAGCTAGGGGCTCTTTAATTTATTCTACCTTTAAATTAAATAAGCTTAATATTAATAATAGTTAAATTTTAAAATAACTCTTCTTCTCCTAAAAAAAGGTATTATATATATTATAAGTTAAGTTATAAGAAATAGGATTAATCTTAAAATTATCTTTATCCTTATTTAAGTCCTATTATAATTGTTAAGCCTTAATAAATATAAAGTAAAAGTTAATATTAAATTTACTATTATTTAATATAATATAATACTTATATTTATTATTAACTATTAAAGTAATATTAATATTTAGGAATACTTATTATAATTATATATATTAAAAGTTAATATACTACGCTTAGTCTTATAATATATAAATATAACTTTAACTCTCCTCCCCTTAAGGTTATAAATACCCCTAATATAATATAAATAAATAATGAAATTCTTAAAGTTAAAGTATTAAACTACTATTAAATTAATTAAAAGGAGTCTATTATAAATATAATATATATAATAAGAAGTAATATTTTAATATTTTAAAAATAAGTTATTTAGACCTCCTCTTTAAGAGTAAAATCTCTCTTATTAAGCTTAATAGTCTAAATAGGAGTTATAATAAGGCTAGGATAATAGAGGAGGAGGAAGTAAGTAAAAAGGATAGTAAAGTTAATTATAAGGTACTTCCTATTAAGGATAATAATAGTAATCAGAGGTATTAATATTATAGTAGATTATTATTTTATATTAAAAAGTAAAGAGAATTTTTATATCTATTATATTTTATTTATATTATAAAAGTAGTAGTCATGTAATAATAATAAAGATTAGCGTACTAGGATAATACTTAGGATATTCTTATTAAGATACGTAGTAGTACTAATAGAGAAATATATTAATAAATATTTAGGAAAGCTTATAAATATATTTAATATATTAAGATAGAAGGATATTATTAACTTTATAATAAGCTATTTAGATTTATAATATAAATTTATATAATAATTTTAACTTTTTATATTTTAACTTTTTATTAATATCTAATAATCTTAAGAAAATATTAAATATATATTATAGTAATAGTAATAGTATTAATAGAAGGTTTAATTAAAGATATATCCTTTATCTTTAATATTAAAACTACCTTTAAGCTATTTATAATAATTATATACTATATTATTACTATTATATAGTAATAGATAACAGTTTATAAAATAGAGAATAATACTCTTTTTTATTAAAAGTTAATATAAATCTTCTAGGCTTAAAGCGCTAAGATATACTTAAATTATAAATTTAAACTACTATTAATTTATATTAATTATAATATATATAGTCTTAAGATTTAATAAGGAGGATTAAAAGGTACTTCTTAAATATTAAATATCTTTAATTTTATAGATAATAGTAGTTCTTTATTATAATATCTTATTATTAATAGTTAATTTTTAGCGCCTTTTTAACCTTTTAAAGGTTTCTCTATTAAAGATTTTAAGTAATAGTAATAAGTAAGTAATAGTACTAATAGTAGGTAGGTAATAGTACTAGTAGTAGGTAAGTAATAGTAATAATAGTAGGTAGGTAATAGTAATAATAGTAGATAGATAATAGTAGTAGTAGTAAGTAGGCGTAAAAAAGAGGTAGCTTACAAGAAGAATAAGCGGGATCTCTTTACTATTTAGTTATAAGGTTAGTCTAGCGAGTTTAGTAAGTATATTCTCTTTGTAGGTTCTATTATATTAAAGTTATACGTCTATTAAGCCTTTATAATATAAATATTAAATATTACTAGCTTAAATTAATTACTTATAAAAGTTAATTTAAATTAGGAAGTTTAGAATAGTAATATATATTATTAAGTTATATACCTTATTATTATAAAGTACGTAGTTATTTTATAATATATTTTATAAATTTTACTATAGATAAGTAGTAATAATATTATTAAGTAAGTAATAATAATAGGTAAGTAATAGTAATATTATTAAGTAAGTAATAATAATAGGTAGATAATAGATATAATATATAATATATATTTAAGTATTATTATACGTAGATAGCTATCTAATATTCGGTTTATAAAAGTTAATTTACGATTTTCAAAAGTTTATGTCCGGAATGTCGTTGTGACCGCCCGTAAGCATCGACCCTGAAGCTCCGCCTTTTCAGCGGATACAACCATCCGAGAAACTTGACCCCAGATTATCTCACTGCTGCTACCTCGTCAGGGTTATCACCACTGCAAGGAGTTTTGCGTAGGTGCGCATGACAGCCGAGGGATGAATGAACGAAAGGAGACGTAAGTGTATCTTCTTGGGGGCGACTGATTTGATGCAATACTTGGTGGTTGCTTTCACTTTGTATTGCTTCAATCCCCTTCGACGCTACGTAGAAGCGTCTTCCTGTTTTCTAAACAAGGCTGAACTTTCGATGCGAATAAATTTTACGTGTGTAGATAGACCATGCTATGGTAAGGCTACGTCACAGCCCTGATTAGTCAGGACATTCACCCTGGGAAGCAAAACAAACTCTTCACTTCACTGCTCAGTAAACTTGCGCTCGACTGAACTTACATTGATGCAGCTGGCTATGTTATTCTAAGGCTGTCAGTACAACGACACTAAGACCAGAGAATCAACATAATCAGAACTCGATCATCGATCCCACCATATTACTAGCCGCGAGCCTCGAATCCTTTCACTACCGACACAAAGATGCCTTTGACTTCGTACTCAAAGCTCCTCAAGATTCATCGACGTCAACCAGCTAAAACGAAGTACTCGCCTTCTTTCTCAGACCTCCCTTCAGAGATCATTCTGAATGTCTTCAAGAGCACAGACAATTTTTCGGCAGCTACAACTCTCAGTAGCATTTCACGCCAATTCAACACAATGTGGAGACTCAATATCAACTCCATCAGTAAAGCCATACTTGGGCACATGTTTGAGGCTCATGAAGAGGGACTTGCTCTTGTGACAGCCTTAGAGGCGGCGTCCGATGAACTATTTGATATTGAGCCACTGGACCCCATCAAGCGAGCTGCAAATCAGGACACTGTGTCGGGAGCTATCGCACGCATAGACATTTCATCTCAAATGCTAAGGTCGCCCTGCTGGTGCTCAAGTTCTATGAGGAGTATGTGATTCCCTTCGATACAGACCAGTCTCAAAGACTGAACACTAAAGAGCGCGTTCACTTCTTCAAATCCTACTACCTCATATTTTTCCATGCTATACACGATAACGCAAGCCTATCAGGTACTCTCTATCAAAAGCCAGACAGGGTGTTCACCCTAGCCACATGGGGCCTAGGGTTTCGAAAAATGATCTTGTACTTGCGACTCGAAAACAATCAGTCAGGACAATATTCTGAAGAGCTTGCTGCCCCATTGCCAGTCCTCTGCAGGGATCAAGTCCCTGAAGTCCCCCGAGGCCTTGCGTAGGTTACACGAGGCCCTGTTCGAGTTCGTCTTCAAGCTGTCAAACCTGGAAAGTGATATCTGTTGGCATCGGAAGCCCTGGACGCCTTTCTACTTGTTGTACGTGTTCGACGGTGCATGCGCGGATATAGCGTGTACCAAGCAACACGAGGTTTGGGAAGAGAAGTTTTTCGAATGGCAAAGTACGCAAGCCTCTGTCATCAATGTCAATAGCAAGCTGACCGCTTTGTGCGTATAGGGTGGTTTCATCTAACCCCAGTCCAAACCTGTTCTGGCAAACGGCACTTAAACCATGGACCAAGCGGCAAGTTATAAAGGTTATACCCTATGTCCTGGCAACTAGGCATTGGCAGAATCACTTAGAACGAGTGCCCTGCCAGGATATGGGCTTGTCAAATACCAGCCTGATATTGCCAGACAAGATTGTGAGTCATAGGCTATTCAGATTACAATGTGGTGAGGGACGGCATCTCATGTCACTGGCTCACTGTATGTCATGGTACAAGTTGTTTCCAAGATCGTGTTCATCCCGAAGGTAGGAGCCATTGTCTTCGGAGCAGCTGCAGACGAAGGCCAAGGCGTATGAAACTGTGGCTGATACACTCCCTGCTCTCAACCCAGATCTGTGACGAAAGAAAATGATAAGCAATGACCGAAAGCTCTATGAATCATGCTCCGCCAGCTAGGACTTCAAACTTGCAGCAGATCCATGCACATTTCATGTACCTTAGCGTCTCTCGACCAGCCACATATATGCTATCATTTAATACCCACCCTGCAAGATTCTGCGGGTCATGACTTGCGTTTATCTCTCATGACCTTGAATGCCCCGATGCACACCAGGTGGCTCCAAGATAAGGAGGCTATGGAATCACTATCTATAGACAGCTTTCCTTCATCACGTTGAGATCCTGCTGTAATGGTAAAACATGGTAGATAACGAAGCGATTCTCCCGCTGCAGGCTGACTTGCCATGGCCATGGAAGCTATACAAAGTAGTAATTTTATACCCAACAATCAAGGATCTTATCGTCCGCGAGGTCATCATCAGATCTGCATTACAAATCTCAAGCGCTGATGCTAAAATCGAGGTGGCTACTAGTTTCTAGCTTCCAACATCGTTCAAAGGCTCAGGTGGTACGTGATATCGATTTACCATTCACTCCTTTATGAGAATCATAATACTGCTAAGCATTTTCATGGTCTAACACTCGTAGAGTTCGACGCGCCGGCGCCAAGTAGAGTCTTAGACCACTCGACAGACACTATATCCCAATCAGCTGCATATAAGCAGACCGCGAGCACTGCGCAGTTTCTTGAACCCCACGTCATTGAGATAATGATATATTGAACGAGGATTCCCCAAAGGGAGCTTATAAATAGGCAAGGCTTGGACCTTTCCATCAGGATAGCCTTGCATTAAAGATAGAAAAGGGGGTCAATCGGATACTTCGATATCCAGAAAAGAAGAGCTCACCACGGATCCTCATTTCTTCGATATTGAAGTTGAACTATGAGAAGAAGCCTCATCGTTCAGTGTAAGAGATGTTACACCCGCGAAGGGAATTGTAGATGATTACGACCTAAGCAATAATTGCGCAGGCGTCGTCAAGCGTATCGGACCTGATATTAAGATAGAAGACTTCCAAACACGAGATCACCTGTCGTTGGTAAGGCACCAATCCGTTGACCGCCCAGAACCCTATAATCCGTTCCCAGAAGAATAGACGATATGGATTTAGCAACTCTCGCGTGCGTTGGACTATGCCTCACCATTGCCGGTTATTCACTGATCCTTACCGCGAGGCCACAACCATGCCGAGTTCTGCCTCATTCACAGCTGCTGTTGGGTCGAACAGATGGCTAGCCAAGTCGGACAGATGAATGGTGCTAAGCTATCCCTATGGTTGGGCCCCAAAGCAGAAGAGATTCCCGCAGAGAAGATTCTGGCTTAGCAGACAATATCATCTTCAACTCCTGCGATTTGTCATTCGTTGAAGAGGAGTCGAGTTTATTGACGGGCGCGATTGGGACCTTGCTCTCAATCAACACGCAGGAGGACTTCAGATACTCTTGGAGTTGTATAGCTCCATTCGGTCAAACGATCGAGTTTCGAGGCAGAGCGCTTTCCGGCCACAACAGATCATACGCCTCTATGAGTCTGGTTATAATATTAGAAATGGGACAATCTCATAAATAATTCATACAGGACTGTATAGAATGCTTCCATGATAATCAGAGTACCAGTCACACAGCCACACAGTCACACCGCAGCGTATCGCAGAGAAGGCTTAGTCACAGAAGATTGTTACCCGCTCGTCGATGGTTTCCGATGTAGGTGGTATTGGGCGCGACAGAAGACCCCGCGGGGCCAACTACTTAGACTGACCACATATGGCTAGCTGCGGGAGGGTTGTCCCAATCAGGATCGCGCCTAAGCGAGCGGATCACGTATTCGTACGGAGGATGACACCGAAAGTCTTGAGCAAGCGCCAAATCTACGGGGATCAGGGTGCCTAAAATGTTAAGCTTCCCTCCGGGGACTCACGTACTACTAGGGTGCGATTTCCGGGGTAACTGTCCTCCCAGCTAATCCAATGATTGGTGCACTTCCCGTTAGCGCCAATTCAAGACTTTTGGTGTCATCCTCCGTACTTGACCCTGATTCAACCACTCCCCAACTTTACTGCATCCCAATGCTTGAGCACGCAGAAGTGGACAAGCAATCTGTGAAGGCACATATGCCAAAGGGTCCCTTCCCAGAAGTACCATGTCAAACACCTTTATTGAAGAAAATGCCAGATTTCTTACCTTGTGTAGGGTATCATGCTGGTGGAGAACTCACAATCAACAGAGCTGCGGCACAGATGTCGACACACCTTACGCAGGCGAATGGACCATGCTGGCAGGCATGGTCCCGGCATTTCGATTTGATTGGTCTAGGAGACGATGGGGGCAGCCATTCGGTCTGAGAGCAGGCTGAAACGGCTGCTTAGTGCTTACAGTGCCTCGATCTCGCGTCCGCCATTTTTGGCGCTTCTCCAATCTCGAATACGATCTCGACGCAACAAAGCCATCTCAGCCTTATGAGCGACCAGACTTGAACACAGATCCTATATTCCTCCCATCGCACTCGAGTATGCAGCTTATATACAACCCAGGAGCTCCTCCTGTTCTTCACTACATTGCTTCTCAGTCCCGGTATATAGTCAGAAACTTTGATTGTGTCTACGACCAGTCTCCAACGAACATCTCTCTCTGCTCCAATCATCTACGATGGATATGCCAACGACCAACCCCTCGCTTCACCGTCTCATTGTATACGGACCCGACGCAAATTGCACGCTGAAAGCAGGACCCTACTACTGCGACCCCAAATATGGCGTGTACCAATACCGACCCTCAATAGCAGCCAACGCGACTTTCATCGCGCTCTACTTGTTGCCCTGTTTATCCACTCCCTGATAGGAATCAAACATAGAACCTGGTTCTTTACGTCGACCATCTGCGCAGGTATCATTTCCGAGTTGGTCGGATATGGCGGACGGATTATGCTCTATGAGAATCCCTTCAGCTTCACCGGGTTTTTGATCCAAATCATCTGCATCACTCTTGGACCAACATGGTTTACCGCTGCCATATATCTCACCCTTTCGAGAATGTACGTAAAGGGGAAGCTCAGATTACTCGCGGTAGAGCTTTGCTGCTGACAAGAATCGCCCATAGTGTCATCTACCTCGGTCCCCAATACTCCCGCTTCTCCCCCAGATTCTACGTTTGGATATTTATCCCCTGCGACATCTTCTCACTCTGCCTGCAAGCTGTCGGTGGTGCCCTCTCTAGCGATTCATCTGGTAAATCCAGAGTCGCCGTCGACGTCGCCATCGCCGGTCTCGCCTTTCAGGTGTTCACGCTATGCGTCTTCATTGCATTGGTCATCGAATACGCAGCGCGATATATAAAGGCCCGAAAAGCCTCCAATATTCCGACCCTCATTTCGGGTCGATTCAAGATCTTCTGCGCCTTCTTGGCCTTGTCGAATTTGCTCATCTTAATACGGTGCGCGTATCGTATTGATGAGCTTAGTGATGGATACTCTGGGCCCCTGATACATGATGAAACGACGTTCATTGTGTTGGAGGGAGTGTGAGTATCTTTGAATTCGACGTTGGAAGCGTGGATACTGACACCCTTTGATAGCATGGTGATCACCGCACTCTATTGCCTTATGATCGCGCACTCAGGACCCATATTTACAGAGGCGCCTGGCGCTCAGGCGATCGAGGATCAGGCTTCGGAACCCATTTCGGGATCGACTCCACACGAGTATGAGAGAGACTTACTGAAGCGTGAAGAATAGCATCAGCAGAATCATTGATCTGGGGTAAGATGGTGAAACCAAACGATACCATATGCCAATAATCCCCCACGACGTGAGCGGGCCCGGCCCGTTTTTGCACTCGGCTCTGCTGGGCCTTAGCGAATACCCTTAAATGAGTACCTTGCCAGGACATGGGATATTCCTTTGTCTTGCCAACACAACGTCGACCCTTTCGCTCACAGCGAAACTTTATCGCTCAAGGTCTAGAGGCCAAATCCTGAATCTGTACCGTCCAAGCGAGATCGTACCACTTTTCCCAACTAATCTAACTTGATCACTATCGCTCAGCCTGCAAATCCCTTGCTCAATTATCATATACTTTGTCCTCGATACTTTCTTCCCGACCGGGATCCTTTGCTTTCTCTTCACCAGTACAACAGTATAACGTCAAATCTATCCCTCGATTTTTCCCTTTCGACTAGAATCTTCTTATTTCTCTCATAGTAATACTATCAGCGCTCTCTCTCTCCCCTTCGCCTAGGGACTATCCTATATCCTTCCTAGCAGGGCACTCGTTGCTAGGGTTTCTACCGTCATGTCCTGGCAACTTGGGCACTTGTCTCGGCTACGTCTCAACATAGTATAAGGTAGGAAACACCGAAAGGAGTACTTAAACAGGACATATGATAAACCGGGTCCTTAAATCCTCTCCTCCAACGCGAACCCATCTTCCTCAACCCAAAACAGTCACGGTCCCCAACCTACCAAGACATCAACCCTACCTCACACTCAAACCCTAGAGCTCGCCTATGGAGCTCCCTCGCTCACATCCTCCCCCCTTCATCCCATCTAAACCCCCAATCCCCATCCCATACAAATCCAACCCCCACTCCCACTCATCCATACATATCCATCCCCCACCCCACCCCACCACCACATCTACCCCCTACA
>JAABUK010012728.1_pt1 | contig 10664 bp, 8 predicted proteins | sample 5559141 | NCBI WGS metagenome assembly JAABUK01 (sample SAMN10711869, study PRJNA513367) | rock metagenome | isolation source: Antarctica rocks | place: Antarctica: Victoria Land, Pudding Butte nord | collected 2016-01-03
CTGGGGCGTCGGCGATCTCGAAGGCGCGGCGGCCTGCGCGGTCGAGGCTGGCGCGTCCCCCGTGATCGTGACGGGCCGCAACGACGCCCTGCGCGAGCGGTTGGAAGCGCGCTACGGCGACCATCCCGGCGTGCGCATCCACGGCTGGACGGCGGAAATGCCGGCGCTGATGGCGGCGGCCGACTGCCTGGTTCAGAACGCGGGGGGCGTCACCTGTCTCGAAGCGATGGAGGTCGGCTTGCCGATCGTGATTTACCGTGCGTTGCCGGGGCACGGCCGCATGAACGCCCGCCTGATGACGGAGGCGGGCGCTGCCCTGAGCGTCGACTCCGCCGGCCAATTCCGTGCGCTGCTGCTGCGGGCTGGACGGGGCGACGCGGCTGCGTTGCCGGTCCCGCGGCGTGAGACCCGCCGCGGCGCGACGACCATGATCCTCGGCACGAAGGCCGCGCCTCGCCGCGCGCCGGTCGAGCGCAAGCCAGTTTCGCGTCCGGCCGTCTTTGCGCTCACGCTGGCGTTTCTTTTCTGGATGCTCTTTTCAACCTGGCCGGTGACGCTCGCGTCCGACCGGGTTGCACTGCCAGTTGGCTCGACGACGCCCGCCGGCAGCGCCGCCGTCGTGGTGCGCACGTACGACGCGCCCACGGCGGCCGCGCTCGAACGCTACATCGAAGCGAATCATCTGCCGGTCGCGCTCTTTGTGACGAGTTCGTCCGCCAAAGGGTTGACCCCGACCGCGTCGATCACGCTCGGCATCACGGAGGAGCCGAAGAGCTCGCGCTTGCCGCATCCCCTCCGCGCCTGGGAGGAGCCGCGCGACACGTCCGAAGCGATCACGGCGCTCACGGGAGCCGACCCCATCTATTTCTTGCCGCGCAAGGGCAACCCCGACACGATCGATTTTGCATTGAAACCGAGCGACACCGTGATTGTGTGGCCAAGCAACGTCGATTCAGCCTCGGTTTTGCAGGGCATTTTACTGGTTGAAACCGACGATCTGTCACCGGATCAGGCCGTCGCCGCGCTGGCGGCGGAAGTGGCCGGGGTTCGCGCCGCGGGGCATGTGTGCGTTCCGCTCGACGCGGCCTCTTAGCCCCGGCCGGGTTGATCCTGGCGCAAGCCGCGCCGCTGCTGAGCTGGACCGCGGCGGGGCGTTTGCTTTTGCCCGCTCGCACCCACGTCGCGGGGACCGCCGCGGCCCTCACCTTCGACGACGGTCCGGATCGCTGCCTGGAGTTCTTTCTGAGCGTGCTGGCCGTGCACGGCGCGACCGCGACCTTCTTCGTGATGGGCGAGCAGGTTGCGGCCGATCCAGGCCGGGCGCGCGCGATGCTCGCCGCCGGGCACGAGCTTGGGGTTCACGCGGATCGACACCGAAGTCAGCTTCGCCTGGCCCCGTGGACGTTGATGGCCGATCTTCACCGCGCCAAGACAATCATCGAAGACGCGACCGGCCGGGAGATTCGCCGCTTTCGGCCTCCCTACGGAACCGCCAGCCTACCCGCGTTCTTCGAAGCCCGGCGTCAGGGTTGGGAGATCGTGCTCTGGTCGCGGTGGGGCCGCGATTGGGAAGCGCGGGCCACCCCGGCTTCCATCTCGCAGCTGATCGGCGAGCCGAGCCCGGGCGAAATCCTTCTGCTCCACGATTCCGACCGGTACAGCGCGCCCAACTCCTGGCGGTGCACGCTGGCGGCTCTGCCGCTCATCATCCAACGCTGGGCGGCGGCCGGAATCCCTCTCAAAAGCATCCAGGATTGCGACGCGCACTCATCGACATAAACTTTCATCCGCATCCCCCAAACCGCTCATCTCTCAGACCCTCATCCAGAGGCGCAGCCGAAGGATCTTTTCACGTGAGTGAACCTTCCTTTGTTCCGTCATTTCGACCGAAGCGGAGAAATCTCTTGCCGAAGGCAACCTTCTGTCGTTCGTTGATTTCTTTTCGCCCGCGTCGCCGCCTGGGATTGAGATCCCGGCCTAACGTTCAGAACTCCCGCTGGGACTGATCACGACGCCGAGTTCATTCGTAGTCCCAGCGGGACTTCCGGAAGGTAGCGTGGGGCTTTTCAACCCCGCTCGGCCAGACCAGCCGGTCCGCGCAACGAGCCGTTTACGGAAGGTTGCCTTCGGCAAGAGATTTCTCCGCTTCGGTCGAAATGACGGAAAACACAAAGGTTCGCTCATGCGAAGAGATCCTTCCGCTTCGCGTCTGGATGAGGGGATGGTGAGGCGCCGTCTATGACGAATGACGGTGAATGACGTCATTCGCCATCCCTCCTCCCTTCTTCCAGACGCGAAGCGGAAGGATCTCCTGCCACAGCAACCTTTCGTCCTTGCCCGTGGGCAATCTGCGGCTCCCGAAGAAACAAAGGTCGCGGAGGCGAACACGAAGGTTGCCATCGGGCAGAGTTCCTGCCGCTGCTCGTGCTGGCATGAGGGGGTCGGGAGGATGGGAGCTTGACCGCGTGCGGTTGGCCCGCGGCGAGAAGGGTTGCTGCCCCTTCCCATGCAGGCAAGAGCGGACTGCGGGGTTCGCTCATCCAGACGCAAGCAGGCGACGGACGAGAGCCGGGAAGCCTTCGGGATAGACGGTTTCGGCGGTCGATTCGAGCGCAGCAAGGGGCCACCAGCGGTGCGTGTGGATGTCGCGCCGTTCAAGCTCCGTGTGTCCGAGCGTTGAAATCGCGGCCCGCGCGCTTAGCCTCACGAGAAAGAAATGTTCCTGACTAAGCATCCGCCCGGAGCCGTTTTCAAGCATCTTCTCACGGTAATAAACCGGCGCGCCAAGATCGGGTGCGACCAGCCCGGTCTCCTCGCACAATTCTCGATGAGCGGCCTGGACCATTGTTTCGCCAGGTTCGACCCCGCCGCCGGGCGTGATCCAGAAGGAATGGTCCCGGGCGGGCAGACCGGGCGTTCGGAATGGATCGTTCGCGGCCAGTTCGTCAACGCGAAACAACAAGATCCGGTCGTCCGGATTGACCAGGATCAATCTTGCCGAGGCTCGTTTTCTCATGATTTTTTGCCTTACGTGCGCATTGGGCGACGATGCGTTATCATTATCAATAATGGTCTTGATGTGGAGGGATGGAGATGAAGCTGGCAAAAATCGATCTCCTGCTCCATCCGGTGCGAATGCGGCTGATCCAGGCCGCGATTGGGGCCAGCGGTCTCACCGTCAACGATTTCGGGCGACGCCTGCCGGATGTGCCGCCAGCCACGCTCTACCGCCATCTTAATACGCTGGTCGAAGCGGGCGTCCTGGCGGCGGTGGACGAACGAAAAGTGCGGGGCGCCGTCGAGAAGCGGTACGCGCTCCAACCTGCCGGGCTTGAAGTGACGCCAGAGGACCTGGCGAAAGCGACGCCTGAAGACCATTTGCGCTATTTCACGACCTTTGTCGCCGGACTGCTCGGCAGTTTTAGCCGCTATCTGAAGGGAGGAGACATCGATTTCGTACGAGACGGCGTCGGCTACCGGCAGGTCACGCTCCAACTCAGCGACGCCGAATTAATGACGTTGGCGGGCGAGTTGAGCGCGGTCGTGATGCGTTCAATCGCGAACCAGCCGGATCCCAATCGCCGCGCCCGCGTATTCACGACGATCGTGATCCCGGAGCGGGCCTCGCCGGAAGCGTCCGCCGAGGGCGATCGAATCACTTGAGGTAAGGGAGGACTCATCATGAGCGACCCGAAGGAACTGGAAAAAACAGGAACCTTGCTTGGAGCTCCGTACGACTGGCGGAAGCCGACCAAAGCACGGTTCAAAAAGCGGCTCTGGAACGCCGACGATCATCACATCTTCACGCCGAAGAACTATGGATGGGGTTGGAGCATCAACTTCTATGAGATCGCCGTGCGCCTGCATCTCAAGCAGCGCCCGGCCGGCGATCAGCGCTCCTGACGCCTAGCGCTTCGAATAAGCCGCCATCGCGCAGTTCACCACGCGGTCCAGGCGATCCATGAACTCGGGAAAGCCAAGCCGCTCGTGCCGGTTCGAGACGAAGCCGATTACGAGTTCGTGGACCGGATCGATGTGGAGAATGCAGCCGCTGGCCCCGGCGTGGCCGAAACTTTGGGGCGAAACCAGCTCCGGCGAGGTGGCGCGGCCTTTCAGCATGAAACCGATCGCCCAGGGCTGAATCGAGCCGGTGATCTTGAAGACCTCGAAGCCGGGGAAATCGTTGCCGGTTTGATCCGTCGTCATCATCATGATTCCGGCCGGGGAGAGAAATTGATCGCCGTGCGGCGTGAAGGCGAGCCCGAACCGGACCAGATCACGCAACGACGCCACCGTGCCGAAAGCGGGGTGCCCCAATCCGAGCGCGTAGGGCGAGTTGTACATCGCGCCGTCCGTCCCCTCGGCGAGCACGCCGCTGACCCGTGCAATCCGGTCGAGCTCGGCAAGAGGCGGCGGCATGAAGATATCACCGAGTCCGATCGGATCGAGCACGAGTTCGCGGACGAGGCCCGGCAACGATTTCCCGCTGACGGTTTCGGCGAATCGCGCCGCGAGAGCGTAGCCAAAGTCGCTGTAGCGTTGATCGGTTCCCGGCTCGAACAGCAGCGGCAGTGCGTAGAGCTCGTCGACCAACCCGGCCAGGGGCGTTTGGGCCGCCAACCGCTCGGCCATCGCCGGCGATTCGTAGGTCACGCCCGCCGTGTGGGTCAGCAGCTGGCGGAGGGTGATCCGCTCGCGGCCATCCCCGGTCCATGCGGGCAGAATCGCGCTGACCTTGCGCGAAAACGTCAGCAACCCGCGCTCCGCCAGCGCCGTGATGGCGGCGGCGGTGAAAACCTTCGAGATCGAGGCCAACGGCCAGAGCACGTCAGGCCCGGCCGCCAGCCCTGGCCGCGCCTGCCCAGCGTACTCCTCAAACACCAGTTCACCGCGGCGCAGCACGGCGATCCCGCCCCCATCGACTCCCTCGTCTTCAATAAACCGCCGCAACAGCGCGTGCAACATGGGTTTTCTCCGAGAATAAGACGGCGGACGGCGGACGGCAGAACGAGTAATTGGTAGTCGGTAGTCGGTAGAGGGTAGAGACGAGTCGTCGGTAGTTGGTAGTCAGTAGTTGGCGGACGGTGGACAGAGGGCGAAGGGAAATGGACAGCGCTCGGCAAATTTTATCGAGCCAGGCCCGCGTGACGGCTCGGAACCTGACTCGCCTCCATCGACGGTCCCGGACCTGACTTGCATCCACTGACGGCTCCGAACCCGGCTTGCCTCCACTGACGGTCCCGAACCCGGCTTGCCTCCACGCTGACACTCTCGAACCTGACTTGCCTCCATTCTGACGGCGCCGAACTTAACTTTCCTCCACGCTGACACTCCCGAATCCGGCTTGCCTCCACGCGCCATCCACTTAACCGTCCACCGTCCACCAACTACTCGTTTCTACCGTCTATTGTCTACCGACTACCGACTACCGACTACTAATTACTCGTTCTGCCGTCCGCCGTCCATCGTCTCGTTTACACTTCAAACACCGCGCGAACCATCGCGTTCGCCCGGTTTTATCGCCGAAATTCGAAGGAGAACTCGATCATGGCCGTGTCGATCAACGCCACGCCAACCGATCTGCCAGCCCCGCCCGCCCGTGCGATTCGACCGGATCTCGACCAGCGCGGCGCCATCGAAATGGCGAAGGTGCTCCAGGCCGAACTGAGCGCCCGGATCAGCGGCGAAGTCCGGTTCGACCGCAGCTCCCGGATGCTCTATTCCACGGATGCGTCCAATTATCAAATCGAACCGGTTGGCGTCGTCATCCCGAAATCAATGGACGATGTCCTCGCCACGATTGAGCTTGCCTCGAGCCACGGCGTGCCGATTCTGCCACGTGGCGGCGGCTCTTCGCTCGCCGGGCAAACAGTCGGCGCGGCGCTCGTGATTGACTTCTCGAAATACCTGTCGCGGGTCATCGACGTCGATGTTGAGGCAAAACGAGTCACGGTCGAGCCAGGCATCAACCTCGATGTGCTCAACCGGCATCTCAGGCCGAACGGGTTGATGTACGGTCCCGATCCCTCATCGAGCAACCGGGCTACGGCCGGTGGAGTTGTGGGCAACAACAGCACGGGGTCTCATTCGATTCTCTACGGCATGACCGGCGACAATGTTGTTGCAACCCGTGTCGCCTTGATCGACGGCGGCACGGTTGATCTCAATCGCCAGTCGATAGAAAGTCTCACCGCCCTGGCGGCGGTTGAAGACGCGCGTGGACGCCTATTGAAGAAACTGCTCGCGTTTCGGACCATGCACCGCGACCTGATCGCGCGCGATTTTCCGCCCCACTGGCGCCGCGCGACCGGCTATTCGCTGGACGAATTCTTGAAGTCCGAAGAGCTCTTCAACCCGGCCAAACTGGTCGTTTCGTCCGAGGGCAGCCTGGCGACCACCTTGCAGGTCACCTTCAACCTTGTGCCGACGCCCAAAATGACCGGTTTGTCGATCGTCCAGTTCGACGAACTCGTGCCCGCGATGGCGGCGACAGCCACCATCCTGGAAACCGAGCCTTCAGCCGTCGAGTTGATGGACCGGATGTTGATCGGTTTGACGCGGGCGCAGCCGGCCTACGCCGCGAAGCTCGCGTTCATCAAAGGCGATCCGGCCGGGATTCTGGTCGTCGAGTTCTACGGCGATTCAACGAACGACATCGAGAAAAAGCTGGCGCGGCTCGAGGAGCACCTGCAAGCGCGCGGGGTCAAGATGACCGTGCCGCCCCAGCGCGTGCTCGACAGCAAGCAGCAGGCCGACGTCTGGTCGGTGCGCAAGGACGGGTTGGGGCTGCTTTACAGCATCCGCGGCGACCTCAAACCGATTCCGGTGATCGAAGACGTTTCGGTCCCCGTCGAGCATTTGCCGGAATTCGTCGGCGCCGTCGAGCAAATGGTGGCGCGCCACCACACGACGGCGGCGTTCTACGCGCATGCGTCCGCCGGCTGTCTCCACATTCGCCCGCTGATCAACCTCAAGACCGTTGCCGGCGTGGAGGCGATGCGCGAGATGGCGCACGAAGCGGCGGAACTGGCGCACCGGTTCGGCGGCGTCATGAGCGGCGAGCACGGCGACGGCCTGCAGCGCTCCGAGTTGAACCAGATCATCTTCGGCGATGAGCTGTACGAGGCGATGCGCGAGTTCAAACGCATTTTCGATCCGCGCGGGCTCATGAACCCCGGCAAAAAGGTGGACGCGCCGCCGTTGGTCGACAACCTCCGCTACGGTCCGGCCTATCGCCCGCTGGAGATCAAGACGCATCTCGATTTCTCGAGAGAAGGCGGCTTCACGCGCGCCGTCGAGATGTGCAACGGCGCGGCGGTCTGCCGGAAGCTCAAGGCTGGCACGATGTGCCCGTCCTACATGGCGACCAAGGACGAAAACGACACCACCCGGGGTCGCGCCAACGTCCTCCGCAACGCCCTCGCCGGGCGCAGCTCGTTCGAGTCGAAGGACTTCACGTCCAAAGAGACGTACGACGTGATGGACCTCTGTCTTTCCTGCAAGGCCTGCAAGACCGAGTGCCCGTCCAGCGTCGACATGGCCAAGATCAAGATGGAGTTTCTGGCGCACTATCACGAGGAGCACGGCACCCCGGTGCGCTCTCGGATTTTCGGCCACATCCACACGATTTCGAAGCTGACCCGTCCGATCGCGCCGATCGCGAATTTGACGCTCAAGACGCCGCTGGGACGGCCGATGATGCGGGCGCTGGGCGTCGCGCCGGAGCGGACGCTCTCCCCCTTCCAGGCCCGCACTTTTGTCACCCACTGGCGCAACCACGCCAAAACGCTCGATCCGAACCGGGCCAAGCGCGGCAAGATCGTCTATTTCCACGACACCTTCGCCACCTATAACTACCCGCGTATCGGCGTCGCGGCGGTCAAATTGCTCGAAGCCGCCGGGTTCGACGTGGTGATCGAAGAGCGGCGCGCGTGCTGCGGCCGCCCGATGCTTTCCAAGGGGCTCATCAACGACGCCCGCAAGGTCGCGCGCAAGAACGTCCAGTTGCTGGCGCCGTACGCCCGCGCCGGGATGCCGATCATCGGCACGGAACCGAGCTGCATCCTGACGTTGCGCGACGAGTACATCGACCTGCTGCCCGGCGACGCGGACGCGGCGGCGGTGGCCGGGCAATCGTTCATGATCGACGAGTTCCTGGCAAAGCTTGAACAAGAGGGTACGCTCGGGATTGCGTGGGCGCGGCCGAAAGGGCCGGACGTGCTTTTCCACGGGCACTGCCACCAGAAGGCGCTGATCGGAATCGCGCCCTCGCTCCAGATCCTGACGAAATCCGGCTGCCGGCCGGCCGAGAGCGGCGCGGGCTGCTGCGGGATGGCCGGGTCGTTCGGGTACGAGGCGGAGCACTACGAGATTTCGAAGAAGATCGGGGAGGAACGCCTCTTCCCGCGCGTGAACGAGACCTCGCCGGAGACGGTGATCGCAGTCGCGGGCGTCTCCTGTCGCCAGCAAATCGAGCATTTCACCGAGCGCAAAACCAAGCACATCGCCGAAGTCCTCGCCGACCGCATCGCCCCCGACCACATCTGGAAAGCGCCGGAAGTGGTGGTCAAAAATGCAGCGGTGATGAACGGCGCGTAATCTCTGAAAGAGCAGAACTCCGGCTGAGAGGATCTTGATGGAGGAAAGGGGAAGAAATGGCGGAGCGGAAGCCGAAGGCAAAACTCATACCAATCAAGACGAACGAAGATTTACTGCGGGTCGTGATGGACGTCGTCGACACGCAAGAATCGATTGCGATCGATATCGAGGACGTCGGTCGAGTGACTATTTCCCCGGAGCGTGGCTCCCAGCCCACCGGGCTAAGGAAATCACACGAGGATATCGAAGCCAGGCAAAACAAGGACTTCGAAGCGGCCTTTGGCAGTTGGGCGAACGTTGACGCCGATGCGCTGAAGGCCGAAATCAAATCGGCTCGCAGTCAAAAGGCTCGCCCCTGGATGCTGGGACCCGCTGAGCAATGACGCACCTCCTCGACAGCGACGTGACCATCGACTACCTCAACGGGCAGCTGGGCGCCGGTCACGCGCTCAGGTCCATCGGTCGCCAGAACCTGTCGATCAGCGCCGTATCGATCGCTGAGCTTTTAGACGGCATCATCAATAGTCCGGAGCGGGCAGCACGGGAATTGGGTCTGCGCCGACTGCTGGGCAACGTTCGGATACGGATCATCAATCGTGCGATTGGCGAACGTGCTGGGCAGGTTCGGGCGGACCTCCGTCGCCGAAAACAACCGGTCGACAAACGTGCTCTCGATCTCTTCGTAGCCGCGACCGCGCTTGAACTCGGGTTGATTGTTGTGACCCGTAACTTGAAAGACTACGACGACATCCCGGGTTTGGAGTTGTATTCCTGGCCAAAAGACGAGCTTTAGGTTGTTCTCCGAAAGAGACGGGAGCCGTCGCTTTCGAAGACGAGCGTCCAGCCAGCGCCGGGATAGCTGGCGACGCCGACACCCTCGAAGGGTCCTGCGATCTTGCATTGGGGATCGTTCGGGCCGTCGGTTTCATATTTCCCAACCAGCACCAGGGTCACTTTATATGTGTCGAAAAGCGGGCTGCTCGGGTCGGCGTACATCGCGGCGACATCTTGAGCTAGTGGCCCGGCGAGTCCTCCCGGTGGGGGTTGGGTTCTGAATTCAAGTTCAGGTTGACCACCCCGCCATTGGCCCTCGTGACCTTGCCAGCCGATCACGGTCGGCACGCCGGAGAAGGCCGCGACGCCGCTCGTCGGGAAGCCGCCGTTCACAATGTAGGAACAACCGGGCGCTTCAAGCAGGACGTCGTTCGATTTCGCGTTGTCGACCAGCCATTTTGCCACCGCGAGATCGCCGGGGTTGATCTCTTCAGCGAAGGCGGCGCCGTCGAGGCCGTGCCACGCGCTTGGGCCATCCACATTGATCCAGCCGTGCTCGGAAACGATCGGGTAAACCGAACCGACGATCAACGACACCGCAACCGCCAGAGTCAGCAGCGTCCTGGGTACGAGCCAGGTGCGGGCGATCAGCCAGAGCGAGATGATCGCGAGGCCGCTGGCGATGCCGGTCAATGTCCAGACCTGGTAGTAGATCTTGAACAGCGTGTTCATGCGTCCCTGAAACACGTCGCGCAGGTAGAAGAACTCGGTGATCAGCACCAGGGCGAACCCGGCGGCAAAGAGCAGATTGGCGATCGAGTCGATGCTCAACGGTTCATCCCGGTCCCGCCAGAGCAGCCACACGCCCGCCGCCAACGGCGCGCCCGCCAGGATCAAGACAGGCGCCGGCCAGAGAATCGCGATGAGCGCGACGAACGCGCCGAAGATCAGCGCGGGACGGGGCACAGTCGCCGAACCTTCGGGCTTGCGCGCAAACTTGACCCCGAAATAAATCATCGCGATCAGCCAGGGCATCCCGAACACCGTCAGGAATTCGCCCGCGGACGTCCGCTCTCCTTGATACACCGCGAGGGCTTTCAGCGCCCCGGAGACGCCCGGGATGCCGCGTAAAACCTTGGGCAGATCCTGCTCCGTCCCGGTCGCGAAGGGCACGAAGGTGACGATGAACGGCGCCCACGCCAGCACCGACGCGGCCACGACCAGCCCGGCGGCGAGCAGCGCGCGCCGCTGGAGTCCGAGGCTGAGCCCGATCGCGAGCAGCGCCGCCGCCA
>JAABUK010012729.1_pt1 | contig 10663 bp, 10 predicted proteins | sample 5559141 | NCBI WGS metagenome assembly JAABUK01 (sample SAMN10711869, study PRJNA513367) | rock metagenome | isolation source: Antarctica rocks | place: Antarctica: Victoria Land, Pudding Butte nord | collected 2016-01-03
AACGACTCAAGCGCTTAAAGGGCCTGACCCCTTACGAATTTATTTGCGCCGAATGGCGTAAAAATCCTACTATCTTTAAACGCGACCCGACGCTCGACCTACTCCCCCATCCTCCGGGACCATACAACTAGGGTCTGGATTGCCAGACAGTCGCGCATGAATTTTACCCCAGCGCCCGCTAATCATTACCCTCACTAATCGGCTGTTAATCGAAAAAAAAAGCCGTAACTTGTACTTTAATCTAAAAAAACAAACAATACACCTTAGGCAAGGCCATTTAATGGAAAAAAATGTGCGTTGGCCCCTGCTAGTATTCGGTACTTCTGAACCTGCTCTGAATCGGCAGCTTCGGGGAGCCCTCCAGCGGGGTGAGTTGCGTGAGGTAGCATCCCGTGTCTATTCGTCGGATTTGACTATCCCACCGGAAACGCTGATTCGCAAGAACTGGCTGCCGGTAGTGCAGCACCTGTTTCCCGGCGCGCTCATCAGCCACCGCTCCCAGCTGGAGGGCCAGCCTATGGCTGATGGGCACTTGTTTCTAACCTACAAGTACACCCGCAACGTGGAGCTGCCCGGCCTGGTCGTGCACTTGCTGGAAGGACCTGGCCCTTTGCCCAGCGATGCGCCCTTCGGGGATGGTAGCCTGCTGTTCGCGTCGGAAGCCCGGGGCCTGCTGGAAAACCTGCAACCGGCCCGCGTCCGCAAAGGTGGAGTGAGCAAAGCGCTACCCGTTGAAAACGTGGAGGAGCGACTGGAAATGGTGCTGCGCATCCGGGGTGAAGAAGGCCTGAACGTGCTACGAGACCAGGCCTGCGAAGTGGCCGGGGCACTGGACTGGCCCACCGAACTGGCTTTGCTGCAACGCATTGCAGGGGCTTTGCTCAGCACTCAATCCAGCAAAATCCTGACCTCCCCGGTGGCCCGTGCCCGCGCGCTGGGGCTGCCTTTCGACGCCGGCCGGGTCGCTCTGTTTACCACGCTGCTCAGTGCGCTGCACGCGGCCGTGTTGCCGCGGCGGCCCGACCCCGCGCCCGTGGCGCCCCCTTTTTATACCGTGGCGTTCTTTGAGACCTACTTTTCCAATTTCATTGAAGGCACGGAATTTCAGGTCGATGAGGCGCACCGAATGGTGGAAACCGGCCAACTGGTGGGCGGCCGACACGCTGATTCGCACGACGTGCTAAGTACCTACCAGCTGTGCAGCAACGTGGCCGAGATGCGGGTCGTCCCGCAATCGGCCGAGGATTTGCTGGCCATCCTGCAACGACGGCACACCCAGCTCATGCGCGCCCGCCCCGACAAGCGCCCCGGCCAGTGGAAAGAATACGCCAACCAGGCCGGGCTGACGAGCTTCGTGGACCCCGGCCTGGTGCGCGGCACCCTGCATGAGGGCTTTAAGCTGTACCGCGGCCTGAGTGAGCCACTGGCCCGGGCCCTGTTCATGATGTTTATGATTAGCGAGGTACACCCGTTCGATGATGGCAATGGTCGTTTGGCCCGCCTGATGATGAATGCCGAGCTGGTGAGCGCCGGCCAGTGTCGCATTATTATCACCACCCACGCCCGGGAAGGCTACCTGGATGCCCTGCGCCGGTTGAGCCGGCAAAGTGAGCCCAGCCTGTACGTCCGCATGTTGAGCGGAGCCCAGCAGTTTGTGGCCGATTTGCAACCCACTTCTTACGAGTCGGTAAAAGGGCAGCTAGAGAGGCAAAGTGCCTTTACGGAAGTATCCTCGCAGCTACACTGGTAACTCGCCAGAATACCGCAGGTAGTAGTTAAGCGCGCGCCCTCAATCACGGCGTTGGACTACATGGGCCAAAGGCTATCAACGCCGCCGCGAGATATTGGGCCCATCTCCAATGACTTATGACAGTGCTACTCGCTTCTGTTTCAACTAGTTTGCGTTGCCCAATTCAAATTAGCTAGCGCCCCAGCTTTTGGTAAGCAAAACGGATAGTCAGTAGATTGCTTTTTCCACTGAAAAGCTTGCAAAAAAGTGCGAACAGGGCGTATTTCTTCATGTATACCTTAGCTTTGTGAACGCAAACGATTGCTGAGGACAATGCCTTTGAAGTTTTACGGTTTCTATAGCGGCCGCCTCCACTCGGTTTTAAGGGTTTGGTTGAATCCGGTCGTACGGATGCTTTTGCCCATTTACCAGCGCCCGGCCCTGTTTGTGGGCGCTTTGGCCTAGCCTCCCCTTTCTTTCATGGCCTCCTCGCCGTGCGAGTCTACCGCCGCAGCGCATTTTCAGCCTGTTGGCTTGGCTAGCTATTTCCCGTTCTGGAGCTTATTCCAGGCATCCTCTATTTCTTTCCATCAACATTTAATGACAGCGAGTTCCCACTGCTCGTTTTCCAGCCTCAGCCCTACCGCGCAGGCGCTGGTGATTCGGCTCATCCAAGAAGAGTTGCAACCCCTCCTCCAAGTGCCTTCAACTGCTACGACAGAAGTTTGGGGCCAGGCCATTCAGGCCGCTAACCCCACCTTGTCCTGTGACTACACCGACATATTCACCCTTAAGATTTGTCCGGAATCCCGCCCGCAGCTGCTTCAGCGCATCCAGCAGGAATTGACTGCCGCTGTGTAATTACCGGAGGTATAAAATAAGGGTGCCCAACTAGTCAACTGGTTGGGTTCCCTTGTTTTATAGCGGATGCAACTAGCGGAAGTGGTAGCGCAGGCCCACCCCGGCATAACCCGGCCAGCGGTCAATGAGTGGATTATTGAACAGGTAGCCCTTGTTAGCCGTGGCGACAATCGAAACCCGGTTGCCAAGGAAAAAGTCAGCCTCGGCTCCGGCCTGGGGACCGTACGTAAAGCGCTGACTACGCTCGGTGCTGAGGCCATCGAGGGTGGGCTGCTCACCCCCGAACTCGTAGTTGCCGGCCAGGCCCAGCAGTAGGTGCAGGTAGGCAAACTCGCCCAGGTGCAGCAGCTGCGGGGCGATGAACACCCGGCCCCCATATGACGAATAATTGCCCGCGGTGCCCAGCGGGCCCCTTTCGTAGAGGCCGCTGACCCGCAGGGCCGTGCGGTTGGTCAGGAAGGAGGAGAAGCCCAACTCGTAGTAGTGGCCTTGTTCCGAGCGGCCGACCTGGGCGCTCAGGGTGGAAATGTGTTTGATGTGGCGCTGGGCCAGGGCCGGCGCGGAGCCCGTCCCGGTGAGCAGGAGCAGCCAAAGAAGCTTTTTCATTTAGTGCCGCGCCCGCCGCTGCCGGTCGAGCTGAATGAGGGAGTTCTGTACCAGCACGTCCGAGTACACCGTTTCGGCCGCCGCGCGGGCCGGGCCTTTCTGCTGCGATTCGGCCATGAGCCGGTCGCCTTCCTGGCGCAGCTGCATGGCTTTTATCAGGTTGTCGTTCGAGTTGTTGAGGGCCGTCATGCGCTCGCCCTCGGTCATGGCGTAGCGGCCGGGGTTCTTGAGCGTGGCGTTCAGCTCGATGCTCTGCTGGGTCATCTCGTCGGCAATCTTGTAGTAGTCGAAAGCCGTCGCAATCTTCTTTTTCTGCACCATCTCCTCGTAGGCGTAGCCCGAGACGGCCGCTTCTTCGCGCCGGGCCTGGTAGTCAGTGGAGCTCATGCGCTCGTTGGAATTACCCCCGTTGCCCAGGCGTGAAAACACCGAGTACACCGTTTCGATGTCCTGCACCGGCTGGTGGTTTTCCAAGGCGATGCGCAGGCGCTGGGCCTTCTGGAAATTGGGCATGTAGGTGGTGCCGCTCGACGAGCCCGCCATGGCCAGCGCCCGGGCAAAAAGCTGCTGGGGGTTGGCCAGGCGCAAATCCTGGATGCTCTGCACCTTGCGCAGGTCGGCCTGAATCTCGCGCTGCAAGTCCAGCCCCTGCGAGGTCAGGTCCTTGACCTCGCCGGTGAGGTCTTTGGTAGCCGAGGCAATGCCCTTGGCATCTTTGACGACCTGATAATTCTGGACCGTGGACGACCACTGTTGCAGGTGCTTGGCAAACTCGCCGATGTGCACGCCCATGTGCAGCGGGTCATTTACCACGGCCTGGGCCCGCACCTGAAAAGCCGGGCTGAGCACCAGCAGCGCCACCCCGGCCGGAAGAAGAAGCTTTTTCATAAGGAAAAGAAATTAAGTGAAAGGATTAGCGCGCCGCCACGGCCGTCGTAATCAGAATGGGGTAGCCATCAGGCAGCAGCACGTCGCGCAGCCTGGTGCGGGTGCGAGGCCGCGCGAGCAGCGTGGTGGCCAGCCGGCCGCCCACGCCCACCACCGAGTTGGCGGCCGAAGCGGAGCGGTCGATGGCCGTGCTGATTTCCTGGGTGGATTGCTGCTGTAGCGACTGACCGGCGTAGCTGGCATCCTTGGCCACCTTCTTCACTGGGTCAATCATGATGCCGGGCATGTAATTAAAGTCGAAAATATCGGCCTGCACGCGGGTGGCCCCGAGGCGGTTGACAGTCAGCGTCACGTTGTTAGCGCCCACGCTGGCCACCGAGGCGAAGACCATGTTTTTGGGGAACGTAACCCCGCTCACCACCGCGTCTTCCAACAGGCGCAGCAGCACTACCGAGCCCGTGCGCACCTTCTGCTCGCCGTTGATGACGCACTTGAAAAACACGTCGGGGGTGAGCTGCTCGGGCTGCGCCCCGGCCGCCACGCGGGCGTTGCTGCCCACTTTTACGGTGAAAAAGCCATCCAGGCCCGGCACGCTGGCGGCGGCTTTGCCCGAGCGGGCGGCCAGCATGGCCAGGGCCGATTCGGGGTCACGGTAGCGCTTGCCGGTAGTCTTTTCGTAGGTGTCGCGGGTGGTCTGCGAAGAGGCGGCCAGCATCCGCAGCACGTCGGGGTCGGTTTCAAAGGGGGTGCCATCGGTATCGCGGGCCGGTAGGGCGGCCAGGCCCCGGCTGACGGCGGCGTGGCCGGCCGGGGCGCGGGGGGGGCCGGCCCGTCGGCGCGGCACCAGCACCGTAGCCGCCCGGTACATGCCGGTGTTCGGGTCCTGCACGGTGGTTTCCACGGTATCGACGTTGGCGGCGGCCGGGCGGGCGGCTTCGGTCCGTTGGGCGCTAGCCGCGGCCGCCCGCTGGCGGGCCAGGCGGCGGCGCACGCCGGCCTGGGCCGTGTCCACGGCGAAGGCGCTGACTACATCATCCTGCGTGGGACCTGTCGGGAGGCTGCGGGCATCCTGCTCGGCGCGGCGCTGGGCCTCCAACTGGGCCGAGGGCGACACGACTTCCGGCGCGGGCGCGGTTTGCGGGGCGGCAATGCTGGGCTCGATATTGGCCGAAGTAGCCGCTACTGGCTCCGGGTTGGCCTGCGCTTGCTGCGCGGCCGTGCGCAACCAGAGTGCGAGGCCACCGACAATGAGCAGTACAATGAAGCCCGCCAGCGGCAGCCAGAACTTGCGGAGCAGCTCGGCTGGCGTGGGCTTAGCCTGCTGGGCAGCACGGCGAGCTGCTGGCGCGGCTTCTTCCTCGTGGTAGTCGTCGTGCCATTCGGATTCCTGGGGCGGCGTGGGCGGGGTCTGGGGGTGTAGCGGTTCCATAAAGAATAGCGCAAAAGCTTAAATGGTGGCCGCCCGGTTGATGACCCGCGACGGCACCGGCAGCACCAATACCCGCGCGCCGTTCAGCTCGCGTAGGGTTACTTCCAGGTAGCCGCGCTCAGTAGCGGCGTACAGCGGAATGGCGTAGGTGAGGTAGCCAGTGGTGCGCCCGGTGATAATCTGGTTGGGCGAGCCGCCGGAAGGGGCCAGTGGGCGGCGGGCCTCGTTTTTCTTGCGGGCCAGAAACTTCTTCTTGGCGTTTTCTACCAGTTGAAAGTCCGTGAAGTCCACGTTGTAATCAATGGCCGTCTTGTTGATGACTTTGAAGCGCAGGTAGGTAAAGTCCTTGTCGTTGCGTACGTTGGCCAGCGATAGCACCAGGTCGTTATCGACTACGGCTACCGTCTGATGCTCCTCGCGGGCTTTGCGCAGCTGGCTGAGCTTGCCTTCGACCGCGTTTTTCTTCTCCCGCTCCTTATCCATCGCCAGCTCATTCTCGGGGGCCGCCCCGGCGGCAGTACCCGTGCCGGTGGTTCCGAGCAGACCGCTGCTGTTCTGGTAGTCGTAGAGCTGGAGCACGGGGCGGTTGACGAAGACCAGCCGGCCCATCCAATACTTGCTGCCGAAGCGAATGAGCATGGGCGTGGCTGGGGGCAGCTTGCGGCGGGCGCGCACAAACACGGCGTTTCCCTCAATCTTAACCAGCCAGTTGTTGACCATGCCCACGTCGACCAGCGTCACGGGGCCGGGGAAAACCAGGTAAGTAGTCGAGCTATCGGAAACGGCCACGTCCTGTAGCTTTTCGGAAGCACCCATGGCAGCGGCGGCCGGTACGGGCCGGCCGGGGGGCAGCGGCCGGGTTTGCGCGGTGGCTACGGTGGTAGCTAACAGCGTGGAAATGAAAAATAGAATACGCATTGAACAAATAGAAGTAGAAAAATAGAGAAGTAGAAAAAGAGAAAACTACCGCTTTGGGGCAACCGGGTTCGGCACAGTGGCCGGGCTCGGACCAGGCTCTGCCGGGGCGGCCGCGGCTTCTTTCAGGTGGCGCTGCCGGTCCTGCTCCTGCTGCTCTAGGGCATCCTTTTCCTCCCGCGAAGTAGGTGGGCTGTAGGCCACGTAGTCGAAGTTGGTAATGAGCAGGCCGTAAGGGTTGGCGTCAGAGCGGTCGGTTTCAATCAGGTTGAACTTGGCCGCGAGCGGCAGGGCTTCGCGCTGCTGGTCACCGATGAAAATGCGCTGCTTGGTGTAGACCACGCCCGAGTAGGGCCGCTGCTCCATGTGCAGCTGGATGCTGTCCACATCGACTACATTGCGGGCTGAGTAGCGCTGGTAGTTTTGCAGCACCTGCCCCTGGGTGAAGCCCTCGAAGATGCGCCGGCCCCCGCGTCCCTCAATCAGGGGCAGGGCCGCATCCAGGTGCTGCTTGAAAGTGTATTGGTCGTGCCCGAACATAGTCTGCATGAAGGACTTGACCAGGTTGCGCGCCTCGAAGGAAGTATGCACGTCCTCTTTAAGGGAAAGCGCGGCGGCCGAGCCGTTGGCGCTGACCACGTACACGCGCCGGCCGGCGTTTTCATTGCTGCGGTACACCATGAAGCCGGAGCCGATAACCACCACGATGAGGCCGAACACGCAGGCCAGGGCCACGTTGCGCATCGTAGTGAAGGAGGAGTTTAAATCTTTGACAGTGCTCATAAGAAATCGAAAAGGAGTGGGTGGGGTAGTGCTTCCCGACTGCCCCAGTTAGGGCCGGACCGGCAGCGTAACCAGCTGCCGGGCGTCCGGCAGGGAGTTGGCGTGGTAATAGGGATACACCACCAGCAGCCGATGATTGGCCGGGTCTTTACCAGTGAATGCGTAGAGGGTACCGCGCACGGTTACCGGCTCACCGGGGCGGATTTGGCGGACGGAGTAGCGTTCAGCGCCCGGCACGTTGGGGTTGGCCCCGGCCACCTGCCAGCCGGCCAGCGAGTCCCGGCCGTTAGGCGAATATAGGGTGATGGTTGCCGGCACTCGCTCGCCCGGCCGGTAGCCGGTTGGTTTCCATTTGACCACTGCCTCGAAGGGAATGCGGTAGCCGGGAGCCACCTGCGGGTAGTTGGGTTTGAGCGAGGCCCAGAGGCCGGGCAGGCGCACCAACATTGGCTCGACCTTTTGAGGAGTGGCCGACACCAGTTCCAAGTAGCCCTGCGCTGGGAGCAGCTGCTTCACGCCGGCGGTAAGGTCCACACTTGCCGGCGACAGAGTCGGCGGTAATTTGGTGGCCGTTTTCCAAGCATCCTGGCGGGCTTTTTCCTGCGGCGAGTTCACCACCTTTTCAGCCGCTTTCGTCAGGATTTGGGTATCTACTGCGGCCGCTTTTTCCGCAGGAGACTGGCAGGCTGCCAGGAAAGCAGTAGCGCAAAGCGCAACTCCCAGCTTATAAAAAGTGGTTTTTGACTTATAAAAAGTGGTTTTTAGCATGACGAGCTAGGTTTGGTGAGAAAGAATGAACTCCTGTCAGGAGGTCCAGAGCCCCGAGGCGCGCTGCCGGTATTGCGGGTTAAGCGCTTCAGCCATCGAGATGGAAGGCAAACCAGCGGAAGCGGAATTGCCGCTGCTTTCGCCACCGCCACTGCTGCCGCCGGCGTTACTGGCCCCACCGCCCGAGCCTCCTCCCCCGCCGCCTTTGCCGTTGCCCAGGGCGCGGCCCACCGCACCGGCCACGCCCCCGGCCCCCGGCGAGGCCACGCCGGCCGCCGTGGTGGCGGCCCCGATGGCCATGCCCATCATCGAGCCGGCAAAGCCCTGCACGGCCGAGGAGCCGATGAAGAGGCTGGTTAGGTAGGGTACCATGCAGTAGAGCAGCACGAAGGCCACGCTCATCATCATGAACTTGGCGTCGGCCGCCGAGTTGACCTGGCCGGAAATGGGATTAAATACCCCACCGCTGCCGATGCCCGACTGCGCCGTGGAGGTGGCCGCGTAGTAGGTGTACATCGTGTCGAGCAGCACGAAGGAGAGCGACCAGAACTGCACGGCAATGAAATTCTGCAGCCACTTGATGGCCAGCTGCCCAAACGAGGGCACTACCGATAGGCTCATGGCAATTGGCCCGCAGACGTAGAGAAAGCCCAGCACGAACTGCCGGATGAAGAGCATGATTTCACGAATCAGCATCACGGTGGTGCCCGTAAACAGCCGCGTCATCAGCCCGGTAAACGTGAATGAGCTGAGCGTTTCGGAGATGCTGGCCACCAGGTTGCTGGCCCCGGTTACCACGTCGCCAATGCCGAGCGAGTCATTGGCGGCGGCCGCCGCAATCGGGGCCGGGGTAGTGAGGCGTTGCAGAGCTTCAGCGGCCGAGGTGGCGCCGGCCTGGGTGGCGAACAGCCCCGTGAAGCCGCTGATGCCGGAGCCCAGCACGTCGAGCAAATCCCGGTAGAAGTAGAGCAGAAACAGCACCCACAGCGCTTTGAGTAGGGGGCTGAAATCCATTTGCAGGCCGTTGCCCATCAGCAGGCCCCGGCCCACGGTGTAGAGCAGGGCGATGCTCATGAAGGTGGGCGTGATGAAGCGGCAGTTGACCAGCACCAGGTTCAGGGTGTTGTCGCAGGCAGCCAGAAAGCCGGGGTCCACATCGTAGGCGACCATTAGGAGCATACTCATCGGCGCAGGGCTCCTTTCTGCTTGTCTTCCACGAACTGGTCGACGGCGTAGTCCAGGCGCTGCACCACCGTGGTTTTGTACTGGGGCAGACCGTCTTTGAGGACGGGTTGGCCCTGCTTGTCGAGTTTGAGCGTGCGCTGGTGCTGCTGGTAAAATTTGACCAGCTGGTTGAGGTGGTTGCGCTCCACCGGCTTTGAGGTCAGGATGGCATCGAGCTGGGGCGAGGCCTCCAGGGCGTACACCTTGGCCTTGCCACCCTGCTTGATGAAGAACTCGCGCAGCTGGTCAGTGGCCCGCACCGACTTAATCAGGTCCATCTCATGGCCCGTCAGACCGAGCGGGGCCTGCAGCTGGGCCAGCGAGTCGGGGTTGATGTGGCGCAGGATAATCTTGGTCGAGCTGTTGTTGATAACGGCCGACCCGATTTTGCTGCTGGTGATTTCGTGGATGCCCTGGGTGATGATGGTGACCGAGCCGTTGGTTTTCCGAATCGTGCGGTACATGCTTTCGATGAATTCGGCGAGCACGCCGCTGAGCATCGTCCAGGCCTCATCGAGGGCGATGTACTTCACGGCGTCGGGAAACTTGCGGAACAGGTCGAGGCTCAGCTCGGTGATGAGCATGGCCACCACCGGGTAGAGGTCGGGGTCGGCCTGCACCTTGGCCAAATCGAAACAGATGAGCCGGTATTCGCTCAAGTCCACGTCGCGGTCAGCGTTGAGCACTTTCTCGTAGCGCCCGCCGGTGACGTACTGACTCAGCACCAGGAAGAACTGGTGCATGTCGATGTATTTCATATCCTTCTGGTACTTGCGGCGCTGGCCGTCGCGCGGGTCTGGCTCCTGACCCTCATGATACTCCCGCACGGGCTGCATCATCTCCACGTCGTAGGCCTGCACGAAGTGGAAGAAGCTCTCCATATTGGGCTTTTCCTCGTCAATCTGGCCCAGCCGGTTGCTCTCGTTCAGCAGCGCGTAGTACTCAATCAGGAAGCGGCTCAAAATGGCCCGCTCCGACTTATCCAGGCCGGTGTCCTTGCTGCCCTTCCAGAGGGCGGCCAGCAGGGCCAGGTGGAAGTTAGTTTTCTCGTCGGTGTAGAGCCAGGGGCCGTTTTCGCCCTCGCGGGGCACCAGAAAGGGGTTGAACTCAATCGGGTTGGCCGGGTCGTACTCGAAGTAGGTGTTGCCGAAATCAGTCCCGTTGAGCGACTGCAGCACGTTGCGATAGGTGCCACCCACGTCCATGATAATCTGGCGGGCTCCCTTCTCGAAGCGCTGCACAATCAGGTTGCCGAAGGTGTAGCTTTTGCCCGAGCCGGAAGGGCCAATAACCAGCGCATTCTGGTTGTCGAGCTGCGTGTTAAAGAGATTCACCTGCACTAGTGGCTAAAAAACATTAGATAGTCGGGTATAATTTAACGAGTTTCGTGCGGGCATCCGCTGTTTTGAAATGCCAGTTACGCGGTTTGAGCCGCGTATTCTGGCGGTCTTGCCACTGTT
>JAABUK010012730.1_pt1 | contig 10663 bp, 17 predicted proteins | sample 5559141 | NCBI WGS metagenome assembly JAABUK01 (sample SAMN10711869, study PRJNA513367) | rock metagenome | isolation source: Antarctica rocks | place: Antarctica: Victoria Land, Pudding Butte nord | collected 2016-01-03
GATTTTCCATATATCCTAACAACTAAGTTAGTGCCGCCGCTGTTATTAGGGCTCTCTTCGAAACCACTCAATCTGATACCTTGATCTGTCCCGCCTGCAACAACCAATCACCGACCCTCGCTACCAATCCCTCAATTGGCGTTGCCTTCGAAAACGCCGCTCCTTTGGTCGAACTTCTTCGAAGCGAGGGCATGTTTGGAAATGCTTTTAACCCTAGTAGTCCATGCAACGCCTGCACGGTGAAACCTGGTCGACAAGTTCGGAAACGAATTATCACATCGCCTGAGATCTTAGTCATGCAGATCCGTCGCTTCTCCTATGACAAGAGTTACAATGGGCGAGTTGTACATGATCACATACCCTTCACCGAACGTCTTGACCTCTCGGCATTCATTGACGGCCCATCGACTTTGAAGTACCGTCTCGTAGCTGTGGTGAATCACAGGGGTTCTTTAGGATCCGGCCACTACATGACGGTAGCCAGGGGCCCCAGTGGGCATTGGGAAGAAATGAACGATTCCAACGTCAAGACCGTACGTCTCAAAGATGCCTTGAGGCCGAAAACCCCCTTTTCTCCATATCTGCTATTCTATGAGAGATTAGGAGATGGGGTAGTAGAAGCGCCCACCAGAGCATATGACCCAGCGTTCTGGGATGAAGAGGACAGGAAACGAGATTTGGCGACAATCAGAAGGACAAAGAAAAAGAGTATTATCCACGGTGTTTCACAGAAACCGCAGTTCGTTCGTAAGCCCCGAAAGGGTCGTCGCTAAAGAAACTGCAAGTTCAGACACAAATTTGATGTTTTGTAAGGCGCAGGAAGCGTCAATGATACACCCGAACCGTGGATGTACCCATCCATGGATAAAATCCTTAAATCCATGGATCAAACGATAATTCATGGATCGATTACACCATGCTCCCCATCCATGGATAGGGTGCGAATAAAGACCTTCATTCACGGATCAAATGTTTAATTGATGGATCAGGATTTATATAAATCATGAAGCAACTCTCGAATCTACTATGATTTTTAACCGAATGAAAATCTCACTGTCGTCTTCTGACTCTACACGCGTCATAGTCGCATGACGAGATCAACTTCAAATCTTCATTATCAGTCTGAAATGAAGAAAGTCGAGGACAAGGACAAGAGGACACAGCCCAATGTCATAACTGTTAAAGATTTAAGCTCTATGTACGATCAAACATCCCTGAAAGTAACATTTGATCCATGGACGAAGGCCTAAATTTGCACCTTATCCCTGGATGGGTTGCAACATGAATCTCATGTCGTTGGACCACTAGAAGAAGACTAGAACAATAGATGTTGATACTATTGATAGGAATGGAGGTTTTGTCAGGAAAAGAAGGAAACAATACCCATCGCCATCAACGATGGTTCCGCAGAAACCGTTTTCGTCCGTCATGAACAACGGGTTCGGGGCCAAAGAGAACGCAAAATCTGAAGCATAGAAACCAACCTTAGTAACTTCATTTCTAAATGTAATCTTACACCTCATTAGCCGCTATCCCACAAATCTCACAACCACGTTCTCCTTACCACAAGCATTCGTAACTCTTATAACGATCTCCTTCCTCTTATCAGGGCATCCCACCTGATGCACCAGATGACTCCCCTCCCTACCGGTGTTCCATCTTCAATATCATGAAACCATCTGCCGGCTTCTTGAACGATTTCGAATGGCGCTTCCTTCGACAATACCCAACCTCCCTTGAAAGCATCATAACTTCCCCTCATCACTACCGTATGTGAGAAGGAACATGTCTTCTAATAACGTGAGTATATCCCATAGATCTGAGTTCTTACAACGCTAATTTGAATGACAGGCTGAAGAGCCCCTAGAGTCAACTTCCGAGGGAATCACTCGCCCACCAGTCCCGGAACCGACTGCTTCGAATATCGTTGTTGAAGCCTTCCTCATCCGGTTTTTCCGCGCTCTATATAGTAGACGTACTCTAGGTGAAGCGCAAGAGATGACGAGCAGGATACATGCGGATGGGAAAGCCCTCTACGAAATCCCAGAGAAAAGATGGTTAGATGAATTCGGAGACGAAGGAGCGACTATCTATCATGCGTTACAGACAAGCAAATATGGTTCTGTAAGATCTTTGAAATTCAGTATTGAAAAGATCCTATTAATATTGATTTAAGTATAGGTTGGCAGTTATTGGCCCAGGCTTGAAATGGTTGGAGGAACACTTGTTTTCACTGGCTCCTTCGAAGGACTCCTCGAGTTCTGGTGGAAAAAAGACTCTCGAACCTTTATATTCCCCGTTCTCTGTACAGTTCTCACCCTTCTACTCGCTGTCGCCAATTTATCCTGCAGAAGTCAAGCTGCCATTGACTCGAAATGGATCCCAGAAAGACTCAAGATCAGGAAAGGAAGCGCTTAAAGAGGACGATGGAGTTCATGACCTTCCACAAGATAATCTTGAGGATTCTGTTAATAGCATCAGGTTCCGGCGTCTTTTTAGCCACGACATAGATTAAGTAAATAATATAAAACGAAAGATTTTCTGCCCCCCGGGAAAGAAGAAGAAAAAAATGAACGTGGCATTACCGGTTTATGTATCGACGCCCGCTCGCTCATCGGTTTATTTCTACTGCGTTGTTTCGGTGGAGAGAGAGAGAGATGGTTGGTTCTATCGCCTTGTTCTGATTGAGAAAGTTTGGGGGGGGTAGGAGGGGAGAGGGGATTGACATCAACCCCCATGCCATCACATCCCTTCACATCCATACCCCGCTAAAATGTGAGGTCCGTCCCATTGTGTGTCAATGTTGCTTGGGGTTAACCCCCCCCCTCCTCACAAGGACCTTTTTAGAAGTCTAATCATAGTATGAAATAGCTCCTTTATTTTCTCAGCTTTTAAAATTAATTTGTTTGGTGGGATTTCGGGGATTTCGGCATGTCGTTAAAAATCAAAGATGCAAAGATGTGATATATCTTACAATCTTATGCTTAAGAGACTCAAATCTCAATTACTGACACCATGTATTCTAACGAGATTGTAGCAGGATTGGTAGAACAGAGAGCAGATGACGTTCAAGCACTGTGGTTTCAATACTGGAGGCGAAAGGTGAGTGGATTATCGTATTCAAATAAAGACCAAAGCTGCTGCTGCTATTCCTACGTCGAGGTCCGAAAGCAATTACCTCCCGCCCCTTACTCGCTGGAATAAAAGAAACTCTTCGCACCAAGCATTGACGATTGTACCTGTGCCAATGTCATTATTCACGAAGATAGCACCTTAAGCATCGAATTTTCCTGATCAAGCCAAGGGACGTTTACGCCCCTTCACTCCAATCACACGGTCTCAACCTCAACACCATCTCTCTCATTCCCGTCCCCTTTCCCTACCATCGCTATCCCCCGTTTCCCATCCTCACCCCTTCCCCCTCCATTTCCCCTCCCCCCCATCCAACCATTCCGCCTCAAGCAACAGCACTCTCATCAGCGCTAGGCTCAGCGGCGACCTCGCATCCTTGGGCGAAGAAGATACGTGCGGGATTGGTTTTGGAGTTGTTGGAGATGGAGTAGAAGTTTCCTGTAAGGTCAAGCGAAGGGGTGTGTCAGTTTTGTAGTTTAGTAGAGAAGAAAAGGGGGCGAGTCGGAAGTCGGAGAGGGTGGTGTGGGGGAGTGGGAGGGTTGTTTCGTAGTTCAGAGATTAAGTGTGGCAGAAGACAGAATCGACAGGTCAATGATAGGGCATAGACGTAGCGCACTGAAAGATGACGACTCGAGTAAAGAAAACGCACAGACTTACCCCTCGGAACCTGCCACATCCCCCCCTTTCCGATACTAAAATTCTGCATTGGCGACCCCAAATCCACCATGACCCTACCATAAAACACAAAAAATACCATTTGCATTTTCCTCGAATTCTTGACTCTCTTGACGCCTCCAGGCGGTAGATCGACTATACCGGAGCCGAAAAAGGGGAGAGTCAACGTCTTTGCGAAACGGAAATCTGCGCCGTTAATGTCGCGCATTTCTATTGCTTCGGAGGCGTAGGCGACGTCTGAAAAATATTAATTAGGTGGATTGGGAATTCTGGGAAGGAAAACGTACCAGCTTCTTCTATTCTTTCTTCGTCTCCTCTACCGGTTGTAGGATCCCATTGCATTACTTGTGCGCGAACAATACCTGTTTCTGTCTCCCAAGGTTCTCGCTCTTCATCATCCTCTTCCAGATCTTCAAGTTGCCGCCTTTGTGGATGCCCGGGCCGTCTATAAGCTGGCCGTTTTGGTCTTGGCACAACCACCTCTTCAGTCCTTATAATCTCCTTGATGGCAGGCAATGTTAATTCTTTTCCTTCTATATGGCCTTCACCATATACGAATCTTTCGCCACGCCAGAATGCCAAGGGTTTTACAGAGTGCCGTCCAAACCGTGTTGTACGAGAACCTTCATCATCCGCTGGTGTCTCGCTACGTAGAATTTGTAGACTTCGTGGTTGAGGTCGCCCGTCACGCTGAGGCGGTGGTGGCATAGGCTTCACTGGTGGTTGTTTCTCTTTAGTCCGCGGAGCAGCCTTCATCTTGGCGTTCGGGTCTCGCATAGAGGGAGCGGGCTTTGCGGCTTTTGCTTCTTTAACAGGAGTAGCTTGCTCCATTACTCGTGATGATTCTGGCTGACCCTGAGCCTCTTCGTCTTGATACACTTCAGTCTTGGCCTTTTTTGGTGGTCGGCCTTTTCGCCGGACTGGTTTCTCTGGAGCAACAGAGAGCTGAGATTCATCAATGTCAAGTTTCTCCATTTTTGAAGGGCGGGCCCTTCGTTTCTTGGATTTTGCAACAGGCTCTGGCGCGGGCTCAGGCTCAGGCTCAATGGAAGCGCTTTGGTCTTGCTCCTGCTCTTCCGCAAAGTAGTCATTTTCTGCTGCTTCCTGGTCGTCATCTGCTTGCGTCATCTGAAGAGACTCGTCTTCAATGCCTGGTGGAGCTGTATCGTCATATATTTGGCCATTTGTTGTCTCTGCCCCGTTCACAACACTGAAGATCTCATCCTCTTCGTCATCCTCCAAGCTTAAATCGAACGGCCTCTTCCTTCTGTTTTTCGCCGAGCCCAAGCTTACTCTTTTCAACCCACCTTTCAGCGGTGATCTCTCCACACTCGGCTGTAGATTATTCGAACCAAAGAGCATTTTCCTGTTAGGTGGATGAGATGCAGCACGAGTTGGAGTTTCGTTGTTCATGGGTTTAGAAGGCGACGACATTGGCCCTAATGATCTTCGTGGGGCTGAATTGAGATGGGTCTTTATGGGTGAACGAGAGCGCGGAGGGGGAAGGGCTCTCCTGATGTTTCGGTGTCCATTTAAGACTTCGGTAGGTTCTGGTATAGTACCTGCAGTAGTAAAAATAGCGTTAGCGATTGATTCTTTCACGGAATAAGTCGTTGCCAGCTCTCAGGCTTCATTACTTTCTCCAAAATCCATGGTCTCATCCATTGTGACTGTAGAATCATGCGGTATGCCATTTCTCTTAAAGGGAGACTTTTCCGGAGATGAGAATATGCCATCGATTGGTTCTAAGCCAAATTCGTCCCGTATTCCAGTATCCTTCAGTATAGCCCCAGTTTTCCTGTACATTGTCAGCAAAGAACTACAGGCCTAATCTAATGATTTTAAGATGTTTGCTGCAATCAAGTCAGTACTCACCTTCCCACTTTTCCAACGTTCGAGAAATCCCCTTCCTTCTTCTTCACGCGGGGCGTTCTCGAAGACGCCATGTGTACAATTGTAGAGGCGCGATGGGGACTTTGAATCCAGGAGAATGGATCTCAGTATAACAAAGTGAGAGATGCCAACACTGTCCCGCGGCTTCTGGGATACTTACTGGTGTTGGCCACTATTTCCAAATATTGTCGCGTCGATGTTGTGATGCGACTTGCGGGACCGATGGACAAAAACAAGGGAACCAAAAAGGGCTAAAGCGTAACATTGACGCTAGCAGTTTGATACCTTGACAAAACAGCAACGCGCCAAAGGCGCGTCTCCCTAAAAAACGTTCCTGAGTAACTTGCATCTATTGAACATAGCCCTACCACCACCACCAGCAGATGACCTATCTCGGCCCTCACCCATTGTACCACCACCATGAGGCATCCTCCCTCATTCTGCTCTTTGTATTAAAGTTGTGATCGTCCACGAGTAGGTACATTATCTTTGGCTTACCATTGCCGTTTATTGTACTACAGTTCAAGTATGGATGAGATTGATTCCCAAGAGATTCCCCAAGAAACTCCTGCTGAAGATGTTTTCATTGCGCCCTCAATCTACAAACAGGAAATATTCGCCGGAACATCCTATACACATCATACCGCTGTGCCTGAAGAGATTGCAAAAGACCTATCTACAGAATGTGTATTAGGCGTCGACGAGGCCGGGAGAGGCCCTGTACTAGGTTTGTAACTTTGTCTCGGGTATCCATTGGAAAGAACGCTAATCAACCGCCAGGCCCAATGGTATACGGCCTACTCTACCTACCTCTATCGCTTCACCGATCTCTACTTGCAGAAACGCACCACTTCGACGACTCCAAAGTCCTAACCCCCACAGTCCGCTCATCCCTTATGCAAAAGCTCTGCACGTCTGGCACAAACCTGTATCAAAACTGCGGCTGGGCAACCCGCGTAATGTCAGCTCGAGACATTTCCTCCGGCATGCTCAAGCCAGCTGGGACGTACAATCTGAACGCTCAAGCCATGGACGCTACCATTGATCTAGTCAAGGATGTCTTCGCAAAAGGCATAAATGTCAAGGAGATCTATATCGATACTATAGGCAGCCCCTCGGTCTATCAGAAGAGATTAGAACGTATCTTCCCCACAACCCACATCACCGTCGCTAAAAAGGCCGACTCCCTCTATCCTTGCGTCTCAGCGGCATCTGTGTGTGCCAAAGTCACACGAGATGCTGCGCTAGAAGTTTGCTATCAGTTCTACATTGCATCCCCCACTCAAATCGAGGAACAACCCAAAGTTTCCGCGCAAGGCTGGGGCTCTGGGTATCCTTCTGATGCAAAGTGTACTACTTGGCTGAAAGGGCACATGAACCCTGTGTTTGGCTGGGGCAATGAGTGCCGGTTTAGCTGGGGTACCGCGAGAGATCTACTTGAGGCCAAGGGGAGTAGCATTAAGGTCGATTGGCCGATGCCGGATGATGATGAGCAGGGGATGAGGGTAACGGACTTTTTCTCAAGCGCACCGAATGGTGGTGACAATAAGGAGACAAGCGAGCTCGCAAGTTGGTTTGGGAGACCAGCTGCTGAGGGCGTTCTTTAGAGAGGGAGCCCCCACCAACTTTCAACACCTGTTGCGGAGGGATTTGGCGCCTTCTTCATCCACCCAAGGTCGCCGGGAAGTCATGGCGGTGCTGATATGTCAGAGGCGAAAATCGCCTACAGCGCCGATGTCATGCGAAACATATTCAACTCTACAGTTGAAAATATCCCAAGCCGACTTAATGACCGAGATTCTAACTTCTCCCTATACTAGCGAGTCTCTCAGAAGCATCAACAGCCCTCTAGGCTAGAGAGATTTTCCCGAACAGAGTACAGAGAGCTAGTTCGTGATGAAGAACGCAGAACAAATATGTGCCGCTAGACATGCTCCATCATCCTTGGGGTAACATCATGGCTGGAATCGATTCGCATCGTTGGAGGATCTTGATGGACTCGAGAGCACTACGCATGATATATGAGGGTTGAGATGGTTGTACATGTGAGCGTTGGAAGACGATGGAAGATTCAGTGTCGGATCGTCTGCGTAGTAATGAAATAGCAGACTTTGTATCTATGAAAGTGTAACTTAGAGTTAGTTACCTTTGATTAATTGTACTCATCAACAATTATACTATTATCTTTCGAGCGGTCAGCATCTATATTCATAGGTATTGATGGGGCATGTCAAAAGCGAAGTTTATTATTCTCGTCCAAATAATCCATTGTCGAAAACCCTACCAAAATTACCGCGAATATCCAACATCCGTGGAAAGCATCTTACTGTCTCCCAGCGACAAAGTAAATTACTCGAATTTAGGGTAAAATGTTGATATGCAGAGCCTCAGAGGTGATACCGTGGAATTTTGGTGACGAAGAAGTCCCTCGCTTACTCGGTAGCGTCTCCTTCGATTCTTTCAGGTTGACAAGGACAAACTGTAGCACGACATCGGGTACCTGCAGACAATAATGGCGTATTATGTGCGACGGAGAAACAGGTAGCAAAAGTATTGCTGGGTACTCGACGATGGTGAAAGCATCGTGGTCAGCAAATAACAATGGCAATAGTGGTAATGCGTGGGCAGCATCCTTTGAATCTTTTATCGCCTGTCCATCTACATAACTATCATGCGGCGCAGTGCAGCGCCTGCAACTCCGTGTTACAGGTTGTTGGGAGGCGCTGGAAGCTGGGCGCTTGAGAATGATCTTTGGCAGTTCTCGTTGTGCTATTTCTACTGTAATACTGAGTTTCGACACTCCAGAGTGTGCGAGATATGTGAGTTGAAGCGGAAGGATGCCTCCAGACACTTTGACTTCTCCACCCGAGCTAGTTGAGCCAATGCTACAGCCTGACGATAAGGATTCAGGAGTGCGGGACCAGAAACAGGATCAATTGAATTGGCCAACATGTCCAACATACATACGTGCCCTAAGCGATTCGTGGACACTAGTTGATCACCTTTCGACCTCACACTTGCCATTCTAGCGATTTCTTTTCTTCTTGGGATACTTGCCCGGTTGGCAGATGGCAAGTCTGTCGAATCAGTACCCTACACTGAAGGACTGCTTTCTGCATCGCGCTTTGTAAGTACATTAACAACAGGCATCATGAAATTTCTTCAGACAAGTTGATATAGCAAGAACTGACTAACTTACTTAGAGACCTATCATCTTCCTCATACTCTTTGCTTTGACTGCTGGGCGCTTAATGAAAGCTATTGCAGCATGGGCGATTGAAAGAGACGCTGAGATTATCACGCTCGAGCAACTTCTCGACAGTCGAGTCATTGACTCTACATTCGTTATTCTGCTGAGGCTGAAGTCGTTTAATCTTTCCAAGCTTTTGCTGATTCTACTCTGAATGTTGTCGTCATTTGAAGGTCAAGCGAGTCTTCGAATTCCAAGTCTTCGCTCTTTGCCGTCTATCTCGTCTATACCGGTAGAACTAGCTTACGTCGATTACGACTTCAAGAATAATGTTTACACTCCTGCTGACTGATGGTTCTCATCCATCGATTCGATTAGAGCGATCTACAGTACGGCGCTGATTGATCCCGAGAGCATCAAACCTCGAGATAGTTGGGGAAACCTCAAAGTCCCTATCCTTAAAGCGCTTGGCGGCTATGACCCCCATTATGAAGGGGAAAACTCCTTCCATAGCGAGATTTAAATATTAGAGGTTGCGTTCCCAACAATTTGTCGAAAACGCAGCTGGTCAGCACCTGTAGAAATGGAACTTGAAATATTTCAACAAATGATACAAAAATCAAGGTCGGAAAACATGCCCAAGCAGCCCAAGTCAAAGACAGGGGGGTCATCCTCGATTAATATTGAGTATCTTATTTGACTCATATACCTTATAACAATCGATTTCTAGGACTGATATATCGATGTGCAGACAGGAATGTGTTGGGTCAAATTAGGCTGTACGCAGCCACAGAGACATCGGTCAGGTAACTCGGAAAAGATTCGCGACATTGAAACATATGCGATTACGACTTTACTGTATTACAGTATCATCCAGCAAAAGGTCTGGCCACTATGGAATGCGAAAGGCTAACAATCAGGTCGTCGACCATTGAACACATCCAGATGGTTGTCAGTCAACGATGCTACTTATTCGTCACAGATTGATCTTCCACTCGGTCCTCTAGTTATAACCAGCACAAATCTTCCTTTCGGCATCCATACACACTACATGGCCCTTCGCTGTGATGATCTCAGTTTCCGAGACGTCAACAAAACCATGACTGTCCCCGCAGGAACGGTAAATGGTAAGCAAACAAGCAATTCTTCCAAATCGCGACCCCTAACAACAGAATCTCCTACGAGCAACGGCCTCGCACCGCAAACAACCCTCTTTCACACGCACTAAAAAAAGAACCTCACACAAACACCTGCTCGCTGCTCAGACCCAACCACCACCACCACTCCCAAACAAACAAACAAACAAACAAACAAACCCCGCTACTACTATTAACAATAACATAAAACGAAGGTTTCTGCCCCCGGGAAAGTAAACGCGCATAGTCACGACCTCCCTATAAAAAACCCATTTAATTTTTTTGTTTGTTTCCGTTCAAAGACGCGTCGGTGGTGGGTTTGGAATGGGCGTGTGGCGTGTGTGTGGGGGTTGGTGGTTTTTGGGAGGAAGTGGGGGGGGGGGTTGGTAGTTGGGTAGTAGGGGGGAGGGAAGGGGTTTGAGGTGGTGGAATGGGGTGGGATGTGGAGTGGAGTGGGATGTGGTTGTACTGTACTTGAGGGGTTTGGTGGTGGGTGGTTGGAAGGGCGGAGTGAAAGAAGGGTACTTCTTCTGAAGAGAAAATGTATATGTAAAACCGACGACGAGATTGCTGGACACATAGGACTGATACCCCCCGAAACAACCCCCCACCGTCTACATGGACGCCGTGGCGAAAT
>JAABUK010012731.1_pt1 | contig 10662 bp, 9 predicted proteins | sample 5559141 | NCBI WGS metagenome assembly JAABUK01 (sample SAMN10711869, study PRJNA513367) | rock metagenome | isolation source: Antarctica rocks | place: Antarctica: Victoria Land, Pudding Butte nord | collected 2016-01-03
GCTGGCATCACCTCAGCGCTTGGCCGCGCCGTAGCTCGCCAGTTCGTCCGTGATGATGACACGCGGCGTCCGACATTGCCGCTTCATCAGTTTGCAGAGCAAGCGTTTCGGTATCCCGCGTAACTCGGGCAGGCAGATGTCCTCATCCCGTCCGCCTACCCCGGCTAAGCCACTCCTCGCAAGGTGACCGGCAGCCAAGTTGACGGTGCCAGCGGAAGCCTGCGCCGGCGCTCCTCGTCAGCTACCGATCCTTGAGTAGGGGCTGACGGGAGGCTGGGTCCGGGCTGCTGAATGGGCCGGCAGCAGCCAATCGATTCCGAGAGTCATGTAAACAGATACTGCTTCCTGCACCAATTAAAGCGGTTTCTGCTTGGGTTATAAAGCAAGCGCTTTCCCCCACTGCCCAAGCGTGTGGGATCCGTCTGTCCGAACCACGCGCGTGGGACCGGACCTCGGGCCACCTCGTCCCATATCGGGTGTGAGAGACAGCAGTCCTGCGCGGGTCTCCTCATCTTCCAGCGCCTTTTCGAGAACCACGGGGTCGATCCAAGCCAATTGCCCCCCTTCGAAGCGGGCATAGATGCGGCCGCTGTCAGGGTTCGCGAAGTTCACGTTGGAAATCATGCGGACGCAGTGGGCCAGGAATTCCGTATTGACTGACGCGATCATGTTCTCCTTGCGGCCGTAAAGATGCTCGAGCGAGGTAGCGCCGACATCGATCCTGCGATAGCGATCGACCGCAAGCATGCCCTTGACGTCGAGGATGTTCATCTCGCCGTACCATCCGAAGGCCACCGTTCGGGGCCGCTCTCCCGGCGGCACGTCGTTGTCGAGGAATTCGTAATGCACGGACTTGGTGGGGTGCAGTGCCCAGGTGAAAAACACGGTCGGCATCCCCGAATAGGCTTCGACGTTATGTGCAAGCAGATCGTCAACTGCCTTGTAGCGCCCCACCTCCAGACCGCGTTTCCAAGCACGCTCGACCGTCTCGTGTGGCGGCGTGATCATGAAAAACATGTAGATGGTGTGACCAAAGCGCGTCAGCAGGTTGCTGCCTGCCTCATCGGAATCGGGCGCGAAGCTGTCGAACCGGAAGCGATCAATCAGGAGATGCGGGATGCCGCGGCTAGCCGCCTCGCGCGCCATGTAGCGGTCGAGCTTCTGATCGATGATCGTGAGTTCTTGGCCGGTCAGCGCGCCGGCATATTTGTAGTCGCCGCCGAGCCCGGCGTAGTCGAGAAGGAATTTTCGCCAGATGTCGGGGCTCACGAGCGCGAAGTCGCTCCAGCGGACGCCGAGTTCGGCCGCCAGCCGCCTTTGCAGCGGTCGCATCGTGCTCTTTCCGGAAGCTGAAGCTCCCTTCACGTTCATAATCATCGGGCGCTCCTGCGGAGAAAGCAGGCGATAGCCTTCCCGCTCGCAGGCTTCGTTGATGTGTGGCTCGATGAACTGACCGAGCGCCCAGCTGCCGTATTCGTTGCAGGCGAGACCCACCGCAATTTGCGCGAGGAGCGCCCGTTCGCCCCACCAGCCGCCATTCTTCGCCCGAACGGCGGAGATCACCCGAGCAAGCGCCCGCCCGGCAGCCGTGCGTTCCGGGTCTCTGCTCGCATCGAGGCCGGCACGCCACTCCCGCAGCCCGCGCTCCTCGTCTTCCCATGGTTCCGCGCTTGTGGCGGGCTTCCTCTCGCGCCGGGGAGGGCGACCGAAGAAGTCGAGCAGGCCCCGGCGTGTGCGATGCGGCGCGGCGAACGGCGCGCGCGACTGCATCACGGCATTCAATTCGGCATTTGTAACCGCAGACAGCGTTTGCTTGAGCGAAGCGTACAGCGAGCCGATCTCAGGCAGACGGGGCTGGATGTATCCGGTGAAGATTGTATGGGCGATCCGACGGAAATTAATGCCGAGCTCGTCGATTCTTGCCGCCTCGGGATCCGGAACCGAAATGTTGGCCGTGACGCGGATCAAGAGTTCGTGCGCCACGAGACGCTCGGGGCGAAAGGTGGCGAACTCTTCCAACGGAAGCCCGGTCAGGTCGCGAAGCTCGGCGGCCTGTGCGACGCTGGTGAAGGAATGTTCCGGCAGAAAGATCGTCGAGAACGGAACGAGGCGCGACGGCAGCTCGGAGCGAATACCGGGATTCCAGGGACCGTACTCGGCCGCGTCGCGACTGTTTTCCGTCGTCGCCATTGCGTTGCCTCCATGTTGTCGTTGACCTTAACCCATCTCATGCAGTGCGCGACTGTGTTGCAGTGATCAGCAAGCGGCCGCAGCCTGGCCATCTCGTCTTGCCATGACGGGAGGCGGACGTACTCTGGACGCCCAAGTTCCAGCATCCGGGTCAATGCGTCCACGGCAATAGCGACCTCGGTTGATCGGCGCCGATCGGTGCGGGATCGCAGACCGTCGCCGATGGCCCGTTTGAAGCGGCTGATGTCAGCCTCCACCAGGGCTTTCAGTGATAACCGGAGGCCCTCTGCCAAGCCATGCGGCCGCGCTCGGCAATGATCTGCAAGTGACGGTCTCGCGTCGTGGGGGCCGTCTGCGCCGTTTCGCTCGGAACGGCGCAGGAGCGTGGCGGGACGATGACGGACGCCTCTGGACGACCTGACCATAAACGCCGTCCTGATCGTAAGCACCGTCGGCGATGAACGACGCGACCGGACCATCCACCTGATCGAGCACTCGGCGGACATGTTCCGCGCTTTCGCCGAACCTGCGAGGCCATTACGACAACTGGGCCGGAGGCAAATGGGTGACCCGTCCGATGATCGAGACGATGCCGCTTGAGCGCGCCGCCGAAGCTTACGCAAAGATGATTGACGGCAAGGCCCGGTTCGGCATGGTACTCCTCACCGGCCGGTAACGCCCGTCAGCCCTTGTGCGGTGAGCCGGCACCGAGCTGCAGCCACACGGTCTTCGTTTCGGTATAGGCGTCGAGCGCCGGCCGGCCAAGGTCGCGGCCGACCCCGGACTCGCCTCCCATGCCGCCCCAGGGCAGGCGCGGATCGGTTGGGCCGTAGGTGTTCACCCAGGTCATGCCGGCGTTGACCTCCTGCGCGAAGCGGTGTGCCCGCTCGACGTCGCGGGTCCAGACCGCCGATGCGAGGCTGTAAGCGGTCCCGTTGACGAGCTCCAGCGCCTCGGCTTCGTTGCCAAATCGGAGAACGGAGACGACCGGGCCGAAAATCTCCTCCTGCGCGATGCGCATCCCGCCGTCGACGCCTGTGAACACCGTTGGCTTGATCATGTAGCCGCGGTTGCCGATTCGCCCGCCGCCGGTCGCGATGCCGGCGCCTTCGCGCTGGCCGACATCGATGTAGCGGAGCACGGTGTCCATCTGCTTTTGCGAGATAACCGGGCCCATCGTAGTCGCCGGGTCCATCGGATCACCCACGCGGAGCGCCTCGGCGCGAGCGACCAGCCGACCGACGAACTCGTCATGAATGCTGTCCTCGACCATGATCCGCGTCGCCGCGGAGCACACCTGGCCGGCATTGAAGAACGCGCCGGACACGATTTGCCGGACCGCCGTGTCGATGTCCGCATCCGCGAACACCGCCGCCGCCGCCTTGCCGCCCAGCTCGAGCCCGAGGCGCTTCACCGTAGCGGCGGCCTCACGCATGATCGTCTTGCCCACTCCAGGCGATCCGGTGAACGCGATCTTGTCAACATCCGGATGCGCCACCAGCGCGCTGCCCGCCACCGTCCCGAGCCCCGGGAGCACATTCAGCACGCCCGGCGGCAGCCCGGCCTCGAGCGCGGCAGCCCCCAGCCACAATGCCGAGAGCGGCGTCAGCTCGGCCGGTTTCATCACAATCGTGCAGCCGCAGGACAGCGCCGGCGCGATCTTCCACACGGCGTTCATCAGCGGGAAGTTCCAAGGCACGATTACGCCGACAACGCCCACAGGGACCCGGCGGGTGTAGGTCAGCGCGTCTGCCCGTACCGGGATCACGTCGCCAGAGAGCTTGTCAGCCCAGCCCGCGAAGTGTTGCAGCGTGTCGATCGCGTTCGCGATGTCCTGCCGACGCGTCGCGGCGAGCGGCTTGCCGGCGTCGATGCTCTCCAGCACCACGATCTCCTCGAACCGGTCGCGCAGAATGTCCGCGATCCGGTTCATGATCTGGCCGCGCTGACTGCCGCTCATCGCGCCCCACGGGCCCGACAACGCGGTGCGGGCGGCGCGAACGGCCACGTCGACGTCTGCGATGCCGGCGCTTGCCACTTCGGCAATGGCGTCTTCGGTGGCGGGATTGAGCGTGACGAGGCGCGCGCCATCCTGCGCGTCACCCCAATCGCCGCCGATCAGCAGCTTCGTGTTCGGGATCTCGGCGTTGAACATGACAGCCTCCGGTGTGTTCGTTGTCGGCAAAGGTCGGCAGGCGGCGCGCCGGCATCAAACTGGAAATCCGGTATCCCTGATCGGAAATTCCGATCAGGGCGGCGTCAGGTTTGCCGCCGCCGCTTCGGCCAGAAAGGCGCGGGTGAGCGGCGCGGGCGGGTCGCGGTCGCTGGCGACGACGCCGACCGTGTATGGCTCCGCCGGCCCCTCGAGCGGAATGGCGCGCAGGCCGCCGCCCAGCACCAGCGTGATGCTGCTTGGAACGATGCTCGCCCAGGGGCCGAGGCGCACATGGGCGCAGAGCGCCAGCATCGACGTGGCTTCCAGCCGCGGTCGGGCTGGCGGCCCACCAGCGCGGGCGATCAGGCCGTCGATGATGCGCCGGTTCTGCATCGAGGCGGAGAGTAGGCAGAGCGGCACCTGCGCCGCCTCCTGCCAGGAGAGGTGGTCACGGCCGGCGAACAGGTCCGGCTGCGCCGTGAGCAGCACGTAGCGCTCCCGATAAAGCGGCACCGCACGGACGTTGCGCAGCGCTTCGTTATCCAAGTAGGCCAGACCGGCATCGAGCTCGAATGCGTCCAGGCCGCGCTGGATTTCGGCCGATGTCTTGCTTTGGACTTCCACCGTCACGCGCGTGTGCCGCTCGCAGAAGGGCGTGACCAAGAGTGGGACTGAACCGCCCCGGGTTTGCCGGAGGCTCCAAGCCTTGAGAGGATGGAGCGATGAGCAAGCCAACGACGGACAAGTTTTCAGCTGAGGTCCGTTCTCGTGCCGTACGGATGGTTTTTGAGCAAGTAACGAAATGGTTCGGTTTAGTCCAACTGCGATTATCACGCCTAGACGGCCGTTCCAAGCGCACCAAAGCTGTCTAAATAGAACTGAGTTCTATACAGAATGCTCCATGCGAGCGCTCCTGCACACCGAATTCGCCGCTCTTCTCGACCGGGCTGATGTGAGCCAGGCCAAGTTCGCCCGGCTGACCGGCGTCACGGCACGCCAGGTCAATAACTGGGCGCGCGGCCGGGCGGCGGTGCCGCGCTGGGCCGCGCTGATGGCCGTGACGCTGGAAGAACTGACGCCAGAGGCGCTGTCCGTCCTGCTCGACGAAGCGACGTTCAGCTGGCACGAGGTGCTCGGCATCGCGCCCGAAACCGATGCCGCCGGCATTAGGACGGCGATGGCGCGCCTGGCGCTGCTCTATCACCCGGACAGGCCTTGTCGTAACCTCCATGCCAAAAGTGCCGATCTGAAAAGCGTGTGATTTCAACTACTACGGCCCGCCTTACACGATAGTCCTTTGATATCATTGAACACTCAGCTTTTCATTTTGATAAACGCTCATTGTTGATGATGTGGCCAGGGCGAAGCAGGGTGGATGCATATTGCGCCAGGTCAAACTTGAGAATGCCGCGCAAGTTGATGTGCTTGTGCCCGATCGGCGACACCCGGCCCAGCACGTCGTCGGAATGTTCGCTGGGCATCCGATCGATCGCGGCCTGCAGGTGATGCGTGTTCCAGGCCATGACAATGTTAGCGAGCAACGTGAGCGCCCCGGAAATGGCGGCAAGTTGCTCCGTGGTGCGGCCGTGCTTGGCGGTAATGCCACCATTATGGATTGCCCGCTGCAGGCTGTGGACGGCCTCGCCTTGATTGAGCAGGTCGAGGATGTCTGTCCGGAAGACGGGATTGCTCAGATAGTCGCAGAGATAAAGGCTGCGAAGCAGCTTTCCCATCTCGTCGCCGGCTTCGTAGACGGGATCGCCGGCCGCGGCTGAGCCGAAGCGGTCGAGCGCCTCCGTCGCCGGATACCAACCGTGCTTGACCGAGGCCCCGAGCCGCAACAATCCGTCCCACCCTCGGCGGATCGCACGGCGGGAAACGGTTTCTGCCACGATCGGTCGCAGGATCGGTGGGACGTCGAGACCTCTCGGCAAATAGAGCCGTCGCCGCTTGAGCCTGGCTAGCCGTGGGCACAGATCGAACCCGACTACTTTGGCGAGCGACATGGCGAAATGGGTGAAGCCATGCGTATCAACCGCGACGCGCTCGAGCTGGCCGACTTGGCGTTGACGAAGGGCGCCCTCGATGGCGGCGCCGGCTTGACGGCGGTTCAAGACGATCGGTTGATCGTAAAGGATGCCCCATTGGTCAAGCACGTGGGCGTAGGTTCCGACCGCGTAAGTTCGACGCCGCGGATCGAGCCGTGCCGACCAGAGATAGCGCGTCGCCTCCAGACTCATCATGTCGGCCGAGGCGAACAAGCCGCGGCCCCACAGGCTGGCAATGCGGTGCTCACGCATGAAGCCCAGCACCGCGTCATTGGCGGCGCGGAGTCGCCCGTCCGCTTCAATCTTGAGCACCATCTGCCCGAGACTGTCGGCCGCAATGGAGGGGATCATGCGCGTGAGTTCAGCGATTGACAGGTCGGACCCCAAACCCAGCAGACCAGCGTAGAGCGTCACCAACTCCTGCTCCGACCGGGCGGCCCGCCCCAGCAGAATCCACGAGAACCGGGTCAATCCATCGATCTCAATCAGAACGTTCGGAAGCTGGGTATCGCCGATCGCGCGTGCGAGTGCTTGCCGAGCAGGCTCGACACGCGGATCCTTCAGACCCGGCGGGCGGCGAGGCAACCGGAGCTCGGCACCGTCGATCGCGACCGTGCCGGCTTCGACGGCCTCGGCCAATGCGGCAAGCCCGGCGCTCAGGCCTGCCTCGAGCGGCCGGAGATAGGCGTCCGCGTTGGCCGGAAGATTGAGGTCGCGGATAAAGCGCTTCCGGTCGCGCTGCCAGAGTTTCAGCGGGATCAGCCGGTCCTCTGGCGCCTGGTACGAGAGGCTGTGCGCGACCGACACTGATCGGTTCCGAAGCGCCCGCTTGAGGGCCATCAAAGTCGCCGCGCGAAAGCAACCAAGTGCCGCCGCCCGGTCCGGCTGGTCGATCAAACCCTGCCAGGACGCGCCGAACGGCTGGGCGTGCCCGTTCGGCAGGGTGGAGGCGGACGATGACGCCAGAGCGTCGAGCGCCGCAAAAGCCTCGGTGAGCTGATGGTCGACCGGGACCGCTAATGCTGCGGCCCGTGCGGTCTTCAGCAGCCGAGCCAGGTCCGGAGATTTGCGCCCAAGCTCCTGGCGGATGGCGCTGACCTGGGTCGCGTCGCGCTCTGGCTCGAAGCGGGCGATCAATGCTTGCAGCCGTAACCGCAGCTCGGCGGCGCTGAGCGCTTTGTTCCCCGCCAACCCGGCGAGGTCCCCGAGCAGTTCGCGGAAGCGCCGCAACCGGCCCTCCCGCGCGTCCTCCGCGCGCTCCCGAGCGCCGCGCCACATGGCAGCGATCCGGTGATCGAGCAGTGTCAGGTTCGCATCCGTAAGCCGCAGCATCTCCAAGCGCAGGAAGCAGGCGATCTCGATTGTCCGGTGCGGGTCCTTGATCCGCGTCAACGCCGCGGGTTTGCGTGACGTCATTCTCCGGGAAAAATACTCCAACCCCGCCAGCGACAAATCCGGCAAAACGAGCCCGGCGGCGCCCAACTCCTTGAGAAATTTAACCTTCTCGGTTTGCTCCTCCAGACCTTTGGTGGCTTTGCTCGACGGCACGGCGCCAAGCCATTCAATGTGGGTGATCTCGTCACCCTCGATCAACGCCAGGAGACGCGCCACCCATGCGTCCCGCTGAAGCGGCGCTGCGACCGCGATGGCCTTGAACAGGGCTTGTTCTTGATGCCGCCGTGCAGCAGTCACATGGCGGCGAACGTCGCGCCTACGGAGCATGAGATAATGATGCTCGATCAGCCACAGTCGAACAGACGCCATCAGGTCGGCGTGGTCGAACACGGCCGCAGCTTCGCGACGCATATAGGCAACGAGCCCGCGCTCGGCGTGCGGGGTGAGTTCACTGCGTCCGAGCAGACGCAGGGCTGCTGCGTGGTGCTCGAACAGGGTTCGCCGGCGCCGGGCATGGAACGCGCGGATCGAGGCGATCAGCGGCGGCTCGCAATCGAGTTGCGGGCCGAGATGGGCGAGGATGTCGGCCGGAATGCGCTCCACGGAATTGAGCGTGTTGCCGGTCATTTTGAGGAAGCCGACCTGCAGCGCGAGCGCCATTCGGTTCACCGGGCTCCGGCGTTCCCGGACTTGGGCAAGTTCCCGCTCGTCAAGGGTGAAGAAGTGCTCGACCTCCAGGGTCGATAATCCGTCCGGAAATCGCTCGTCGCCGAGATACCGATGCTCCCACCGACGCAGCGGCGCCTTCACCGAACTCGCCATCTACGACGACGCGTCCTGGCGCTCATCGTGTCGAGAAACGCCTCGCCGACTGTTCCTTTTACGTGTTGACCGTTCGCCAGACGACCGAACGCGACACGCCGAACAACGCCGCGATTTGTGCATAAGTCTTATCGTCCTTCTCCCGCATCCGCTTTGCTTCTTGTTGCTGATGCGGGGTGAGGCTGCGCCGGCGACCAAGACGCCGGCCACGTTTTTTGGCCGCCGCCAAGCCAGCGTTTGTCCGCTCGATCAAGGTCGCTCGTTCGAACTCGGCCAGCTGGGCCAGCACGCCGAACACCATACGCCCAGCCGGGGTGGAGCTGTCCACGCCGAGCGTTGTAATCACGATCCGGATGCCGCGCGCATCCAGGTCGCGTGCTATGGTCAGCGCGGCCAGTGCATCACGCCCCAGGCGATCGACTTTCCAGGCGACAAGGCTATCACCGGTCTTCAGCTTTTTCAGCAGTGCCTCGAAGGCAGGGCGCTGCCGGGCTCCCGACTCTTTCTCCTGCACGATGTTGGCGAACGGCACGCCGGCGGCCTCGAGCGCATCGAGCTGGAGGCCGAGCGCCTGGTCCTCCCGGCTGACCCTCGCATAGCCCCAAATAGCCGGCATTAACCGCCCTCATTTTCGGAACGCCTTTGCGGAACGTCTAACCGTTTGATGAAGCTGGGTCTACGTTTCTGATGCGTAAACGACCGATTGCGGATCAACACTGTCGAAACGAAAAGCTGACTATCCAGCTATATCAACGCGTTGTTACGCTGATCGGTCTATAGTGCATTGAAATTGCCCGCTTTTCAGATCGACACTTTTGGCACGGAGGTTACGACAAGGCCATCTACGCGCGCCTGCCCGCCTGGGGCTACCAGCACAAGACAGTCTGCCATGGACGCGGCGAATACGCCCGCGATGAGGATGGTGACGGCTTCTGCGAGGTCCATGTCAACACCATGGAAGGATTTTGGTCACTACTTCGTTCCTGGCTCCGCCCGCACCGGGGCATCTCGCAGGAGAAGCTGCCGCTTTACCTCGGCTTCTTCCAGTTCGTGCACAACGCGCGCCGACGCGGCAAAGCCCTACTCGGCGCGCTCATCGCCGGCCTAGTTGCGTGACGGACCCGTCACCACCCCGGAAGCCAATAAGAGCCATGGTGGTATGCGTCCCGCCCACGCCGGCACGCTCGAGAGGTTCCGAAAACCACGCTCGCGCAAGCTTCTGCAGCCCACCCCGGGCCGTGACGATCCCGATCTGGTCGAATCCGTCCAGGACGGCGATGTTGGCCGCGATCGCCACGCTGCCTGCAAGCAAGCCGAGGCCCACCGCCCAGGCAAGCGCGTGGCCCCGTCCCGACCAGCGCCCGGTGCTGCCCGGCCCGCCCGGGCTCGCCGTTTCAAACGCAGCGCCGGCCATCATTGGGCTGTGCTCCCGACCTGGACCTGGAGCACCGGTCCGGGCTTGCCGTCGATGACGGTGGCGACGGCAAGCCACCGTCGCTCTGTCGTGGCGGCCCCGCCGCCCTCGGGCGCGACAAATTGCCGGATGGGCCCGACCGCGTTCACCACGGCGGCTCCGGCCGGGTTGGTCATGAACTGTGCCAACGGCTGGAACGCGCCCCCACCATCCGCGCGGCCCGTAAAGCCCAGCACGTGCGGCTTGCGCGGCTCCAGCCCGGTCACCGCCGCCTGCAGCACCTGGGTCAGTCCCTGGTCGAACAGCGAAACCTTCGTGGCCGACGGGCTCGCTGCGGACCCGACCACCAGCTCGCTCACAGCGCTTGCAGCCCCCGGCGACGCCAGCCCGGCGGTGCCGGGCCCCTCAGGCACGGCGTCCGGGACATAGACGATCGCCTGCGGCGCCTGGCCGATGGGGATGGAAGCGACGACCCGATTGTTACCCGTATCGATCGACACGGCCCGGTCGCCGTGCGTATTCCGATGAAACCGCCCGGGTATACCGATCTCAAACCGCCCGGTGTTCCAATCTCAAAGCGCCCACCATTCCAATCTCAAACCGCCCGGGATGGTGTCGTCTCGTAGGCCGCTTTCGTC
>JAABUK010012732.1_pt1 | contig 10662 bp, 7 predicted proteins | sample 5559141 | NCBI WGS metagenome assembly JAABUK01 (sample SAMN10711869, study PRJNA513367) | rock metagenome | isolation source: Antarctica rocks | place: Antarctica: Victoria Land, Pudding Butte nord | collected 2016-01-03
CGTTTCATGCTTCCGTCTTCTTTCCGTTGCCACATTTTTATATGATGGTCTATCAAGATCGGGCCCGCCCGTTGAGATCGTCATTGGAAATGTCCGAGGCGACGTAGAGTTCTGCAAGGCCAGCCACACTAGGGAACGTAGATGTCATCGCCAAAGGTGAGGTCTCAATGGTCGCGAGGTCGCGTCCCATGGTGGACCACACGGTTCTCTATTACTAGCATACTCTTGTCACTGCTTGTCTACGAGTTTCCACCCGTATCGCCTGCCTTTCTGTTCTTCTCCTCCTCTCCTTCTTTCCTCTATTCCCTCTCCAATGCCAGACAGCCATGCCTCCCCCAAATCCACGCCCTGCCGCCAGTGATGAGGACTCCAATGGCGACGAACACAAAACGAGCGAGGAGATGAAAGACAGGGATCCCCAGGCGGGTGCGAATCAAAGAGACAGCCGTCAAGGCGAGGTCAAAGGTGAAGAGCAGAATGGTGATCAGGAGCAACAAACGGAGACACCACAACCGTAGGTCCCAGGATGTGACAGCGAATCACGAATTCCAGATCGCTGACTAGCAGCAGTGTCGGATTTTTTGATAAACGGCTTCGTCACGTACGCGATGAGGCAGTCACCAAGTGGTGTATCACCACTGCGGTCCTCATGGCCTTCATTATTGCTGTGCTCTCATTGTACTGGGGTGTATTTACCAAAGTTGATCAGAACGTTGGGACTCTGGCCATCTATGTTGTTGACTTCGATGGTCAGGTCGCTCCGTACGACCGCGTCCAGCCCGTTTTCGGACCGACAATTACGAGAATGGCCGAGACAGCCCTCCAAGAGCGTGTTCATCTGGGCTACCAAGTACATCCCCCCACGAAATTCAACTTCGATCCGGTCCAGGTCCGACAAGCGGTGTACGACTGGGATGCCTGGGCAGCAATCATCATCAACGCGAATGCAACTGCCCTCCTCCGATCTGCCGTTCACAACGGGAACGCCTCTTACGATCCGATGGGCGCTTGCCAGCTCATCTACATCGACAGCAGGGACGACACTAATTGGTACGACTTCATCTCGCCTCTGATTCGGCCGTTTATGACCGAAGCCACCGCTATGGTCGGCACCCAATGGGCCCAGCAGGTTCTGCAAAACGCCAGTACGAATCCTGCTCTGACCAGGAGTGCTCTTCAAGCCCCGCAGGCTCTTAGCCCTGCCATCGGATTCAGCGAGTACAATCTTCGCCCGTTCTATCCCTAAACAGCAATTCCGGCCGTCTCCATCGGACTAATCTACTTGATTATTATCAGCTTCTTCTCGTTCTCCTTCTACCTGCCGATCCACTTCAAGGTACGCCACGGTGCGTCTTGCTCCTTGAAAGCATGCTAAACCACTACAGTACCTCAAACCCGAAGGGCACCCACCGCTCAAGTTCTGGCAGCTCATCCTGTGGCGATGGTGTTCCACGATCGTAGCGTACCTGTTCCTTTCTTTGGCCTACTCGTTCGTCAGCCTCGCGTGGTTCATCAACTTCAATTCAAAGAATCCTATCACGTCCGAGACTTTACCAACTATAGTATCATACGGCAATCCAAACGCTTATGGATACGGCACATTCCCGGTTTACTGGATGGTCAACTTCTTCGTAGGTGAGCCTGTTCCCAACTCAAAGACAACGCTGACATCTTACTCTCCGGTCCTTCAGGGGATGATCGCACTTGGTCTCGCCTGCGAGAACGTTGCCATGATCGTGGGACAGCCGTGGAGCGCACTGTGGTTGATCTTCTGGTATGTGCCCCCCCAGACATATATTGCTAGAAACACTGCTAATATTTCGATCCCCCCACAGGGTAATCACGAACGTGTCAACGTCGTTCTACGACATTGGAATCGAGCCGGGCTTCTACCAGTGGGGCTACGCCTGGCCATTGCACTCCGTTGTTGAGCGAAGCAGGCAGATACTGTTCGATTTGCACTCGCGAATCGGTATCGACTTCGGTATACTCGCAGCATGGGTACGAAAAACGCATTCTCGTCCGAGATATATCGCTGACTGGATTGCAGGGTGTCGTTAATACACTGGTTTTCCCGATAAGTCAATATACTCAGCCACAGCTGTTGAAATCGCTGCACGTTGTGCATGCTGTTCTTCGAGTCCTATACTGACAACCGCACAGTTTGCGTGCTACTTTATGCGCTGGAAGTCAAAGAACCATATCCATGAGTATTACAAATGAGCTGGGCAATGCGGCAGTTGGTGCCGTATCGGAAGAGCCATCTAGAAGGTCATAAAACAATTAGCAGACCCAAAGCTCGAAGGCGTATACGCACTCACAACAGACTTCAAGATCCTTCCATCTACCGTATGATCACCGAGAGCAAGATACAATGCAGCAGGTGGACATTTGACTGTACGAAAAGAATGATGACACAATCAAAATTGCCATTGTCGATCTCGAGAAGCCGACCATTCGCTTCAAGCCCACTAAGCCTCATATATTCCCATATGTTGGTCTCGGAGAACAAACATCGTCTGTTGGGGTGCTACCCGCCTCCGACTACACTACGATCATGCCTCCAAGTGGGGCCTGGCATGCGAAGCAGCATCATTCTCCGAGACCACAACGAAAGGTTTGAGAGTCCGGTATAGCCACGAGGGCCGCCGGTTGCAGACCAGAGAAGCGGTGTCCCAGCTTGGATGACCACTCAGCGGTCCCGCAACATCTCCGCCGAAACGTCGACTCTACCGCTACTACGTTCAGTGAAGTGAGCTGCAACCGACCTGCAACACCCGGAAACGTTGCAAGGTAATCGGGGTACGGGGGAACTTAACTTCTGGCCTCCAATGATACGAAAACTCTCGTCACAGTGGAACAGGACCAGCTTGGTTCTAAAGTGACAGTCTAGAGCTCAATTCAGACCGCAGACTCTACACTTGGCAGCATCAATAGTTCACATGGGGAGCGAAACGCATCTCTGACGCTCCAACGTCGAAGACAGCGACCACATTCTTCAGGAAGGTATCGCCGAGGATCGCGGGCGGACCAGCCGCAGCTTGTATGCCAGTGACCTGTTCGAACATGACATCAGCAGGTGAGTTGCACAAGAAGCTTGAGATCAGGGCACGAACGCAGAGGTGGGTACTAGGATCTAGCCCCTGTGCTTTTGGAAGCAGTAGTTCGGCAGCGCTGATTTGGAAAGCTTTGCCGCCGATGGTGATTGCAACGTCCGGCGGAGTGGCACCACATTTTGCCTCGAAAATTCCTGCGTCTTGATTGAATACCGCGGGTGGGTCGAACGCCGCGTTGATTGCTACTGCGTATTTGGGCGGAAGATAGGCAAGGGTAGTACCAGTATCTACTATGGCCTTTCACAGGTGGGCGGAACTTGTCAGCAAACGTCCCAGAGGTCTTAGGAGTGGATCTGCTTCAAGCGTACTCGGAAGTTGGTCGAAATCGACTCTCCTCCAATCACCCATCCGTCTGGCTGGATCGTGTAGTAGCTGTTTACATCAAAAGGCCTAGTCAGCTGGTGTCTTAGATGGCCCAGCTCAATGCTCATGGGCGTGATACGCACGTGAAGTTGCTCGCCTCGAGTGGGTGGCGAGGAGTGAAGCTATGGATCTCCAATGGAGTCGAAGCGAAGTCGTGGTGGTCGAAGTTGATGGTCGGTAATCCGCCTAGAGCAACCTGGCCACCGCCGCCGTTGGCCCCGCGTTCGATCGCTACGCTGAACAGTGGATCGATCTTGTTTTCGTCTACGGCGTTATCGATCCAGTTCTCGTAGTGGATGTTGTTTGTCTCTGGGTTGTCGTTGGCCGGGTTGTTGCCGGTGTATGCAGCCGTTAAGGACGAGTATGCGAATCCGAGAATACCACTGACCACCCCGTCGCCCGCCCAGTAGCCTTCTGTCACAGAGGCGATCTCCTGATGCTTGACCTACGGCCACGGAAACACTACCCGTCAGCGTCCACCCCACGAATCTCAGTTCTTTTGGGAACGACATTGGAAGCACTCACCGTGATGCCAGCAACCGAGACGTCCTCATAGCCTAGCGTGCCTACCAAGAACTCCCCATCACCGTACGAGATCTATCCATTCGGCTTAGCGTGGCCCTGCCGTTGGAGATGCTAGAGGCTTACGTTGAAGTTCTCGCCAGCAACTTTTCCTTCCTCGAAATTGCCAGACCACAGAGGACCAAACCCACACTTCGCTGTTGCAACATGGCGGCCCTTCGGGTTCACACATTGAACACCTTCCGAAGCAACCCACAGATCACTTGAGCCCGTGTCGAAGATGAGGGTAAAGGTATCGCTTCCTAGGTCGACATCGACAGCATATCCACCGCCGTTCTCAACAGCAACTAAGGGAGTCGTTGCTGTTACGGCGTGGTTGCTCAACAGTGCTGTACAACGAATCAGCATATAGACCGCGAACGTGCGAACGCGTAGGCCCACCTTTCGAGCTGCCCGCCTTCACTCCGGTTCGTTTCAAGGTAAGAACTTTGTCAGAAGTCTTCAACTGCTTCGTCGACAGTGGCGCTGGAGCGGCTTGGGCACTCTGCAGCACCAACGCCGAGAACAAGCTCGTCGTTGTTGACCAGAACATCTTTCAAGACGCTCCTTTGATCAATGTAGCTGCGAAATCTTCGTTGTCGTCTGAATGTAGATTATCGAGAATTGTTTCTGTACGGTTGCAGGTATGTGGCCACCGGATACTAACGCAAACAGAACGAAGCAAGGCAAACAGAGCACGAAACAAGCTCACTTGGCGAAGAGCTTTCTTATGTCTTATTTCTTCGCAGTAATAAATGAATAGACCCGAATGACCGCATCACGATTTAGCATTCGTTCAAACGAAAGTACAGCGCCATCTTACCTTGAACGGGAAGGTGCGAGAGATAAAGTAGTGCATGCGTAACCATGCATTCCTGTGCGGCTTCGCAACGAATGGGAGAACCTCCTGCATTGCCATGTCGCAAGGTGTGTGGAAGCCTGGCAAAACAGCTTCTAGCGCTTTGTTGCGTTTTCTGCCGGCGCATGCGGGGCAGCATAAAATCGCTCGTTCAGTGCTGTATCTCCGACACAATAAGAGCACAGATGGGGTAGATGATCGGCAAGTCTGAAGCTTTGCAAGTGCTTCGTGGTATTCTCGTTTAACACCGTGCCAACAAAGCTGCCGTAGATACCGTACTGCGGAGTAGACCTGGTAGCGGCGGTTCGTGACATGGAAGTCGAGGTCTCGAGGATGCCACGGTCTTGATCATCAAACTTCATCGTGCCCGACCATTGCTGCCGACTCGTTCGCGCTCCTGGCAACATACACGATGAAGTACACCATGCCAACACCGCCAACCACAGCAACAACCGCACAAAGCACCAGTGCCCACATCCAGTCCGGCCTGATCTTCGGTCTCGCAGCAGTACTGCCGCACAGCTTCTGTATTTCATGATCCAGAGAATCAGTCATCCTAGTATGGCTGAACTCGGCCAGCACACGCTCTCGACCCTTCTCTCCCATAGACTTGAGACTGTTGGCACTTGAAGGTATCAGAGGCTTGCGCATCACATCCGTCCATTGCTCGGCCTTGTCCGGACTTCGTAGCCAGCCGGTGCGACCATCGTATATGGTCTCAAGAGGTCCGCCACTATTGGTAGCCACAACTGGTACGCCCGCGAGCATGGCTTCGAGAGGGACGATGCCAAAATGCTCGTTCTGAGGAGTGTAGATCAAGATACTGGCTTGGTGTAGTAGACGTCGTTTGAGATCGTTCGGGATCGAGAGCAAAAAAATGACCTCGTTCTCATCCTTCTCTAGCTTCGTGTCGCTGCCTCGATATGTGTCATGCTTGAGCTTCAACTCCCTAGCCAGTCGCTCCAGCTGGTCCATTGTTTGCGCATTTTCCAAAACACGATGGTCAAAGCCACCAGCAACCACAAGCTTAGACTTGGCTCTCTCCTCGGATGACAGACCAGCATATGCCCGTATCGCGAGATCAAGGTTCTTCTTTCGCTCGAACCGGTTGATGCTCAACAACAAAGCTTTGCCTGACCATAATTGCGTGGCTGCGTCGTATGAGATTTGGGTACTGGTGTCCACGCACGGATAGATGACCTTTAGATCCCTCGTCCTCATCCCAGCAAACGTCTGTTTGAAGACTGATCTCGTGAACTTGCTGTTGACGACAATGTCATCAGCACACCCGGTGCTCCAACTCTCGAAGGCATCAAATGGTATTCTGTACAGCGCCTTGACATGTTTGATCAGACCACTTCCTTGCTGCGCCAGAAGTCGGTCCGGAAAGTGACCGTAGAACAGCACTTTCGCCTTTGGAAATAGCAGTCTGAGCAGTGGCACGCAGGCGCTCAGCTGATCCACGAAAAACACATCGGGGTCGAGAGTCTTCAGCTCTGAGCTGAAGATAGCTGTGCTGAACACCAAGGCTATTTGGCGCAGGATGGCGAGCAGAATACTGAAAAGTCCTGCGATTGAAGCTGGGAGAAATGCATTGCCGCGAACGCGTACGTCGAGTGTTCCTGGTGTGGTTGCTCAGCCTTCAATCACTTAGCTATTTACCTTCATACGTGTGAAGCTTTAGACAATAGTGCTTACCATCTCGAGCCTCTTCGAAACAATGCGTGGGATCGCAATGTGAAGTCACAATTGTGACTTTGTGGCCTCTTGATTGTAAGCCGACGGCTGCATCTATAACGAGGCGTTCTGCTCCGCCGATCCCAAGGTCCGGATGAACGAACACGATGTTTCTGCTGCGCTCCGTAGATGGAGCCATGGCCTGACGTGAGACGTGGATGAAAGCAATGTCTAGATATCCTCGATAGATAGTACGAAGTTGAAGAGTCGTAGAACTAAATCCAAGGCCAAGCTCATTGGTCCGTGGATGCCGGATCACGTGCAGAATGAGGCGAACGAAATGAAGAGATGAATATTGATCGTACAGTATTCATTCCGACATGCTACAAATGTAGTTACATGAAGTCGTTCCTCCTTCCTACACACTACACCTAACCGAAGAGCGCATCCCCAAGTCTGATCGACACCGACTTAGTCTGCGTGTAGTTCTCGAGCGCCGCCTCACCCAACTCCCGTCCAAGGCCGCTCTCCTTGTACCCACCGAATGGCATCTGGTGATGCAGAGTGTTGTAGGTGTTGACCCACACGGTGCCGGCCTTGAGCGCATTGCTGACCTCGATGGCGGTGTTGAGGTTGGTGGTGTGCACGGCGGCGGCAAGGCCGTAGGTGCTCTTGTTGCCGGTGGCGATGACCTCCTCCTTGGTGGAGAACTTGGAGATGGAGCAGACGGGGCCGAAGATCTCCTCTTGCATGATCTTCATGTCCTCGGTGACGTTGGAGAAGATGGTGGGCTCGATGAAGTAGCCCTTGTCGCCCTTGCGGTTGCCGCCGATCTCGACGGTGGCGCCGGCTTCCTTGCCGGCCTTGATGTAGCTAAGTGAAGTGTTAGTACAGGATTCTTATGAGTGAGTGAGATTCAGTGCTCACCCCATAATGCGGTCAAACTGGAGCTGTGAGACCTGTGGGCCCTGGAAGGTGTCCTTGGCGAATGGGTCGCCAACGACGTTCTTCTGCGCGCGCTCCTTGAAGCGCTTCACGAACTCGTCGTAGATACCATCCTGCACGTAGATACGGGAACCAGCACAGCAGCACTGGCCGTGGTTGAAGAAGATACCGAAGTTGACCCACGAGATGGCGTTGTCGATGTCAGCATCGTTGAAGACAATGTTTGGCGACTTGCCGCCGAGCTCGAGGGTGACCTTCTTCAAGTTGGAGCCAGCGGAGGCCTTGAGGATGGTGCGGCCGGTGACGGTGGAGCCAGTGAAGGCGACCTTGTCAACATCCATGTGCGAGGCGATGGCGGCACCGGCGGTCTTGCCGAAGCCGGAGAGAACGTTGATGACACCTGGTGGGAAGCCGGCCTCCTTGACGAGACTGGCAGCGACGAGACCGCCGAGTGGGGTCTGCTCGGCAGTCTTGATGAGGACGGTGTTGCCGCAGGCAATAGCCGGGCCAATCTTCCATGCCCACATGAGAAGAGGGAAGCTGGGGAAATTAGCCTGCTATTCAGATGCATTCGAAGTGAAAAGATCAAGCTTACTTCCATGGGATGATCTGCCCGCAGACACCAATGGGCTCCTTCTTGACGTAGTTGAAGGTATCTGGGCCAGTGTCGGTGACCTTGCCCTCAATCTTGTCGGCCCAGCCGCCGTAGTATCTCAGGCAGCCGGCGGCCATGCTGATATCGACCTTGGCCATGTTGGCGGCCTTGCCGTTATCGAGCGCCTCGACGGATGCGAGGAGGTCAAGGTTCTTCTCGAAGAGATCGGCGAGCTTGACGAGGAGCCTGCCTCGGTTCTCTGGGGTCTCTTTTCTCCACGGGCCCTCGAAGGCCTTGCGGGCGGCGGCTACGGCGATGTCGACATCCTTCTCGGTGGCCTCGTAGACGGAGCAGGTGACGCTCTCATCTGTGGGGTTGATGACCTCGAAGGTCTTGCCGTCCTGGGCCTTCACGAACTCATTGTTGATGAAGCTGCAGGGCCATTGTCAGCTCTGCTCGGGTTTGCCACTTCTGTTTTGTGATCACTTACAGGCCGGTCGGCTGCTCGTACTTGCCGGCAGTCGGGGTCTCAAGCGTGATGCTGAGGGGATGATCTCCAGACATGATGGGTGGTTGTATTCAAGTTTTGGGTATCTCTAAAGCAAACTTTGATTCGTATCGCACAGCGATGGGTATGGAGAGAAAGAAGGGAAAGCTTGCAGAGCAGAGGTGCGGAGTTTATGTATGAAGTCAGGACTCTCTTTACGCCCGAGTAGTTGGTGCAGGGACGCGATCAACATATTAGCCAACGTCAGCTCTACAATTGCGGGACACGAAGCCATCTTAGGCTAGCTCTGAGGGATTGAATTTCGTGATGGGCCAGCGAGACGCCTCGATCTCCGCGCGAATAACCGCATTGCTCCACTCGTCCATGGGTTCGCACACATGGACCGCTGCAAGTGGCCCTGGAGAAGGCGAGAAAAAGCCGTGAGTGGCTCTTCGGTGCTACGGACCAGGAAGGTGAGGTCCTCTTGGTCCGCCTCGAGGGCTTTTGAGAAGTGGGGCATATGGCGGGGTATTTTTTGGTTTTACGTGTGGTGCGGGTTTGTGGTGGCGAGCCCACAACACCCAGATCTAGATCCAAAGCTAGCAGTGTCTGTTGGCATGCGAGACTCTCCGAGTTCAGATGTTGCTAGAGCAACACCATCTCGTAGCACGGCTGCGGATGGCAGAGTTGCTCCGGCCGAGAGATTTGGGCGTCGGGTTGGATGACAACGCGTGCTGATATCTTTTGCTCGTCTTTGGGAGCGCTGGACCAAGGGACCTTACCTTCGGGTGACCTGCCGTGGCTGAAAAGTAAGCGCGTTGAGGCATGCACTAGAACAATGATCCTCCTGAGAGGGACTGTGGTGGACAAAGGGCCACCGGACGTCCATCGAATAGTTCTCGGAACCAAGAATGATTTTGCAGATGATCCGGATCCACGGTTACTGCGACCATTGGTAAGCTCGACCCAGAGACCGCTCTTGGTAGGCTGTGGATTGAGGATATTATTGCACGTCGATCAGCCGTAAGCTGCAGGTACTTCGGTGCAGTGATATGGAAAAAGTGTCGAAGCTCGAATCAAGGCACGATCGCATTGAGAATCTTATCTGTTCCTCCGTTGTTGCAATTTGTTACTGATGCACTCTCTTAACCGACCTCCTCGATCGTCGAAAATGTCTGCCGCAGTCTGTCCATTCGACAATCGCCCATACTGATACATTCTGTCTGAAAGAAAGGTCGATCTTGCCGTGCACCTCGATGTTGTGTCGATGTGATATCGGCAGCCAGTTTGTGATGGTCTAACCATCCTTCTTCGCATCCGCCTCTTACAACACCTCGTCCACCATGGCGTCGGCACCGTTGGTCGCAGCAGCTGGCTGAGCAGTGCCTGGTGCCGCAGCCTCTCCTCCCGCACCGAAGTAGTCGACCATCTCGGCGTCAAGCTCGTCTGCGGTCTTCTTCTTCGGCCTGGCGTTGCGCGCCGGCTTCTTCGCCTTAGTAGTGGTGGCACCCTTCACAACCGCTGCGCCGTTAGTCTTTGGCCTCGCCTTGTCCTTGGCCGCGTTCTTGGGCTGCCTGGAGTTCAGTCAGTAAGCTGAACAGTTGGGCAATGGAAGAATCGGAGGGTACGCACGACATGCGATCAGCGAGTCCTTTGGGAGCTGGCACCTGTGTCGCGCCCACAATCAACTCAACCTGCGATCGATTAGCGTTCGGCATCAGCGGCTTCGGAGACTCATGCATACCTTCATCGGCTTGCTGTCCACCTTGACCCCGTCGAGCTGCTTGACCGCCTTCTGTCCAGCGTCGCCAGTGCGGAAGATGATCGTCGCATTGCCGCGGCTGCGTCCGTTTGGCCCGTAGGTGAGTAGGACGCGCTTGACATTTCCGATGGTCTGACCGAAGTAATCCTGAATCATTCGCATGTTAGTCGACTTCTGGTTTATCGTAGTCATTCGCGCTTCGTAAGATCCATCTGGCCTCCCTCACAACCCAAGCCGTATGCCCATGTACCACACTTCTTGCAACGTGAAAACCTGGCGCAGTGGCAGGTCCAGTGA
>JAABUK010012733.1_pt1 | contig 10660 bp, 17 predicted proteins | sample 5559141 | NCBI WGS metagenome assembly JAABUK01 (sample SAMN10711869, study PRJNA513367) | rock metagenome | isolation source: Antarctica rocks | place: Antarctica: Victoria Land, Pudding Butte nord | collected 2016-01-03
ATTTTGCACCATTACCTGCAGACAAATCCGATTGGCACATTCATCAGTTTGTCAGGGTTCACATACCCTGGCACATCCATCAGACTTGAGGCTGGGCAAAGGATCTAAAAACCCTGCTCTGAATGGTCTCTGGATGTACGGTGTGAAAGTTTTCATAATCGTATATACGCCACAAGCCGTCACACATGCGGCGGGCGCCAACTCAACTTCGTCACCATAATTATGGGATTCTGGCTCATGATTCGCTGTTTGCGGAAGGTGCCTGGTTTTCGCGGTGAGGAGTTCTTGTTGAGGAGTTCTGACAGAAATCAGCTAATCCAGAAATATATTGTCACACCTCAGCCAGTGCATCACACGAACTAGAGTGACTGCAGCTCTGTCACATGACATTTGTAAGCAGCAGGTGGGTAGCTCACACAAACGCATTCTGCCAGGAGAGTCAACAATGCAATAGCCTAGCTCCTCATGTCAGCACTGCTTGCAGTTGCAGCCTGTAGATCACCAGCCATAAGTCATGATTTACAGTATTTCAAGATCAAAACGAGCATGCCTGAAAGGAAGTAAGGGAAGTTATCTGTGCTGCTATGTGAGTTGCCCGCCAGTAAAAACTGTTCTTCTACTGTGCCAGCCACCTGTGAATGCCTGCGCTGTATCTCATCCCCCGGGGTCAAGTCTCCACCAAGCATGTGGCAGACTGACTCTGCCCCCTTGCGCATGAATGAAGCTGCTTTCTTCCCCGGCAACAACCAAGCAATTTTCCACCAGGGTTGCAGCATCAGCCAATGGAGGATTTCTGCCTTTGTTATGGATTTTCAGTTTACACCATGTTGGCATCAGTTCTGGGGTACTTTCTCAAGTCTCGAGAAAGTCTGACGGGTGTTTCCAGGCTTTTGGCAGGTCAAGTGTACAACATCATACATATACCCTTTCTGGGTGGCCTGTTCGACCCTAATGCCATTGGTCACATCATTAGCGGTGATGCTCATGGTTGCTTGCCAATGTTATATACACAGCTGATAATCAATCCTTTGTCGCCGAACGTCTGCCACTGATCGAATTTCGTATATACCAAAACAAGACGGTCATTGACTCACTGTGTAGGTGACTACGTAGTAGTCGCCTAATTAGCCTTAAAGGCTGCCACACAACCTGAAGGGGAGAGCGCTTGAATGCCTTCAACACAAGATGGAATGGTGAGGACATGCCCTGCAGCAACACATCGTTCAAGTGTGCGAGTTACAAAAGAAACTGAGAGGCTGCATTAATTATAAGCTGCTTTGAATGGAAGAGCAACCAGCCCTCACCAGCTGGTTGTTGCAGCATGAGAATGTATGTACAGCCAGATCTCAATTTCAGGCACCTACCAAACGGGCTGAGCTGCCTGCTTCTTGCAAAGTGCCACCCAGCTTGCGTCTTCAAACACAGCACTGTTTACTTCTGAGGTGGTCAAAGGACCCTGAAGGGTCACAACATCCAGCTCCTGATCAACTTGCTGCATCTTGACAGTGCGTTTGCTCATGCTCTGCACACCAAAGTATTATGAGCCTGTAACTTTTTATACTGCACACTTAAGTGCAGCCTGTCTAAGGTAGAGCAATAGAAGCCCTGTGGTGCAAAACCCCCAAGCTAATTGGCAACCCAGATGTTGCACCACACCAGAAGCTAGAAGAGTGTCCTGTGCTTTGCAGGTCGCAGTGAAGGGTAAGCCTAACCAGGCTGCATGCAGCAACTTCAGGCATACAGGCAGGCGGCTATAGAAAGTAGTGCCTGCGTTGGGCCCAAGCAAGTGTGGTAGGGAACTTCGTAGAAATCGGATTTGCATAGCAGAATTAGCAGAGCAGCATTGCGCAAGACTCTGGTAAGCCCTCGCCGGACCCCGAGCAGAACCTGCCCCGACTTCTGCAAAGCAGAACCCTTGATCAATTCTGCTGCAGATCTGCCACACATTTGCAGAACCGCCGCAGATGGCACAATCATTGATGCAGCATTTCTGAAGGGATGTTAGGATTGGGACTCAGAGCCTGACATAGCAGCCTTGTAGGTGAGGACCATACTGGAGTAGACCAGCAGAGCTGTTTTGCAACTTGAGGCGCACGCACAACACAAGTGCATGACAGATGCATTGTTTGAAATATACATATACAGTTTTGGTTGACACCAAGTACAGGGGATACATTGCATTAGCAAATAGCATTGCGGCATGTTGTCTGGAAAGATTGCTGTAAGCACGGTCATAGCAGTGCTGCAATTCCAATGCTGAGTCCATAATGACTGTTTGCTTCGATTTTATCTGTGCTTGACGGCACAGTACTGATGGCATATATTTTGCTGGCAAAGCATACGCAGTTCAGATTACGGTAAACGGCAAACGCGCCCACACGTTGCCCGATTGCGTACTGCGCAGGTCAGTAAGCACGTGAATGCGTTCCAGGTGCTCATTTTCCAGATGCCTCATGGGGGGTGAAGCAAGGGTGCCCGCTAAGTCCAATGCTGTTTGGGCTGTATGTTGATGGGCTGGAAAAGCATTTGCTTGACATGACTGATATTGATGCACCTACACTCATGGGAGTTATGGTGCCGTTGCTGCTGTATGCCGATGATTTCATTTTGATGTCTGAGAGCGCAGCAGGCCTGCAAAAGCAGTTGGATGCACTTGCCAGCTTTTGTGAAGAACGTCAACTCACAATCAACCTCAGCAAGACAAAGGTGGTAGTGTTTGAGTATCGACAAAGTGATGTGCCAGACTTTGTGCTTAATGGTGCAGTTGTGAAGAGGGTGGAGAGCTACAAGTACTTGGGCTTTGTTGTACACGCCACCAAAGCAATGACGTTTGGGACAAGCTTTCTAGTGGCAGCAGCCAGTAAGGCGATGTTTGCCATGCGACGGCGGTGTGCACTTCTGGGCATATGCATCAAGGACCCTGCTATGCAGTGCAAGCTATTTGACACCTTGGTTTTACCTATCTTGAGTGTATGCTTGTGAACTCTGGGCTGTGAACCCAAATGTTGGTAAAGCAGCAGAAGTTTTGCATAGAAGCTTTCTTAAGCATTTGTTAGGTGTTAGAACATGCACAGCCAATGAAATTGTACTTGCAGAGTTTGGTAGATTCCCATTACAGGTTCACTTTCGGCAGCAGACTTTGCGAGAGAGTAGTAGCATTAGACAATTCTCGCATTGTCAAGCTTGCAATCGTTGATGGTTGCACTTTGAGCACAGGTCAGTCTGTTACAGCAGCAACAAACAAAGGTTGACAGTGTTATGTACGATTGTTTCTCGAGCAACATCTACAGCAGCTGTTTTCACAGTTTTGACATCGGGGCTGTTATAGATAGGGAAAAGGATTGGGTTACTTTCAAATACTTTCATGATGATACTCACAGCAGCCTCTTACTGTATAGGACCCTGCAGCCTGAGTACCAGTATGCACACTATCTCTCTGAAGTCAAGTATTTTTCTAATAGGAGGTTGTTGAGCAGGTTCAGAAGTGGCTGCCATGTTTGCGTGTTGACACAGGTCGGTGGGAGAACAATGTTCACCTTGATAGGAAAGACAGGCTTTGTTTAGTGTGTAGTTCAGCACAGCAAATGGAGGACGAGCATCATTTTTTGTTTGATTGCCCTGCATATAGCTCCATTCGAGCTAGTCATGCCAATCTTTTTCAGTGTGCTTGTTCAGTATCTTACTTTTTTTCCAGTTGTGAAGCAAATGCATGTGGTGGATTCATTAGGAACTGTTTTTCCCTAAGGAGCAATATTTGACTTGATGAAGTTGCATAAACTTTGTCTGTTGGTCCTCAGGTGGTCCCCAGGACAGTAAACATAAACATACATACATACATTAGAACTACACCAGGTGCTAACTGGAACTACACCAGTCACAGGCTAGTTTCAGCTGCACATACGAAGGTACACAGCATGTCGTGCACTTCAGCGAGCGAGTCAACTTAAAGCCCTATCAGCTGAACAAAGATCTTGATCAACAAACTGCAGAGATTGCTGGTGAGCAAGCGCTGTTGACAACGACTGGTAGATGTCCGCTCAGAGGGCACCGAACCTAACTAGGCGGACTACAAGGCGGACTACCATTATACGTAGAGTGAGTTTTGTCTTACAGTAAGCAATGAATGCGGTTGGCGTGAATTGCACTGACATGTACCTTGTATCGACTGCAGCTGCTCCACAACAGCAGAAGCAATCAGATACGTACAGGTCAGCCATTCCTGGTCGCTTATATGAACGGCATTCTGAATGGCTTAGACAGCGGTGATGACGTTTGTCAGCTCATCGAACAGCTCTTCAACAGACCCCCAGGAACAGTTCCTTGGCTTAGAAACTACACGCTCTTTCTTGATTATGCTGTCGCCCTAGTTGCACGTGATCAGGGCTGGAGTACCAACCTTCTGCATTCCATTACGCTGGTGGCCTTACACTTCAGTCGGCAGCCACAACCTCAGCTTCCACAGCAGCCCCACCAGCAGCAGCAGCCTCAGCAGCAGCAGCAGCAGCCACAGCAGCAGCCGCAGCAGCAGCAGCCTCAGCAGCAGTCACAGGGACGTGCAAATCAGCAAAAACCTCAGGCAGATGCAGTGCATCAAGCTTGGCAATCTGAAGCTGCAGAGATTTTTCGGTTGGCGCTGATAGTGCTGGCTGCAGTTGGAGTGGCAGCAGCTTCTAGCTACTTGATTGTAGAGTTTTTCAGGCGGAATCAGCATGTAGCTGTGATCCAGCACGCATGGCAGTCGATGCATGATTCCCTTGCAGCAGCAGCTCAGGCAACTGCGGAAGGGTACCAGACAGCCAGAGTGAGGAGTCTCTTACAGCTGGCACATGATCGAGACACCAAGCTGGTGTTGTTTGCACACAGTCACGCTGGTATGGTGGTGCCGTATGTGATGCGGCAGCTAAGGGAGCAGCAGCAGCAACACTTGCTGGACAGATTGATTGTGGTTGGCCTTGGCAATCCAAACCACATTTCTCACATCCCTGACTGTCACATGAGGGTATATCAGTACTGTACACAGCAAGATCCTGTGGCTGACATGGACACGCCTGCACTTGTCCGTCATGCACGTAGTCTTGCCTCTTTAGAGCTTAGGCTACAGAACCCTCCCACAATGTCACTTGGCTGGCATATGGCAGCTGTGTACTTGAATCTACTACTGCTTGATCGATGAGAGCAGCTGGATCAGGCACTCTGCAAAACTCTATCAAGCTATCTGCACCATGCATTGTCAGCAGCTGCAATACCTGATTGCAGACAGCATTTTCTGTGCAGCATGCCTTAGATGCCTGACAGCCCACATGTAAGCAGAAACCGCAAACACTGTTGCTAATGGCATGAGGTACAAACTCGGTCATGCTTTCAATGCAATCATGGGCAACCAAACCCTGCCAGACCTGATTGTCACATCCTGTATCGACCATCTTGTAGTCCTGGATGGCATCTGACTGTTACCGTTGTCCATTCTGTAGTCCTCCAAGTGGCATATCTTTCGCAATTAACCAGATTTAGGTAGGCTTTGGTGATGGCCTCTCCAAAAGGCGGAGTTGCACTGCTTATACAGTACTGTAGCATGTACGTAAAAAACTTTGCTGACGATTTGTACAATTTTTCCCTGGCTGATGTCATGTTTTCTACTCATCAAATGTATTTGCTGACTTTGGAGTATAGGCCGGCTAGATACATGGTGTTTGCCATGCAGCCGGTACTCCCAATTGCTTCATACGTGATTGCTGTTACAGTACATCACTGCTTTGTCTTGAGCTAGGTTGATGACATGGGTCATGGCTGTACTTCATCATTGCTGTTTTCCTGGTACCTTTATGCTCTATGGACCAAGTTGAAGCATGTTCTGCACCAATTTCACACTATCACAAGCTGTATCACAGGCTGCAAACTCAACTTGAAATTGTTTATCATGATCAGCATAAACTGGCTTGTGTGCTCTGCATGCAGAGTTGCGCTGGCTTGACTAATACAGGTGCACATGTTTCTATCTGCATCAGTATGAACAAAGAACCAAAATGATGACCGGGCAACCCTTACTGGCGTGTCTGTGATGAAGTAGTCCGACTCTGTATGTAATTATACAGCGTAGACAAGTAAGGTCAAAGCAGAACAACAAATGCTAGCTGTCTTGTGTGTTAACTACAGTGCACACGAGTGGAGTGCACTTTTGGTACCTGAAAAATTGGGCTTGCCAGAATATCGAAAGAACTCATAGACAAGGCACTAATGTGGCAAATTCAAGTCTTTGCACAACACCTTTTGGCAAGATCATAGGTCACTGGTACACTTTTGAAACTTGACCTACTGCTGATGATTTGATCAGAGCGTTGCGTTCAAAGTTGCAGACAATTTTTATGTGTGATGCAGCCTTGTTGCTCGAACAAACAAGTAATCTGCAGTATGCATTCCCTTTTCAGCCGCAGCCACCAAAAGTATTTCATTTTCTTGTGTGCCTCTTCTTTGTATGTACGACTTGTACCAACAAGGGTTTGCAACAAACACAAAGCAAGACATCTTGACATGCTGGGACTGATTTAGACTCAACTGTTCTGAAGGTAACACACAGCACACCTGATGCAGGGTCATAAATATCGAACCTGTTGATTTACTTTGAATGCATTGCAAGCAAGAATCACATAACACGAAACAGATGTGAAGCAGTTTTTTATCACTCGAGGCAGCTCAGGTTTCAAGTGTGATCAAAGGCTCAGGGACAGTGCACAATCAAGATGCCAATTCATAAGAGTTTGGCTTGGCATAAGGGGGAAGGCCATACACAGCTTTGACACAAGGATGAAATCTGGCAAGGCGCAAGGCTTCTTGCATGTCTGCATCTTGCATCTCAGTCAAACAAAGCCGCTCACCCAAGGGCATGGACCTTGCAGGCCTTGATGTGTCACGGTGTTCTTTGGCATTTGTCATTGGGGTACCCTTGACATCATGTTCACCTTCATCAAGATCCCTGCTAAGCTCAGCACGATCTGTGCTAGGACCTCCACGCTCTGTGCCAGGATCCTCAGGGGATGCAGGCTGATCATCCTGCCCTGGTATATAGCTCCGCGTCAATGGATTGCTCAAAGCTATCTGCTTTACCAATTCTCCTAAATAAATTGATGCATCCAAAATCTGGTGAAAGCCCCAATACATGCGCTGGTGTGCGCTGATCTTGGTGTTGTGGACATACAAAATCATAGTGTTACCATCGGTGAGCAAGACTGGCACATACCGATGTGTTGCAGACTCAAAAGCAACATATTGCATGTACGCCTTGGCCTCAGCAGCTTTCTGCAACAACAAGGCTCTTTGCTTGACCAATGCTTTACAACAAGGCTGCTGTGCAAATGCTGGTCTCTGCAGGGCCAATTGTGAAATGCAGAGTTCTTGCAAGGCATGCTGCACCCAGAGTGAAAGGTCAAGAAGTACTGCAGAATGCTGTGCAGCAAGCATGACCATGATACTGCAATAAGACTGATCTGTACCAATGCCTCTGTGCTGAGATCCTTCTTTGCTTCCACCAGGAGAAATGTATCCTCCAAAATGAAACCGCCAGGCTCTACAGCGGTATGCTGCAAGGCAATGTCAGGTTTCCCTGCAAACAGTGTGTGATGAATGGTCCAAGCACTATCAGCCTGTGTTGGGTGCCGACGAGCATACAAAGCATGCTGGGTGCCAAGGTAAAATGCTCATGCAAGCATGTCAGTAAGGAGCAGGACTCTGCTGCTTAAGCGCATACAGAGTCAGTGCTCACCTGTGATTTCTATTCGGTGAAATTCATCTTCAACACGCTCATTGAACAACATCTGCGTATGTACATCCCGCAGTTCCAAGTCAGGAGGGAATTCATCCCAGCCAATCAAGGCTTGCAATCGCAGTTTCAAACGCTCCACCTCCTCAGGTGTGTCCTCGTCCCCAGTCCATTCAAACTTGTTAATGCTGGCAGAAGGGGAGAGCTGCTGCTGAATGCGCTGCCGCTTAGATTGTTCAAAGACAGGGGACAAACTGCGGACAAATTGCACACCACAGACATTTTCGACAAGCTTTCTTTTGGCATCTGTGGCAGAAGAGATTGCCACCTTGACAGTCTGATCTTGGGCTTCACGCCTTTTGATGACATCATGCACATAAGTCATCTTTGTTTGAAGGTCTGCTTGTCCTGCGGCATACAGTCAAGCATGACATAGGACTATCCTTTGCTATATCAATGCTGAAACACTTTGAAAGCAGACTGCAGCTGTGGAAGTTGCTCTTCTTGCTGGACAACAACCACAGCAACATCTGTGAGGACTGCAGCATCAATAAGCCCACCTGCTGCTGGCTGCTTGATGGAATACTCTCCTTCAAGCAAGTCTTGCGAGTAGTGTGCAGTCACATCAAATCCCTCAGCATCCTGAATCCTGCCACCCTTGCAGGCCTTGTCTAGCTGCTGCAGCAGATCCTCAATTGTTGTATTATTCCGGACCTTGACTAGCACCTCATCCCCAAGCTTCAAAGCCACAGGTCCCAAAGTTCTTGCCATGCCTGCAGGTGTGGCAGCTAGTTACCATTGCCATCTAGCTGTTTACAATATGCAAGTAATGGCATGCATCCTTGAAGACAATCGCCTCTGTAACGCTCACCTACTGGAGATGCAGTTTGCAAACTTTACAGAGGCACTCAAGGTCAAGACGTTGGCTTCCCTATTTCTCCTGTGTAGGGTAGCAGCTACTGACTCACAGGTACTATGTGCTTTGCACATTCAATACATCGTTGCGTAGCGAGTTTGCACTGCTGAACGTCACTTCAGCTGTGATATTGAGGAAGTGTTTTTTATGCTTACCTTCACTGTATGTCACAGCCTTGGGGATGCACCAGTCGTGTCAGTGCCATAAGCTTTATGCATTGCCTGCATCTGTGCTCAGACTTTTACCAGACCACAGACCTGAATAGTCGCTTGTCAACTTTCGCACAGCAAAACGTCGGGTCAAAGCACAATAACTGGAGTCAAGTTCAACAGCGCACAATAACGCGTGACTGCACGGCTAGCAGAATTGCGACATCTGCTACTGGCTACAAGATGCTGGGAGGAGTCAGTGGTACACCGGCTGGCAACTCTTTGTAAGGGAAGATGAGAGAGGCTAGCCAAATCATGTACAGTAGTTGCTGAACAAGCCCCGGCCTTCGGAGCTACCACGTGCCCGTTCTTGGCAAGCGGAAGCCTGTAAAACGCTTCTCTCTCTCTCTTGAATGGCCAGGGGGCGCTTTGCCGGATGCCTCAATGGCCCTCTGTAAGGGACAAAGTCAAACTACCCCTACACCATCCGTCAGTCACAATCCGGCGAGACAATCAAACCGCTTCGCAACTCTATCATCAGCAGCACTGCGCTCGCTGATTCAGCAAATACCGTGCTGCTGAAATAGCAGGCTTGCAGTCGTCGTTGCGTCTCAGCATGTCCTGTCATGTACGGTTAGGGACGACTGTCCTGTCGCGAAACGCGGGAGCACCGGCATCGTGTCACGCCGCAAACAGCAATAGTATACGACATTCGCTTTTGAGAATGTCAGCCTTGCCGCAAATGACTGCAAATGTGCAACACCGACGCACCAGAAGACCTAATTGCCATGCTCGACTGCTGCCTAGAGCGGCTGCAAAATCCGTAGTGGTCGCCGATGAAGGTACTACTCTTAGTTTTTCCCGTTCAGTCATGAAGCTAGTGCTTAGGGACGTTATCAGCACCCAACTTGTGACCAAATCTTGTATATAGCAGTCTAGGAAGCATCTTGGTTGCCCGTCAATGCCTGAACTGCAATTGCAGATGAGGACTTGGAAGAGGAGGAAGAGTTTGACGACGAGGCTGATGATGGCAGGGGCTTGTCCACAGAGCAGGTTAGAACAACCGAAACAACATGCGGCCTTCTTATAGCCCCTGCCTTTGCCCTTCATCACAAATGTGGGTTCCACATAGGTGACGCAGCTCATGGACATGCTCTGCAACGAGACAGATGTGGCCGAAATTGACTTGGAGGTAGAGTACATGGATACCACTACAACAAACTGGGGCAAGCATGCCATCCTAACTTATGTCTTTTGCATTTTGTAGATGGGCAACTTTCAGCTGCATGTCAGAAGACGCGTAGATGCATCAGCTGGTGCTGCTTCCCAGCCAGCTGCATCTTCTTCAGGTTCTTCTGGTAACTATCTCCCCATCATGCCATCTTGGCAAACAAGTGCACGTTGTGATCTGCACACTTGCTTGAGCCCTTGTGGTCTGTAGCCTAGTTGCTACAACTAGCAGTTACAACGCTAGTCCAGTCATCAAGTTCCTAATTCGATATGGTACATTGGTCACCAAGGTTGTTTCCCTGCAGTTCTGGGATCCACATCCAGTTTTGACTTCCCTCCTGAAGAGCTAGACAAGTTTGCAAAGGACCACAACCTAAATGGTGGGTCAAAGGGTGCTTCCACAGAAGACAGTGATGATGACGACTACAATGAGAATCTAGTGTATGTCAGCTCGCCAAAGGTATGCTGTGTAGCTGGCAGTGCTGTGCTGTGTAGCTGGCAGTGCTGTGCTGTGTAGCTGGCAGTGCTGTGCTGAGCTGGCGGTCCTAAAGTTGCCTCCAGTGATACTCAATCAAGCCCTGAAGTCATGCGTGCGGCCTGCTTGCTTGAGGT
>JAABUK010012736.1_pt1 | contig 10659 bp, 13 predicted proteins | sample 5559141 | NCBI WGS metagenome assembly JAABUK01 (sample SAMN10711869, study PRJNA513367) | rock metagenome | isolation source: Antarctica rocks | place: Antarctica: Victoria Land, Pudding Butte nord | collected 2016-01-03
ATATGAAGAGCAAATAGTAAAAAGAGAAAAGGCAGTATTGAAAAAATTAGCAAAAAAGTATCACATGCAAGTACTTGACAGCCAAATGGCTGTCTAATGTGTCATTGGCAGGAGGCATGACGAAGCAATCTGCTTTAATAATTGAAACAGGCTTATAATTAAAACATCAGATTGCTTCGTCGTTCCTCCTCGCACTGACGACGAAGACTTTGTGCCTTAGTAGTTAAAAAAGTTTGACTGAACATGCTGATAGTAATTTCTAATCCTATTGCTATTAAAGATGAAGCAAACATCATCAATACCTTATTTGTTGAAGGATTGGAAGTATTACATATCAGAAGACCAGAAGCATCTGTTAATGAAATAAGAAGATTAATAGAAAAGATAGATTCAAAATATTATAATCAAATTGCTTTGCATCAGCATCATCAACTAACAAGAGATTTTGGAATAAAGCGTTTGCATTTTACAGAAGCAAAAAGAAAAGAAATGAGTGAAGAAGAATTGATAACAATAAGAGCAGCAGATAATATTCTGTCAACTTCTATTCATCAAACGGAGGACTACAAAACGTTGCCAACATCTTTTGAATACACTTTTTTTGGCCCTGTGTTTAACAGCATTTCAAAGCAGGGATATACTTCAGCGATTACTCATGATTTTATATGGCCGGTGAAAAAAAAACAAACAAAAGTATTCGCTATAGGCGGCGTAGATGCAACCAACATTCAACAGGCAATAAAAATGCAATTTGACGGTGCAGCAGTATTAGGAACAATCTGGCAAAAGCCGGAAGAAAGCATTCAGCAATTTAAAGCTTTACAAAAAGCATGGAAGCAAACAGACCAATTGTATTAAGCTTAGCAGGACTTGACCCAGGTGCCGGTGCAGGACTGCTTGCAGACATAAAAACATTTGAGCGGCATAAGGTATATGCCTTAGGAATTTGCACCGCTCAAACCATACAAACAGCAGAAAGATTTTTTTCAATAAGGTGGGAAAAAACAGCAGATGTTTTAGAAGCAGTCGAACAAATGTTGCAGCATTATGATGTAAAGGCAGTGAAGATTGGAATTGTAGAAAATATGGAAGCACTGGATAGGATTGTTTCATTTATACATCATACAAATGCAGCCATTAAAATTGTATGGGATACAGTAATAAAGTCAACATCAGGATTTGATTTTTGGAAAGGAGAAATTGATAAAAGTAAGCTGGAGAATGTATTAACAAAAGTGTTTTTGATAACGCCAAATTACAATGAAATACAACAACTTTCAGCAGTTGCTGATGCAAAAGAGGCAGCAAGTGAATTATCAGCATCTTGCAATGTTCTTTTAAAAGGCGGTCATAATAAAAAAGAAGAGGGAACGGATTATTTATTCACCCAAAACAAAATGGAAAAGCTTCAACCAACAGTAAAAGAAGTTTTTGCAAAACATGGTTCCGGCTGCGTGTTATCATCTGCCATTGCTGCTAATCTTGCTTTGGATGCAGATATATTAACAGCATGTAAAAATGCTAAGATATATATAGAAAATTTTTTAAACAGTAACGAAACTTTATCAGGATATCATGTTGCCTAAACTTCAATACATATCGCAGGGAAAAACAGCGGAGCAGCAATTGGACAATATTGAGCAGACATTAAATGCAGGGGTGAAATGGATACAGTTGCGTTTTAAAAATGCGTTACAAGATGAATTACTCCGGGTGGCAATCGAAGTAAAAACGCTGTGTGAAACTCATTCAGCAATATTCATAATTAACGATCACCCGCTTATAGCAAAAGAAGCAGATGCAGATGGCGTACACCTTGGCTTGCAGGATGAAGCAATAACTAAAGCAAGAGAAATACTTGGTCACGATAAAATCATTGGTGGTACAGCCAATACATTTGAAGATGTGGTGCAGCGGGTAAATGAAGGTTGCGATTATATTGGTCTTGGTCCATTCCGATATACCGCAACAAAAGAAAAACTAAGCCCAATTTTAGGCGCTGCCGGTTATTCCTCAATTATAAATGCAATGCAGCAACAGCAATACAACGTCCCTGTATATGCTATTGGTGGCATTACTGCTGATGATGTTACGGCTATCATGGAAACGGGTGTTTATGGAATTGCTGTGTCAGGAGTAATCACTAACCACCCCAATAAAGAATATTTAATCGAACAATTGAATTCATTTTTATATGAACAAATTAACCATAGCAGGTAAAGAATTTAATTCACGCCTGTTTTTAGGAACTGGCAAATTTGGCTCCTCACAACAAATGGAAGAAGCTGTGCTTGCTTCCGAATCAGAGCTGGTAACAGTAGCTTTAAAGCGTGTAGATTTGGAAACTGAAACAGACCATTTATTGTCTCATCTGCAATACGCTCACATCAATTTACTGCCCAATACTTCCGGCGTTCGAACGGCTAAAGAAGCGGTATTTGCAGCACAGCTTGCCAGAGAAGCGCTTGAAACAAATTGGGTGAAACTCGAAATTCATCCCGACCCGAAATACCTGTTGCCTGACCCGATAGAAACATTAAAAGCAACAGAAGAATTAGCTAAGCTTGGCTTCGTGGTGCTTCCATATATTCATGCCGATCCTGTTTTATGCAAACGCCTTGAAGATGCAGGAACCGCTGCTGTGATGCCTTTGGGCGCACCAATCGGTACGAATAAAGGTTTAAGAACGTTCGACTTTTTAGAAATTATTATAGAGCAAAGCAAAGTGCCTGTGATTGTAGATGCAGGTATTGGCGCTCCTTCCGATGCTTCGAAAGCAATGGAAATGGGGGCAGATGCGGTATTGGTAAATACAGCCATTGCCGTCGCCGGTGATCCTGCAAAAATGGCCCTTGCTTTTAAGCTTGCCATACAAGCCGGTCGCATGGCATTTGAATCCAGGCTTGCAAAAGAAACACGTCACGCAGTTGCATCAAGTCCGTTAACCGCATTTTTACAACATGAGTTTTAAAGAAATTTTTGATACATATAGTTGGGAAGATGTGAAAGCTTCCATCCAGTCTAAAACCGCAAAGGATGTGGAGGCAGCATTGTCTGCAACCAAACGAACACTCGAAGATTTTAAGGCATTAATATCTCCCGCAGCAGCTCCTTATCTCGAAGAGATGGCGCAACAAAGTCACCAGCTTACGCAAAAGCGTTTTGGCAAAACCATCCAGATGTATGCTCCTATATATTTAAGCAACGAGTGCAACAACATCTGTACCTATTGCGGCTTTAGCTTCGATAACAAGATTAAACGTAAAACGCTGACTGCTGCCGAAATCTTACGCGAGATAGAGGTGATTAAACACAATGGCTTTAATCATATTTTGCTGGTGACAGGTGAGGCTAATCATACGGTACATGTTGATTATTTTCTCAAGGCACTTAAAATCATCAAACCTCATTTTGCCAACATCTCTATCGAGGTGCAGCCTATGGACCAGGAGGAGTATGAAGTATTGCAGCAAGCGGGCATTTATTCGGTATTGGTTTACCAGGAAACCTATCATAAAGAGCATTACAGGAACTATCATATCAAAGGAAAGAAATCTAATTTCTATTACCGCCTTGAAACACCCGATCGCATTGGCAAAGCGGGTATGCATAAGATTGGTTTGGGCGCTTTGTTAGGTCTGGAAGACTGGCGCACAGATTCTTTTTTCAGTGCCTTGCATTTAGATTATTTGCAGAAGACCTATTGGCAAACCAAGTATTCTATTTCCTTTCCACGAATAAGACCGGCTGAAGGCGTTCATCTTCCTGATGTATCAGTCACCGATAAAGAACTGGTGCAACTGATGTGTGCATACCGTTTGTTCAATGAAGATGTAGAGCTTTCTATGTCAACAAGAGAATCAGAGAATTTCCGCAATCATATCATCAGGCTGGGAGTTACCAGTATGAGCGCAGGTTCTAAAACCAATCCCGGTGGTTATGTTGTTGACCCGGAGTCGCTGGAGCAATTTGAGATAAGTGATGAAAGAACGCCGCAGCAAATTGCAGCCATGATAACCGAAAGTGGTTACGAACCTGTTTGGAAAGACTGGGATAAAATTTTTTAGTGTATGCATGTTCTAAGTTTCGAAGAGCTTAACCGTTACAGCCGGCAGATGATATTGGACGAAGTGGGAGTGGAAGGTCAGCAAAAGCTGAAGCAGGCAAGGGTTTTGGTGATTGGCGCCGGAGGCCTGGGTTGTCCTGTTTTGCAATACTTAGCTGCTGCCGGTATTGGCACTATTGGTATCATTGATTTTGATGTAGTGGAAATTCATAACCTGCACCGCCAGATTCTTTATACTGCCGAAGACATAGGTAAACGCAAAGCACCTACGGCAGCAAACCGGATAAAACAATCCAATCCAAATGTGCAGACAGCCGTATTTGAGATAATGTTGAATGAAGAAAATGCAGAAGAAATCATCTCACAATTTGATATAGTGGTTGATGGTTCTGATAACTTTGTAACCCGTTATCTTGTAAATGATATTTGTGTAAAGCTCGGTAAGCCATTGGTCTATGGAAGTATCTTCAAATTTGAAGGTCAGTTGGCAGTTTTCAATTACAAAGGGAGTAAAAATTTACGCGACATATATCCTGAGCCTCCTAATCCCGAAGATGCTCCTTCGTGCAGCGACATTGGTGTTATTGGTGTTATCCCCGGCATTGTCGGTTTACTCATGTGCCAACTTGTTTTCCAAATACAATTAGGTTTTCCGGTTGATACCAACACCATTATGGTTTTTAATTTTAATTCTTTTCAGTTGCAGAAGTTGTCGTATTGATAATTCGATAACGTAGTATTTATTATGCTTGATGTGATTCGTCTCAACGATTGGCTGCTTGTACTTTTAACACTCATAAATACAGTTTCAAAATGGAGGAAGAAAATCAATAGTACTTACTTTTTGTAATATCTTTCTTATAAGGATAGATGCTTAAGAGTACAAGATAATTTTCTTCAAGAGAAAAGAAAACAACATTTTTACGATCAAGCTTATACATATAAATGGATGAATTAGAAGTAGGATGAGCTGAAGAAGGCATAGCAGCAAGCCTTTCTAACCTTCTGTAAGTTCGGACAATAAATCTGTTGGCAGATTGAGTTGACCAGTTTTCATTAAGGTATAAAATAATAGCTTTAAAATCATCTTCAGCTTCGGAAGTCCAAACTAACTTATAAGCCATTGCTGTACCTTTTGTTTCATCTCCTCATGAGTAATATAGCGCCCGTTTTTATAATCATCTAAAGCACGGTGAATTTTATTTTGTAATTCATCAGGCATGTCACTTATAGCAATGTTTTCAACGGCTTCATTTGGGTGCAACAGTTCATACACTTCCTCAATCAGTTGTTCATCATTTGATGATTGAAGAGTTTGGATTATCTCCTTTTTTCTATCGGTTGTGTTCATAATTTCTTTTGACAATTAAAATTACTAAACATTTTTCATTTGAAATTTTTAGCTATGGATGAGTTTGTTTCTCTGAGGTATAATAATGGACCAGATTTGATTACCCTGTTATTTAAATATTCTGTAAATGGAATCTGTATTTCCTAACATCAGATTTATTTTATGTAAACCCTCCTGCATTTTTTGTTGAAAACTTAATTTATTTTTCTATTAAAGTATAATCTAAAACAGTATTTTTGACAAAACTTGTCAAACATTTTTTAAATGGATAGCTTAGGTGAAACTATTAGAAAATTAAGGGAAGAAAAGAAACTTCCTTTGCGCACCGTCGCAGCCGGGCTTAATATTGACCCGGCTATTTTAAGTAAAATCGAAAGAGGTCAACGCAAAGCAAGCCGGGAACTGACTGTAAAGCTTGCTGATTATTATAAAGTGCCGGAAAATGATTTGCTTGTTGCCTGGCTATCAGATAAGTTAGTTTATGAGTTGGAAGATGAAGAGCTGGCTTTGAAAGCATTGCAGGTTGCAGAGGAGAAAGTAGCTTATTTGATCAATAAAAAAGAAAATCAATAAACAGTTTATGACAGCAAAAGAACTTATAAGTCTGCTTAAGGAACAGCCACCTGAAATAAAGGTTGTGATACGGGGTTACGAGGAAGGGTATAATGATATACAACAATTGAAGATTTTGAAACTTAGGCAGTATAAATGCAAAATGGTATTATGGGGAATATTTCAAAGATGATTCATACATTTCCATTGATGAAATTGAATTGTATGGAGAGAATAAAAACCAGGAAGAAATTTAAAAGTTTGACAAAAATCATAGCGATCATTTAATCATAGCAACTATATTTCAGAACTAATGCCCACCCTCCAGTTTAAAGGAAAAACATTTGTACAGAACCATCATTTGGCGGTGAAGTATCATCAATTGGTACCCATTAAAGAATTGAGCTTAACAGATAAAGTTTCTTTGCATGATAACCTGATTATACAAGGCGATAACCTAAAAGCATTAAAGGCATTGCTGCCAATTTATGCAGGAAAAATAAAGTGTATTTACATTGATCCTCCATACAATACCGGAAACGAAAACTGGGTGTACAATGATAATGTAAACAGCCCAATGATAAAGGACTGGTTAGGCAAAGTGGTTGATAAAGAAGATATGACAAAGCATGACAAATGGCTTTGCATGATGATGCCTCGTTTAAAATTATTGCGTGAATTGCTGAGTGAAGATGGAGCAATCTTTATTTCTATTGATGATAATGAGGAACACCATTTAAGAATATTATTAGATGAAGTATTTGGAGCTTTTGGTTTTATATCTTCTATAATTTGGCACAAAGTCGACAGTCCAAAAAATACTGCCATTCAGCTAAGTGTGGATCATGAATTCATATTGCTGTATTCAAAAAATGGCGAGGCGTGGAGACCGAATGCCTTGCCCAGAAATGAAGTGATGATTGACCGGTATAAAAACCCAGACAATGATCCACGGGGTCCATGGTTATTAAGTGACTTAGCTGCAAGGAATTTTTATGCGCAGGGTAAATATTCGATTCACACTAAAACCGGAAGGATAATTGAAGGACCTCCGCCTGGAAGCTTTTGGCGAATAAGCCAAGAGAGATTTGCTGAACTTGAAAAAGATAATAGGATTTGGTGGGGTAATACAGGCGATAACAGACCTGGTATAAAAAGATTTTTGTCTGAAGTTAAAGAAGGTGTTGTTCCTCAAACTTTATGGTCTTGGAAAGATGTTGGTAGTAATAGAAATTCAAAACAGGAATTGAGTCAAATTATGGCTTCTAATCAAGAAGAGGAGTTATTTATTACTCCTAAACCTTCATCTTTAATTAAAAGAATACTTCAAATTGCTACTGATAAAAATTCAATTATCCTTGATAGCTTCGCCGGTTCTGGCACAACAGCCCACGCTGTTTTAGAACTTAACAAAGAAGATGGAGGAAACCGAAAATTTATTTTAGTTGAACAGGAAGATTATGCAAATAACATAACAGCCGAAAGAGTTCGCAGAGTTATCAAAGGAGTGAAAACAGCAAAAAGCGAAAACCTGCAACAAGGCTTAGGCGGTTCTTTCAGCTACTTCACCTTAGGTGAGCCAATAGAAATGGAGAGTTTGCTAAGCGGCAACAATCTTCCTTCTTTTAAAGAATTTGCACGTTATCTTTTTTACACAGCAACAGGTGAAGAGTTTGATGAAAAAGCAATCAAAGAAGAAACAGGTTTTGTTGGGGAAAGCCGCAATTATGAAGTATATATGTTTTACAAGCCGGATTTGGAATGGCTAAAGAAAAATGCACTGACGTTAGACTTATGCCAATCACTGCCTAAACATACAGGAAAGCAACGTTTGGTTTTTGCTCCTGCAAAATATGTAGATGATTATACTTTGCAGGAATATAGAATTGACTTTAGCCAGTTGCCTTATGAAATTTACAGAATACAATAATAAATTTATGTCAAAAATTGGTACAAAAAATAACCCTGCAACGGTAAGAGTCCAAACAGAAGAAAAAGCCGCGGAACTTCTTGCATTAAGTAATAAAAATGGTTGGCAGGTTATTGTTGGTATTGAACCGGATAAATCAGAAGATATATCAGATCTGGAAAAACTCATAAAGTCTTCTGCTTCAAAGCAAACGGCAATAATTATATCAAGAAATGCACCATGCCCTTGCGGCAGTGGTAAACAATATAAAAGATGCTGTGGAAAATAATTAATAATGCGACTTAAGCACTACCAGGAAAAAGTTTTAATGGAACTCAAAGAATACTTGAGTTTACTATCAGATTACAAATCTAAGTATGAAAAGTATTTGGATATAGATGCTGATATGGCAAGAGATTTTGATTTTCCTAAACGTGCATTTACACAAAGCACTAACAAAACGACATTCTACCCAAAAACAAACGGTCTTCATGAACCCCTTCCCGACATCTATCTTAAAGTGCCAACGGGTGGAGGAAAAACCTTGCTTGCCTGCCATTCAATTGATTTAGTTCATAAAACCTTCCTTAAAAAACAAACAGGACTTATTTTATGGATTGTACCATCTACCCAAATCTACAGGCAAACAATTTCTGCACTTAAAAATCGGGAGCATCCTTACAGGCAAATACTTGACATATCAAGCGGAGGAAGAACGCTTATTAAAGAGAAAACAGATATGTTCAACCGTTTGGATGTAGAGGAACATTTAGTTGTATTAATGCTGATGCTTCCATCTGCAAACCGGCAAAACAGGGAGACACTTAAAGTGTTTAGAGATGCAGGAGGTTACACAGATTTTTTTCCACCTGAAGATAATTATCCAGCACAGGAAGCCATACTGAAACTGATTCCCAATCTCGATTGCTTCTCAATGCCCGGAGAAGTGTTTGGAACGCAAATAAAGACTTCTCTTGGCAACACTTTAAAATTATTGAAACCTCTCGTTATAATTGATGAAGGACACAGAGCTTATGGAGAGAATGCACGTAATACTGTCAGAAACTTCAATCCTTCTTTCATTCTTGAATTATCTGCAACACCCCCGCCAAACAGTAACCAGTTAGTACAAATTACCGGACGTGAATTGCACGAAGAAGAAATGATTAAGCTGGATATACACTTAATCAATAAAACAACACTGGATTGGCATGATACAATGATTGCAAGCTTTGAAAAAAGAAATGAACTGGAAAAAGTGGCGAAGGAATATGAAGCATATACAGGAAAGTATATCAGACCTGCTTGTTTAATTCAGGTAGAACGTACAGGTAAAGATCAGAGGGATGATAACAGATATATTCACGCAGAGCAGGTAAAAGATTTTTTGATAAAAAATTGTAATGTACCTGCAGAGCAAATTGCTATTAAAACCAGTGATAAAGACGATATTGAAGGAATAGATCTATTTGCCAATGATTGTGAAATCAGATATATAATTACAAAACAAGCATTGCAGGAAGGATGGGATTTTGCATTTGCCTACATACTTACAATACTGACAAATCCTGCATCAGCTACAGGAATAACACAATTGGTTGGAAGAATTTTGCGGCAACCCTTTACTCAAAAAACTAAAATTAAGTTGCTTGATGAATGTTATGTATTCACTTACAGACAGAATGCAAGCAGTCTCGTTAAGGAAATAAAGCATGGATTAGAAAGCGAAGGTCTTGGAGACATTGCAGGAAGAATTGTAAATGATGAAGGAGCAAATGAAGGGGAGTTATTCAGAGAGGTAGAGATGCAGTATCGCCCTGGCTTCAAGAAGTTTGAAGGTAAAATATATTTGCCCAAATTTATAATTCAGGAAAATAATTCATGGCGTGATATAAATTTTGATGCTGATATATTAAGGGTAATTGATTGGGAAAGTATAAAACTAACGGAAGTAAAAAACATTACACTTAATCCTGATCAACGAATTGGCGAGATTGATTTGACCATCGGTTATCCGGAAGAAAACTGGAATGAAATAATTCAAAGAGGTGTAGTTCAGAAAAAAGAAACACTGGAAATTGATGAGGTATTTCTGGCAAGACAAATCAACCATATAATACCTAATCCGTGGGTAGCTTATAAAATGGGAGATGAAGCATTAAGGATTTTAAAAGATAAATATAAAGCTCATGAGAATGAAACAATAGTTAAAACAAATTTTGTTTTCATTATCGAAGAATTGAAAAAGATATTAGAAAAGGAAAGGAATCGTTTAGCTGAAAATGTTTTCAGAGAATTGATTGAAAATAAAAAACTGCATTTTTTTCTTATTACAGACAAAGGAGGGTTCCTTTTACCACCAAGAATAACAATAAAAAGCAACAAGCAAATTAACAGGGTAAATGGTTCTCCCATTCAGCGTTCCTTATTTGATTATGTTCCTGAAGAAAATTTGAATGATTTAGAATATTCTGTTGCTATTTATCTCGATGAACAGGAAAAACTACTATGGTGGTATAGAAATATGAGCAGGCAGGACTATCATATACAAGGCTGGAAAAGAAATAAAATATATCCTGATTTTATTGCTGCAAATAAAAAGAAAGAGAACGATGATTATGATACAGTATACGTTTTAGAAACAAAAGGTATTCACTTAAGGGAACTTCTAAAAACTCTTTAAATTTCGATTAGAATTTTCATGGGTAATTTTTGTATTTACCTACAATAACCTAATTTTTCATAAAGTATTGATTTTCAATTATTTATAATTTATATTGT
>JAABUK010012738.1_pt1 | contig 10659 bp, 9 predicted proteins | sample 5559141 | NCBI WGS metagenome assembly JAABUK01 (sample SAMN10711869, study PRJNA513367) | rock metagenome | isolation source: Antarctica rocks | place: Antarctica: Victoria Land, Pudding Butte nord | collected 2016-01-03
AGCATGCCCGGCTGGCTGCAGGCCTTCGTGAAGGTCAACCCGCTGAGCCACCTGGTCGGTGCGGTGCGCGGCTTGATGATCGGCGGGCCTGTCCAGACGGACCTGTTCTGGACGCTGGGCTGGATGGCCGCCCTGATCGCCGTGTTCTTCCCGCTCGCGATGCGCGGCTACCGGCGCCGCGTCTGAACCCTGGACGGCAGCTCCTCGGGGCTGCTGGGGAAGGCGGGGCTCAGCAGCACGTCGGGGTCGATGGCCCGGATCGCCGCCTCGCGGCCCAGGGTCATCGCCCCGTCGTGGGCTGCCCGCACGTCCGAGCCGGCAGCGGTGAGCTCCCGGGTCAGCCGGGCGACGGTGGGGTCGGTCGGGTCGGTTGCACCCCGCAGGCGGTCGGCGAGGCCCAGGGCAGTGACCGCGGCAGCGTCGAGTCCCATCGCCGCGGCCAGAGCAGCGGTCGACACCCCGGTCCTGGCGAGGACGGGGAGGTCGTTGGTCGAGACCGCCAACCGGTGGGCGGTCCGGGCGCTGTCGGCCGCCGCGGCCAGGTCACCGGTGCGGACGGACAGGTCGACCAGGGTCGCGTGCGCCATGGCTGCCCCGTGCGCGAGGAACTGCGAGGGCTCACCCGCCGCCGCCAGGCTGACCCCCAGCCGGTCCCCGGCCTCCCGCAGGCGGGCGCCGTCGCCCGTGACCGCGTCTTCGGCCAGCGCCACCGACACCGCCAGGATGTCGCCGAGAAGGGCCGTCAGAGACCCGGGGACGTCGTACCGGGGGTCCGCCCGGAGGAGCTCGGCGAAGCGCCGGGCGCCGCCCGTGTCGCCGGCGCGCAAGGCCAGATCGGCCAGGCTCAGCGTCGCCCGCTGGTCCTCCACGGTGGTGCCCAGCCGACGGGCGCGCTCCCGGGACTCCTCGAGATCGGCCGCCGCGCCCGCCAGGTCACCGTCCAGCGTCCGGAGCTGGGCACGGGAGGCGTAGGACCCCGCGAGGCCCCAGTCGTCCCCGAGCTCGGCCCAGTCGCGCAGCCCCTGCTCGACGTCCGCCCGCCAGGTCACCAGGTCGCCGTCGTTCTCCGCGAAGACCGTCCGGAGTGTCCGGGCAGCCGTCCGCACCCACGCGTCACCCGAGCGCATGGCAGCGGCCACCTGCTCCCCGGCCCGTTCGCGCTGTTCGCCGAAGAACAACAGCACCGCCGGCAGCAGGCTCAGCAGCTGGCCGACCCGGTCCCCGTTCGGGAGCTCGACCCCGCGCAGGAGCCCCTCGGCGGCCGACACGAGCGGCTCCCGCCAGTCCGGCACCGCGGACGTCCCCGGCGGCCCGGTGAGGGCCAGCGCCACGACGAGCGCGGCCGCGACCGACCGGTACGGGGACGGGTCGGCCCCGGGGACCGCGAGGACGAAACGCAGCCAGTGCTCGGCGTCCCGGCCGTTCTCCCGCAGCATCCAGAACCACACCAGGTGCAGCGACAGCCCCAGTGCGGACTCCGCGTCACCGCTGTCGCCCAGGAAGGTGAGCGCCGCCAGCAGGTTGTCCCGCTCCGCGTCGAAGGTGTCCAGCGCCGCCAGCTGGTCCCGGCCGCGCAACCGACCGTCCTCCCGCGCCGCGACGTCCGCGAACCACAGCGCGTGCGCCCGCCCGACCGCCTCCAGCGCCCCCTGCTCGACGAGCCGTTCCCGGCCGTACTCCCGCAGCGTCTCCAGCATCGTGAAGCGCCCCGCACCGGCGTCCCACCGCACCACCAGCAGCGACTTGTCGACCAGCGCGGCCAGGACGTCCTCGACCTCGACCCCTGCCGGGCTGGTCATGTCGCCGGCCCCGCCTGCCTGCCCGGCCCGCGAGGCATCGCGCACGGCGGTCACCGCCTCGACGGTCGCGGAGCCCCCGAAGACACAGAACAGCTCGGCCACCCCGCGTTCTGCCGGGGTGAGCAGCTCCCAGCTCCACGCGACGACGGCGCGCAGGGTGCGGTGCCGCGCCGCCGCATCACGCCGCCCGCCGCTCAAGAGGCGGAAGCGGTCGGACAGCCGCGCCGCGACCTCCGCCACCGGCAGCACCCGCATCCGCGCCGCGGCCAGCTCGATCGCCAGGGGCATCCCGTCCAGGCGCTGCACCACCTCCACGATCGCGGCCGTGGTGGTCGCGTCCACCTCCAGATGCGCGCCTGCGGCGGCCGCGCGGTCCAGCAGCAGGCGGACGGCCGGGGAAGCGAGGACCTCCTGCCCGGACGGGGCGTCGCCCGGGACGGTCAGCGGCGCCAACGGGAACACCTGCTCGCCGTCCACGCCCAGCGGCTCGCGACTGGTGGCCAGCACCCGCACCCCCGGACACCGGCCCAGCAGGTCCGACACCAACGTGGCCGCCGCATCGACGACGTGCTCGCAGTTGTCCAGGACCAGCACGCACTCCAGCGGCCCGAGCATCTCCAGCACCCGCTGGCGACCCGTCGTCCTGAGCCGCTCGACGCGCTGCTCCAGGACCGCCACCTCCCGGACGCCGAGTCCGTCGAGCACGGCGAGCGCGATGCTCTCCGGATCGCCCACCGGCGCGAGCTCGACGAACCAGACTCCGCCCGGCATCGTGCCCACCCAGGTGGCGGCGACCTCCGAGGCGAGTCGGGTCTTGCCCGACCCACCCGCCCCGACCACCGTGACGAGCCGCCCGGACCGGAGCAGCCGGTCCACCGCCGCCGTGTCGGGACCCCGCCCCACGAAGCTGGTGACGGGTGCCCGCAGGTTGGTCAGTGCCCGCACGGGCGGGTCAGGCGTGACCAGCAGCTCGGCGTGCACTGCTCTCAGGCTGGGCGACGGGTCGGTCCCGAGCTCGTCGGCGAGGCGGCTGCGGGTCGCTTCGTAGGCGAGGAGCGCCTCGCCGGGTCGGCCCAGGGCGACCAGCGCCCGAAGCCTCAGCAGCACCAGGTCCTCGCGCAGCGGCTGGGCACGGAGCAGGGCCTCCAGGTCGCCGAGCACCGCGGCCGCCCGGCCGAGTCCCAGCCCGGCCTCCAACCGGTCGACCTCGGCCCGGTCCCGCAGCTCGGTGAGCCGGATCCGCACCGCGTGTGCGTCCGGACTGTCGTCGTCGGCCAACGGTTCGCCGCGCCAGAGGTGCAGCGCCTCATCCAGCGACGCCTCGGCCGGCCCCGGCGACCCGGCGGCGAGCTCGTCGTGGCCGCGGGCGACGAGACGGGCGAAGACGGCAGCGTCGACGTCGTCGGCCACGACGGCGAGCTGGTACCCGCCGGGGACCTGGACGACCACGCCCGGGTCGGCGAGGGTCCGGCGCAACCGCGAGACCAGAGACTGCAACGCGTTCAGGGGATCGGCCGGGACGGCGTCGGCCCACACGGCGTCGGTGAGGGCGCCGACCCCCACCGAACGTCCGACCTCGACGGCCAGCCGGGTGAGCAGTGCACGCAGTCGGCGGCCGGGCACCTCGACGCGACGACCACCGTCGCGGACCTCGAGGGGGCCCAGGTACCCGATGCGCACGCCGCCACTGTGACAGGACCCCCCTGACCGGCCTCGCCTGACCGGGCTCGCCTGACCGGGCTCCCTTGACGGGTCGCACCCTGATCCCTAGGTTGTGTTCAACCGAATGGTTGACCAACCAGTGCCACCCAACTGCGGGGAGGCGGTGCCGTGCGACAGCGCGATGACGTCACGGCCGTGTTCGCCGCACTCGGCGACCCCGTCCGGCAGGCCATCGTCGACCGGCTCGTCAACGGGGACGCGACCGTCAACGAGCTGGCGTCCGGGTTCCCCATCTCCCTGCAGGCGGTCTCCCGGCACATCAGGGTCCTGCAGACCGCCGGCGTCGTGACCCGGCGCACGGTCGCCCAGACGCGGCCCGTGCACCTGGAGCCGGCGCCGCTGGCTCGTTCGGCCGACTGGCTCGAGACGCACCGACGTCGCCTCGAGGGACGCTTCGGGCGGCTCGACGAGCTGCTGGAGCAGACGAAGGGGACGAGATGACCCACCACCGCGAAGTGACGACCGATGCCGGCGAGCAGAGCATCGGCTTCACCCGGGAGTTCGAGGCGCCGGCCGCCCGCGTCTTCCGGGCACACACCGACCCCGACCAGCTCGGGCGCTGGACCGGACCCCGGGGGACGACCCTGGCGATGCGGGCGTTCGACGCGAGGACCGGTGGCAGCTGGAGCTACGTCATCTCCGGGCCCAGCGGGGGGTGGGCCTTCCACGGCACCTTCCACGAGGTCACCGCGTCGAGCCGCCTGGTGCAGACCTTCGAGTTCGAGGGCGATCCCGGCCACCCCTCGCTGGAGGTGTTGACGTTCACCGACCTCGCCGACGGCCGCAGCCGGCTCGAGGGGCTGTCGGTGTTCCTGTCCGCGGCGGACCGCGACGCCATGCTCGGCGGGATGGACAGCGGGATGGACGAGAACTTCCGGCGCCTGGACGAACTCATCGCGACCGATCCTGCGACCGAGCCCGGTGCCTGACCGGGACCCCGTGGGGCCGGGTGCCGTGTCCGTGGAGATGTCCGACGGAGCACTGCTCTGGACGGTCACCTCGAAGCTGACGGACGCGCCGGTCGTGGTGTTCGTCCACGGCGGTCCGGGGCTGTGGGACAACCTCGGCCCGGTCGCGTCGCTGGTGGCGGACCGGGTCGGCACCGTGCGCTACGACCAGCGCGGCTGCGGCCGGTCCTCACCGGTGGACGACTACCGGATGGACCGGTTCGTCGCCGACCTCGACGAGCTGCGCGTGCACGCCGGTGTCGTGCGCTGGCCCGTCTTCGGCCACTCCTTCGGAGCGACGCTCGCTCTCGCCTACGCCGCCGCGCACCCGGACCGGGTGGACGCGCTCGTGCTCGCCAACGGCACGGGACTGGACTGGGCCGAGTTCGGCGGCGAGTACCACGCGACGGCCGACGCGCGACGGACCCCGGACCAGCAGCACCGACTGGACGTCCTCACCGACCGGCAGCGGACCGGCGAGGAGGAGGTCGAGTGGCGGACCCTGCACTGGCTGCCCGACTTCGCCGACCCGGATACAGCCTGGGAGCTCGCGTCGCAGGACGCGCGCAGGCCATTGGCGATCAACCACGCGTGCAACCGCGTCCTGAACGCGGAGACGGCCGGGCTGGCGCCGGACATGCGCGGCTGGTGCGCAGCGGTCACGGTGCCGGTCCTGGTGGTCCGCGGCGATTCCGACCCGCGACCGATCGGCGGCGTCCACCGACTGGTGGACGCGCTGCCGGACCCACGCCTGGTCGTGCTGCCGGGCTGTGGGCACGAGCCCTGGCGCGAGCGGCACGACCTGCTGGGCGAGGTCCTGGACTCCTTCCTCGCCGACGTGGCGCACCGGGAGCGGCCCGGCTGAGGCCGGCGGCCCGGCACCCCTGAGACCTGCGGCCTGGCGCCGCAGGGGCCGGTGGCCGTCGGTACGGTGCCGGGCATGGGTGGCACAGCGCTGGTCCTCGGCGCGCCGGGGCAGATCGGCGTCGCGGTGATCGACGCGCTGCTCGCCGACAGCTGGGAGGTGCGGGCCGGTGCGCGCTCACCGCACCCCTACCCGCCCGGGGTGCACGGCGTCCTGGTGGACCGCTCCGACGACGCCTCACTGGCCGCCGCGGTCGGGACCGGGGTCGACGTCCTCGTCGACTGTGTCGCCTACGACGACACCCACGCCCGGCAGCTGGTGGGACTGGCCGGCAGCATCGGCTCGGCGGTCGTCGTCTCCAGCGTCTCGGTGTACGCCGACGACAGCGGACGGACACTCGACGAGTCCAGCTGTGTCGAGGACTTCCCCGTGCTGCCGACACCGATCCCGGAGACGCAGCGCACGGTCCCGGCCGGACCGGACACGTACTCCACCCGCAAGGTCGCCCTGGAGCAGGTGTTGCTCGGTGCCGCGGACGTCCTCCCCGTGACGGTGCTGCGGCCCGGGGCGATCGCCGGCCCGGCCAGCGTCCACCCCCGGGAGCTGTGGTTCGTCCAGCGTGCACTGGACAGACGCCCGGTCCAGGTCCTGGCCTACGAGGGCCGGAGCCTGTTCCACACCAGCAGCACCCCGAACATCGCCGAGCTGGTGCGCCTGGCCGCGGCGAGCCCCGGCACCCGGGTCCTCAACGCCGTCGACCCCCGCGCACCGTCGGCCGCCGAGATCGGCGCGGCGGTCAACGCGGTGATGGACCACCACCCCCGCGAGGTCCTGATGGCCGGACCCCCGCAGTCCGGGGTCGGGGAGCACCCGTGGGCGGTGCCCCTGCCGTTCGTCGCGGACATGGCGGCCGCCGCCCGAGTGCTGGGCTACACGGCGGTCACCGACCACGCGGGCTTCGTGCCGACGACGGTGGCCTGGGTGGTGGAGACGCTGCGCGGGCGGAGCTGGCAGGACGCGTTCCCGACCTTCGTCCGCGCCAACGGACCGGGGGCCTTCGACTACGCCGCCGAGGACGCCTGGCTGGGGGTCTGAGGTGCCACCCCGGCACCACGCGTCCGCTGGCATGCGCCGGCGCCGGGTCCTGGTCGCAACCGGAGCGGTGCTCGCGCTGGGGATCGGCGGCGGGGCCGTGGCCCGAGCGGTCAACGGCGGCGGGGAGCCGGTGGCGGCCGGTCCGATCAGCGGGTCCGCGCGCAGCGCCACCCCACCCCCGTCGTCGAGCACCACCGGCCTGATACGGACGCCCACCGCGTCACCGACCTCCGCGACATCGACCTCCACAGCAACGACCTCCGGGGCACCGCGGTCGCCGGCCTCGCCGCGCACTTCCACCCCCACGCGCAGTCCCACCCCCACGCGCACGCCGACGCCCACGCGCAGTCCCGCCCCCACGCGCACCCCGACGCCCTCGCGAACGCCTGCGGCGACGCCGACCACGCGAGGGACCGACGACGCGGGGGACGGCGTGGACACCGCCCACCTCACCCCGGCGCTCGGCCGGGCCCTCACCGCGGCCACCGCCGCGGCCCGGCGGGACGGCGTCCGCATCCGGGTGGTCTCCGGGTACCGGACGCCCGCGCACCAGCTGCAGTTGTACGAGCAGGCGATCCGCACCTACGGCTCGGCGCGCCTCGCGCGGCGGTGGGTCCTCCCGCCGTCGGAGTCCGCCCACGTCCGTGGAGAGGCGGTGGACGTCGGTCCGCGGTCGGCGGCTGTCTGGCTCCAGACCCACGGCACCACCTGGGGGCTGTGCCGTCGCTACGACAACGAGTGGTGGCACTTCGAGGTCGCCACCTCACCCGGCGGCCGGTGCCCGGCCCGCGCCCCGCACGCCTGACCGGGCCCTCCCGCGGGGCCCGTCGTAACGTCCCGGGATGGAGCGGATCTCCGCGCGGGGACCCGCGATCAGGACCGCCCGCCTCGACCTGAGGCAGCCGGGCACGGCAGACGTCCCCGCGATCCTGCGACTGCTGAGCGACCCGCGGACGACCGTCCACAACTAGGGTGACGCGCTCGCAGACGCCACCGAGGTCCGGCAGCTGGTCCACCGGTGGACCCGGCACTGGTCGGACCACGGGATCGGCTACTGGGTGGTCACCTGGCGAGACACCGCCGACGTCCTCGGGGTGTGCGGGCTGAAGCAGATGACCTTGCACGGTCGGACCGTCTGGAACCTGCTGTACCGGCTCGACCCCGACGTCTGGGGACGAGGGATCGCCACCGAGGCGGCGACCGCGGTGGTCCAGCGGGCGGCGGCTCACCACCCGGACCACCCGGTCGTGGCACGGGTCCGCCCCGCAAACCTGGCGAGCGCCCGGGTGGCGCGCAACGCCGGACTGGTCAGGGCACCCGAGCTGGACACCGACGGCGAGGACGGCCCGGACCAGCTCTACGCCTCAGCCCGGTGGACCCTCTCCTGAGCGATCGCCCAGGGCACGGATGCCTGCCGCGGGCGCCGGACCGGGCGCACACGTCAGAAGGGCCGGTCAGCAGGGCGTGTCAGGCGGATCGCAGGCCGTGCCGGCGGTGTCCGCGGGACCGTCGCAGCCGGACTGGGCGAGCGCGGCGATGTGCGCGCAAGTGGTGTGGTCGGAGTGCCGGACGGCGTCGGCCGCCCGGTCGAGCAGGACGCGTAGCTGCGCGCTGTTGGCCTCTCCCAGGGGGGCGAGCACGTGCTGTTCGGCCCCGTCCAGCAGTCGTCGGAACTCCGCGAGCCGCTCGACGCCGTGCTCGGTCAGGACGATGCGGCGCGCCCGGCGGTCGGTCGGGTCGGGCCGGCGCTCGACGAGTCCCGCCTCGACCAGGTCGTCCAGCAGGTAGGTGACGACCGTGCGGTCCAGGCCGGCGCTCTCGGCCAGCGCGAGCTGGGTCGGCATCTGGGCGGATGCCACCGACGCGAGGAGGCGGAAGGCGCGGCCGCCGCCGGGGAGGTCCGCCAGGACCACGTCCGCCGCACGGAGGTACCCGCGGAGCAGAGTCGTGAGGGTCCAGCCCAGGTCGGCGTGCGGTGCGGTGAGGACGTCGGGCACAGGCCGGAGCGCCACTGCCGCCTCCCGGGTGCCCGTCACACCGCGAACTCTACCCACGGGTTGCCCCGATCGTCTGTGTGACATACCTTCTTCGAGACAGACCATCTGTCGCCACCCACTTCTGGAGGACACCATGGCGAACCTGCTCCGCGTCGACGCGAGCGTCCGCACGGACGGATCGGTCAGCCGCGCGGTCGCCGACACCGCCACCACGGCCTGGCAGACCGAACACCCGGCCGGCACCGTCACCCACCGCGACCTCAGCGCGCACCCCCTGCCGGGCGATGCCTGGGGACTCGGCGTCGCGTCGGCCTACGCCCCACCCGAGATCTGGACCCCGCAGCAGCGCGACGCCCGAGCGCTGATCACGACGCTCGCCGACGAGGTCATCGCGGCGGACCTCGTGGTCCTCGCGTCCCCGCTCTACAACTTCGGGGTCAGCCAGTACACGAAGGTGTGGATCGACCTGCTCATCTGCGACCCGCGCCTCGGGCCCGGTTCGACCGAGCTGCAGGGCACGTCGGCGCTGCTCGTGGTGGCCCAGGGCGGCGGCTACCGCGCCGGAACGCCGCGCCACGGCTGGGACCACTCGACGGCCTACCTCGAGCGCATCCTGGCCGACAACTTCGGGATGACCGTCGACACCGTCGTGGTCGACCTGACCCTGGCCGGCGTCAACCCGGCGATGGCCCACCTCACCGACGCCGCCGCGCAGGCGCTGGCCGAGGCGCACGAGAGCGCCGGCCGCCACGGCAACCGCATCGCCACCGCACACCGCACCGCCGCCTGATCCGAGGTCGGGAGCGGGCACGTACCGCCCACCAGAGCAGGGGGCCGGGAGCGGGCGCGAAGCGCATGGGGGACCATCGATGCGGGGGCAACGAGGCATCCCGCCCGTGGTCCCCCTCCGTCGGTGCCACGGCCCGTTCCCCGGTCGAACCCCGAGAGGTCTCACCGATGTCGTCCACCGTCAGCAACGCTCCGTCCACGACGCCCGCCACCGCCCACCCCGACCCGCACCACAGCCGCCGCTGGCTGGTGCTGGGCGTCGTGGCGGTCGCCCAGCTGATGGTGGTGCTGGACGCGACCATCGTGAACATCGCTCTCCCGTCGGCCCAGCAGGACCTCGGGTTCGCCGACACCGACCGCCAGTGGGTGGTCACCGCCTACGCCCTCTCCTTCGGCAGCCTCCTGCTGCTCGGCGGCAAGCTCGGTGACCTGTTCGGCCGCAAGACCACCTTCATCACCGGTCTGATCGGGTTCGCGATCGCGTCCGCGCTCGGGGGTGCGGCGCAGTCGTTCAGCGTCCTGATCGGGGCGCGGGTGCTCCAGGGCATCTTCGGAGCACTGCTCGCACCTGCCGCGCTGTCCACGCTGGCCACCACCTTCACCGACCCGAAGGAACGCTCGAAGGCCTTCGGTGTCTTCGGTGCGGTGGCCGGCGGCGGCAGTGCCGTCGGGCTCGTGCTGGGCGGCGTCCTCACCGAGTGGCTGTCGTGGCGCTGGTGCCTCTACGTCAACCTGCTGTTCGCCGCCGTGGCCGTCGTCGGCGCCGTCGCCCTGCTGGAGAACGCCCGCGCCGAGCACCGCCCGCGCCTGGACATCCCGGGGACCGTGCTCGCCTCGACCGGCCTGTTCTGCCTGGTGTTCGGGTTCTCGCGGGCCTCGACCAGCGGGTGGACCGATCCGCTGACCCTGGTGGTGCTCGCGCTCGGGCTCGTCCTGCTCATCGCGTTCGTGCTCGTCCAGCAGCGCGTCGCCGCGCCCCTGCTGCCGTTGCGCATCGTGGTCAACCGGATCCGCGGCACCTGCTACGCCGCCGTCGGCGTGTCGGCGATCGCGATCTTCGCCGTCTTCCTGTTCCTGACCTTCTACACCCAGCAGGTGCTGGGGTTCTCCCCGATCGTCACCGGCCTGAGCTTCCTGCCGCTGACCGCCGGGATCGTCCTGTCCTCGACATCCGCCAACATCCTGCTGCTGCCGCGCTTCGGCCCCCGGCCGCTGCTGCCGGTGGGGATGTCCCTCGGCGCGACCGGCATGTTCCTGCTGACCAGGTTGACCCCGGCGTCCAGCTACGTCACCGGCGTCCTGCCCTCACTGGTGATCCTGGGGCTCGGGTTCGGCCTGATCTTCGCCCCGGCGATCAGCAGCGCCACCTTCGGCGTGGCCCGCCAGGACAGCGGCGTCGCCTCGGCGATGGTCAACACCATGCAGCAGGTCGGCGGGTCGATCGG
>JAABUK010012739.1_pt1 | contig 10659 bp, 11 predicted proteins | sample 5559141 | NCBI WGS metagenome assembly JAABUK01 (sample SAMN10711869, study PRJNA513367) | rock metagenome | isolation source: Antarctica rocks | place: Antarctica: Victoria Land, Pudding Butte nord | collected 2016-01-03
CTTCATCTTGTTTATGTATCATAAGAAAGGTATCGAAGCTGATCGGAAGCTGGTGACGTGTAGAAAAAAGGTTTCTGAGCCGGACCTAGTTCAGTCGGAGGATGAACGTAAAGGTCATAGGATGTAAAGAGGCTCACACCGTCGGCAGAAAAAGTGGTCTCGATTAAAGCGATAAGGCGGTCAAGGATCAGAAGCTGGAAAACGATGACTTCGGGGTCAGGTGTGAAGGAGAAGAATCGTGGGTAGGGGGAAAAAGGCACGGTTTGAATTAGGTCGGTGGACTGCGGAATTGACCGAGGGAACGGGTTAAACTCGGAGATGGCGAAGAAGTAGAAGAATCCGCGGTGATGGAGGGAGGGGCAGCGGAGAGGATGGAGGGAGGTAGGTGTGTTGATTGGTGTGGAAGGGGGAGGGAGGTGACGGAGTGGTTCGTGGTGGCCACTCGAATGAGGGTGCGTCGCTGCGAATGCTGGTGACTGAGGGGGGGGTCAAGCGGACGACGAGCTCGTTTATGGGCCGCTGGCGAACGACCCCAAATCCCAGCAGCTTGGGTTGTGGTATTCGCACTAGCCTCTTCCTTTGCTGGCCCACACCTTGTCCGCCGTAGCGAACAAACACAACCAACCCCCTTGGCCGAGCTGCCTAGCCTCAACACTTAGAGTTTGAAGGGCTCGTCTGCTGTCTGCTGATCTGCAAGGCCGCCAGGGTGGTCAGGTAATCGCAACAGGGCGGCGGTCAGTGGTCGCCGGTCAGCGGTCGCCGGCCAGTGATTGCGCAGTCGTGTGGCCGTCGGGACGCAGCAGTGGTCTGATTCTTGCGATTTGGCCGGCTCGGTTGATGTTTTGCAGGCGGAGGCGCTTGTTACCGTCACTCTGTTTGCCACGAGTCGATGATGGAGTGACCAGCAGGGAAGCGGAGGGAAGGGGCAAAGACTGAGTGGATATGGCTGAGTTTGCTATGCGCGCCGTCCCTTGTGCCCCCTGGGAACGGGAGCTGTGTCGGATCGCACCTTGGCCAAATGTCACTGGGGAAGCAACGGATCCAACCGACAATCAACTGGTGCGGGAAGAGACCAACCCAGCGCTGGCTTTCGTCGGGGGAAGGGAGAAGAGGGAGATGCAAGGAGCGCAGGAGAAGAAGAAGACTTGACTGCGCGGGACAAATCCCAGCGATTGTATGACTATGGGCAGTACGAGCGGGCAGCATTCCAGCCGAGCAGCGTGTCCGAGGCCAGCAATAAGTCGAAGCCCGCGGGGGCCGAGTGGTTGCAGCGCAGACTCACTACCAGCACTGGCACGCAGCAGTGATCAAGCAGATCATGATACTCCTGGTGACGGATTCCTGGTCATCCTCCCGGGCGCCTTCTTTCCCGCTCTGGCATCATGCACACCGCCGCCGCTTTGCAGATTAGTGTTGGAGCCATGCTTCGCCCAAGGATTGACTACTGTCCCTCAACAGGCCGCCTAACCACCAACCCCCAAGCATGGCGCGACGCCCCAGGCCTGGAGTGCAATACTCCGTACGGTGGTATTGACCCTGTTACATGGTCATTACAAGACCCATCATCGTCCACATCCATGAGCGCAGCTCGGGATGCCCTATTCGAGCCTCTCCAGTGAGTCCCGAATCCTGACCACTGGCAAATAGGTTGCAGATTAGCGTCGGCTCTAGAAGAACTGCTCCCAAACTCTCCTCCCTCCCTGCCGGCCGCCCGTGTGTAACCCACCCTCCGATCGGCGATGTCTCATGTTCGGCCAGTCTTCTGGTCCAAGTCCGGATCAGATTATTGATCGCGGATCAACAGGGTCAACCGCCGCTGTTGTCGCCGTGTCAGGTGGCACGATCAGGATGATGGTTATCCTCTAGTTCCTGCTAGTGAATCAGCAGAAGTCCAGAGCGAGGCGGCCTGCAGGGAGAAGGATGGCTATACTTGTACCATGCTATTTCCATTGACATTGCGAGGTTTGGCGCTACCTGACTCAGCTGGTGATGTTGTTTCGCCAGCAGGAAAAAAACATCGGTGGGCGTGGGGGCTTGTAAAGAATGCCACGTGATACGGGATCGACCATGCATCCTGCTAAATCAGCGGCGCACCATGCTAACTTAGTGAAACGCCCACCAATGGCCGGCCCGCACTGGCGAGAGACCCGCTGCCGTATGTACGCGTACCCGTGACCCTTCGTATTGTTCATTATTCTCTGTTCAGCAAGCATCACCCTGCCAGCGCACTTCAGCCGAGGATCAGTCGTTCAGAGGCCCAGTAATGGGTACCGTCCGTGACCTTCTCGCCGAATTTCTCCCCTGATGAGGCCGAACGTTGCGGATCCCAAGTTCAACGGATTTGTTGGCTAACGTAGCACAGCTTCGAAACTTGAGCGCCGACTGTGGGTCGTTGACAAGTGTGAAATTCAAGCTGTGCAGTTGGGTCTTTGGCTTGACTAAGAGACTGAAAGAGCGTCTGCCTGAGCCAATTCGATCAAGCCTGGGGCTAGCTTCCTGTCAACTGGTTGAACCCGTCAGCCTAGGGGTGCACAACTTCAGATATGACGAGTCACTTTCCAATGCTAGGCAGCATCGGAAACATCCATGCATCTGGGCATCTCTCTCACATCCTGCATTGCGTCGCTAACCTTGTTGCCGGCCAATCGATTCAGAGGGCCAACATTCACATCATAGCCAGTTTGTTTCGGGTCAGGTGAGCAAGATTCCATGCTCGGAGCGGCTGTGGGCATGACGCGTCCCGTCCCGTTTCCGTCCAACTATTTCTCGATTGCCTTCTGACTGGCTGATATGACTCGGGGGTGCCGCTCCACCTGCCCCCTCCGCATCTGCCACATCATCAAAATACCTACCACCGCTGCCGCCGTGACCTGAGCTTCATGCTCGGCGCAAGCCATTCGTATGGTCAAGCAAGGCCATCTCTTTCCTCACCTGTGACTTGAAACCGGTGTTCAGATTTCGTAGGCCAAATGTCATCCTAGACATTGGAGATCGGAGAAAAGGCCTTTCTGGTGAACTCCAAAACCACTAATGCAGCGTGCTGGATCGAGCATCTTGGCGCCAAAACTTGCGAGTGTCACGAGGCTGCCCTTTTTCTTGTCCATGTTGCCCCGGAGGTATGGCCTTTCATTAGCTTACCAGGGCCCCGGCAATGGGATTTGGTGTCGCTCAGGGTACAGTACCAAGCTATCTCGGGTACTGGTAGGTTAGGGCCAAAACGTTGTCACACCTTGTCACATGCGGGCTGTCGTTCTTGATTGTTGAGCAAATGTCGGGCTGCATCTCGATCTATCGATTGCTTCTGCTTCTTCCTAGCACTATGGAATCCAGAAAGAGTTGGGTGGCGTGAATGACCTAGCATGGTAGTTTCTTTCTGGGTTGCAATCGACCGCTCCCAGGGATGCTGCCTTTGGCTACAGCGGCACGAGTCCACAATCCACATGCGCCGGCCCTACCAAACCAGACTTGAGTGCATCCCAGGATGCGGCCTGCGGCCAATTAGTAGGTTCACTTCTGGGTTGACAAACTTTCATAGAACACAGAATTGCTTAGATTGCCCAACACAAAGTAAGCTGGGCTTTGACACATGACCTTCAGCATTATAGCCAAGCGGTGCAAGAATCGAGGAGATTCGTTCACTCTTGTCGCCAGTACCGCACGAGGTATCCTACATACTTAGCTGGCCACAGGCGGCACCGGAGGTAACCAAGGCAATAGCAAACACTAAATGATGGTGCACGGAGCCACGGCAAGGATGGTAGACATCATCATGGGAGGGTGAGATGGAGATTGGTCTGATCGTATGCCACTACCAGTCATGCCTTGAAAGCTCTGTGGTCTGGCAATGTTAGGACTCATGTTGTGTAACCACGTCAAAGGGCCGTTCGAGCCGGATACGGCACATGGCGGCGTTAACAGACGGCCCGAGCCACTATTGGCGCAAGGAAAGAAACTCTGAGCGACTCGGTTCCGGGCACAAGAACCACACATGGTGTTTTCTGTCGCATGTGACTTCTCATAAGGTCGAACGTCAAAAGAGCGGTGTAAGGAGGCAAGTCCGGGGCAAGGTGGGCATTCACATTTGACAGAATTGTCTCAGAGGGCGGTGTGGACTGAGTGTCCGGGAATTGGTACATAGGTTGTTGGTCCTCGAAGGACATGCACGGCTCTGCGAGATGACTCGAAATCCCTCTTTCAAAGTGCAGTCCAATGCGGCTGGGAATCCAGTTGCTAGTAGCGGTCCGTACCAGTCGGCTGTGAGTGGGAAGCAGGGATCTGAGGGACCTGTATTGAAACTCCGGAGTTGCCGTTGTAAAATACGTAACACGTAAAGTGTGTATGCTGAGCCAAGGATCCTGCCAAGCGGCGGCGATCTGATACCTTTTAGCGTCCATGCCGAGGCCCGATGGCGGTCACGTGACTAGTAGCGTATGCAGTGCGGGCGTGGGCGAGAACCTTGAATCTGCCTCGTCATCCGTTGATTCGTCGGCCTGTCCGCTGGCTGGAAGTAATCCTGATTCGCTGCATTGAAGTTCAAAAATGTGGTACACTACCAGCTGTGGGACCGACCGGTCTCATCGTAATGCGGCCAAGTGGCGTTGATAGTTGGGAAAGAGAGGGGGTAGTCGATCTATCGTCTTCGATCTGGGCACCATTGCTGATGAGCACAGCAATTTTTCGGTGCACGTGTCATTCTCAGATGTCGTAATCTCAGGCAACGATGAGTCGAACTAGAATCGACGCGTGAATTCTACTGATGGTGGCCAGCTGTGCGCCTTTCCTTTCTCACGTGCTCGGATCGGTTTCCACGACTTCTAGTTCAGCTGTAAAAATCCTACACGCCGTTGGGTTCAAGGAGGCACAAAGATGGCACTCTGAAACCGAGATTGAAATCGGATACTCTTACACCGCTTCTATTTGAGACGCAGCAGGTCGAGCTAGAGTCTTGCAAAGCCACCTTCGTGGGATTGAAGGCATTATCTGTTGCGAGGCCCACCATACTAGACTTGAGTCACTTAGTCACAGGCATCGCATGCATTTTGGGAGCAGGCGCAGAGCCTTTATGCAAGTCTGATCTGAAATGGTTAGCAAACAGAGATCCTCAATCCTGCTCAGGCTCCTCTGCGTTGCTCGCCCCATCACCCGACGCCTCGTCATTATCATCCGGCATTATAACACTGTTGAGATAAGTGACCTGTTCGACGCCTGTCAGCCTGATGAGGTACCAGCGCACGATGAATCAGCGGTGTGAATCGCGAAATGGAATGGCCGTTATAAGAGCTCATTGATTGCCAGGGTGGGTCACCGGGAAAAAGGATTGTGTACGTATTGGTAGGATCGAGGGCAGAGGAGAAAGATGGGGCGGTATGCCCGCCGTAATGACTGAGACCAGCGTATACGCGGAGGAGGTGCTTGATCCACGCAGCCACGCGATTACTTGACAAATTGGGAGGCAGCACAAAAGAGAGGGGACTCACAAAAGGGGCCATAGTCCCAACCAAGCTTGCAATCCTATCCAAGCATCCCGGTCCTACCACCTCCTCGTCTTTGAGCTTTCTTCCTATGGTGAAGTTCTTAAGCCTCATGAGTTCGATATTGGGGTGGTTTGCGTCGTAGCCCTGTATTGATGATTGAGGTCAGTGAAGAGTTCAAGTTGCTAGAAATGTAGAAAAGGACAACGGGGGTCTTCAAAATTTAGTTTCGGATTCAGAAAGGGCCAACGGGATTCCCTCCGGAGCAAAGGCAGGTCGCACGCGCAAGCTAAACCTGGGGGTGAACCGCTTCCCCTCCCCCGACCAAGTCTTCCTGACCGTCAAGATGCGCAGATCGAGATCAAATCCGGATGGTCCAATCTGCATTGATGCTTTAGAATCGGTTCTGGCAAAATTGCTTTGGACCAATCCTAGTCCTTTGTGCTTGTTGAGATCGTAGCACCCTCCTTTGCTTGACCTGATTTGGATTTACTGCGGCAGTCCCGCGTGCAAAAGCAGGCAAGATGGCATCAACAGGTGTTCTCTGCAACTCCAACGCATCTGAATCCAGGGGAAAGGTAGGTGTGGCAGAATGTTGTACTCCGGGCCTGCTGAGTTGTGGATTGACCAGCAGTGGTCTGACTTCGTCCGTTGGAGTTCACGGTCGCAGGTTCAAAGCGCGTCCAGGAAACACCCATCACGAAGCTTCCGTGTCTCCCATATGTCGGCCCTCGTCTCACATATCTTACATCACACACTACTCAAATCCAGAAGAGGAAACGATGAAAGAAAAGCGGGTTGATCAAGGACTGACAAAGCGGGGAATCTTCACTCACCTTGGGTTTGGTCTTCAACGCGTTCTCACCATTCTGCGCAACAAAAGCCTTGACAACCTTGTTCTCGTCCTTTGCGATACCGTCGAGCATTTCTCTTCGAATTCCTGGCTCCATCAAAACACGTTTGATTCTATGGGGTCTGCGGTCGATGTCGGTTCTGAGGAGCGCTACGGGCGCAGCCTCTGGCATCCATAATCCACACCCTATTCGCGAACATCAGACAATTGTACATCTTCTCGCGTTGATTGGAAGACGGCTCAGGTGCTCAAAGCTAGAGAAAGAAATTTAAAAAAACGTGTCTGTCAGTCTGGAGCCCATGTCGGTAGCATTTCAGTGGACTTAGGATTACAATCTCGCAGGCAAGGTAGTATTTGGGGTCATCTCGTCCAAGCACTGACAGACTAGCACGAGATTCACCGTGTGAAGCCAGCACGAGAAATTGATTTACCACATGCTTGGAGGCAGGAAAGAAGCACTTCGATCTGGGATTCACTGCCTGCACGGGAGCAACTTGCCATGCAAACTTTATCTTTGGCATAAGGAAAAAGGCAAACAGAAGCAACTCACCTACGAAAGTCTTCCCAGCTGGGGCTATTTGCACGTAGTAGCCTGCGTAAGGCCCTTTCCGACCTGTGCGCGACCTGTCCATGATCAGCATAACAAGCAAGTCTTGGAATAGGACGTAGGTCTTGGACTATGAGCACTAACCATGCCGCAGAGAAAAATGGCTGCCATCGATTAGCATCACAAAGAAAAGTCTGAAAGGCTTGAAATGCAGACCTTATAGGGCGTTGGATCCGGGCTGAATCGAATGTCTCGATATACTCTGAAAACCTAAAATCTCGTCAATGCAAGCTGCGTTTTCCAGGACGACTGTCGATCGTCTTACGAGGTCCTTTGGAGGTAATTCTGGGATCGTATCGTCCTTATCGACGATTTTTTCCGTTAGTGACTCCACGAAGCTCTCCCAGTCTTTCCAAGAAGTCCTGTAGTCGGTATCATGCACTGTAAAAGCCAAGTCGTCAGTATCAAACACAAACGGCGAGGCATATCAAGCTCTTTTTAATCGCTGCTTGATCACAGTCCACAGACTGGACACACCACACCACTTTCTTTTTTCCAAATATACGCATTGAGACCCAATAGCCTCATCGTCTTGCAATCAACCAATGGCTTGCTCCCTATCCAACCCATCTTCGTCCCTCGCATACTTTAATCAAAGCGCACGGCCCAGCTCAAGCAAATGTACAGGAAGAATGAAATGGTCACTCACTCTTCAACCACTCTCTCTCATTATTAGCCTTCAAATCCCCCAAGAAAGCCATCGTATTCGGATGAATCCTCTCCGGGACATACTTAATCCCCCCATCCCCCCTCGGCTTGGGTCTCTCAATGAATACCGCTTTGCCCGGCCCCAACCCGGCTTTAATCCCTTGTCGCCAGAGCTCCTTGCCTTTCTCAATAAGTCCACCAGTCGTAGGTTCTGATTTAGTAGATCCGTTGCCCGTTTGCTTAGTGTTGACCTGCTTCTTCTTCTGTCTCTTCTTGGGCGCATCGTCGGAATCGTAGGCTTCTTCCTCGGAGGAAGAGGCGGACGAGGGAGTAGCGGAGCTGGCGTGGGAGGCTGAGGCGTCTTTGTCTTCATAGCCGGAAGTTTCTCCTTCTAATTGCACTTCTGTGCTGTCTTCTGGCTGGTCCTCATTTTCGCCGTCGTCGCTGCCTGGACCCTCGAAGTACTTGCTCTTCTCTGGCTTGAGTTTCCTGCCCTCGGTTGTTGGGGTGTTCTCGGCAGAAGCTTTAATACGCTTCGACTGTCGGCTCCCAGGTGTGGTAGTGGTGGTATTGGGATTAGCAGAGGAGGATAACTCGCGTTTGTGGGACTTGGAAGGGGGGGGTTTGGTGGTGACTGCTTTGCGACGGGGCATCGCTTGACGATGGGGCGGAGGTCGTATGTCGGACTGTGCTGTGATAGTGCAGAGTGATAGCACTACGGTGTAGAGATCGAATCGGAGAGTATCGTCGATGTAGGGACTGGCGTCTCAAATCTTGACTGGTTTCAGGGCCTTCGTCCTTCCCATAGAGATTATGCATTGGCACTAACTAATTACAAGATTTCTGTCTCTTGCGCGCAACGCCGCTTTAGCAATTGAGCTCTACAACTAGCAAAGATAAAGGGAAGTTATCGTTGTAGTAACCCTGAAAAGAGAAGACATAATACTTTGCAAGGAGGTGATTAGCAATTGCACGAATTGGACAAAGCACAGGTCTTGAGCCTGGGCAATCGAAATCTTCAGGACCGCGCCCATTAAACCTACCGCAGAGATGGCAAGGGTCTGGACTCTCGTGGTACATACCTGGAGGGAGGTTCCTTCGCAACAGGTAGCCAAAAGCACGTCGTTGTTCCTCAATGGAACTTTATGGATACACTCCACTAAGTGAACACCGCGACGCAAGACTTCTACGCGTCCATCCTGGGTATGACGAAGACCAGCTTACCTGCAGCCTTTTCGTGGTCGCCCTGACCGAAGCACCTACATACGAAGCTCTATCGTACACCTGGAAACACCATGTCCGCTCAGCGAAGCTGTTTTGCTGCAACCACAGTGTCCTCGATCCTGTGTGCTGCGTTACATTGCTTGAGTGACAACGACCGACCTCGTCTGCTCTGCATTGACGCTGTATGCATCAATCAACATGATTTGCTTGAACGCAATCGTCAGGTACAGATCATGTGTGACATCTACAAGTTTGCCGACGGTCTCATTATTTGGCTCGGAAAAGATGCAGACAATGTCGAGATGGCCTTCAAAGGACTCGTACTACTCAATGCAAAAATCCCACTCGCGTTGTCCTCGGATCATGAACGGAACGGCGTTCTTGGTAAGATAGAGCAGGGGGGCAGCGGTCACAGGACTGTTGGAGTGGAGCTGGTTCACCCGCGTATGAGTCATCCAGGCGGCTACTATGCCTGCAGAGCGAACGTCTCCTGTAGTACTCCCTCCATGGATTGGGATCTCTTCTTGAATATCGCTGGAAAGATGTATCTCGAACGAGTATACGTATGACTCGAGACATATTCCAGGGTATAACGTCTTCCGCCAGCTGCGAAAGCTATACCTACTAAGACGTCCAGAAGAGGATGAAAGAAGAAACCTCTTAAACCTTATATGCCTTTATCGCCAGTGTGATGCTTCCGACGTCAGGCATACAATGAATGTTCTTTTGGGCTTGGCTGCAGACAGAGCCGGAACAAAATTCGTCCCAGACTACACTCGGCTAGTTGCAGACACCTATCAGAGTTATGCAACGGATACAATATACTATCGAGGTGATCTAAATATCCTTTGCCATTTGTTTCCCGCAGGATCCCGAACAGCAAACCCTTCAGATCCCATCGTGGGTGCCAGATTGGCCTCAACGATCCCTCCCCACAGGTTGCCCCAGGAGCTTACCGCGCGGCTAGCCAAACTCTTCTCAAAGCAAGAAAAGGGTTTCAGGCTAACGTTCTGCTTCTAGACGGCGTTCTGTTGAACATGGTGAAAGCTCTGAGCTCAAATACTGCCAATGTCCAACGAGCTTTGTTGGAAAGCTCCATCAAAACTTACGATGGGAAATTGGTCGTAGGATCGCTCGAGGAATATTCCGACGTCGCTTTCTTGTTGCACCTTTACGGCGCTCGGTATTGGCCCTTATTCGTCAGAGCTCTCGTGGCCGGCAAAGACAGCAGCGTAATTCGCGTGGAAGATCGAGCTCTCGAGTACATGTACCTGAAATATCGCAGACTCTTCTCAAGACGTATCTGGCTTCGATGGAAAAGAACCACCATGCCCAGTAGATATTCCAGGGCACAGAAGTCGAACATCAGGAGGCTCGAGCCTTCGGCAACGCGGTTGAAATTTCTGCTTCTGGGCGCAGCTTCGGTGTCTTTGATGATGGGCGGATAAGGTGGATCCCAGACAACACAGAGCTTGGAGATGAGATTGCTATATTCCGGGGCGCGCAGACACCCATCTTGATCCGTCCAAAAGGCGACGCGTACATTATCCGTTGGTGAAAGTCATGTCCATGAGACGATGGATGGACAGGCGCTGCTGAGATCCCAATGTGCCCATCGAGACTGTGAAACGGATTTGAGACTGCAAATTCCCACAGCGTACCTTGACCTTGTAGAGTAGCCAAGACATATTACTTTCCGCTTTGAGTAAGAGAGTTCCCTCAACCGGGTGAGCCCCTCATTACTGGACACTCGTGTACTATTTATTTATTTATTTATTTACTGGACAACCTTAGGCATTGACGCGGCTGGAACAATGCCCCCTACAACAACAACAACAACAACAACAAGTCACCTA
>JAABUK010012740.1_pt1 | contig 10658 bp, 8 predicted proteins | sample 5559141 | NCBI WGS metagenome assembly JAABUK01 (sample SAMN10711869, study PRJNA513367) | rock metagenome | isolation source: Antarctica rocks | place: Antarctica: Victoria Land, Pudding Butte nord | collected 2016-01-03
TCGAGGTGGTCGAGGTTTGGAAGAGCGTGCGGGTGACCGAGGAGGTCGTGCTGCGCCGTGAGGTGACCGAGCGTCACGAGACGGTGCGCGACACCGTGCGCCGCGACGAGGTTGTCGTCGAGCAGGCTAAACACTCTGTCCCAGCTTTGCGCCATGAGGCCGAGACGGTGCAGCAGGACCGCAAGCCCGCGACTGCTCCGCAGGCCAACAAGCCGGAGCCGGCGCAAATCGCGGCCGACCTGAAGAAGGTCGCCGAGCGCTTCGAGACGAACGCTGGTCAGCACGACCAGGCGCCCGCAACGTCCCGCTCCGAGAACGGCGCTGCGAAGGCCGACCAGAAGCCGGTGGCTTCTCAGCCGCAGGCCCAGCCGGCGAAGGCGACGGCCGAGCAGAAGACGCCCGTTGTTTCCGGGCGTCCCGAAGCGAGCACCGCGCAGAACGACAAGGGCGGCAACAGCCCCAAGAACTAAGCTGGTTCTAGGCCGGCCGGAGGTATTGCCCCCGGCCGGATAGCTCGATCTGCGATAACTTGGATGGCCGGCGACACCTGTGGGTGTGCCGGCCATTTCCATGTCGGGCGTTCCTTACCCGCCTTGCACAACGGCATCACGTCTGTGCCACTACGCTTCGCAGACTTGAGTCAACTCTTGGCCAAGGCTTTGTGCCTGCATAGCCTCGCCTGACATCGGGGAATTTCATGCCTCAGAACAGCCGGCCATGACGGTGTAGGGAGAGAGTGATGACCATTCGACTGCTCGCTGCATGTGCTGCAGCGCTGTTGCTGGCCGCCCCGGCCCGCGCCGAGATTCCGGGCGGTGTGCTCAAAGTAGGCGTGCTGAACGATATGAGCGGGCCATTCGCGGACCTGTCCGGCCGGGGCTCGGTGATCGCCGCGCAGATAGCGGCCGAGGACTTCGCCCACGAGGCTGGACCCATCGCGCCACGAGTGGAAATCCTGTCCGCCGACCATCAGAACAAGGCCGACGTGGGCGCGGCCACGGTCCGGCGCTGGGTGGACCAGGACGGCGTGACGGCCGTCGTGGACGTGCCGAACTCCGCCGTGGCGCTGGCGGTGAACCAGGTGATGCGAGACAAGGACCGAACGTTCCTCGCGAGCAGCAGCGCAACCAGCGACCTTACGGGCAAGTTCTGCGCGCCGACCACGGTGCAGTGGACCTTCGACACCTGGGCGCTGGCCAACGGCACGGCGCGGGCGCTGGTGCGCGGCGGCGGCGACACCTGGTTCTTCATCACGGCGGACTACGCGTTCGGCCAGGCGCTGTCGCGCGACGCGACGGCGCTGGTGACGGCCAATGGCGGCCGCGTGCTCGGCGAGGCCCGCCACCCGCTGGACACGACCGACCTGTCCTCGTACCTGCTCACGGCGCAGGCGTCGGGGGCGCGCGTGATCGCGCTGGCCAATGCCGGCACCGACACCAGCAACACGATCAAGCAGGCGGCCGAGTTCGGCATCGGGCGGGACGGCAAGCAGCGTCTCGCCGGGCTGCTGGTGTTCCTGACCGACGTGGACGCGCTCGGGCTGCAGGCGGCGCAGGGGCTGGTGCTGACCGAGGCGTTCTACTGGGACCTGAACGACCGCACGCGCGCCTGGAGCAAGCGGTTTGCCGAGCGGGCAGGAGGGCGCATGCCGACGATGAACCATGCGGGCGTTTATTCGAGCGTGTTGGCCTATCTGCGGGCCGCGCAGGCCGCGGACACCGTCTCGGGCGCGGCCGTGGTGGCCCGGATGGAAGCGGCTCCGATCGCGGACCCGTTGTTCGGCCCTACCACCATCCGGCGCGACGGGCGCGCGGTGCACGACATGTAATTGTTCGAGGTGAAGACTCCCGCGGAGAGCAGGGGGCGCTGGGACTACTACAAGCTCGCCGCCACGATCCCGGCGGACCAGGCTTTCAGGCCGATAAAGGAGGGCGGCTGCCCGCTTGTGCCGCTACCGTAGCCGATGTGGCACGACGGGGCTGGTCCATCCTGTGGAAGGATCGCCTTCGGGGCTTGGACATTTGAGTTCCGCCCATTTTCGCGAACGATACGCGGCCTATGTTAACGGTTGATGAGTGATGCATCTGATAGCATGGCGCAGGCGGGAGGCTAGAAGCAATTGGACTTGGAGCATTTCGACGTTTTGATCGTCGGAGCCGGGCTGTCCGGCGTTGGCGCAGGCTGTCACCTCACGATGAAACGCCCCGGCAAGACATTCGTGATCCTCGAGGGACGCGATGTCATCGGCGGGACGTGGGACCTGTTTCGGTATCCCGGAATCCGCTCCGACTCCGACATGTACACCCTCGGCTACTCCTTTCGTCCATGGCGGGAGGCGAAGGCCATCGCCGACGGCCCCTCGATCCTGAAATACGTGCGCGATACGGCAGAGGAGTACGGCGTCGATCGCAAAATACGCTTTGGCCACAAGGTCGAGCGCGTGTCCTGGTCGTCGGAGGATGCGGTCTGGACGGTCGAGGCCGAGCGCGGTCCCGAGAAGGAGCCCGTGCGGTTCACCTGCAATTTCCTGATCACCTGCAGCGGCTACTACAACTACGCAGGCGGCTATACGCCCGACTTTCCGGGCGCCGAACGCTTTGCCGGCCGGATCGTGCATCCGCAAAAATGGCCCGACGACCTCGACTTTGCCGGCAAGCGGGTCATCGTGATCGGCAGCGGCGCCACCGCGGTGACCCTGGTCCCGGCGATGGCCCACGATGCGGCCCACGTCGTGATGCTGCAGCGGTCGCCGACCTACGTCGTGTCCCGCCCGGCCGAGGACCAGTTCGCGAACTGGCTGCAGCGCCGCCTTCCGGCCAAGCTGGCCTATGGCGTGACCCGCTGGCGCAACGTGCTGCTCACCATGTTCTTCTACAACATGGCCCGGCGCCGGCCGGAAAAGTTCAAGCAGCAGGTCATCGGCGGGGTGCGCCACCACCTCGGCGCGGATTACGACGTCGCGACCCATTTCACGCCGCGCTACAACCCCTGGGACCAGCGGCTGTGCCTGGTGCCGGACTCCGACCTGTTCCATTCCATCAAGGCCGGCAAAGCCTCGGTCGTGACGGATACGATCGAGACGTTCACCGAGCGGGGGATCAAGCTGCACTCCGGCACCGAGCTTGAGGCAGACATCGTCGTCACCGCGACCGGCCTGCGGCTTCAGGTCCTGAGCGGGATGGAGGTCAACGTCGACGGCGCCCGCGTCGATCTGTCCAAGGTCATGAGCTACAAGGGCATGATGTATAGCGACGTGCCCAACCTCGCGACCGCCTTTGGCTACACGAACGCGTCCTGGACGCTGAAATGCGACCTGACCTGCGAATATGTGTGCCGTTTGCTGAACCACATGGACAAGCGCGGCTACGCGAAATGCACGCCCAAGAAAGACCCGGCCGTCTCCGAGGAAGCCTTCCTCGACTTCACCTCCGGCTACGTGCAGCGGGCACTCGACCAGCTGCCGCGGCAAGGGGCCAAGAAGCCGTGGAAGCTGCACCAGAACTATGCCAGGGACCTCGTAAGCCTGAGGTTTGGCAAACTGGAAGACGGCACGATGGAGTTCTCTCCCCGCGAAAGGGTAAAGCGCGCCGCGTAGCGCGGGGTACGCGGGACGTGGCGGCGGCGGCTGACCTCGGCTCGTAGCCTTCAAGCGAAATCCGGCCGTCGCGAGATGACGTAGAGTTCGTCATTGAACCACAGGCCGTTATGGCGACGCAGGACGTGGCGCGTGGCCTCGAGATACCGGTGGCTGGTCATTGCCTCGGCGAGCCTGGGGTCCTCGATCTGCGCCACATAGGTCGCCGCGATCCAGGCGCCGAATAGCGTCGACGTGCCGAAGCCCGTGCGGTCGCCCGCTGTCTCGGAGGGCAAAGTATGGACACCGTAACGAAATATGGCGCGGGAATCGGAGAAGGGGCCGAATTTGAAATCCCGTGCCTGGCCTCCGAGTTCCCTCCGTACGGCCCGCATCAACGTGTGACGGTCGGTCACGAACGGGTTCTCGTCCGGCCAAATGGATTGCACGATTTCGAGCCCGGGATCGTTGCCGTGCGAGTGGATGCCCACCAGCCGTCCGCCGGGTCCGAGCCCGCGAACGGGCGGTGCGATGATCCTCCTTGCCTCGAACTCGAGCGCAGCGCGGGCGCGATAGGGCTGTGACAGCAGGGCAAGGTCGAAGTCGGCGCGCGCCAGCCCGCGCCGCGGCAGGATCGAGTCTAGCAGGAACAGGTGGTCCTCCCGGTAGAGCACCAGCACGACGGGCTTATGATAGACCGGGTTGCCGCTGCGGCTGCTGATGCTGGCCTGCCAGTTCTGCGCGAGGAACGGGCGCAGGGCGGCGACCTGCTCCTCGAACTCGCCCGCGGCGCTCCCCTGCAGGGCCACCTCGTGCCACACCATCGCGGCGGCCCCGCCTGCGGAGGGCTGCAGCCATGGCGCCTCCGAATATTTGAGGTTGGTCACCACCAGCACGGTGGCCGGATGCTCCTGAAAACGGTCCGGCATCTTGTCGAGCGTCAGCCGGACATTCTCCATGCTGATCTCCTTGGCCACGACGTAGAAGGGCAGCCAGCGATAGCGGCTGTGCATGCCGCGCAGGATACGGGCGAGCGCCGTGCCGTCCCCGGCGCCGCCGTCGAACAGGCGTATCGCCGGCGGGCGCGGACGGCTATGCGCAAGCTAGGTGATCGCGAGGTTGGCGACGACCTGCTTCTCGGACGAGGTATTCACGAACATCAGGCCTCGCGGATGTAGTGCACGCCGGTGGCACGCCCGGCTTTGTCGACCTCGCTGCGGTTGACCATCGCCAGGTCGCGGATTTCGGCCCCCGCCGCCAGGGCGCGCGGGATGAAGGTCACAAGCTGGCTCTGCTTGGCGTTGGTGGAGCAGCCAAACCGGCAGAACCCGCGGTAGACGCAGGGCGGCGAGTCGCCACGCGGCGCCGACACGGTGGCCAGCGGCGTCGGCGTCCACTGGAAGCCCATCGCCTCCGCTCCGCGCGCCAGCAGCTCGGCCGCGCCGTTCAGCTCGTGCGAACGATACGGGTAGCGCGGCCGCTTCGGGCCCCACGGATAGGTGACCGGGCCGGAGATCTTCAGCCCCTGCTCGGCCTTCGCGTAGTAGTCCCACATCTCCCGCCAATCGAGCGGCCAGTCGGCGCCGTAGCCAAGCGTGCTGCGCGACTTGAACCACTCCGGCCGGAACCGCAGCGACACAATGGCGAAGTGCACGGTGCTGCCGCCGACGGCCTTGCCGCTGTTCTTGCCGCCCATGACCATTTGATTGGCGCCGTCGACCACGCGGGTATCGGTCCAATAGAGCTTGTTCTGCTCCGTCTCGTCGGAAGCGAAGTCCTCCAGCGGCCGGAACCATGGCCCGGCGTCGAACCCCACCACGGAGAATCCGCCCTGCGCCAGTCCAGAGATCAGCGGACCGCCGCCCGCGCCGGTGCCGACCACAACGAAATCGACGATCTCGTTGTCGCTGAACTGGCGCATCGGCACCCAGGCGCCGGGTTTGAACACATCCGGCGCGCGCCCGTTCGCGGCGCGGGGAGCGGCGAACGGGTCGGTTGAGCCAACCGACGGGTCGGTCGAGCCGACCGACGCATCAGCCGACACGGCTGTTCTCCCGCTTGGCCTTGGCCTCCTCCCCGGGATGTGCCTCGGCCGCCTCCCATGGATCGCGCCGGTTCAGCCCCATCCGCACATAGCAGCGTGGGCTGGCCGGGCCGCCGAAGCCGATCTCGTTCCAGGCGACCGGGTGGGCGTAGTAGGCGTGGGTAATATCGGCGATCACCCGGTGCTCGAAGAACGGCTTGCACGGCATGCCGCCCCATGCGGCGGACCTCAGCTCGCCCTGCTGCATGCGCCGCAGCAGGTTGTCCTGCGCATCCGGCGGTAGGGCTTGGAAACGGCCGCCTTGCGCCTCCTGCGCCTCCTGGTCCAGCGCGGCCAGGCCGCGTTGCCACGCCTGGCCCTGATGCGGCAGCTCGGCGTAGCGGTAGCCGTCCTCGTGCTTGTCGGTGATCTTGGCATCGACATAGGCCGGCAGTGGAATCTGCGGGCCGTCGGCCGGCTGCGGCATGATCCGCGCGCACACCGCCTGTAGCGTCCGCCACTCGTCGGCGGTGAAGAACCGCGGCTCCCGTGGGACGGCCAGCCGGGTGTTCACTACCTTGCGCGTGATCTCGTTCCACGACGGCGACCACTGCTTCGTCATCACGTCGTAGCCGGGATAGCGTTCAGTCATCGGGATGGTCCTCCAGCAATCCAAGGGCGGCAAGGCCGGCCAACGCCAAACCGGTGAAGCTGGGCGGCGCGGGAATAGGGGGGCCGTTCAGCAGGTTCTGGCTCCAATTCCGCCAACGGCCCATGTTGCGGGCGACGCCGATGACATGGAAGCCGACGCCCGCCACGCCCAGCAGCGCGGTGAGGCGCAGCCATCCCCGGGTGAGCCGCCGCGGCTTGCGGGCCTGGCCCAGCGCGCTCCCGCCGAGCAGGGCAGCTGCGACGGGGGGCACGGTGACGGGCAGGAACATGAAAGGGTTGTGGTAAGCCCCGCGGAAATGCAGCAGCCCCACCTCGCCTACTGTGCCCAAAAGCCCGGCCCCGGTCGTCGCGGCCAAGGCGCGCCCGGCTGGCAGGCCCAGGATGGTGGGCAGCGTCCCCGGCTTGTTGTTGCGCACCCGCTCGGCGAGGAAGCCCAGCAGCCCCGACAGCCCCAGGGCCGCCGGCGCTCCGATCGGGGCGGAATAGAACAGGTTCTGCCAGCAGATCAACCGCGCGCGGGGCGCGCACCATCATGGTGAGGAAATGGGGCGCTTCGTTGTCGGCTGGCGGGTGGCGCTCCATTTTGACTGCCGGTGGCCGTTTGGAGGCCGACGGATACTGGATGTTCCAACTCTGCCCAGCAGATCGGTCCGCGCTGTTCTCAGGCACCATCCTTTGTCGCCGCCAGCCTTGGCGAGCACGATTAACAGTCTCTGACTTTGCCTGCAGCGCAGCGGCCACCACCCCGTCCACTCATGACAGGTGCTGGCCATGGAGGTTTTCCTTGAACGTTGCGCCGGCCTGGATGTCCACCAGGCCAGCGTCGTCTGCTGCGTCCTGATCGGCGCACCGGGGCGCAAGCCGCAGAAGCTGCTGCGCAGCGTCGGCACGACCACGCGCGAGCTGGAAGCGCTGCGAGCGTGTTTGGCCGAGCATGGTGTCACCCACGTCGGCATGGAGAGCACCGGCGTCTACTGGAAGCCGGTCTATGCCGTGCTGGAAGGGCACTTTGACCTGATCGTCGGCAACGCCCACCACATCAAGAACGTGCCCGGCCGCAAGACCGACGTGAAGGACGCCGAGTGGATCGCGCAATTGGTCCGCCACGGCCTGGTCGCCAGAAGCTTCGTGCCCCCGCCCGCGATCCGCGACCTGCGCGAGCTGGTGCGGCACCGGCGCACGCTGATCGAGACGCGGACGGCGGTGCGCAACCGGGTGCTGAAGCTGCTGGAAGGAGCCAACATCAGGCTGTCCGGCGTGGCCAGCGACGTGTTCGGCGTGTCCGGCATGGCCATGCTGGAGGCGCTCGCCTCGGGCACGAACAATGCCTCCGAGATGGCGGGGCTGGCCCGCGGGCGGATGCGGCGCAAGCACGCCGCCCTAGAGGCTGCGTTGGAGGGGCGCATGCGCGAGCCCCAGTGCTTTCTCCTCAGCATGCAGCTGCGCAGCTTGGGGACGATCGATCAGGACCTGGAAGCACTCGACGCCCGCATCGAAACCCAGCTTGAGCCCTACCAAGCTCAGCACCGGCTGCTGATGCAGATCCCGGGCGTGGACTGGGTGACGGCCGCCTCGATCATCGCCGAGATCGGCACCGACATGGACGTGTTCGCCAGCGCGCGCCGGCTGGCAGCCTGGGCGGAGCTGGTCAAGGTTCCGCGTGCGAAGCACGTGGAATACCAGCGGAGGGCGGGGTCGCCCCGGGCAACTACGAGAGCGCCGGCAAGCCGAAGGGTGCCGGCACCCGCCGGGGCAACGTGTTCCTCAAGTCCGCGCTGTTCGCCGCCGCTTCTGCCGCCGTCCGAACCAAGGGCAGCTACTACCGCGACAAGTACAACCGGCTGCGTGCCCGTCGTGGCCCGGTGCGGGCGATCATGGCCATCGCGCACAAGCTGCTCATCGCCGCGTTCCACATGCTGAGCACGGGTGAGGCCTTCCGCGACCTTGGCAAAAGCTACCTTGATCAGGTCGCCCGCAAGCGCTCCACGGCCAAACTGGTCCAGCGCCTAAGCAACCTGGGATACGATGTCATGCTTGTTCCGAAAACGGCGTAGCTCTTCTGCCTACCCGCCCAAGGTCCATTTCCTTAACAGTATCCGCCGGGCCGCTTGCCGATGTTGTAGACGTGGAATCCTGTCCCGACGATCCCGGTCAGCCCCGCCGCGCTATAGGCCGTGTCGCGCGCTGCATGCGCCGCTGGGCTGCGGTCCTGCGAGCCGTGCAGGCTGGCGGCGAGCGATAGCGCGGAGGTCACCAGCGGCGTGAACATGGCCTTGTTGGCGAACGAGCCGCGGTAGTGCTCCATCGCGCTGTCGAACAGGACGGAGGCGGCGATGGTCCCCGCCGCGCGGTTCAGCCGCCGCGCCCCGCGCACCGAAACCTTGTGATCGACAGGAGGCGAGAGCGGGAAACGCATCGGACTCGGCACCAGCGCGCCGCGCGACAGTGCCACCGGCTCCTGCCGGCCGCACACCGCCAGCACCAAGGCGCCAGCCGCCGTCGCGCCGCCCAACAAGGCGAGGCTGGCCGCGACGCCGCACGTAGGTCTTTTCGTAGTCCTATCGCGTAGCGCTCCGCGTCCTGCTGTTTGAAAACCAATCCGAGGCTTGGGACGCCGCAGCGGGAGGCGTCGGCCTGCAGCACGTTCACGGCCCGTGCCTCCAGTAGGCGGCGTACCGCGTCCGTATCGTAAGAATACTCGCCGGCCGCCACCTCCATGCCGGCGGGTGCGCGGGCCCGGACCTGAGCCAACCCGGCGATGTCGTCCGACGAAACCGGCTCCTCGACCCACGCCACCCTGGCCTCCGCCGCGAAGATGCCGGCCAGGTGCCACGCCTGCTTCACGGCGAAGGCGCCGTTGCCGGCCACGAACAGCGCCGCGTCCCCGATTGCCTGCTTGGCCACCCGCACGCGGCGCGGATCGTCTTCAGGATGGGTGCCGATCTTCATCTTCACCCAGCGGCATCCATCGGCGTTCACCCAAGCCCTGAGCTGGTCGCGCAACTGCCCGTCGTCATAGCTGGTAAAGCCGCCACTGCCGTAGATCGGCACCGTATCGCGATAGCGCCCCAGAAGAACCGCCAGCGGCAGGTCCAGCAGCTTCGCCTTCAAGTCCCGCAGCGCGGCGTCGACGGCCGAGATGGCGGTCGCCGCCAGCCCGTCGCGCCCCATATTGCGGACGGCGCGCTGCCTGGCCCGCCACGCCCATGGCGGGTCCATCGCGTCCCCGCCAGAGATCGCCGCCGCCAGCTTGCCGGTAATCAGCCCCGTTACCGTGCCGCTGGTATAGGTGTAGCCAAGCCCGGTCGATCCGCCGCCCTCGACTGCCACGACGACCATCGTGGTGGAGTCCCAGGCAAATGTCCCGTCCGCCTCGGGCACATCGGTCGGGATGGTGTAGGCCCGGGCGCGAACTGCACCGATCCGGGCCTCCACCCGCACCCTCCTACCCCTTGCCGGGCATCACGGTGGCGAGCAGTTCCTTGGCGCTGTTTTTCAGCACGCTGCCGAGTTCGGGCTCGGTGGCCATCATGGACATGAAGTGCGCGGCGTCCTTCAGGGTGATGTGTGGCGGCAGCGGCGGCACGTTGGGGTCGGTGTAGGCCTCCAAGATCACCGGCCGGTCGGCCGCCAGCGCCTCGTCCCACGCCGCCCCCACGCGGTCGGGGTCGTCGACGAAAATGCCCCGCAGCCCGATCAGCTCGGCATACTTGTGATACGGAAAGTCCGGAATGCTCTGCGTGCTTTCCGTCTTGCCCGCGCCAAGCTGCACCCGCTCTTCCCACGTCACTTGGTTCAGGTCGCGGTTGTTCAGCACAAGCACGATCAAATGCGGGTTCGACCACTGCCGCCAATACTTGGCAATGGTGATCATCACGTTGAGCCCGTTCATCTGCATCGCGCCGTCGCCCATGCAGGCGATCACGGTCCGCTCCGGGAACGCCATCTTGGCCGCCATCGCATAGGGCGTGCCCGCCCCAAGCGACGCCAGGCTGCCCGACAGCGACCCCTTCATGCCGCGGCGCATCTTCAGGTCGCGCGCATACCAGTTGGCCACCGAGCCGCTGTCGGCGGTGATGATCGCCTGGTCCGGCAGCCGCGGCGACAGCTCCCAGAACACGCGCTGCGGGTTGAGCGGCTCGGCCGAGCTCATCGCGCGCGCCTCCAGCACCCGCCACCACTCCTGCAGCCCGGCGGCGATCGTGTCCCGCCAGGACGTGTCGGTCTTCTGCACCAGCAGCGGCAGCAGGGCGGCGAGTGTCGCCGCACTGTCGCCGATCATGTTCACCTCCATCGGATAGCGCAGGCTGAGGTTCTCGCCCTTGATGTCGATCTGCACGCCGCGGGCCTCGCCGGGCTTGGGCAGGAACTCGCTATACGGGAACGAGG
>JAABUK010012741.1_pt1 | contig 10658 bp, 21 predicted proteins | sample 5559141 | NCBI WGS metagenome assembly JAABUK01 (sample SAMN10711869, study PRJNA513367) | rock metagenome | isolation source: Antarctica rocks | place: Antarctica: Victoria Land, Pudding Butte nord | collected 2016-01-03
GTCCCCTGATAATTGTTTGGATCTCGAAGCGTCAGAGCGACTTGCTTAAAGCGTTTCTGCTTCTTGCAGATGATGGCGATTGACCTCATCAAGCAGGCGCAGCGCAATGTCCTAGGCGCAGCGCAACATCACTGCGCGCCATCACCGCCGGCAGCAGTTCAGTTCGACGCCCAGCTGTCTGTATCAGAAGGACACATGCAGCTTTGCTATCTCCTGCATTGCACGCACACGATCTGCCTCTGGCTGAAAGTCGGCTTTGACGAAGTGTAGAGCAGTGGCTTTCCCATTGTAAAGTGACATGCGCATCGTCAAATGGCCACGGCACTGACGTGCCACCCAAGCACTGACAGCACTGCTTGTACCTCCAGCTAGTAGCTCCGTGGAGTGTCGCTACGATTGAGGTTTGCTACGCTCCAGCCCTGTGGCAAGATACTGGTTTGTGAAGATCAGCACTGCATATAGGCAGATGACATGACGCTCTAGGTACAAGACTGATGTGCGGTTTCACCTATGATCAATCGTCTTCGACTGCGCACGCAGTCACCCGGCCTCGTCTCCGCAACCCGAAACCTCACATTGAAATGTGTGTGGTGTGAAATTCTGCATTCCTTAAGCTGCGACCCGACAGCGCCTCCAGCACGCCCCAGTGTGAAACCAGGGCAATGGACGCCTCAGGGCGGCTCAGTAGAAAGGCCCGCAGAATGTCCATACGCCGGTCGAAACTCTCTGCATTTCGCAAGGCGATGGGAATCATTCATTCCTGCACTTCACTGTCGCGGCTGCCAGGTGACAGCCGTTGACAGGCTTGGAAGCTGATGCCGGGGATGCTCGTGCAGCCAACAGCAGCGGCACTTGGATAGTAGTCTGAAGGGGACGCACCGTCAGACTGCTGGTGCACAGCCTTCAGGTCCTCAGCGCTCTCGGTGTGCCACCAGGCGCCATCCGGAAGTTCGGCCATGTCGAAGCACGCCGACCATTCCGCCGCCAACTCCGCCTTCGACTTGCCCACCTGCAAGTCAGGCAAATTCGACATGGCGCACACAGGCTATCAGGCAACTTTGTTAGGGCGATTTCCTTCCCGATTGGAAAGGTTAAGTTCAAGCATGCAGCGTGATGCGGGGCCAATGCAGATATGATGCAAGTGTGCAGTCATGCAGGGCAGACCGTAGCAGCCCCAAAAAGCGCACGTCAGAGGCGTGGTACAGACGTTCCGCGGCCCAATGCGACACGATCCGCTTGCAGTCGAAACCCTTGAATGCCAGCTCAGCCGTCTGTAGCGCCCTGTGCGCGCGGAGAAACACGATTCTGAGTGTATGAAGGCCTGTCTCGATATTGGAAGCGCAAATCCATGCTTCTGCCATAGCAATGCAGGCAAACACAAGTCGTGGCATCGCGCATGCATGACGGCGCAGACCCCACCTCGTCAGGGGTGAAACGATAATCAGTTCTGGTGGCGGCGTCAGGTGCGGTACAATCGCAGCGGCCGTCGAAGCCTGCTGCTTGCCCTTGAACGTCAGCACGGTGTCATACCTGCAGCTGACAGCGCCCTATTGTGAGCTGGCGCAAGTGCTGGTTCGTGTTCAATGCAGTGTATCGCTTCAGCACGCAGCTGACACTCACATGAGAGGGTCCTCGTAGCCGTCTAGATTCGCCCCCAGGAAGGCGTTCATCTCCGTCTCGCCATGCCGCAGCAGGTGCAACGTCTTTCGCGCAGTGGCTACGGCCGGCGGTGTTGCCATTAATGAGTGGCGCCTGATCGAAGTTTTCAGCTGTTCTGAGGCAGGCAGCCGTCTTTCACGCGCTCCTCTGCAGCTGCCGCGGCATAAGCGAGGCTGCTGCACTGAGGACCAGCAAGCTGCGGCGCCGTGGGCACTTTTGCTATCAGGCTTAGGAGGCCGTGCGAGCGCCGCAAGCATGTCATAATGTGCTCAAATTGACATCAATATGCGATAAACAAGTCAGGTTTCGGCTGGAAGCCGAGCTTATGCTGGCTTACGAGCGTGTTCATCAGGGGGCATATGTGCAGCCCGTGCTGCGCAACACCACGTACGAGCAGATGCGCGACCTCACAGCTCCGTTTGCAGCAGCAGCATGAAGTGCATCGCTGCTGTACTACTCCTCCAGGTGAGCTGCGGCAGCCCTGCGGTCGGTGCTTGGCATGTGGTTGCGCTCTCTTGGTGTGCATCGACATGATGACCAAAGGCTGGCAAACTTGAGGGCGACATGGCCTACTCCGCAGGTGTTCCTGGTGTCCCAAATTGCTGAGGCCAGTCTGCAACTGCCTGCGCTTGACGTCATCAAGCGCATCGACCGGCTGGAGTTCAAGGTGCGCCAGTGTCATCCCACCCTGTGCAGAACGAGCCACTGTGCCTCTGAGCACGACATCCTGGTGCTGTGCTGTCGTTGACTGCACTGTCGCCTCATGCATCCAGCGGCACTGACCTGCAACGCTGCAGGAGCTAGATGCCTGACGCCAGTTTTTGTTGCCGCTGCAGTCGTGCCCCGGCTGCCGGCTGAACCTGCAGGGCGACCTGAAAAACTTCCTGCACAACGAGGTCAAGCACGGCAAGATCCCCGGCGTGACCGTCGACTTGTGAGTCCCCTCCCAGTTTCCCTTTCAGTTCCCTCGATGACGGCTGAGCCTGGCGCTGTGCACAGGACATGCATGCCATCCGCACCTGCGCCTGCGCCAGACTGCAAGTTGTGACGTCACCTGAAATCTTTATTTGTCTGCTTGCCTGCAGCATCCCTGCTCACAGGCCGGAGCTGCACTTCATAGACGCCGACGGCAACACGGTGATGCCCGCCATCAGTCTTAAGATCCGATGTTGCGCCGTCACTGCTGCTGTGCCTGCAAGAGCGGGCACCTCATGTCGCCTCGTCATGCCGACCAGTAACCGGGCCTTCCGCCGAGAGTCATCCAGATCTTTCCCTCTTTGAATTGTGTCAAGAGTGATCGCTGACACATTGAAGTGTTTCTGCGACAGATTGGCGGCATAGTGGTCGACCGGCAGCCGGTTCACGACGTCTGGGTCCTGATGGAGGAGCTGGGTTTCTGAGGTGAACCCAGCAGTTGCAGCGGCAGCAGCGGAACCCCGGTTAGAAGTCCCCAAGGGACAGCAGCCGGCGCCCGCCGAGGCGCAGGCACTCGCTGCCACACCGCGATCAAAGCCAGCCACCGACTTTGCGGCAGGGGGAGGACTCTCATAGATATTCTAGTGCGTCGCCCGGGTCCGGGGCGAGCGGAAGCGCCGGCTCCGGCGAGCAGCTGCGGCGCAGCAGTGGGCGGCAAGGGGGGCAGCCCACCCCTTGCCTTACAATGGCGCGCCTGCTGAAGGTGCGCCATGCCTGCAGCGCACCCCATTTCTGCCTCTGGACATGTGCGACGTTGCGCGATCCTGCGATGTTGGATTCATATGCAATCCTGGCGTCAGCTCAGTGCAGCCCCGTCATCCCGCCGCGATAGCCTAGGCTTCCAACCGCTCCCAGGCTTCAGAGGCATTGCGCTGTGCCCTGATGGCCCCTGGCGCGCTGGTGCTGAGCCTGTTTGTCTCTTTGCCCTGCCCACAGCAACTGGACCCGGTCATATCGCAGTACCGCGACCGCCGCTTCGAGGGCAGCCAGGAGGCCTTCGAGGTGGCGCTGCGCACCTCCACCACCGTGTACGTCGGCAACCTGTCCTTCTTCACCACCGAGGAGCAGATCTACGAGGTAACTACCCGAAATAGTGCACAGTAATGGAACTCAGAATAACTGTGAGGCGGGCTTGAGCGTCCTTCTTCATCACCAAACGAGGAGACCTACGGGTTTTGCTGCCTTGCAGCTCGGCGACTGAAGCTTGTATGATGCCAGCCCTCGAGAGGTCACACATGATGCCTGTGCCTGGTCTGCTGGCGTGTGGCAGCCAGGACAAGCCCTGGATGCCCCTGCTTCTGTGCCCGCGCTGGCGAGCGGCAAGCCAACACGCTGTCGAACTCTGCCCGCAGGTGTTCTCCAAGGTGGGCGACGTGAAGCGCATCGTGATGGGGCTGGACAAGCAGCAGCTGACGCCCTGCGGCTTCTGCTTCGTGGTCTATTACACCCGCCCCGACACCGAGGACTGCGTCAAGTGCGCTAGACTGCTTTCAAAGTTGCCTCCTTCGCCGCTCTTCTCCTTTCCTTTCATTACCCACCACACCAGCGCCGACACCGAGGACTGCATGATGTGCGGTGCTGACCGCTTCCCGGTCTCCTTGGTTTTAGGTTTAGGTTTAGGTTTAGGATTCTTGGCTCATTGCTGCCCACCCGTTTTGACTGGTGTATGCGTGGCTGGTGTGTTTCAAGAGACCGCACTGCTGTTATCCTTCGAGGGAAGCGAAGGATAGTGCAGACGAGTAGCGGCGCACCGTGCGGACGGATAGCACGCAGTGCAGGTCGGAGCAGGCCCATTCAACATTCTTGAAACAATTCACCCGAACACAACCTGCCTGTGAACCCTGCAGGTATATCAACGGCATGACGCTGGACGACCGGCCGGTGCGCGCAGACTTCGACTGGGGCTTCAAGGAGGGCCGCCAGTTTGGGCGCGGCCGCTCCGGCGGCCAGGTGTGCTGACTTGTGTTTTGCATCTGCCTAATGCGCAACTGCTGCTGTGTGCTCTGCATTGTGCAATGCTGCCACTACTGTGCAATGTTAACAACGTCCTGCACACTGCCATGATGACATTTGCCCCACAACTTTCAATACTGAATGGCAAACTCTGTCTTCATGCACTGCAGGTGCGCGACGAGTACCGCATGGACTTCGACCAGGGGCGTGGCGGCTATGGCCAGGTGCGACAGCAACAGGCTTCTGCGATATCTAGTGCTGAACACGGCTCTACACCAGTCTGCTTGATGCATCTGGCACGGCAGAGCCAACAGCAGGCGTCAATGAGGTGAACAGACTCAGTGTTGTACCTTGGCCCCACCGCTTTCCCTGTTCCTTTGCGCGCAGATCTTCAGGCAGGAGCTGGAGGTGCGGCGCACCGCCATCCAGCACCAGCAGCGGCAGTATGGCGAGGGCCAGGACTCGCCGGCCGCCGGCGCGCCCGCTGCCAAGCGGCAGCGGGTTTCTCAGCCGGAGGCCGCCACAGACGCGCCGCCGCTGCGGCGGCGGGACTCTGACGACGAAGACGACGACAAGTAAGGACCCGCATCGTGTTGGCTGAGGCTGCAGAGGCGCCGCCAAGCGGCAGCGGGTGTCGGCAGAGGCCGCCGCAGACACGCCGCCGCTGCAGCGGCGGGACTCTGACGATGAAGACGACGACACGTGGAGGAATTGTGTGCCCGAAGGGAGGCGCAGTGAAGGATGCGCAGATGGAACGCGTAGACTGCCAGCCGTCCAGCTTGGCCGCAATGTTGCAGCCCATCTGGTGAAGATAGCTGTGATCGTGCCCAGCTTTGACCAACAGCTGGGGATCTTCCGCTGTAACACATGCGGGCTGGGGTCGGGTGATATGGTTGCTTTGCAGCGAGGAAGGCCCAGCAGTCAGGATGGCGGTTTAAGGTGACATATCGTTGTTGCTGTATTTGTCATTTGCAATGACGCTCAGAAGCTCTTTCTCCACGGCGGTTCGCTAGCCATCCGCTCAGGCTGGCGGACATCTTAACCTCAAGAAAATACTGCCACAATTCAAGCAATCACGTCTCTTCCCTACCAACTTTATCTGAATGCTGAACACTCTTCTTGGCATACTGACGAGTGGGTAAGCCGTGCCACTTGATCTCGCAATAGGGTGGTTTGACTGTGGCGCCCATGGCTGGCTATTGCTCAACTTGTCAGGCACCTTGCCTCACGGACAGCAGCGCCGACCACCATCCACAGGCGATGTTGTCAACGGTCGAGCCGGTGGGGAGTACGATCCGTGTCGGCGCCGGCCGGCTGTCTGCGTCTCCTGTGCCCAGCTGGCCCCACTTGCCCCAGCCGCAAGCAAAGGACTGACCGCAGGCGGTCTGAAACACCGTGTGCCGCGCGCCGCAGGCGACCTGCGTGCGGAGCACAGCCTATTATTATCTGAGGTAGGCTCAGATGCAGCAGTGACTCTACGGCGTGCAGCAACCGTCTCGCTCTTGGCTTTCAGCGGGTAGCTGCCACTGCTGATGCTCTTTGGTGAAGGGAGCATGTGCGTCTGCCGGAGGCGCCCATGCAGATCAAGGTGCTCAGCAGCTGGTCCATTTGCCTCCCGGCCGCATCATGCGCAGGACATGGCAGCTGCGTATGCACATTTCCGCCTCACCTTCACCACGTCAACCTCCTCCAGCACCGCAGCGTCCACCAGCTGCGGGCTGGTGCGTGATGCGTCGTCGCCCAGTCCCAGCTGGCCGTCGGTGTTGAGGCCCCAGGTGAAGGCACTGCCGTCGGCAAAGCACGCCACGGTGTGGCCCAGCCCCGCTGCGACCTGCAACGAATGCCCGCGTGGGTAATTTTTCGGAGGAAGTCGATGGTCAAGCATTGATGGGTGGTTGAACGCTGTGCTTGGAATCTTGAATAGAGCGTGGGGCACTGGGGTCCACAAGATTGACAGGCAAACTACAGTCTAGGTGATGACACCCTGTCGCCGCAGGCTTATTGACTTTCACCAAAGTGGATCGTTCGCATCGAGCAGGTGCATGCCTGCTTGCAGCGCAGCTGCGGCGGCAGGGGCACCAGCTGCGGCTTGGGCACGCTGCCGCACACGGCACCGGTGCCGCACTGGCCGTGCAGGCACCAGCCCCACGCCAGCAGCGCGCCAGCTTCCGTCACCGCGCACGAGTGCCTCGCGCCGCAGGCCACCTGCGCAATGTGCGGCGCTTCAGGAAGCACTCGTACGCCTGGCTGAAGCGTCCTGGCGTTCTGCTGCTGGAAACTTCATGCCCACCCTCCCTGAACCCCTGGCGGAGTGCTCCTGATGAAGCTGCCGAAGCTCCCGCACATGTGGGCGTTTGCGCTGTTGCCATGACAACGTCTGCTGCCCTCTGCTGCCCCAACTGTCCAACTCAGAAGCAGATATGAGCCAGTAGCCGTAGGCAGACAGAGCCCACCTGCACGATGCGGTGTGCTGCATCGGCGCCGCCGACGCTGCGCAGCAGCATTACGAGCTGCGGCATGTCATGGTTCCCGCCGCCAGCGGCCGCCAGCTGCCCATCTCGATTGCTGCCCCAGGCATACACCTCGCCGCTCCGAGTCACCGCCAGGCTGCAAGGACATGCGCCAAATTAGTCGACATTGGCGCTCCAGGTGCATCTGCGCTGGAGGATTTCCAACATGACGGCAGTAGGGTGCCGGCTTGCAGTCAGAATTGCACCTGTGCTTCTCCCCGGCAGCAATAGCGACCACAGGTTCAGGTATGCTGAGGCTTCTGGCTCCTGGCGCTGAAGCTGCTGCATCGTCTGTGCCGCACCCGCTGAGCGCGTTGGCTGCGTCGGCAACCTCAAGGCTAGGGCTGGGCGCAGGGACGCAGCTGACTGTGCCGTCTGTCGCAAGGACTACGGCGTGCTCCCAGCCGACGGCAGCTTCTGTCACTCCAGTGGCGAGTTCTGCGCAGCACCATGACAGTTATTGTGGTCTCTCATCGGAGCAGGCCAAAAAACTGCCACATGCATGCGCAGCATGGCATGTACATGTGCTCAGGTCCATGCAGGGCCTCACCTTTCAATGTAAACGTCTCAGAGGGTGCTTCTCCAGCTTTGTTCGGGCCATCCAATGCCCCACTGGAATGGCAGACCAGCACGCCGCTTGCAGTGATGGCACCCGAGATGCCAAATCCTGCAGGCAATGAGAGTGTCAATCCCGAGACTTGCTGGCCGTTTGAGATGGTTACGAAAGCAACAGATCATTTGTGCACAGGAGTACATGGATAAATGACAGACCTCCTTCGCACAGCCGAAGGATGTCGGACGAAGCAGGGGTCGCGACCACGATGGGGGTCAAGACAGGTGTCGATGTGTCGCCGAGAAAGCCTGTGCCGTAGACGCGCTGCATTTGTGAGTGTGTACGCGCGGAATGACAACGTGCACCTCACTTGCACTTGGTGTGCCTCCGGAAATCTCCGGAAATTGATTCGGGAACGCTGGGATGTAGTGAGCCCCCAGGAGGGTGTAGGAAGTGCGCGAGGTATATGGGGCGTGGAGGCCAGGGAGAGGGGGCACGTGGCTGTGACATGCAGATTCCTTGGAGATGTGGAGGTGCATGGAAGTGCCGGGCGTTTTACTGTAAGGTCCGTCAGCATGCACACAAAGAACTGCGGAGGCACAGAAAGAACTGCGGAGGTGAAGCGTGCCGCCAGCAGAATTGCCGCGCAGGGCCGGGGAGATGGTGGTTTATGATGGTGTTTGCGGCAGGCATTCATGTCAGGTGCCAAAGGGACATCGGCTTCATGGAAATCTGCACCAGCGTGCCAGCCTGCGCAGGAAATACCATCTCACCCACAGTGCCATCTTGGCTGCCATTTCTCGGCCGCATCGTGTATAACAAACATAAAGTAACGATCGACGACTGAACCCATCTATGCGACGTCTCCAAGCGCGGGGCGCGAGCACGCCACGACTTCTCCTTGCTGCAGCGCCAGGCGTCCGATTTGCCTGGAGCACAACGGTTGGGCTCCGGTGGTTGCGATATTATGTTACTGGGTGCCTTTGGAAATACAGCGCTAAAGACGTGGCCAACGCAATCGACGGCTTTCTGGCCGCGAATATCACAGCAGAAAGGACAATCACTGCAAAGCACACCAACTTCGCAACCGGGTAACCCTAGCCTGTTCGGCGCTGTTCAACTGTCGTATCAAAACTCTCAAAAGCCACCATCTTGTCGCCACAGCAAGCGCACTCCGTTGTGCGCGCGGCAATTCACCATCTGTCACTGGGAAGGGTCGCAAGGTTACGGCACGTGCGCGCATGGTCGCCACTCCCGATCTGCACACGACTCGGCGCACTCCGCCGCACTCTGAGGCGCTTCCCTCTGGCCTCTTGAAGCGACTCCGACATGGCACGGAACGCCCGTGCACCGGACCCGTGCACCGAGAGGCGAGATCGACGAACTGCGGACTCAGCGCCCGCCCAGCGGACAGCGGCAGCCTCTATGAAAGCCGACGCGCGTCGCCGATTTTGGGCGCTTCGGAGGCACCACAGGCGACGCGGTGCGCTTTCGCACAACGGCGCACGCGTGTCGCATATACGGGGACCGCGCATGAACTATAGGCTTAAGTACTGGCTAAGTACTGGGAGACTCTCGGTTCGGGCTTTTTTCGCTTCCGTTTAAGTGTCCTGGGGGCAACTAAGTGGAACTAAACAACCTAATCACCACACAAAACAACTACATGAAGCGCGACAACCGAGTTCGCAGGCAAAGTGTTTACACCTTTCGGCCTTCTTGCAACGCACAGCAACCTCGTCTGCACCAGCTATGCCGCTCCGCACGCGCCTGCGCGCCAGGGAGACCGCAAAGGCAAATGGCCCAAGAGCAGTGCCCATCAACAGCTCAGCATCTCAGCTTGAAACGACCTGCCGCCGTTCGTCCTGCCTTGAATCTCATGGCAGGTACAATAAGTCACCCTTACCTGGGCCCACACCAAGTGTTATTAGCACAGACGCGCCGCCGGCATTTAAGTTCCAGGTCAGGTTGCCGCGCATTGATCAATGCCAACAGCATGCAATGCCTGGTGCGGCCCGGTAAAGCTACAACTCTGCTGCGCAGGGCGCGGAACGTGCGGTTAGTGTGCAGGCTGTGGCGAGACCTGGCAGATGCGCCCGGCAGCCCCGTGTGGCGCCATGTACGGCTGAAACGCACAGAACCTTCCGAGCCTCGCTGGACCCTCAGTTCTGCGGCAAGAAGGGACGCGGAAGAAGATGGGATGATAGCGTTCAACCTGCTGCCGTGGCTGCGCTGGCTGCGGCCGCGACTGGCATCTATGCAGAACCTGGAAATCAGAAACTGGGTGAGTAGCAGGACTCCGGCCTGCCTCCGGCCGCGGTGCCGCCTTTGCCGGGCTGGCGCCACTGGGCATCCGCTCGCTGCGCCTGGACGACCTGATGGACGGCATAGCGTCGCATCTCGCGCGGCTGACGGCGCTGACGCAGCTGAGCCTGCGGTGGCCCGAGAACGATCCCGACTTCGTGGACTCGCAGCCGGGGTTTCCAACGGGATGGCTCCACTTCTGCGCCCTTGAAAACCTATCGGTTTTGCACGGCTGCCAGGTGATACCATGCTGGTTTTGGCATTGCTGAGCTGGTCGCATGCAAGCACACACCTGCCTTCTCAATGTTTTGCATGTGCATGCCTCCATGGTGTCTAAAACATCCGCCAGCTGCATCCACAGGGTTGGCCAATGCTCCCCGATGAAATTGCCGTGCTGTCGCGGCTGCACCACCTGTCGCTGGACGGCTGCCATGTGCGCCGTGTCACAATGCGCGTCAGCAGCCTGCAGGCACGCTTTGCCTGTCTCCCTGTCTGCCTGCCGCCATGTCGATTTAGTACAACACGGACATAAGCTCTTCAGTTGCATGCTGCATAACACCCGCTAGTGCTGATGCTGCTGACTCGGAGGCGCTGATGGCGGAGCTGGGCAGGATGGACATCGAGACACGGTGGCTGGCGCACACCCTGCGCTTCTGGAACAGCTTGTGTGACCAGCCGCCGGACAGCCTGCACCACCAGCTACTCCT
>JAABUK010012743.1_pt1 | contig 10657 bp, 10 predicted proteins | sample 5559141 | NCBI WGS metagenome assembly JAABUK01 (sample SAMN10711869, study PRJNA513367) | rock metagenome | isolation source: Antarctica rocks | place: Antarctica: Victoria Land, Pudding Butte nord | collected 2016-01-03
CTAGAGATGTCTGTGGCTGGACTAAGCGGCATGATCGGTATGTTACTCCTGCGGTCGGTGTTTTTAGGAGGAACTGGAGGCGGAGAGAGCCTTGCTCGAGCCGGTTGTATGTGAGGTGGGCTCAGTGATGGATGCATCTGTATTGCTGGAATGTTCACAGCAGTCGGTTTGTTGCGATCCTCAGACCGCTGCTGCTCAGCCTGTGCCAAACGCTGTCGGAGGGCTATCAACGTTGTAATGGCATTGTCTCTCCCAAGATCAGCGGCTCGAGCAAGAGCCAGAACGTCAGCGTCGCCATCCTCGACATCCCTGAGCTTTCCGAGAAGGCTGTTCTGGAGCTGAATCGTGATGCGCTGTAATGCGAGCACAGCCGTGAGATCTCCAGTCTCGAAGTCTGGTCCGAATCTGACAATGCCACGAAGACGCTCTCTTTGGATCTCGTCCGGCGCCTGTAATATGCTCTCTTCGAGTACTCGTGGGATCGGAGAGGCGAGACTGGGGGCGCCTCTCTGCTTCATGCGGTTCAAGATCGCAGCGCCGTTCTCAAATGCTGAAACAACGCCAGCTATGCATGCCTGGGTGATCATGTTAATCTACCGGCTTCCGAACTAGAAGCATCATATGATCAGATGGCTCACCGACACACCGCCTTCATCAGCGCCTGCATCTTGCGCGGAGTTGTGGTCATACATCCTGACTCGTTGCTCTTACGTTGTTGGTCCAGAGTCTATGCTCACCGAGAGTTCTCCAAGGATCATGCTAAGAGCTCACAGAGTTGGTATGCTGCAGGCTTAGTCGGTCAAGCTCCAGTCTCGAGATTTGCTATCGCGCGAGTACCAGTTGACAGGAAGTCGATTCGAACCATCAGACTGCACTTTCAACGTCGTAATGTGTCATCGCAAGGCTGAGGCAAAAGTCAATCGCAGGGCTTAGACAAGCAACGATAACGAGGCTGGAGGATGAGGTCTCCCCCGTTCTGGACGGATGCGGGTTGGCCTTGAAGGATGCAGTACCCTGCATGAATGCACGAAGGTGGGGTGGCTGTTTATCCCAGGGTTAGTCTTGATATACATGCATTGCGCGCATGTTCTTTGCGACGACCTTCGAGGTACGGTAGGTTGAGAAGAATACGGAGCATGTGTGGACTTGGGAAACTTCTCCCCTTTCAAGTTGATGCTCAAGACTATTGCTCATCAAAAAGCAGAGGACAACAAAGGCATCGCTAGCTAGCCGCTCGAGCCGCCAGCCTTGCTGCGGATATAGTCGTCGAACTCTTCCATGTTCCTCGTCTGGATGTAGACAGTGCCAGGTCCAGTGAACCGGCAGACCAAGCCCTCGCCGGTCTTCATGCTACTCAAGGTCCCGCCACCGGCACGTTCCATGGCGTAGTTGCAGCTCCAGGCAACCAGATGGCCGTTGTCGACAATGTGCTGCTCGCCTTGACCAAGGTGCTTCGTCTCGATCGCACCGTACGATGTCAACCAGAGCACACCCTCTCCAGAGAACTTGTAGATGAAGAGATCTTCTCCGGAGAAGAACGCTTTGCCCAGGCCTTGAGATTTCGTATCCTTCAGCACGTCAATCGTGTGCGCCAACATCGCATCCTTGCCAACATTCCATGATTGACCTCGCTGGATCTGGAGAGTACAGATGTCGCCGAACAGTGTTGGGGCTAAAGCCACGAGACCAGGACCGATGTAGGACGACTCGGCCATCTCGCCGCCAGTGAAGAGCTTCTTCAAGCTCACCTTGATCTTACCCTGCAATTGGACGGTTGGGGACATGTGGACCATGGCGCCAGGCTTCGACTTGATCGTGTCTCCTTGCCCGAGCTGTACATTCAAGGTGCTGTTCGTGTTCCGGTGCTTCACGGTCCAGGTCAGATTGCGATAGGACCCGGTATCAGATGCCTCTGGCACCTGGGATTGATGCGTGGGGCCGGACGCTGGTGGTTGGCCATACGCCTGCGGCTGCTGCTGATGTGGTGGCGCCGCTGCGTACCCACCCTGCGCTGGAGGTGGAGGGTAGTATTGCTGACCTTGCTGGCCATACTGCGGCTGCTGGGGCGGTTGCCCGTACGCGCCTGTCGAGCATTAGCTTTCTGGAGCAAGCAACTCTCCATGTCAAGATTCGCACCTTGCTGGTATTGGTCTTGCTGGTAGGACATCGTGAGTGTCTGGAACAGGGGAAGCTAAAGTAGAATTGGAGTTACTTGTCCTTCAGAAGCAGGTGAGGAATGTAGCAAGCTGCAGGCTTTACTACAGGCGGCGCCGCTGTCTTATGAAATACTCATAGCACCACGTTGGCTTTTCAGCTTGTGCCCAAGCTCCCGATCGACTTGCAGTAGTAATCAGGTACGACCAGCTAGGCGTGACACTAATGGGAGGCGGTGCTGCCGGCCTGCTTTTCTACGACAAACGCGCGCTTCGGGATACTGTTTCCATCCCAGTCATTCTCATGGGTCGGAGACCATCCTGGAGGGTAACGGGCGGTTGTGACGGGTTGGAAGTCTGTCAGACGGCTACAAATTTGGGTTGTGGTCATTCTCGCCAAGACACACAGCTGTCACGCCACCATCACGCTAAGATGGAGGGAGTGTGGGAGGCCTTGCGTGGAGCCAGCTGGGGCGGTATGAGGAACAAGAAGCGGTACATGTATGTGACGGCGATTCAGCTATGGAAGATATCCTGAAGCTCCACAAACTCGTTGATCTCCGCGCTGGGAGTTCCAATCACTCATCTCTAACTGATCATCGCAGCGCTAGAGTGCCGCACAGTACCCTCGCCTGCCACTTCTGCCCAACCCCATGGTTCTAACATCTTCGATGCAAGCCTTCGTCTTCTCGGCCGTTTTCCTCAACCGACCATCAGCGTGCGATCACTTGCGGTCTGGAGTGACAGTCCGATTCTCCTTCTTCGTCCTCTTCACGAATGTGGTCTCACTCCAGCCAAAGCGCTTCCGCAGACGTCCCCTAATTCCCCTCAACTTGACTAGGCTGTACTCCGGCTCTGGGTAGTGAGGACGGTGGACAGTAATCCGTCCCTTGTGGTTTCGCTCGTCAGTAAACGTTACAGCCGAGCCCCCGTTATGGACTGCTAAGCATCCAGCATCGTGGAGTGCTGCGGCAAAGTCTTCCCACTTTGTGCAGCTTTGGGCTTCGCCGATGCGAGAGAACATCCGCTCGAATAAGCACAGGCTTCTAGGGCCAACTTCTATCTCGACGGTCGGACGCGCATCGTCTTCTAGGTCTTGAATAGGCTCTACCTTCGAGTCTGATGATGTGATGGATGTCTTCTCCGCTGCAGGACGAGTCTTGACCTTAGGCTTTTTCGGTGGCGAGTAGCTCGTCGAGCTGGTGGTGGTCGACGGAGACAAGTCCAACGAGTTGAAACTGGCGATTGTTGAACCAATTTCGGTCGCTTTGGTCATTTGTTCGTCTGGCTTCGCTTGCGATGCTTCTATGCAGGAGATTAGCGCGGTCTAGAACGCACAGGGGAGAGCCGGTGCTTACCCAAGTTACGCAGTACGAGCTGCCGAGCCATGGATAGCTGTGCTTTCACGAAACGGCTGTATCGTGGTGCGAGTGCCACCTCGTAGGGCTCATGATGCGATCTATCTCCTCTTTGGGCCAGTGAACGATCTTCTGAATCTCGGATCTCATGTGAATGGAGACTGCCACCCAAAATGCCTGTGCAGCTTCATACAAGTCTCTCAGCTGCAGCAGTACTTCTGCGTTTCCCCACCGGGTCGGTAGTGGTAGAGATTGAAAGACTTGAAAGGCTTCAGCGATGTCTTGGTTATCGATGCTGAACCTGATTGCAAGGATGGGCAAGTTCGAAGTTCTCCAGGAGTCCATGGTCTGACAGATCTGGTAAGCCGCCTCAGCGGAGGGCAAGCAGACTTTGGATCTGTGCAGCCTAACAGCCGACAAGGCCTCGTCTAGACTGGCCATATCGGATATGTGGTGGCAAAGAAATTGATCCAGCCGACGTTTCTCTCTCTCGCTACCCTTGATCATGATTTGCTCGATCTGGTCAAGCAGGAAAGATGGAGCTCTTTTATACCCGACTTGCTGCGTCACAAGTTGGTAAACACACCAAAAGAGCTTATCTTCGCGGTACGCGTCCTCCTCGGCGGTTTGAATAGTGGTGCCTTCTACGGTAGTGGTGCGAAAGTGCTTCCGGAACGCTGGCAACAAGGGCAATGCGTCCCTGAGACGCTCACTTAGTTTGGAGAACCTGCAGTGCAGCTGCGCCTCCAGCCGCATCAGGGCAGCTCTGTAGTCCTTGGGCAGAGGAGTTCCGACTTGCACTGCACCATGATGCTGGCTCCGGATTTCCAGAAATTGTGACGCATTCCAGGTCAGGTCCCGCCACATCTCGACCCGGTCGACACCATAAACGATCGGATCGCACATATGTGGTGCCGGCAGTGATTTCTTGTCGCATGCTATCATAGCGCGAAAAACTGAGGACGTCTCAGGGCTGCTAATCTCGGTGCGGAAGAGTAGTGGGTCTGACTGCAGACAGGCCATCTCATCGTAAGCGGCTTCCAGATTTGATTCGAAGGACACAAACATGTAGTTTGCATCAATTGAAGGAGGTGCGTTGAATGGTTGCTCGACGTAGGTAGATCGCGCGACCAAGACGTCGCCAGTAACGGGCTTAAATCCAGCGGCCGAGAGTGTGGTCCATGCCGTGCATCCGGATATTGCGTTTTCGATCCCGTTCTGCATAATTAGATCTACAATTCGGCGGAGGAATCCGGAGAGGACAGATTGCGCTTCGAAGATAAGGAGCGGGCAGGGATAGCCAATATAGTCCCAAGCGTGGTTCGCTGCTACGTCCCATTGTACAAGCTGGCCGAGATTTGTGCCGTATGTAACAACTGCGTGCGGATTGTAAGCCGTGCGAAAGAATCCGAGATGGAAGCTACGTGTGATCTGTTCCCGGTCGAAGAGTACCCAATCCGCCAAGTCAGAGTGACTACGATGATGTATCATACCCAGCAGTCGCATTGGTTCTGTCAAGATAACCACCGTTAGCGTCACCTTTCAGCAAGAAACAGAAGAAGGTCGATACATACCTCGTGAGAGCGACTTCAGGTCCAGATAAGGAAGAAGAAACGACTCGTGTCGTGCTAGACGCATGTCTGCGCAGGAGCACCCTTTGGAACCCTTTCCGGAACGGGCATTCGGGCGAGTGTGAATATGTTTGTGCCACATCTTGTAGGCGAGGTCGACCTCCGACCATTTATCTGGATACATGCCGGGCTGTGCCTTCACAAGCATCTCAGAACGCTTTTTTGTAGTCTTCCGTCGCCATCGACTCGACAGCGCGTCTCCGTGGGTAATATAGCCTCGTCTACTACTTGTAGATTTTCTCGTGTGGTGGCGATCAGACTCCTGATGTTGGACGCCGCTTCTGCATCAGTGTGCAGAGCAGTGGGATGGCAAGCCGGACTGTGTCGAGCTGGAAACGGAACGTATTGGTCGCAGCAATGAGGACAGGTCTCGCGACAAATCGGTGGGGTTGCTGCAGATTGGAAACGCTGTGTGAAACCAGTATTTGCGAATTTCGACCATATGTCTATCCCACCACCAACGAGGATGGCTTGTCGGAGCGAATCAGCAGGCAGATATCGGAGGTCCTCAGTGTCCTCCCTGGTAGTTGCTTGTGCCGACCGGTGTGGTCGAAGAGGTTGCAATGTTGAGGTTTGGATCAGTCCGTGGAGTTAGATCGCATGAACCTGCCGAAATTCACATGAGTTGTTCATTTGCGGCTAGCGTCCCAAACAGGCAGCTGCAGATTCACAAGCAAGAAGCTCCAACACCAAAACCTCGCCGGCACATCACGACAGAAAGATCAGTGACACATCGACACAAGAAGAACTCTGTCGAGCATTCTTTTCAGAACCTCGCAGCTCCGGCACCGTTCAACGCCTTTCACGATGACCCTCCAAGGATGCACATCGTCCAACGGCCGGCAATATGGGCACACAACAGCTTCAATACTTTGTCGCCATTGTGGTGCAGCGCTGGTCACCACCTTCTCTATAGTAGCGCGGCGACGGGAAAAGCTTCAGAGTGCGCGATTCGTACCATCATGCCACCACCTCGAATGCTTCGCTTCGACACCGGAAATTTGACGGAGGCGTGGGGAGCTGGTGCGGCCAGGAATCCAGTATCTGACGCTTTTTGGAGAGCTTCATATCATTATAATACGCTTCCATGACACAACCGCATGTTGTCAGCCGCGAACGCCGGTGATCTTGCGGCGCTTGACGCTGAGTTGCTCGAGAGTGCGAGTGGTGTCACTCGTTGTGAACAATGCCTGGTGGTCGTAGGCAGGGTAGACTTCAGTTGTTTCGCTCTTGCATTTGCTACGAATCAATCATGATGATGTACCAGAAACTTCCAGCGTGCTCTTCTCGCACAGAGTGCCATCTCGGTCTTCGACCCGGCACCTGCTCACCTTATCCGTGGACTGTCTTGCTGACTTCTTGATGGCCTGGAGATCGCTGTGACTCCATCGCGCGGACTGGGCGAGGAGTGTTCAGCTGCGCACGAACTGGACCATTGTCGCTCACATATCAACATCTACTATCCTTCAATGATCTCGGAATCCTGCTCTTTAGCCTTCCATGCTCAGCCATATGCCAGTCAGATCTTCTTGAGTCGTGCAGTGCCCTCCACACGCCTCCCATAACTCCTGTAAACGTATCTCTCTTCAAGCTCGCAGTTCTCTAAAGTCGTAGATCTCCAGATTCGTAGTCTTCTCAATCCGCGGTCCTCTGAGTTCGGCTGTTGCTGGATTCAAAGGACCTTTCGGATTGAGCATCCTTAGGTCCCCAGCTCTAGCTCTAGGCATGTAGACCTCTTGAAGTCGTCTGATCTGACGACGCATCGCGGTTGCAGTTCGTAGATGGCGGGACGCGTCGCTGGGCCAGTGTATTGCTGCTGCATCATGTCGTCGGCGCAAAACACAGTCTCATCACTTGATGACTTGCGAAGCATCTCAATAGAGGGGGACATAAGCGCAGCGCTCTGCAAATGAAGAAACCCATATATTAAGAACAGGGCAAGACGTGCGATTCACTCGTATTGAGTTGTGATCGAGTGAAGTGGAGTCAAAGTTTGTGCCTCAGACTATCAGTCACGTGCTCGAAACGTAAATCCTGAAGTACGCGATTCTTGGAGAACGTAAATTCGGTAGCCTAGGATTTTCGTTTAACAGAGCCTACCCATCAACTGACACATCAGGTTCTTCGGCAACTATGAATCGATCAAAGAGATTCCTGATGATGGAGCTGTATGATCTATTAAGAATCTCGATACCAGCACTAGCACTTAGCTAGTACTCCCTCCACCTAACGACTAGCGATGACAACACTGCATCAGTTCCGCATCTTGAGCAGCTTCATGCGACCTTGTACTAGGTCCTCTAGCGTTCGGTAACCTCACCTCCAAGACTAATCTCCAACTCGCAGCGCCACCTCTGTTGCCAGGACAGTTTCCTGGATGCAACGGCCATTTCAGAGACATGAGAGTCTCACTCGCCTCCGGAAGCCGCGTGCTCCTTTGGCCTTTCCATAAATATCTGCTCGTCCCACCCGAAATGCTTCGTTAAGCGCTTTCCAATCCCCCTTAGCTTGTACAAGCCGTATTCCACCTCCGGATTCGGACGATGGACCGTGACACGTCCTTTCCGGTGTCGCTCGTGTGGTGACACGGCCGAGCCACCACTGTGACGTGCAGCAAGGCCAGCCTCCCACAACGCCCTTATCAGGTGCTCCCATTTGGTGGGACCCTGAGCTTCGCCGAACCGTGAAAACATGCGCTCGAACAGCCTCAGGCTTGCGGAGCTCACCGCAATCTTGCCGCTCGTGGCGACTTCCTTCTCTACGGCGGGGGGATCTGCAAGAACTTGTTCGTCAGAAGCGACGAGCCCTGCCGTGGTAGGACGAGTCTTGATCCGTGCCTTTTTCGGTGGTTCGAGGTAGGCGGCCTTCTTCTGCACAGGGTGGGAGATGTTGAGGTGGCCAAAGTTCGGGATCGTTTGGTCAGATTCGGCGGCTTTGCCTGCCTTGGTCTGCTGCTGTGCTTCTGCTGCAATTGTCAGATGTATTCGTGCGGACTGAATTTGGCTGGACTTAGCAAGGTTCTGCTGAGCCCCATAGTCCACAAGGTACACATGTCTGTCCACCCACTCCTTGTAGTCGGGTGTACATGGCCACTCGTAGATCGTCATGTACTTATCCACGACCTCGGCAGCTTCCGCAGCTTCACCCAACAAACTTGATAACTCGGACCTCATATGAGTACATATGGCGGTCCATATCGTGGTAATACCTTCGAAGAGATCTTTGAGCTGGCCTGCACCATTGTGTTTGATCTCGTCGGAAGCGGCTGGACACGGCAGTGAGACGAAAGCCTCAAAAGCTCTGGCCACATCGTGGCTATTCTCTCTTGAGGACAAGAATGTGTTCGTCATCAAGTTGCAGACCTGGCGGGTCACCGTATTTTGACAGATTGTCTTCGCTGCATCGTGATTGAGAAGACGTGGTCTCGACCTGTGAGACCGAATGGCCGAGAGCGCCTCCTCGATACTGGTCATATCGGAGATTTGGTGTAGCAGAGATTCGGGCATTCGGTGCTTGTCCTTGGCTTGGTCGATCTGGTCAAAGTGGAAGTACGCGGAGACTTCGTCGTCGTTCTCAGTCAGCTGAACCAAAATCCAGAACAGCCGATCCTTGTGGAATGCGCCATTCGTATCAAGGAGATGTGTAAAGACCCTGTCAGTGAGGCGGTAGTGTTGCCGGAACGTGGAGTACGCAGGAATCGCATCTCGTAGGCGATCACGCAGGTCCGTGTATTCGCAGACGAACAGAGCCTCGAACCTCATGAGAGCAGCGGCGTATGCTTTCGGCAGTGGCATACCAGCTCCTATCGCTTCCGAGGCAGTTTTGTAGTGCTTAGCGACATCCCCAGCATGGCCGACAAGCCACAGCCACATCTCACGCCGCCGGACTGCTAGCTCAACGGGTACCCACATGTACAGCGGCAGACAGGTGTTCGCGGTACAGCCTTGAAGTGCTGGGTTCTTCTTAGCTCGATTGATCGAGCCCCGGAGAAGAAGGGGGTTTCTTTGCAAAGATGAAAGCTCGTCAAGGGCATCCTCAACCCTCGATCTGTAGAGAGAAGTGATGTACTCAGGGTTGAAGGAGGGTGGCGCAGAGAATGGCTGCTGGAGATAGGCGGATCGTTCGATCAAGCTACTCAAGCTTTCCTTGCTTCGAAAGTGGGATTCTGACAGGCTGATCCAAGTGTCGTTGCCCGTCGGTGCTGTTGGTACATGACTGCCAGGCTGTAGCAGTTCGTCCACCATTGCGCGAAGAAGATCGGATAGGACAGCTTGTGCCTCGAAGACGAGCAAAGCGCACGGATACCCAATCTAGTCCCATTTATGGTTTGCTGGAGCTTGCCATTGGGTGAGCTGGCCTATCTGATCGCCATAGGCCTGTGAAGCAGATGGGTAAAAAGGGTCAGCAACGTCGCATACAGACAAGAAGACGCTGGCATAAGTACTTACAACAACCGCGTGAGGATTGTACGCTGTGTAGAAGAGGCAGCTGTGGAACGAGTGTTGAACATGCTGACGGTCGAAAAGCATCCACTCCGAGGGCTGCGAATGACTACGATGATGCATCAGAGCCAACAAGCGCATGGGCTCTGTACAACATTAGTTGAAACAGTCAGGTCTTGGGAGAAGGGCAAGTAAGATCCTAGCATAGCTCACCTTTCGACAACGACTCTTGGTCGACGTAAGGTAACAGGAAGGTTTCGTGTCTTTCGGGGCTGCGAGCCGCGTTGACTTCGTCGTGGCCGAATACTTGTCCTCCAGCGACCCTTTTCGCCATGTGGTGGACTTCATGCGTCATCTTATCCTCAAGCTCGACCCAGGCGCACTCCTTCTCGTGAATGTTCGGTTTTGCACGCAGTAGCATCTTCGCGCGCTGCGCTGAGGTCTTCTTCAACCATCTATGCGCTAGTGTGTTGCCATGTGATGAGATAGCTCCACGAACAATCGCCAGGTTCTTTCGCGTGGTAGTAAGAAAGTGCGCGATGTTGGAGGTTGCTTCCGTATCATCATGCATAGCCGTAGCCATGGCTCCGGACGGTACATGGCGTAGCGAGGCAGGCGCGTATTGGTCGTTGCAAGATTTGCAGTCTTTGTCACATGTGGGCGGCGTCGCTGCGGAGCGATGAGGATACTGCCTCTGCAGATCTGCTCGAACGTCTTTAACGAAGATCGGGGCCATAGCTGCCGTCTCTGCTGGTCGGTGTGCTCGATCTGTATACTGAGTGATGGCACAGGTTGGAGAATTTGCAGCAGAGATACAAAGATTGGGGATAATAATCACGTGCATTTGCCACTTGGCCGACCATGCCCAATTAGGCAGCTGTGGCATCCCGGTGCTTCCACGATCTTCCAGAGGTACACTTTACTCTGACCTCCATTCGCAATACATTTCCGGCTCTTCGTATCAAGTATATCAGGACGAGAAGGATGTGCATCTTGTTGCATCAGACTGACATCAATCGTCGTGTGACTATCCTCGACGGCGATGCTGGCAATCGTCAGCGACTGACAGGGAG
>JAABUK010012744.1_pt1 | contig 10656 bp, 13 predicted proteins | sample 5559141 | NCBI WGS metagenome assembly JAABUK01 (sample SAMN10711869, study PRJNA513367) | rock metagenome | isolation source: Antarctica rocks | place: Antarctica: Victoria Land, Pudding Butte nord | collected 2016-01-03
TATGCCATGGAGAACAGCGCTGGGGTTGCGCTGGTGCTGCTATGTAGCAGCGCAATAGCGTTGCTGTATAACGTGGTGCATGCTGCCATGATTAAAAGAACGTCTGCTGTCACTGTGACGGTGTTGGGTGAAGTGAAAGTTGTCGGGCTACTGATACTGTCAGCAATACTTTTGGGTAAGACACACTCCATGGTGCACCTTGGCAGCAGACAAGTGAAGAGCCCACAGCCCGTGGCATCAATCCAGTTGACTTAACGTCATGCACAGACTTTGTTTGACTGCTGTAAGGCCAAAGCAGGGCATATTATAGTGTGGTGCATGCAAAAACACTGAATGTGCTCATTGCTGTATGCAGACGAGAAGAAGATCCTTACAGTAAAAATGTCCATTGGAATCTCACTAGCAATGCTGGGGTTTGGCATGTACTCACATACGAAAATTGAAAAGATACAACAGCAAGCTGAGCTCTATGGTGGGCCTGGTCCACAAAAGCTTGACCAGATATCATACACGAAATTGGACTCTGACAAGGGGCCATCAGGCAAGAGCGCAAGTCTGAATCCACTCCCAAGTCCCGTCGGGTGTTGACAAGCAGCCTCAAGGCATGCCCAAGGGAATGGCATGATCATGATGGAAGCTGTCTGCATCACAGATCTGGTTGTGGTTCTATACAAAATCCTCCCAACAAACGCTCCTGCTCTTGCCTTGCACTGGTTGGACGCTCAGGCAAAGAATACAAAGGTGACTGTGGCAGACAGTGATTAAGCAATATGGTGGCTTGTGCATGAAGTTGCTCAAAATAACATCGAAGGTTGGGTTGACTAGCAATGTAGTGCCTTCAAACTGCTACACACCTAAAGAAGCCATCAAGGGTCTGTTGTTCACTGTACCCCTCACAGATATGAGCATATTGCCGAGGCTTGCTGATCAGTACAATTCATGAGCATCGCCATGGTGTTGTTGAAACAAACATGCTGTGCACTGGCGCCACAGGTGATCAAACTCATGTGCATGCACTTTCAAGCATTTCCAACATCTTTTCCATGGGACTCTGTTTGCCATGTTGCCTCCAGGCTTTTTGACTGATCCTCATTCATATGCAATAAACCATTTTGCCAAGTAACTTGCTGCAAATAATAGCCAATTGGGCAAACATTTGGCATAGAAGACCTATGAAGCCAGAAGTATTTTTTTCGAATGAGTGGGACTCTTGCTGAAGCTCCATATATAAGTACTACTAGGCTATGCAACCTGTTTGACTTAAGACATGGTTAGTAGGGCTCGAAGTTTGACACTACTTTGTTGCTACAATGTGTCCCTGCACTTCATGACTTCACAGGCCTGCAAGCTAGCTCAGAACCCTTTTTGAAAAAAATTGTTCTGAGCTTGCTGTGCTAAAGACAAGCGAACAGCATCAAAGCTGACATGCGTCCATGCTCAGCAGTTGAGGTTTTGTTGCTGTGGTGAAACATGTTTGCAACACAGCAGCAAAATCTGACTATGTCTGTTGAGCGGCCTCTGCAGTAACTCTCTGTAATTTGCCACTGCAGTGATCATTTCTGTCACTACTGCAGCTGCCAGACTTGTTGACATTGACCTTACTTGACCTGAACCTGCACTTGTACATGTACTGGCTTCAGTTTGGCCACTGGCAACATGTATGCCAGTAGCACTGCATCAGTTTCAGCCTGAATCCCTGAGTCAAGAGACTGAGCATGTTGGCTATGGCTTTGAACAGCCGGCTCTGTGGCCTGCACATTGCTCTTGACACATATAATTGTTGGCGCAATCAGCAAAGTATTCCCCTGATACTCATTACATGTAGCACAATGTACTTCCATCAATGATGACTGGAGTTTGTTGGTAGGTACTTGGAACCCATCGACAGCGCTAGGGTCAAATTGATATTCTGCCAGAAACCACGTTTGTAACTGTTGATCAAGGTGGTGAACATTGATGCATAAATCGACAGCTTGATGCTGACTTGATGGATGCATGTGAATCTGTGCCAGCGTTTGCTCTCGTGTCAGCCAAGTAGGTGGTAGGTATGCCTCACCCTTGGCAAGGCCATACAGCAGGCGCATTTTATGTGGGTGTGCAGTCAATGTGGCAGGCACTGCGCTGCCTGTCACCCCTTGATAAAACTGTTCCTACCTGAACTGCGTCGATGCAAAGACCAAGCTCCAATGAAACATGAATATCAAACGCCAACCAACAGCCTGAGAGGCAACCACTCAAGGCTAGGTGGTCCTACGGGGGCAGCATGCTGACTTGACTTGACTTGGCTGATGTAGGCAATATCATCAGGCCAACCAAAAATCAAGCCTGATTATCAGCACGTTCACACTATAGGATTCTTGTACCCTGCTATGCTACCAGCTGAGGCTGTAGTTGTAACCCCAGCCCCATTCCTGCCTGTTCTTCACCCCTAATGATCACACTTCCCATTCCTTGAGGTCCACTAGCCCTACCATGCTATCTCTCCCAGGTAACCCTTTTGTTCATTTACTACTTTGCCAAGCCTGAGCAACCTCTTGCATCATCATCGACCCCGGCATTAGCCATTCCCCCCGTCAATGCACGCCCTGTCCTTGTGCGCCTGCAAGCACACATTCAGCTGAGATTCCTCGCCAGTCCTGTTGCCAACCATCCATCCTTTCACCATCCTTTCACGCCCTTCCTGACAGGACTCCATACTGCCAGCTCCGACTGCTCTGAACCTATACTGCCAGATCTTTAAGGCCCACAGCAGCTGAACACACCAGAGCACTGGGCAAATGTGGTTCCCTGCTCAAGCAGGGCAGCACTGCACCAGCATAAGCCTGAATAGACACCATTTTTGGCATCCTGAATATTAAGACTGCGCACCTTCCCTGGAAATACACATCTGATTTCAAAATTCAGGACAAGGATACCTCAGATTGCAACAGGTACAGAGCAGCAGCGCAACAAGGTAAGGCATCCAAAGCCTACGGGTTTATGCTGGCATCAAAGATATGGGAGTGACTGCAGTCAGCTGTTGGAACCTAAAACAGGCCAAACAGGGGTAGCTCAACCAGGGCTACCAGACAGGGGCTTTGTCTAGCCTTATGACTGCCAGTTTGCATGCCAGGCACCAGCATGTTCCATCACAAAAGCTTTTGACTCTGCTGAACAAATTCTGGGATGGTAAAGTCTGTGATGGTAAAGTCTGGTGAGAAAGAAAAGAAAAGAAAAGAAAAGAAAAGAAAAGAAAAGAAAAGAAAAGAAAAGAAAAGAAAAGAAAAGAAAAGAAAAGAAAATCTTACGCCGTTAGGCGTGATAACGGGAACGCGCACACGGCTTGAAGGTAATACGAGGCCGTTAAGTCCGTAAGATTTCGAGCATTATGTGCCCTATCTACTTGACCACCCGGCGAGGTCGACCGGAGATCCGAAGTATATTACAGGTTCGACTAGAGAGAAATGGGCAGAAGCCAAAGTCTGCAGACCTTGGGTTTGAACCAAGACGCAAGTCTGGTGACTCATGGCACCCCAAAGTTGCTGTCATGGGTTACGGGCTGAGATGCAGGCCGCAATACTGTAGTTGGAGCAGATCCCTTGACAGATTGAATCTCAGACACACAGATGTGCAGAGTCTGATCAATGCCCAGCTCCTGGAGATAGTGATTCTGCATCAGATAAAGCATGAAGTCATGGAGGTTGTCTTACACTGCGCAAAACATTGACATGCTGGTATTTGCATCTAGTTCTTATAGGCTGTGATTACATTCATTTTTTGAAAGTCAAAGCTTTGGACGTCGTGGAATGGCCTATGCTCAGTGCAAGAGAAGCTCAATGCAAGAGATGCTCATTGCAAGAGATGCCAGGGCAGACATGGGGCAATGGGAGAGCCAATCCCTGACCACCTCCTTTGATCTGGCAAGTAGACTTCACAACTGTGCCTATGCAAGTGACAGCACAGCACCAAAGCTTTACTGACCACGCAGGCTCTCCCTCTTTCAGAGGCAAGCATGTCCAGGCAGCCAGATTTCTGGTATGTTCTGTGCAACGCCACTTGCTAACTGCACACTGTGTCGCTGTCTAAACTGGAAGCCACGGTTGACACCTGTCTTTGTTTGCCACAAACGTCGACCCATCGAAAGGTATCGGATCCTATGGCAGCACAGCTCCCAAGTCAAGGCTGTATTCCCAGTCCTGTCATGCTGTGACGTTGGTGTCACTGTCACCAGTCAGCCAGGATCGCTATAGTCGGTTTTGACGCCGTTCAAACCGGTACACAGCATGGTGTGCTAATTGAGTTGCTGCGCTTAGAAAAATTGCTGCTTGCAACAGAGCTGCGCTTCACAAAAGCACCAAAACTTGCACACGACACAGGCAAACTGCCCGCCGGCGAACTTTGCGATCCCTGCGAATTCCAAAGGCAGCCATCATTCTGCTCCCCGATCCCTCCCCCCCCCCCCCAAGAAATTTGTATACCTTTACCACCTGATAATGTCTGTCCTGCTGTGTTTGATTGCGTGAATTCCACGACGATTTATGACGATCGACTGACCACGAATTTGTCATCTGCAGACAACGGCTCGGGCTGCTGAGGTGCAGGTCCGGCACCTAGGTGCAGGCCTGAAGCTCACACACCTTGTGTCTGCTGATGACATCTGTCCCTTGGTTGGCAGCCCTTGATGCCTTGGTTGGCTATTGTGTCAAACTGCACATGGAAATCAGTGTGGCAAAGACAAAAGTGATGGTGGTGTCAAATCACTGCCTAGGTGACCTACTCTAGCGGCAGCTGTTTTCGCTTGCAATGGCCTTGTAATGCAGCACGTTGGAAAATTTCAACCTTGGATGCTTTCAACTACTTGGGTCTGCACTTTCGTGCGTCAGGGGTTATATTCCACCAATTTGAAGGCAAAGGCGGCAAGCTCTTGGGCTGTGGTGCAGCAAAGGCATTCTCAACTGCAGTGTGGCAACACAGTGAACCTCAAAGTCTTCCTATTGCAAGGCATCCTTGTGCCCTCTCTGCATTACGGCTGCGCATTGTGGGGCATGCATAGCCCCAATGGCATGGCACAGAAAGCACGGACTGCTGTACAATCTATCTGTGACAGATACCTTAGGCACATCTGCAGAGTCAAGTATGCTACACCGAGTGCTATGTTGCTCGGGGAATTATGGTTGTCATTGCTGCAGGTTTTTTGGTGGCAACAGACACTTGAGTTTTGACCCAAAACAGCTGCAATTCCTGTTGGGTCGCATTTCCACACAATCTTGCTTGACCATCTTGATGATGCTTTTTCTGTTGGCCCAAGCCAAGTGCCACTGGGGAATGGCGCCAAGAACTTTTATGGCTGCACAGCTACTTGTTTGCAATCTGTTGGGTAGCCCATGCCTTGTGATATGGACGCTATCCCTGTCCTGAATGTTGGTGCAATTGAGAAAGCCCTGCGTCAGCATTTGGGCGGCACCCATGACTATGCCCTGCATTGCCCAAGGGCAGCCCCTTTTGTTGGGGTTGTTAAATGCACATATCACCATTGATTTAAAACATGTAGCCAGCATAGGCGGTATTGTCAGCTGCCTGTTTCTGGTAGGCGCATGCGGTGGTCTCCACAGTTATACCTCTTGTCAACTGCCATTGTTCGTGGCCTCGTTTTGCTGGATGTTGCCCGGGCCGGGGGTCAGCACATATTGTGGTAGTGTGGCTGTCGCGGAGGAAATACACATGATTTTTGAACGTCCACCTGTTCACACACATTAGCAGCAGTGTTGGTTTCCACAGACAGCGATACCTTGAGGTCCTTTTTGGCAGATCACATGCAAATTTTCAAGTCTGTTGTAAGCTGTATTGATTTCGAATTTTGATGTCTTCCAAATGCGATCATTGTCTTCGTCTACATGTGATCATACTTGCTGGCTGGCTCAAGCATTGTACTCTCTCTTGCTCTCTCTACAGTCTATAAGTCTGGTTGCAAATGTGATATGAGCAACTACAAAGGTACCACAGGTGGTTCTGTGATTGCCATGGTGTTTGCACTGATTGTAAAGCAAAGATCAGCCTCATGGGCTGAAATGCAGAGGCATGTCGCAACTAGCAATTTTGGTTAAGCCAAGGGGCAGGCAGGATTTAGGAAAGACTATCACCTAATTGACAATATTTGTATCATGATATATCCATACTGAGGCCACTGACAGACAGTCTGTCGCAACAGAAAGGGAAAGCTGGCAAGCTGCAGTATTGCTTTGTGCACTTCAAGCAGGCTGCAAGCGTGCTGCAAGAATTCGGTGTCTGCGGGACAATCCCACACATCTTCAAGTCTCTGTATGCACACGACAGTGCAGCAGTATGACCATTGCAAAGACTATCTGCCACCTCCATGGGCATCAGGCAAGGGTGTCTGCAGAGTCTCACAGAATTTGGACTGCATGTTGAGGGCTGGAGAGGCATCTGCTGGGAACTGGTGACAATGATGCGCCCACCCTCACGGTAGTCCAGGGTTTAGGGTTTAGGTGCTGCTGTTGCTGTATTTTGATGAGCTCATCTTGATGTTCACAACTGTAGCAGGACTTTGGTAGCATGTGGATGCTGTGGCAAGTTTCTGTGATCAGCACCAACTTACAGTCAATGTGAGCAAATGATTTGTGAAGCTCGCAGTCATGTTGCTGACCTTGTGCTGAATGGCACAATTGTGCAGAGGTTGAGGAGCTGCAAATACCGTGCCTTCGCCTTTCAAGCTACCAGAGAACGTCTTTTTGAACAGGGATCTTGGTGGCAGCCGTTAGGAAGGCAGTGTTTGCTGTGCGGCAGCGTTGTGCACTCCTAGGCATCTTGGACTTTGCCTGTGCTGCAAGCCATTCGACACTTGTGTGCTACCCGATCTGAGCTATGCTGATGAGGTTTATGGTGAAGGTTCTGAAACATCTGTTGGCGTTTGAAAGTCCACATCAAATTGTAGCTTTTACCAGCAGATATTTTTACTGCAAATCTTCTTGCAGCAGATTTTGACATATCACCACAGGACCATGGCATTGGACAGCACGCACCTTGTTACGCTTGCAATGATGGAAGGGTACACAACTCATTTTCAAAGTGATGGGCATAAGAAGCTGATTACGTTTCGTCCATTGGCTTAAAGTCTGTGGATTCCCAAACTTCTTGCGCTGGCAGCCGGACTTGTCGAGATGTGCCAAGCACTGCTTTGGGCTTTCGTTCACAAGCTCAGTGTGTAGCTGCGATGCACCCAATGGCCAATTGGGTCCAGGTGCTTGATATTCGCCCTGTCACAGTTACAAATCAAGCTGAGCTGCACAAAGAGCTGTCTTTTGATGCTGAGGTGGGCCCCAGCAAAACGGCCAAGAACAATTGACTACCAGCCAAGAATAAACAGAGTTTGAGACGTTGGAGGAACTGTTAGTCATCTGTGGCAGTGCTAGTTCATGCAGACTAACATCAGCGCCTTGACATTGATCAGGCTCTCATTGTGCTATGCCCTGATAACTTTATGCAGACCATCAGTGGTCTACATGTGCGGTCAGCGCATGTGCGGTCAGCGCATGTGCGCTGTTTGGGCTGTCAATTGAGCCTTGGGAACTTCATGGCCAACGTAGACTCTCTGCATCCCCAATCTGCCTTTTGTTGGCAGCATTGTTGATCAACTCCACAGCCTCGCTCTTGGCCAGAATTGTTATTCAGTTCAGCAATCAGTGCCTTTCTCTATGGTCCGGCTGTACACATGTCTGCTTAATGTTGCAATTTGTTGCCAGGCTTGTCTTGCATGCTGTTGATTACTGGCCACAGTGTAGAGCCATGGGTCTGTCAGTACATGGGCTGTTTCTACATATGTTTCTACGTATGTCAGTTGCGACAGTACTGCTCAACAGTAGCATGGTTCTACAGCTGCTTCATGGCAACATAGCTAGGTGGTGATTGTATAGCTACAGCAAAAACTCAGGAACATAAGTGCATCATGCCGATACAGCCCTTCAACAGCAAGAACACACTTCCACCGTGACAGTGTAGCTGCATAGCATCCAAATTTCACACAAGGCTACGCAATTGCTGTGTATCTGTAACAGCTACAAGTGGACAATGACGGTCATGTGCTACAGCATTGCAAGGAAATGTGATGCAATGCAGCTATGTTATGTGCAGCTATGTCTATGCAGCTATGACACAATGCAGAGCTATGACGCAATGCAGCTGAGACACAATGCAGCTATGACCCAATGCAGCTAAGACACAATGCAGCTATGCAAAGCAGCTTTGCAGCAGCAGCTTTGCAGCAGCAGTATGGCCCCAACCTGACACATCACTCTGCGTAGCAGTGCTGTACTGTACGGCTGCAGGTATGCAAAAGCAGAAATATATAACTGCCAAAGGACACAGAGTTGCAAATACATGTGGTGCTGCAGCGATCTATGCATCACAAATAGGCCGTCAACGTACTATGCAGCTGCTACAAGCTACAACATGGCAACTAGCTACATCGCTGTGCAGGCCTGAACCTTCATAAGGTTTGGCTTTTTGGCAGCAGCTGACCATGGCCTTAGCTATGTCAGCATCATAATCCTGGTTGCAGTGGCAACCCGGATTGCACTGTCAGAGGCTCTTGTCCCAATGCCATTTTTCTTTTCTGTCCATGTTGTCATCTAATTTAACATGCTACACTTGCATTAGCACGACTGCTGCAAAATGTATCATGCAGCTGAACCCGCTACGGGGTTGGTGACAGCACACCTGCACCAAAGCTGTGAATGTATGCAGTGGCAGCACAGCTAGACTGCTACAATTTTTACCTTACACCATGTGTCCACGTGGCCATGCAACTCATCAACAATACAACCGCTGCTTTGGAGTAGCAGACAATAGTGTGGCTACAATATGGCACAGCTTGCGATAGCAGTACAGGTACACCCTGGTTCTGTGGACATTCACCAGCCACCGTTGCGCAGCAGAATTGTACAGTGACCATTTAGACAGAATTGGACTACATCGAAGATATTTACAGCAAAGACTAGTAGCAGTACCCTGACCACTAGCTGCATCAGGGCACAACAGCTATGCAACAACAGTATACGAACACCACGGCGCTACAACTATGCAGCATCAATATTGGATATATCTTCACGCTGGCCAAGGGACCTTCAACCGTGCATGAGAGTACAAAGAGAAGAGTGGTGATCGTAGCAGGCAGATCCCGCATTCGACAGCTGCTACCCCCAAAAGCTGCTACCCCCAAAGCTGCTGGCCTGACAGCAAACTAGGCATAAAACCAAGTCGTGCACGACTCCGCAAATAGTGGTGAGGGCGTGCAGTCTAGCTGTAGAGCACGACGGCGTTGCACGCCCCAAGTGACTGTTGGCATATGAGCACCTCGCTTATAAGCTTTTGACCAGGACTTATTTTGTCCCCTAATGACCGGAGCTTACAGCAATGAACCTTACTCACTTGGCTTGATGACTTACAGGAGTAAGATTGACCCTGCTGAGAATACATGCAAGAGCAGTTGATCAAGCCCAACGTGAAAGCCCTGGCTTGGGCCATCAAACAAGCTGCGACAGGTGGCTGCGGTAGCACAATGCTTGGCCATTTATTTGTGATTGTGCAGGTCAAGGAGATAACAGCAGGACATCTTCCAACAAGATGTGATGCAGGGATCAATGTGCAAAGCTGCAATGCACCAAATTCAAAGACTTGTTCAAGGCTGCTGGATCAAGGCTGCTGGATCAAGGCTGCTGGATCATGGCTGCTGTACAAACCCAAAGGACCTCTGCTGCATAGCCAAAATCTGCAAATCGCAACCTGTCAGCAGCCTGGCATGTTGCATATGGTTCGTTGGCCAGGTGCAAATGTCTGAGTACACAAAGCTCACATTCAGCATCTGCCTGTAGAGGTGCAGCATGCAACATGCCAGCCGATGGCAGCATTGCCTGAACATTTGAGGGTGCAAAACAGAGTCAAACTGCCAATCGGCGCAGAAGCATGTTGACAACGCCAAGGTTGTGCATGATCTAAAGATGAATGATGCCTGCATTGATTTCATTCATAGCTGTTCAGGCCTGCGTCGAAGAAATATCTTGGATGACCCACGCACCTATCACAAATCTCTACTGTCTTCAGACACATTCTGTCTGTCCACCTTGCCTTTTGTTCACTCTGCAATTGTTCACTCTGCAATTTTTCACATTGACTGTGCACATCCGCAATGATCAAGGTTGTACAGCACAGTGGATGTGCTCAATCACACAACTTCTTCAGACTGGGACAGAAAGCAGCATGCAGAGGCAAATGTCAATCAGATCTACAGCTGAGCTCCATGGCTTTGTACCAGGAGTGAGCAAGCTTTGATCAAAATCAAAAGTTAGCATCAATAAGATTTCTGCGCAGGCATTGTTGGCAAAAGGACGTGGCTAGCAGTGCATGTACCAGGGCATGTACCCGCAGTTACGAGCTGACTTTACTTCCAACGCCTGGATTGCTGAGTGTGTATCCTTATTGCCAGCGTAGGAGTCAGGAGCATCACAGTCTTCAAGGACATGTCAAATTCCCAGACTGGTCTTGTTTGATGCAAGGCTCACGCACCTGTGACAGAACCTGCAGTCTGGCAAGGTCTCTTTGCTGATATACAATCTGCCAGAGACCTGCGTCATCTGTGTTCGCAAGGAAGGCTTCGTTTGTTGA
>JAABUK010012745.1_pt1 | contig 10656 bp, 7 predicted proteins | sample 5559141 | NCBI WGS metagenome assembly JAABUK01 (sample SAMN10711869, study PRJNA513367) | rock metagenome | isolation source: Antarctica rocks | place: Antarctica: Victoria Land, Pudding Butte nord | collected 2016-01-03
GTTCCAGCAGCTGTTCAGCTTTGTGAATGTGCAGCTGTTCAACCAGCTGCTGCTGCGGCGGGAGTGCTGCAGCTTCAGCAACGGCGAGTATGTCAAGACCGGCCTGGCTGAGGTGGAGAACTGGATCCACTCTGCTGGCAAGGACTGGACCGGCGAGTCCTGGGACGAGCTGCGCTACATCCGCCAGGTGCTCTTCAGTCTTCATGGCTTCTTGCCTACAGCGTGTACTCCAAGACTTCCAAGACTTGGAATCCAGTGGAGCATCTTTCGTTGCCTCTTGCATGTGTGATTTCAAGCATGTTTCATGTACACCAGGTGAGCTGGCTGGTGGATGAGTATGGGTGTGTTGTGTAGGCGGTGACCTTCTTAGTGATTCACCAGAAGCACAAGAAGAGTCTGGAGGAGATCACCAATGATCTGTGCCCAGTCCTCAGTGTTCAGCAGCTCTACCGCATCAGGTACAATGCCCTTTCATGTGATGTGGCAACAGTCTCTCAGCTGGGTACAGGCGTGATTGTGTGCTGCGTGTTTCTGATCAGATACGTTGTTCTGCAAGCAAGGTTGCCTTCCGCCATTTGCAATGAAAGCGGTTGGTTTGCTGCTGCTTGGTGTGGTCATGTCAATGTATGTATGGTCATGTTATGCACCTTCTGGAGCAGTGTGCACTTCTGTCACTTCTCCTGTCTGCTTGCAGCACCATGTATTGGGATGACCGGTATGGCACAGAGACAGTGAGCCATGAAGTGTTGGGTCGCATGAAGCAGCTCATGGTGGACAACAACACTGCTGCAAGCCATAGCTTTCTGCTGGATGACGACTCTAGCATACCTTTCTCTCTTGATGACATCTCCAATCTCATGGAGGACAAGGTAAACCAAAGTCTTGCAGTATTTGCTATTCTTAAGGTGACAGTTATCCACTATGTCTGCTTCAATGTGACAATTATACACTGAGTCTTGCCTGAGGCCTCACTCTGATGTTTGTCCGTCTGCATGAATTGCACATCTGGATGGGATTGTTTTTGCATATTTTATTTAGGGCAAGCTCTGCCTTCTGCCCTTTTTCCGCATGCAGTATAAGTTTTGTGGTGGCACTGAGGCTTTGATGTTCCTGATGCAGGACATGTACTCTGAAATTCCAGTACCAAAGAGCCTCAAGGACAGCAGGAATTTTGACTTCCTGCAACGAGATCTACGCCGAACATCCCTTGCAAGTGATGGCTAAACTAGTGCATGGCCTGCTGCTTGCTAAGCAGAGTGTCTGAACTGCAGCAGCAGTGTGCAGAGAATCGTCATAGTTGGGAGGTGCATTTGTTATGTGAAAGAGGTCTAGCGACCATGTCCCTTGTGTATATGCAGGGCTGCAGCACATCTATGTTGCGCAGCCCTGTTGTTGACGTACAGCAATGCCATTACTACTACTAAACACGTTTGCATCCACAGTGTCAGGTTATAAGATGGTGTATCATAGCATTGTAATTGCCCCTACCTTAGGGCTACATTGTGCAATCCCCCAAGCAGCACAGAGAGTATCTCTCAACGAGACTGCAGTGAGTGCTGAAGCTGATCAGGCTACATTGACATTTTGCACTGGTCCCCCCCACACACACACACACACACACACACACACGGAATTACTTGTGCATCATTCCAAGATTGCACACAATAGCTTCTGTAAAATATCTAGCTGCGCAGGGTGCTGTGTGTCGTGTTAATGACAGACTTTCAAGCAAGCCATACAAGTATGTAGGCTCACTTATGCAGGTGGAACTAGTTGCAGACTGTGCAGGCAAAGTGCTCAAAAGCATGGCTTACCGCAAGTACTGTAGTACACGAAGCATGTTTAACTGGTATATAGCAAGGGGCAGATCACCCACTCATTCCAATGTTAACCTGAGTCCATAGTGCGGCTGCTGCTGGAACTAAACAGCAGACAGGCATGTGAGAAAATGACTGCATGGCCTGTGCTTAGACTGGCTGTTTGACATCATAATCAATTTGCTACATTGCAATGACAATTGTCACAATAATATGATTGCATGTACGCTGATTGCAGCATATTCAGTTCAGCATGTTCTATTGCAATGAGCAATTGCTTGCAGAATCCATGTGCTGTGCTATGTATGTATCTAAACGCCACTTCTGCAGCTGCAAAGTACATAACATTGTACACACAAGGCACTTACGAGTACAGGACCAGGTATGTGACAACTTGCTGGCCGTGCAATCAAGCTGAAGTCATGCTGCAAGGAAGCCCGATTGAGCAGCTGCTATAGCAGCACAATTGTCTTGCAGTTCATGTCACATGTTGCCCATGTCTGGTTTCATTCTCGCCCTCATCAGCAATCAGCAATATGTCTGATGTCTGCTTGTTGATGGATTTCTAGGGTGGCACGCCCCTACATGGGTCCTACTAGCTGTACAAGAGTGGGCCTAGGCTCTGTCATCGTCATTCCCAATATGACGATGCACGGGATGAATCCATAGTGCACCACTGGCTGCAGCAACCACGAGATCTTTTGTCAGCAAGGCCAAAGACTTCTCGAGATCGGCAAACACCACGCAGGCAAGCAGGCAGGCACCAATGTTCAAAACCCATGCGGGTTTTGGCATGTTACAAACCCGCTCACGCCTGCTATTTACAGGCATGCAGATCGGCATAGTGTTATTACCTTCAGCTTTTCTCCCAAATACGAGCTCCACTTGTCCACGGTGTCGGACAGCTTCTCCAAGTTGGTTGCAGGTGCCATGCTGGCTAATAGCGTCCAACAGGCGGATGCGGTGCGGTGGGCTCACGGCCTGCAGCTTTGACGGTGCACCAACCTATGACGGCACACACGCAGGTTCAGACTGGCTGCACGCACACACGAACATCCAAAGCTTCAACATCTGCTCCTAATCCTCCTCCTCCTCAGATTCTGCTTCGTCAGATGCGCATATACGTTACAATTAACTCAATTTACTGCATGTGCATATCTACAAACGACCCCATTGGCATTTGTGAAGCTACGGCAATTTAGATGTTACATCATCCACAGTGGGACTATGCTGGTGACAATTTTTATTGAAAGTGCCAGCATCTTGCCCGAATTCACTGTATTTGTACCAGCAACATTTAACCAAATGCAGTCCTTGTACTCTACTGAGCAACATCAGGCAACGCAGAACAATATCTGTTGCGGAATTGGGTGACAAATTGTCTCCAAAACCTGGAGATTAATGTTGTTACAGACTTTGGCTTCTTCATGAATGGCAGCTGAGGTGCCAGCAAAAGCTATTGCTAAGCTTGAGCCAGGATTTGAGCACAATTGGAGCTGCCGTGCGCATTTAGAGCCAACAGTACACAAGTGATGCTGCAAGTCTGGCATTGTTGGTGTCTGAAGATGCATTAGCCCAAGCCAGCAAGCTTGCCGGCAGCCCACACGCTGAAATGTAGCGAGCATGCACATGGTGTCAGTATCAAGCAGTACACACGGTGCAGGTTGGTTCCGCAGCAGCTGGATCAACTCTTGGGACTTGATCAGACCATTAAGAACACAAGCACCATGCTATGAAGTAATATGGTGCTCAGCGCAGCGTGCTACTCTGACATCCTGTGGAGGAACAGCGTGGCAAAGCAGCTGTCGCCTTCATGCTGCTGAAAGCAACAATTTTACAGAGCTTTGCATCACTAACATGCTTCCTTTTTAAACATGATGCTGCTAAGCCTTGCAGTAATGTACACACAATTGATGACCAGCTGGTCCTGCAGATGATCCAGGTGGCTTTGCAACACTACTTCTGCATGCAGCTGCAGCAGAACAGAGAATGTCACTGGTACTGTATCTGGGCCCTCAGCCCAGAGTCTGGCCAGTTATCCCTTATACAGACTGCATGTCATGACGTTGCACTGCCGACGCAACAAAAAAAAGTACTTGCTCTGATGAGACACAAAAAAATTAACCAGCAGCTACCAAAAGCAACATCAGTCATGAACCAAGCAACAGCTATGACTGTGTCACAGGGAAAAGCTCCTGGAAAGGTCTGTTGCCATGGTCTTCACCACTTAGGGCAGCTGCCTGATCTGACTGATCTGCCTTTCCCTCCAAAGCTGCAAAGTGGTGATTGTCCTCAACAATCCAGCTTTCCCCAGGGCCCAACAGAGACCCCAGGTTCATACTCAGATCCAGCTCATCCATGTGCTTGATCTCTTGCTCAGTGGGTGGCCTCAATCCTGATCCTGATACATGCCCTGACCCTGTGGGTGAAGCTGCCTCTCCATCTTCTTCAGCATCTGTTGTGGCAAGGGAGTGCTCATTGCAAATCAGGGGACCTGCGCTGACTGGGCTTTCAGAGCCAAGCTGCTGCTCTGGTAGCACTGACGCTGTGACCTGCAAGCATGACCAACAGCATGCTGATGAACACATGTTCAGACAGAGCCAGAAATCTGTGTCAATGCTGCCATCAAGCCAATAGCCTGCATGTGCCAAAGTGTTGTGCAGCAATGCAACAGTGACATTGTGTTGTTTTCAGGCTCCTCGCTCAACATACAGACAAGTAGACAGTTGTCAGAGCATCAACATGTATACTGGGCGCTGGAGCTGTAGCTTGTGTGTTGCAATGCTGGGTCAGACACAAGCAGTCCTTCACACAAAGGACTCACCGGCAGCGGCGATATGAGATCTCTGAAAGGCACCACTTCATTAGGCAGCATGGCAAAGTAGTTGGTCAGGTCCATGTCGCCAGAGCCAGCTGGAGTGTCAGCCTGCTTGGCATGCTGAGCCTGCTGCGCTATGCTGTGCTGAGATTCCTCAGCAGTCTTGTTAGCAGCAGCCTTTGCACTGTCTGGCCTCTTGCCTTGCTCTGCTACTGTCCAGCTGCCTAAGCTGATGTCTCCAGCTGCAAGCATGATGACACGGTTGAGGGGAGCACAGGAGTATGGCACAAACGCTGTGCATGAATTTTTGCTGGGTCTGCTGTGTATGCCCTACAGCTGGACTGGTCGCTTTGCTATGATGAGATGTAGTCAGCAATTGCAACTGTCTGATACGTCATTGCAAATCAGAATCTGAGGAGTAGACACAATTGGGTGCCCACTTATGCTGACTTTGCTGCAAATAAAGCATGGATACAGGCACCAGCAGCTGCATCGAATCAGAAGCTCCTAGTAGTGCAAGTAGCAGGTATGCAGCAGAACAGTGCGTTTCTAAGCAAGAATTGGTGTGAAAAGGGCAGCACCACATTCGGCCCTAGCATTCTTGATGGACAACAGCAACTTTGCATGCAAGCTGTGACCCAACAAACTGTTTACCTCCAAATGCTGTGGGGGCGGCTTTGGCAGCCTGAACGCCAGGAGAGGCCTTTTGTGTTCCAACGCCACTCGTCCTGCGCCAGAAAGACCCAAAGGCATCACAGGTATCCTGCTGCTGAAACAGCTCCATGGCACCCACATCAAAGGACAGCGTCTGCCCTGGCTGCTGCCGGGTGCTTGTGCGGATCTGAGCCTGGTCAGAGTCGTCAGCTTGCTGGCTTGCAAAGCAGGGCTCTGATGTGCTGGCTGGCTCATGATCTACTTCAGTGTCTAGCGGTGGGCACTTGCCATTTTCATGGCATGCCTGCTGCTGGTCAGCATCACCAGCAACTGATGATGCCTGAATGACACCTTCTGTTGCAGCTGCTTCTGATGACTGATCTGTAGCGGTGAGCTGTGGTGCCTCTGTTTGCTGAGTTGGATGAGTGCAGTCTGAACCTGCAGCGGCAGCTGCCAGCGCAGCTGCCTGGGCTTCTGCATGAGCTTCTGCCTGCCTAGCAAGTCTGCGCCTCTTGACCCCCTCCTGCAGGCTTAATGCCCCAGGGGAGATAGGAGGCAGTCTACAGGGGCTCTCTGCCTTTGGCGCTGGCCTTTTCTTCTTAGACTTTGCTTTCGGCTGCTGGAGCATGACAGCTTGGGGTTGGTCTGGTACACCCCCTTCCTGCTGAGACCAATCCTGCCCTGGTGCTGATGCAAGGTCTCTCTGGGTTGCTTTGGGAGCCTTTGGCTGCTTGGCCTGCTTAGCCTTGCTAGGCCGGACTGCCTTGGTCTGTCGGATGCGCTTACTTACAGGTAATCCCATGACAACAGTGCCCAGCAGGGGGACACCACGGGCAGGCTCCTCTGACGCTGTGCTGTACGGCTCGCCAGCAGGTGGCTGTGAGCAATACTGATCAGGAAGCTGGTGTAGTAGCGCCTGAATGGGTGTTGACATACTCAGTGGGCATGCACTGTACTGTTTGTCCACTCACTGGTATAGCTTGCTGAGCAGTGCTGCTGCCACTGATATGGACGATGCACTTGATTCATTGTCATGCTGTTGACCCCTATACTGACCAAGCTATGTGCAGGTAGGCGACCTGTGCATGCCTGATGCATGAATTACTCGGTACCATGGCAACAGCACCCCAGAGGAGGGGGAAGGGGAAAAGGGGATGAGAAGGTGGTAGCATGTGGAGCTGCTTAAGACTCCCGCAACTAGTGACATCACCTGGTGTAGCAAGACCATGCAACATGACGTGCTGAGGACTGTTGTCGTTGTGTTTATAGCATACCAGCAGTCCTGTCAGATGACTTGCAATGATGATGACAGCTCACCTCATGTGTTGCTAGCAGTGCAAAGGACTGCTGCCCATGTGCACCATGTTCAGTTTCCACAGGCACCAGGTCATCAAAGCCAGCATCAGCCCGTGCTTGACGCACATCTGCAGCCTGGTCATCTTTGGCAACTGAGCTCGCTAGGGCACCTTGCTCTGGTGAGTCCAGAGGTGGCAGCTCAAACTCCATGTCCTCAGGCATCTCGAAGCCACCAACATAGGCATCCTCTGTGTAAAGTCGTCCACCTAAGTCCTGAAAAGCCTGTTTGGGTGACTCAGGCAGCTGTTGAGGCAGCTGCTGGGGTCCATGCTGATCAGGCAAATTGGACCAGCCCAAGACTTCTGGGGATAAGGCAACCTGTGGGAGGTCATCCCAACAGCCTGAGGGCTCTGCTGACAGGGCTCCTGGAGGCTGCACTGACCACACTGATGCTTCCCTTGATAGGAACCCTGACGGCTGCTCTGACAGAGACCCAGAGGACAGTGGCATTGAGGGCTCTGGAAAGGATGCTGGGGCATGCATCAGCAGTGCAGGCTGCTGTGATGGGTGGTTGTGAGGAAGACTGGCCTCTGAGCACTGCTCGACTGCTGCTTGCTGAAAGCCAAAAGCTGAGGGGTCAGCCTCTGCTTGTGGCCAAGCATTCACATCAGCAGCTGCTGACAGTGGGTCTGACGAACCCTGTGCTGTGCTGAAGGCATGGTCTGTGCTGTCTGGATGAGACTGGCTGAGGCGTGGCTCTATATCAAAGTCAGCATCTCCAAGCAGTTTCGGGCCTTCCCATGCCAAGTCCTGGCCAGCTGCGGAGTGTTCGAGCTTGCTTCCAGGAGTATCATCATGCTTTGCATGCCCAACTCCTTGTGGCAGACTGTGATGAGCTCTGCATGGCGTTACCAGGCCAGATACCGAGCTGGTCACATCCAGCGGCAATGCAGCTGTCTGATTCTCGCCAGCACCACTCCTCTGACCTGTGCTAGCAGCGGCCGCCATGTACAGGGGTGCCGAGGCCTGGGACTGAAGGTTGCTGAATGCCTCGCTGAATACCGGGGCCGATGAAGACGACGACGACGCCATTGCTTGGCGCTGCGAGTCATCTCCAAGTGGCGAGCCGAACGGTAGACGCGGCGCAGCTTCCGAAGACTGCTGGCCCTGACAAACTGCTTGACCTGTCCCCGTTACCAGCGTGTAGCCAGAGGCAGCCCTCGCTGCTAGACCCGCCTTGTCGTGCACAGTTGGCATGGCTTTGTCTTGACCTTCCGCTGGCAACCAAACATAGGACAGCTCCAGGAAAGGACCAGATTGCTGCAGCTGCTGCTGCATCTGACCCAGCTGCAAGCACAATTTGCTGTCAGCTTGGTGTTCATCAAGCTTCTCCCAAAAGTCACAGTGTCACATGCAGCATACAGAAGCGTCCACCAGCAGATCACAGGTGAAGTGGACACCGATTGTTTGCAGTGAGCCCTTTAGCTTCAGAGACAGCTACTTAAGCGCATGTCATGATGGACATGAGCAAGAGCACTAAGCCACATTGGCCCTTTGTAAGCCAGTCTTGAGCGTAGCCCTGCATGCAACGTCCAAACATAGTGACAGCAGAAAGCATACCGTAAGAGCACTGCTGATGCCTTGACTCTTCCAAGACAGACAGCTGTCTGGCTGGCTGGCCAGCAGCCCCACCAGGTGCAGCTCATAAGCGTCCCCCAACTGTGACACAGCTTTCTGCCACTTCTTGTGCAGGTGCCTGAGTAAGCCCTCAACAGCCTTCTTTGGCCTGAAAACAAGACATCATCCTATCAAATTCATGAAAACCACATGATTTCAGCAGAATGTGACAACAAGTCTCCGCATCAAGCTAACAGAGTTTGCTACAGACGGTGATACCGATGTGGGATGGGTTTTGGCTGGAGGACAAACAGGATCCTTCAGCTTGGCAAGAGGCCCAGGCAATTGAGAGTGTGTAAAACAGCTACTCACTTAATAAGCCACTGCTAAAGCAAGTGCACAGGGTACCGCACGGACTCACTTGTTGTTTGGCATCTCCAGTAGAGCGGTGCAGCCCAAAGCCTGCATGAGGCGCTTGGTCAGGGCATCAAGAGGCCGCACCCTCAGGCACAGCGGCTCTTTCCTGAGCACATCCAAGAAACCAGGCAGCAATGCCAAAGGATTCTGCGGCTGCTGTTTTTGCTGCTGCTGCTGCTGCTGCATCAGCAGGGTTACATCAGCAGGTTGTGACTCTGAGCGCTGTGCAGCAATAGGCGCCTGCTGCTGCTGCAGGCCAGCTTGCTGTTCTGTCCCAAGCTCATGCTGTGGAAGCTGTTGCTGGTCAAGCTGTACCTCCTTGGCCTGAAGCTGATGCAAGTCAGCACTTGGGTCTGCAAAATCTGGCTCTGCTTGCTGAGTCAGCACGATCTCCTCAGGTTGTTGTTGCAACTCCTCAGGCTCCTCATCAGTCAGGTCTGCACTCTGGGACTCTGAGCCAGGGGAGTCCGAGTTCTGAGCATCTGAGTGCTGAGCATCTGAGGCGGTAGCTGTGAGCTTGACTGAGGCAGCCTCCACTGGTTTGTGTCCTTTGGCTTTGTGGCCTCTTTGCCTTGCTGCTGTCTCAGCGACCAACACTTGCAGTTTGCTGGGCTCCTCCTGCAGTGCATCATGCCTATTGACATTCTGAAGTGTGTATGGCACTGTCAGCGCAGGACTCTGCATGATGATGGCCTCACAGTTCAAGTATAACACATACCGGCGTCATTGCAAGCAGAGTGGCGCGTGTAAGCGCAACAATACAAGTGATGGTTATACATTGGAGTGTCCAACTGCAGCTCATGTCATAGGCACGCAGCAGCCCTGTCTGTGCTGCCACCACACAAGTCCTGATAAAACCCAGGAGCAGACTGGCACTGTGTCAAGCTTTGTGTGACATACTAGTCTTGTGTCCAGTTTTAGCCAAACTGGTCTTGCAGGATAGCTTCTGATGTGAAAGGAAGCTGTGGGCATGCCTCATGACCTTACATAAGTTGAATGTGCCATGGGGTTGACTTTCAGCACCATGGACATCTCCTATATAAGCAGGTTGAGTATACCCTAAAAGTAATGCTAGAATTTGGGGTTTGGGAGGACAGCATTTGGGGATCACCTGGTACGATGGCACTTGCTTGCGGCCAGCTGGCTTGGCAGCCACGGTTGCAGAGGGCAGCTGCAAGCAGCCCTGCCCTTTCTGCCCCTTGGTCTGGCCGTTGCTGGCAAGACTGCTGTTCTCCTTGGATATGCCTGCATGGGTAAACACACCCTCAAGTCCAGGATAACCACGTTGGGAGGCCACCAGCCAGTGACTCCAGGCATCATGCAGTAGCAGCTGCCATGATTTGTCTGGTGTGCAGCTTGGCTCTTTGAAGATGGCATGATGTGGTGTTGTTGTCAAGGTCTAGTTGCATGTCAGAAATGATCAGCGCGCAACTTTCTGGTGTGTGTGTTAGTCAACACCCTGAAGTCAGACGGTGTGCTCTTACATCTTCCACACAACATCAATGCAACATTCCCAAGATAGTCTGGACAGTCAGCCTGGATATGGTTGCAGGCTGGGGATATTTCTGAGGTGATATGCTTATCAGCACCTTGAGCGCTGAATGCACCAAAGTTTCTCGAGTGCTTGGGTCAGCAGCTGCTATTTGATACCATGCCAAAACATGTGCAACAGAGTCTTACGTAAGAGCATCAAAGCAGCCTGTGCGTGAAGGCGAGTGAAGGTTTTTGCCTTCGCGAGTTGGGAAGTAACAAAACCTGGAACATGGGTTTGCTTGAGCCCTTGGATGCGCAGTTGCTCAGCTCGCCGGTCAGCTTCCCGCTGACGCCACCTCTCCATGTCCAGCTGGCACATCCTCTCAACTGCCTGCTGATCAAGCGCCCATTGATCTTGCTCCTCCTCCTGGGCGCAGTCTTCTTCACCCTCCTCCTGCTGGAGCAAGCTGTTGCTGTCTGGTTGGTGCGTGAGGTGATTAGCTCGCTGAGATGAATCATCGCACTGCTGCTGTGACTTTGCCTGCTGCTGCAAGCTTTCAAGCT
>JAABUK010012746.1_pt1 | contig 10655 bp, 16 predicted proteins | sample 5559141 | NCBI WGS metagenome assembly JAABUK01 (sample SAMN10711869, study PRJNA513367) | rock metagenome | isolation source: Antarctica rocks | place: Antarctica: Victoria Land, Pudding Butte nord | collected 2016-01-03
ACTCGCCGCTTATCGCCGCAGGCACTGCAAGCTGCCCTGTTCAGGCTAGGGAGCCGCCGGCACAGTAGTGTGCCAGTCAGTCCTTCTTGCTACGTGGTTGCTGCTGTTGCCGTGTGCAAGGTCGCGCTATGGCGTCCGCGAACACATTGTTCAAGAACCATGAGGACTACAGACGGCAGAAGGAGCTTGAGGAGGCACGAAAAGCCGGCATAGCCCCAGCTGAGGTCGATGAGGAAGGCAAGGAGATCAACCCACATATACCACAGTATATGTCCAGTGCTCCTTGGTACTTGAATGACACCAGGCCTTCTCTGAAGCATCAAAAGAACTGGAAGGTCGGAAGCAAAGGATCGGAGAAGGATTACTATGACAGAGGTGTCAAAGTTTTTCAGGCTACCAAGTTCAGAAAGGGTGCATGCGAAAAGTAAGTGTTGGTGACATAGTCGCTGCCATGATAGCCATTCACGTAGCTTTTGCAATGTCACAGTATCATGAGAACTCTGCGCATCTTCATCAGTAGTCCTTTGCATGTAAGATGTGCAACACAGCGCCAGACTTTGTCTTGCTTGTCAGCACTTGCATCAGGTACACTGGCTTCAAGCATGCGCTTCCATTTCGAGCGTGCTGAGCTGTGTTCACTGAGGTTTGAGGTATGTGTGCAGTTGTGGAGCTATGTCACACAAGACCAAGGACTGCATGGAGCGACCACGCAACAAGGGAGCCAAATGGACCAGCAAGCACATTGCTGCTGATGAGAAAGTGGAGGACATTGATTTTGGTGACTTTGACACCAAGAGGGACAGATGGAACGGATATGATCCAGAGAGCTACACAAAAATCATCGACATGTAAGCCAACACAGGACACCTCTGTGTATACACTGTGGCCCTAATGCAGATTGTATAGACTTGAGCCAGTGAAGACCTACTGCTTGCCTGAAAGTCAAATGCGTCTGTCACGTGCACACATGTATGCTGATTGGCAGTTGCTTTATTATGAGCCTAATCTGGGCAATGCCACCACCTGAGAATGTATTAATGTGGTGCATCAAGAGCATTACTATGTACGTGTAACTGCTAAGTGGAAGGAAGCAGCCTCAATAGTGCAGCACAGCCCATACCTGTGACTCAGTGCCAGCAGCAATACTCACAGCCTCTAGAAGTGCATGACTACTGCAGAGGTTGCTTGACTGTCACAGTTGATGCTGTCGGGACGCTACTCAGCTGCAGCTACAGCTGGCCCAAATTGTCATTTCTGCAATTGATCATCATCATCATGACCTTCCATGGCTTGAACACAATATTGGAGTATGCTGGCTGATGTGCACAGCTGTGCAACTACCAGCATCCTTTCCCCATGCAGATCACCAGTCTGCAAGATCGGTGCCTGGTTTGGCAGCTTTGAGTCCTTTACCTCATACTGTCCTCCTGTTATGCTCAGGTATGAGAAGGTAGAGCAGCAGAAGCAAGGCTTGAAGAAAGCAGCTGAGCTGGAGCGCCGCTTTGCCAAGAAGGACGGTGCAGCTGCTCCTGACGGCGCTGCTGCTGCTGATGGTGCTGCTGCCAGCAGTGACAGTGACAGCGACCAGGATGACGAGGACAAGATTACTGAGACAGAGGAAGCTGGTAAGCAGATGCTGAGTCATCGGGTTTACTTTTGTCTGTTGTTCTGCTGTTTGGGTGTGGCCGGTTCAATGCTGCTGGAACACTGTTAGCCTTACATACCACTGCATGCAACCCACATCAGATCATGACAATGCACCACTCACAAGCAGGGGCCAATTGGATGTGATGCATGAGTCTGACAAGACAGCACAGCATTTGCAGTCTGCTAATGGACGTCCTGCAGACTCTTGCACTCTTGCACTGCTTTCATTGCATTGATTGCTGTCCCGCTGAGCTTCACATACAGCAGCCTGTGGGGTCCAATTGGCGTGTTTGATTTGCGTATCAGCATCATTTGCAACATTGCTCAGGGCTGTCAAGCAGCCACAGGTGGGTGACGTGCCACTGCACAACATCACTTGCAATGACCCATCTGTGACATGCTGACACTGCATGCTGTTTCATACTTTTCAGCTTGGGAGGGAGCTGAAACACTCCATTCTTGGTTGCTGCAGGCTATGGCAAGGTGGAGAAGCGTGTGCGTACAACTGGTGGAGGTGCCACTGGTTCAGTGCGTAACCTGCGTATCAGGGAAGATACAGCCAAGTACTTGCTGAATCTTGACCCCAACTCAGCCCATTATGACCCCAAGTCCCGCAGTATGCGTGAAGACCCACAGCCACACAAAGCCAAGAAGGCCTTTGCCGGTGATAACTTTGTGCGCAAGAGTGGAGACTATCATGCCTGGGAGGCTGAGCGGCTGCATCAGCTGGCAGCCTATGACCATGGAGCATCGCTGCACATGCAAGCAGCACCTTCCCAAGCAGAGATCCTGCATCAACACTTCAAAACCAAGAAAGACAAGCTACAGGTCAGCATATGTGCTTGTGAGCAATGCGGTCACTGTCTGCAGGCAGCATCAATCCATGGTCAGATGGTCTAGCCACCTGTTCACTGGTTGGCAGCACATGCAGCTATGTCTGCAAGCATGTGCAGCCTACAATTTCTGTTCATATGGCTGCCCAGCAAATCACCCTGTATCAGTTGCACAAAAACATTTCTTGCTGGAAGCCTTTGCCATGTGGGTGGCGTCCAGCCTTCTGCTGTGTAGCCGTCAGTACTTATGCCTCAAGTGTGGCTCTCCAGCTTTTGCTGTCTTTTTGTTCGCTGACAGCCTGTGCACTCTTCAGCAACTTGTAAGACTGGCAATGCAGCTGGGGCCTAATCGCAAAGTCAACCTGCTTGTATGGTGATGCAGTTGAAGAACAAGGACACCATCATGCAGCAGTATGGAGATGCAGCAGAGACGGCGCCAGAGGATGGTCTGCTGCTAGGACAGACCGAGCGGTATGTAGAGTACGATGCAGCTGGTCGGGTGGTGAAAGGGCAAGACATCAAGGCTCACTCGCGATATGAGGAGGATGTACATCCAAACAATCACACCAGCGTGTGGGGCTCCTGGTGGGAGGGGGGTCAGTGGGGTTATGCCTGCTGTCACCAGACCATCAAGAACAGCTACTGTACAGGGGAAGCTGGTCTGGTAGCTGCAGAAGCCCAGGCAGACCAAATGCAGCTGAACATAGAACGCAAAGCTGAGGAGGATAAGGCTAGGGAAGAGAATGGTGGCAACCTTGAGGTGTGTGTCATGTTTCTGTTTGCAATACTGCATGTGAGGCATCTCTGCAGCTGTCTCACATTACTGTTGATGCATTGAAGTCCCTCAGCATGGTATTTGCTGGCCTGCCCTGCTGTTAGCACACCGCATTACAAATGTTTTCCCTCATCATGTGAATGCTTGCAGATTGAAATTCAGCAACATAAACTTATTGCATCACTTTGTGATGTTCAGCTACTGGTGTAGTACTGCAACCGGCTGGGTGAGCCTGACTGATTCTTCGCATTTTACATCTTTGTAGGGTCGTCGACCAACTAACGGTGTCTGGGGAACAGATGTGGGCGAGGATGTGGAGCTGGACAAGCAAAGGCTAGAGGAAGCTCTCAGAAAACTTGACGAGCGGGATAAAAAGCAAATTGAAGTGGATGACCGCAAGCGGAAGTACAACTCTTTGCAGACAGATGGTGAGATGCCGACTGAGGAAGAAATGGAAGCATACCGAATGAAGAAGGCCAGAGATGAGGACCCCATGGCAAAGATTATTGCTTTGAAAGCGGCTGCAACAACCAACTACGATTTTGTATAGCTTTATTTTGAGTCTGTGTGTCAAAGTTTTGTGGTTCCCTGCGTTTTGCTGTTGTTTAAAACTTTTATACCTTTATACCATGTACGTTCAATTGTTCAACGTTGTATCAACTGATTGCCATGCTTTACAGCTGCAAGCTTCACTTGCTTTGCTCCAGATACGCACAACAGTAAGCATCTCTATCAGAGAGAACAAGCTTGCGGCCATCAGGACCCCACACTGCTGAGCATGCTTCAAATCCTGACAATGGTACATGGACACATGATGCACCATCTGGGGACCACAAATAAATGATTGAACTGCCAGTACAAATCAGCAATCTGGATTGTTGGGGATCCCATGACACATGTGTGACTTTGCTAGCCTGCAGCAACACAGCAGCCAGCTGAAGCTTCTGCATATCCCATATCCACACTGTTGTAGCCATATTCTCGTTGATGGACACCAGATAATGACCATCTTTGCTCCAGCATACCTTGCCTGCATGCCAAAGCACACCACGTCATGTCCTGCTGAAGCACACTTTGCTGACACGGCTGCATACGCTACAGACTCTGCGCATCTTGCTGCGAACCATACATCTGCTGTAGGGAGTCTGCATGCATACTAGCAACGCACAGACAGGGGCTTATAATTTGAGTCAGTGCTTTACAAAAGCTCACCTACACCAAGTCTGACATTAGGCTTGTCAAGGGGCACTTTCTGCTGTGTGACCTTGACGGGCAGCTGACACACAATATAGTGTGACTTTGCTGCTTTGGTGGGCACCTGAGAGGCTGCATTGCTAATGTCTGCAATCTCTTTATAAACAACTGCATCTTCAGGGCTTGTGATGCTCCCTGGATGACCCAGCACTGCAAGAGGGCTCCATGTGGCATGATTCAAAATTCGTGCCTCCTGCAAACTGACAGAAATCACAACGTACCAATCATCGCCACTTTGTCACACTTGCAAGATGGAGTCGAAAACACTTTCTGACTGGTGTCAAGTGATGCTTGTATACATGGAGAACAGGCAAGTAACAGGTAAGCCTGCCTGATCAAAGCTTCCAACAGCAAGCATCTGTCCAGATGGCGACCACTCCACTGACTTGATCCCCAGAGCATTTGGATAAGCCGAGTACACAGTGAGTGTTTCTCCTTGTGGAGTGCACACCACAAGCTTGTATGTCAGGCAGGTGTCCCACGCCACGAAGCAAGCGCAGTCTGGTGACCAAGCAAGATCTTCCAGATCAGAAGTGCTGATGGGAAATTGGTGGACCAATGACCAGCTGGTGCAGGTGTACATGCTGATTATGTCTTTGCACTCCTTTCTCTGCAACACAGGGGAGTTGAGAAAACAGAGCAGCTGGTGGAAGAATCTGCCTTGAGCAGAAGTAGCAGGTTTGCCAGAGCGATCAGCACCTCAGCAACTGCCATGTACTTGCCGTCTGGACTGAACTTGATTCCCCTGGTGGCATGCTTTGGCCCAGAAATGTATACAAAGGACTTTGATGCCAATGACCATATAGTGATTCTGCAGGCACAAGCAAATGGTCCAAGATGCTCTGTTTGTTGCTGTTGAGACATTCCATTTGGCAGCATGCACCTGATCTGAAAGTCTGCTGTGACAAGGATGTGCAGACCATCTGGACTCCATTGCACAGCTTCAGCTCCAGCAAGGCCCTCATCAATCTTGCAAGTCCAATCAGGCTCAACAACTGACCAGACTTGCACAATTGCTCTTTTGACCAGACCACACATGATGTAAGTTGAATTAGGACACCATTGTACGTCAGAGATCTTGTCTATGCAGGAGTATATTTGGACAACTTGTGTTGTCAAAGCGTCTCGTACTACCAATCTGTACTCCGTTGCTGATGCTATATATTTTCCATTTGGGGAACACACTGGCAAAGGTCCCGAAAATCTGTATGTTTCGCTGAAGTCCATACATGCAGTAACACGCTATGATCACAACTTAAGCGCGCTCACACAACGCACAGCCACCTCTCTTTTATGCTTTTCTGACGTTGGTTGATCTTGGCGTTCGGATACCGTACGAGGATAAGTTGGTACGCTGTGCGAGCTGCATGGCCAGACTTGCCGCCCAGAGTGATAAAATCGTAGCTCATGAGAAATGGAACTGCCTCGAGCATACATCGATGCAGCTACACTAATGACTCATACCCACTAATCCACTGATGCTACTGTACCGCTTTTCTGATTGTGTCAAGTTAGGAGTTTATCACAGAGGCCGTGACATGATTTTCACACACAGCCCCATGCCATTACATGTGATTGAGTTCCAAATAGAAGCACCTCTATGTATCGTCCAAATGGACACCGGAAATCTTTGCTGTTCGTCTATGCCAAGCACTTCTTGTTGCTGGGTGTGGAAACCTTGTCGATAAATGTCAAGCTTATAAGGAGCTTAATTAAGAGACGTAACATGCTGAAGCCCAACCTTCCCCATTGTGACAGTACCGAAAGCCAACTATACATCTGCATGCAGCCATGTGCCAGCACACCTTGCATCTGTTGTCCCTCCTTTGATGAAAGGATTGTGATTGAGCACTGGCACCTCAGAGTTCTGCACACTCCATGCATTCATACAGGAAGATAAAAGTAGAAGAAGAAGAAGAAGAAGGATTTTACATTGTAGGACGACCAATGCTTTGAATGACGTAAGCTTTATATATAATCATCCTGGCAGGGCGCTGCCCCAGTGTCCTCCTGCCCTTGTTGTTGCTGCCCATCTTGGCAAATCAACTTCGGCATTTGGACAGCGACGGCTGATGTCCTGACTGACATGCCAGATTTGTGAAACTTCGGCGCTGCTTCTCCTGCTAGGGCTGTCGCGGACTCGACACAGACTGGTCTGGCCAACGCTTCTGCGGGTTTGTCCAAGTGTTGCGCACGTATGGAGAGCATGCGGGACCTTGGGACTAAGAGGTTGTCCGATGCTCAAGGCGCATGAATGACTATTGTGTTGGTGAGTTGTGGATTGGGCTGAGTTTTGGAGACGCACTTGCAGGCAACGGTTGGATCAGGATATCAGCGACATACATAGCCATCAAACCAGAGCTCGCTTCCAAGCTGTCAGCGGGACGATCATAGGTTCCCTCGTGCGCTGCTTGGCCTCACAGCAGCTGCCTTCGTATCAAGCAGCAGTAGCAGGTATGCCTTTGTGCTTGAGCCTGTTGAGCATTCAAGTAAGTCAGAGCCCAGGCTGACATGCGACGCAGATGATATAGATTACTGCGATCATATGCATCATCTGCTGTTTATTGTGTCCACATGCTGCGCACGAGGACACAATCATTGTTCCCTATGTAATTTTTTGCTGACTACAGGTGCATCCTGATCAGCAGCCTGGTTGCATTTTCCAGTGCAGCATTAATGCATCTAAGTAGACAGTTTGTGGCAATACTATGCAGGTGATGTTGACCATTTTCAGACTGAAAAGAATGATTCTGGTTGGGGTTGTGGTTGGCGCAACATACAGATGGTCTGCTCACATTTGCTACGTCATGACAAGGTATGATACAAATCTTCCCAGGCTCTAGACTGTTCCTGCAATGTGCTGCTGCAGCATGCACCCTGTCATGCAATAAGTGCTCGATCATCTATGTAGTGTTGCCACAAGCTACTTGCAACTCCATATATACGGCACAGACGGCGGGGACCTTCCATTTCACCAAAACTCCACCTTGTGCTTTGCAATGCTCCAGGAGATGGAAGCTGCGATGTTCAAGGGGTGTGGCTTTGTGCCTGATCTTCTGTCATTACAAGCCTGGCTTGAATGCGCCTGGAAGGCAGGTTTTGACACAGCTGGTAGCGATATGTTGGGCAATGTCATGCAAGGCTCACATCAGTGGATTGGCACCACAGAGTGTGCTGCATTGCTGAGGTTTTTTGGCCTGAAAGCTCAGATCATTGACTTCACTGGTATGCCTCCCTACCCCTTTCCAGGGCTGGCATCAAAAGCCTAGCAGTGTTCATGTGTCAGTCCACAACTTTTGCTTGCTTTAAGTGCTGACTTTCATGCATGAAGCCCCAAGCATCTGGAGATTCAGAAACCCAATCCTCTATAGGACAGCAGACCTACTGTAAGGTCTACTGCTGAGTACTGCGCCTATTTGTGTGTGTCAGGTGTCAGGTGATGCTCTGGTGTTGTGAGTTGCTTGACTTTGTGATGCAGCTGTGAATTGATTCAGCCCGTTTGCAAGCACTTTTCAGCTCAGCATCTGTCATCCTCTGTTCAGGCGGACTGAAGAATCCCAACATCCAAGAAAATGACACTGGCGAGCAGATGCACATGGGTGTAGCTTGTGACAACTGTGAGCAGTGTCCAATTGTGGGGCCGCGGTATAGCAGTCAAGTGGTCAACAACTATGACCTGTGTGAAGCGTGTCACAATTTGCCTGGGGCTGACAATGTGGCACCTTTCAGGCTTGTCCAAAATGAACAAGGTGCAAAACCGCTCACCACCTCTTGGTCACCACCTTGGGGTCGGTAAAGCTTACTACTGAATGTTGCTCATGCCTGCCTTGCCTCTGTGTCTCAGCCTGATGGTGTGAGCCAACAGTATACGCTTGTTCCATAGCCTGTGAACTTGCATTGAGTTGCTGTCTGTCCATGCTGTCATTACAAGCACAACAAGCTTTGTCAACACATCATTCTGACATCGCTTTTTCTCTGACAGCGTCTCACAACAAGGCTGGAGTGACTGTCAACCCGACAGAAGCAGACAAGAACCAACAGAACACGCTACCCCACCTGCGTCTGATGGAGTGGGTCTGGAGCTACTTTGTGGTCACAAACCTGTACGAAGGCACAAGTGAATCGCCCGAGGATGACCAGTCGACAAAAGCTGGGGCGGTGCATGCACAGCCTAGCAAGCAGACCAGAGGGGCAAGTCACTGGCAGCATCAGGAGGAGCGCTCCTCTAAGCACCAGAAGACTGGCAATCAGCAAACTAATGGCAAGTCAGGGGCTGACTATGAGGCCTCTGGCTCAAACAGTTCAGCTGCTGTCACCAGATCAGGTTGGTCAGTCTTGAGACTAGCATGTTGTGCTCATGCCACGGGATGTTGTGCGTGACGTTGCAGCATGCTGTGTTCACAGCAAGCATGCAGCTCGAAGCTCGGTACAGCACCAATTAGTGACCAAATGATGGTTGTTTTTGAATGTTGGCAAGTGATTTGCCACCTGGAACCTACTTGCTAACAGCCACAGATGTTCAATTGTGCTGTGCTTGTTCACAGCAGGATGTGCTGTGCTTGTTTATTACAGGGTCTGGCCCATCTGTGGCGTCGGTCTACACAACCCAGTATGCCATTATCAATGACTCTCAGCTCAACTCAGGAATGCCACAAACTTCTGCAGTGCAGAGAGTCGGGTTGTACTGAACCTTGCATGCTATTGCCTCCTGGTCTGCTGGCTACTATGTCAGGAGTGCAGGCATTTCCATGCAGCCTAAAAGTGGGTTCACCAGGCAAGACCGAATTGCCTGCAACATCAGCAAAGATCCTTACTGGCATTTGGCTCAAGCTTATGACTGGTGCCGTGCAGCGGCCACTGCAGCACATGCCTCCTGCAGCATTAGCAAGGATCCTCACTGCTGTTGGGTCAGGGTTATGACTGGTGCCATGCAGCGCTCACTGCACCATATGCTTCCTGCAGGCAAGCCGCCACTGTACTTCCAGCATGAAGGCCACTCACGCACGATCATTGGCATTGAGCGCTTTAGACCCCTAAAGTCTAAGTCAGGCCTGAAGGAGGGGTGTAGTGATGATGGTTTCCAATACCATCTGCTGCTGCTGGACCCCTCTTTCAAGACCAACAACATTGCTTCGGCACTTAGCAATGGACAGGGCTGGCAGGTCTGGCCCTTGTCAGATACAACACACTCTTCTTATATCTTTTGTGCTCCTTGATCCGCGCTCACTCGCACGAGCAATCACGCCAAGTCTGTGATATGGCACAAGTTAGTTAACAAACTCTTCTTATATCTTGTGTTGGGGCATCAGTCCCATTGTTGCAAGGCTTTCATGCTGTATGAACAGCTTGGTCTTCAGCCTGCATGCTTTGCAACATGTTGCTCTGGTGTTTGGGAAGATGCATTTACACAGACTGTTTGATGGAGACATGCAGAGCACATTCTGGCTAAGGCATTTGTTTGCATGATACAGCCATTTGCGATTGTTGGAGTCTGTCTCAATAGCCCAGTCATCAAGGCCTTGACCTTTTTTGTGCAGAAGCTGATGAAGCAAGGGATCCACAACCTGAGGTCGCAGCAGTACCAACTCCTGTTTGTTGATGATGGAATTGTTCGCGGCAGAGAGCAGGAGGAATGGAAAGTGCTGAAAGCATCTGAGACATACTGATATAAGCTTCTGGCCCAAGAGGTTCTGTCTGAATGCCTACCTTTGACCCGTTCTGTTTATTTGTTCTGTCTGTTCTGCTGATGTTCTGTCTTGTCAGACACTTTTGGTTCTTCATACGCATTTTCTGGTCCGCTGCAATTTCAGCCATGTTAATTTCTGCCATGTCCCGTGCTGCTTTGCAGCTGTTCTGAGTGTGTCCATGATGGCTATATATGCAGCTTACAGCCCATCTCTGCTTGCATCTTCTCATATTTCTGCTGTGTCAGCGTACAATTGTACTGTTCCGACTGTCCCAAGCTGCTGTCAGTGTCTGAACATGAGTGGGAAACGTGCAGTGGTTTTTGACGTTGTGCAATAAAGTGACTTCTTGTTGTGTACCTTGAAATGAGCATTGGTACAGCTTACATGCAACGCATCTGGGCAGCGGCATGGAGGGTCCTTTTGAGTGGGAAGTCAACATGTGACCCAATCAGACTCACA
>JAABUK010001654.1_pt1 | contig 10650 bp, 10 predicted proteins | sample 5559141 | NCBI WGS metagenome assembly JAABUK01 (sample SAMN10711869, study PRJNA513367) | rock metagenome | isolation source: Antarctica rocks | place: Antarctica: Victoria Land, Pudding Butte nord | collected 2016-01-03
CTGGTTCGCCACCGCGATCGTCCGCATCGTCATCGGTCCCCTTTCGCGCTCGCCTGGCGCAGTCCTTTCCGTAGGACAGCACTGTCCTAGCACCATCGAGGTGCCAGGCCCTCCATAGGCTATCACTAGCCTAGTGCTAGCATACCCTTGGTGCGAAGAGATACAGAAGATTCCGATGCCAGCGGTGAGGCGTAGGGGCGAGCGGCCGCGGCGCCCTCAATGGCGATCAGGCCGCGAGCTCGAGCTGCTCGTCGGGAACGTGGGGGGGACGCTCCAACGGCGAACCGTGCTGGCGCATCCGCACGATCCGCAGGAAGCTGTCGCGCCCCCGGCCGCCATGGGCCTCAAATGCCCGGAATGAGCGGTCGGCAGCGCACACTCGCAAGCCCGCTTCATTGAACGTGCGTCGCCTGGCCGCGTCGGCGTTGGCCCGCACCCCAAGTGCATTGCAATGCTCGAGCGTTAGCGGCACCTCAACGACCTCCAGATCGTCACTGACGCCGAACACGGGCCGGTAAGGGACCCGTGGGCTGCCAAAGACCATCCACAGCGCCAGCGCGACCCCGCGCAGCTGTTGCGCCTTCGTCCAGTCGAACCGGCGCAGATCCGAGTCCCGCAAACGCTGGGTGTAATCCGGATGCATCCGCCACGCGATCGTGCCACGACCGCGGGCGCCTAGCACCTTGCCCAGAGCTCGCCGATCGACACGCCCAATCCGTTCGAGCTCCGCATCCAGGTCCGCAGGGGCCAACTCGTCCTTGCGGGCTTGCACCAGCCGGCGCGCCTTCTCCGCGCCATAGCGCTTCAGGATCGTGTCGTCTACGAACAGGTTGATCAGCAGGTTGGTGTCCGACACACCGGCTGCCGGCTGCTGATTCACTAAGTCGTAGCCGGGCACGGTGAACTTCGCGTCACGGAGCGAGTGCAGCACTTCCAGCAGCGCAAACGTATCCTTGCCCGAGCTGGCCCGCTGGCCGCCCCACACGACTCGTGACAGCTCACCGAGCGTGGTAGTCGCGCGGCCGTCCTCGGGCATGCCGTGCGCGACCTGCAGCGTGATCAGCGCCATCCACACCTTGAAGTGCAGCTCGCCGAGCGTCGCGCCAACCACGCGGGCGGTTGAGGACAAGAGCTCACGGCCGTCGATCACCAGGACGCCGTTAGGGCCCGAACCGAACAGCTGGCCGGCCGCAGCCGCGGCATCGTCGTCCATCCATCCTTCCAGGGTCCCCTCAAGTGGCAACAGCGCTCGATGCCGCACGGCTGGCGTTGACATGCCGAGCAAGGTACGCGCCCCTTCGGATGCCGACATCCCCGCTCTGGCCGCTTTGTGAGCGAAATCCCACCCCTCCGTGAGCGAACTCCCACTGTGCGAACGCGCCAAACTAACCCGCGGTCATCATGAGCGAAACCCCACCCTCGCAACGCAGCGGGGATAACCCTCGGTCCCTGAGCGAAATCCCACCCTCGGACTAAGCTCGGCTCATAGCCGCCTTTGTGAGCGGAATCCCACCCTCCACAGGCCTCTGTAGAGCCTCATTCGAGTCCCAATTGAGGCTCCGTGAGCGAAATCCCATCCTCTGCCGGGGCCTGCCCTTGTGCTCTGCGTGAGCGAAATCCCACCCTTCTAGGGCCTCGCTCCCCTGACTCGTGATCGTGAGCAAACGCCCACCTTTCCCTGAGCCAACGCCCACCTGTCCGTGAGGAAAAGCCCACTCTAGGCAGCACTCGCAGCCTGAGTTTCCGTCGGCGGGATGCCCGCGCCTACGCCGCCCGTAGCTGCCCGCGATCGTCCGCAACGCGGTCCGTTGCGGCGCGATCCACGGAGGGGGCGCGTCTGGACGGCCGTGGCGCCGGCGCCGCTTCCTGACCGGGTGTTGTCGGCTCGCCAGGTGGTGGAGCGGCTGTATGGCCCGGGGGGCCCGAAGGAGGATGTGCGGTTTCGGCGCGATTATGCGGAGAAGCGTGAGATCGCGTGGCGGGCGCTGCTGCGCAAGGGCCACGTGGAGAGCGGCCGGTTTGGGACGACGTTCGCGCAGCTGGCCGTGGCGATGTACCCCGAGATGGCGGCGCTGTCAGCGAAGCCGTGGCGTCAGCCGCCGGCGTTCGCCGAGCTTCCCGAGCGGAAGCGGCGCCTGGCGCGGCATGAGTGGATGGTGTGGCACTACGCGCCGTTTGTGCGGTCGATTCTCAACGACTTCCGCCAGATCGGGTTGATCAGCTTCGCCGGCGATCAGGACAACAACGGGTTCTACATCCGGATCGTGGTGCAGTTGCACGAACCCCCCGACGGGCAGCCGGCCAGTTCGGGCAGGCCTGATGTCGACGGGCACCCGCGGGAGCCGCTGAGGGGGCCAGAGCGGGGGAGAGGCGATCAGGTGGCCACCGGCCGCTGTAACGGCCTCCAGCGGGCTTGTGCGGGCCGCGATGACCCCGCCCTGGCGAAGGCCGGCGGTCCTGCTTTTTCTTTGAACTCTGACTCGCCCCTTCGGGAAGCCGGCTACGCCGGCAGTACGGCAACCAACCATGAAAGCGTCTCCAACTATGAGTTGTTTGTTTCTCGACCGGGCGCACACGCACACCAGACAGCCTTAAGTGACGACGACCCACCAAGACGAAATGCGGTCGGGAATTCCGCTAGAAAACCTAAAACAGCAGGCACCGAGGAGGGGGAGTCTGGGCCGATTCGAGAAATCGGGGGCCTCGTCGATGCCGCCGTTGGGAATCGTTTGGTGCGCCGACGCATGCTGGCGGTGGCCGAGCGCGAGGATCCCGCCTTTGCGCACCGGTTGGGTGTGTTGGTTGACTGCGCCGAAGCGCTCCAGGGCGCCGCCGCGGCCCGGCACAAGCGCGACCGGCCGCCGCCAAGCGATGGTGATGAGCGATTCCAAGCCAAGATCGCAGCGGCGAGCCGACGCGTCGCAGCCCGCGAGGCGGAGATCGCGCCGGCGGCCGCGAAGGCGTGCGCCCAACAGGCCGAACGGGACAAGCGACTGCTGGCAAACCTGGGCGAGCTTGAGGTGGGCGAGAGGCCCCCGGTGTGGCAGCTGGCCCAGGCGTTCGAAGCCATCCAGGGGCGGCCGGCGAAGTTCGCCGTCGCCCGGCACCGGCTTCGACTGGCCCGGGTGCTGGACCGCTATGAGCGCTACCGCGACTGCCGCCCCGAGGGCTGGCCCGCCGCCGCCGCGGCGGCGCTGGTGCAGCTGGTCAAAGACGGCCAGCACACCATCGCCGGCGACCCCATCGAGTCGCTGGCCGGGTATCTACACCAACTCGATCGCCTCTCACGGCACATGCGCCGGGCCTACAAGCGCTCCCACGCCGGCCGCTACGACGAAGCCGCACGGCGGCGCGCCGCCCGCCGTGCTCAAGAGCGCGAACGCCAACGCGGCGACGCGCGGCTGGCGTTTCGGCGGCCGCTGCCAGCGGCCGAGCTGGAAACGCTGCAGCACGCCTACACCGTCGCCGCAGACGACCCGGTCTCGATACTCAACCTGCTGGGCCGACTGGCGACACCCGAACAGCTCCGGCGCGAGCTGCGCGACCGCTACCTGCTGCAGGCAGGCCAATCAGCCGGCTATGGCGGCTGGGCCCAAGGAGCGTGCTGGCGCGCCACCCAAGCGCGCGGCACACAGCCTCCCACCGAGCTGACCCGAGGCCCGGTCGGCAAACCGCGATCACAGCCGATCGGCACCGCCGACAACGGGCGGCGCAGTGAGGCCACGCTCCTAGCGGCGCGGCGGCGCCACCTACCCCAGCGCTACCGCACGGCGGCGCAATGAAGGCGCTACTCGTTCCCTTTCGGCGGCGTCGAACAACTCCGGCCACATAGGACCGGCAGAGCCGCTGGGCCAGTCGCGGGCCCTGTCGAGGGCTTCGTCCAGCGAGACCCGCCGAGACTCTAAGAGGCCCTCCTCCGGTGAGCGCTGTCAGCCGCTACACGCTGAGATCATCGGCGGCGGTGGTGATGTGTCGGCCTGGGCGGTCGCGGCCTCTTGGCCGCCCTTAAGCGTGCACTTCTCGTAGCCCACGCGGGCCTGCTCTGCCCCTGGCCGCCGGCTGTTTCGAGCCGAAGGCGATCTCCCGAACTACCTCCTGCAGTTGCCGTTACTCGCCCGGTGCCCTATAGAGTTACGTACCGTAACTCGCTTGGCGGGGGCGCCGTTGGCGGCTCCGCGATCCCGCTTTGGGCGGGGCTCCCCGGCGGGGCGGGGATCGCTGCGCTGGGCTTGGAAACGGACAACGGCTTGAGTGAGCACAAGAGACGGCGGCGGCGCGCGAACCTCGATGTCGAGGGGGGACGGCGGCGGCGCTTTGTCGTTGTCGTCGACGACGATGAGCGCGACCGATTGGTCGCCGCCGCGGCTGCGCAGGGGGTGACGGTGCCGCGGCTGTTGGTGGAGTCGGCGCTGGCGCCGGCGGGTGAGACCACGACTCAGCGCCAGGCGACTTTGACGCGGTTGTTTGGGTTGCGTCGCACCCTCGGAGGCATCGGCGTGAACGTCAACCAGATCGCCCACCAGGCGAACACCGACGACGAGGTCCCCTCGGGTGCGCACGCTGCGATCGACGAGGTGCGCGATGCGCTGGCGCGGTTGAGCACGGTGCTCGAGGAGCTGGACCTGTGATTCCGAACATCACCCGGGGCGGTTCGATGCGGGGGGCGCTGGTCTACCTCGTCGGGCCCGGTGATTCTCGCGGCGAGCGTCCTCACGTCCACAGTGATCCCCACCTCGTTGCCGGAAGCCCGGCGGTGATGGCCTGCCATGCCGGGGTTGAGCTGGACCGCGCGGCTGGGGTGCAGATTGCCCGGGAGTTGGACGCGCCGCGGGCTCTGTCGGGCGTTCGCGTGACCCAGCCGGTCTACCAACACGACGAGCACGGCAAGCGCATCGAGGACTCCCGGAGCGACAAGGACGCCGACGTGTGGCACTGCTCACTGAGCCTGGCGCCTGAGGAGGCGCCGCTCAGCGACGAGCGGTGGGGCCGGATCTCTGAGCAGCTGGTGCAGCGGATGGACTTTGACGATCCCAGCGGCCGGCCACCCTGTCAGTGGGTGGCGGTCCGCCACGGCCTGTCGCCGGGCGGCAACGATCACGTGCACGTCGTGGTGAGCCTCGTCCACGAGGACGGCAGCAAGGCCAACGTCCACCAGGACCGGGGGCGGGCGCAGCGGATCGCCGGTGAGCTGGAGCGCGAGCACGGCCTCCAGGTGCTCGAGTCCCGCAATATCGGGCGCGGGACGCCCGGCTATGACCGCGTCGACCGCGATCGCGTCGAGAAGCAGCAAGCCCATGAGCCCGTCCGGGCTCGTCTGGCCCGAACCGTCCGGGGCTGCGCGGCCGCCGCGAGCGATGAAGGCGACTTCGTTCGCCGGCTCCGCGACAAGGACGTCAAGGTCCGCCCCCGCTATGCCGAGGGCCGCGGCGACGTCGTCGCGGGCTACTCCGTCGCCCAGCGCCCCGCCGAGGGCAAGCAGCCCGTTTGGTATGGCGGCGGGCGCCTCGCGCGCGACCTCAGCCTCCCGCGTCTGCGGGCCGAATGGCCCGAGACGCCTGCGACGGCCAGCGCCGCGGTCGCTGAGTGGCACGCCCGCGATCGTGAGCAGCCACCTGTGTCTGATCGCCGCGAGGCGGCGGAGCCCGATCCTGCCCTGTGGGCGCAGTGCACCGAGGAGCTCGGCGCGCTGCGCGAGCAGCTGCGCGTGCTCGATCCCCATGACCACGCCGGCTGGGCCTTGGCGGCAAAGGACGCCGCCGGCGCCTTCGCGGCATGGTCAACCCAGGTGGAGGACGTACCCGGGCCGCTGGCGGCGGCCGCTGACAGCTTGGCGCGGTCTGCCCAGTTGCGTAGTCGCGACATCGCTCCTCGGCCCGCTGGGGCGCCCTCGGCCAAGGGCGCGGCGTTGGTGCTCTCTTCGATCGCTCACCAGGGTCAGGGCACCGTGGCCCAGGCCGCCCTGCTGCGCCAGCTTGCCAACACCGGCAAGGCGCTACACGACGCTCACGTCGCGAGCGGCGATGTCCGCCGCGCGCGTGAGATACGCACCGTGATGCAGGGCCAGGTCGCTGAGCTGTACGCCTCCTTCCCGCAGCCGGCCGGCGCGGCGCTTGAGGCGCCGGTCGGCGACGTTCAGGCCGTCGAGGCCGCCCGGCTGGCTCATACCGGCCAGCCGCCGCCGCGCACGCCGGGCAGCCCGCTTCCCGCCTCCTTGGACGAATCTCCGCCCAAGCCGAGACCCACCGTCCCCGGGCGCGAGAACGATATGCAACGGTGACGACCAATAAGAGCAGGAGGAGCACGTGGCGGACCAAGAACCGGACGGAATGAATGAGGCAGTCGAGGGCGCTCTGCGGATCGGGCTGACTGCGGCCGGACGGATGGGCGAAGTCCTCGCCCGCGAGCACGAGCGCGCCCAGCGCGCAGCGCAGGCCGGCGATGAGCAGCAGACGCGCGAGCTTGCGGCCCGGTTCGGCGGCGAACGGGCTGCCGTTCGCGCTGAGCTCGCTCCGGTCCACCGCGACGACTGGTGGCAGAGCGCGCAGCCCGACCAGATCAACAAAGCCTGGATGCACGCTGCCGAGTGGCGCCACCGAGATCCCGAGGTCGACCGCGCGGCCGGCCAGATGGAACACCAGCTGCAGGCGCGTTACGGAATCGACGTTCGCGACCTACCCACTGGTGGCCGCGCCCTTGGCGACGAGCTCGAGCGCCGCGACGTAAGAGCAGACAGTGTCCCCGACCGCGACGCTGCGACCCGCGACCGCGACGAAGCGGCGCTTCTGATGCGCGACGCAGGCGCGGTCTCTGCCGAGCATCCGGCAGAAGCACAGGCGGATCGCGCGCTCACCGACGGCTTGTCTGGGAACGCGGGCCGCCACGACGATGCCGCGGCCGGCCTCGAAGGGATCGATGACCGTGAGAGCGTCGAGGCGCGAGTGCTCGCCGACACCCACCAGGCGCGCCCTGCCCGCGAGGCCGTGACGGCCCAGTCCAGTCGCGCGCCGAAGCCACGCTCGGCGCGCGGAAGCGCTCGTGCGCCCGAGCGCGTCCGAGGGCGCTGAGCATCCTTTACCAGGACAACAACAGCCAAGGAGGGCTCTAGATGAGTCTCGATCGCCACAACCGCCTCTTAGATCATGCAGCGCTCTCGTTTCGCGCGGACTGTCCCTCATGTCAGGGGCTTCGCCTCGCGGGCCGCGTGCCCGATGCTGGTCTGATGTCTCCCCGCGCCGCCGCCGGGGTGGCCGCGGCGGCGATCGCGCTATCCGGGAGCGCTCCAGCGGTCGCTGTCGCTTCACCCCAAACGGGCCATAGCGCCAACCGTGGCGACGTTCCCAACCCGCCCGGCTCTGATCACGGTGGCGGAGACAACCCTCCGATCCTGGCGCCGCCGGCGCCAGGTCATGACAATGACAACAGCGGTGGCGGGGACGAGCCCTCGATCGAGCCGCCCGTCCAGCCTCCAATCGAGCCGCCAGTCAAGACACCAACGCCGCCTGTGCAGACCGAACAGCCCGCCCCCCAGACGGCGCCGGCGCCTCCAGCGCCTCCGGCGCCGCCGGCGAAGACTGGGCCTCCCGCGCGCCAGGACGTCGCGCCACCCGGTGGCCACCGCGACACGCCCGCGGCCAAGCAGTTGCGGGCGCCGGCTGGGGCGGACAAGCCTACGAAGCGAACCTCGGGACCTGATGCTCCCCGGGGCGGCCGCGAATCTCCCAAGGCTGATTCCGCGCCTCGGTCTCACGGACATACGGCCAGCCAGCCAGGACAGTCCCAGACCGATTCGCCGCGCTCTGGCGCACCGACCGCCAACACCCCCAAGAACAAGGACGGCACGACGAGCGATCGCCAGCCCGCGTCTGGCGTTTCAAAGGCGGGCGCGACCCATGTGGTCCAGCGCGGCGAGTGCCTGTGGGCGATCGCCCAGCGCCAGCTCGGCGCAGGCGCATCGCCTGCCCAGACCGCCGCCTACGTCCAAAAGCTCTGGGATCGAAACGCCGCGGCGATCCATACGGGCGACCCCAACCTCATCTATGCCGGTCAGCGGATCGAGTTGCCCAAGTAGTCCCGTCTATTCGAAGGAGAAGACCATGAACGCAGTTCATCTCACCGGCCGGTTGACCCGCGATCCCGAGATGCGTGCGACCGCCAGCGGCGGCGACGTCTGTGGCATCCGGCTCGCCGTCGACGGGCCCCGCGACGCCGACACCACGTTTATCGACGTCACCGCTTTTGGCATGCTCGCCGGCAACTGTGCGGAGTACCTCACCCAGGGCCGGCCGATCGCGGTGTCTGGGCGGCTCTCCTATGGCGAGTGGGAGGCCGAGGATGGCTCCAAACGCTCCAAGCACGAGGTGATCGCCCACCAGGTCGACTTTCTCCCCGATGGCCGCCAGCGCGACGCCGAAGAGCCCGCGCAAGACGTTGAGCACAGCAACGCCGACTCCTAGGCCGGGGGACCGCCGCACCCCTGATTCTCGCACCCTGCGGGTGCGGGGGGACGCGGCGAACGGTCCCTTCTCCCGATCAAGGAGCTATGACGCCATGCCCGAACAAAGCGACCCCTACGACCGGATACGTTGCCACGCCCCACGGGGTCACGGGCGGGCGTGATGGCCGCCACTCAGCCCCCACAGGCCGGCGGGACCGCGGCTGGGGCGGCTGAGCGCCAGCTCGCTCTGCTGTGCGCCCGCGAGCCCGCGGGCGGTCTGGTGGAGCTGCGCTTTCGCCGCCCCGGCGGCCCGATGCGCCAGCGCTTCTACTCCACAGCCCGGCTGCGCCAGGCTGCCCAGACCGCCCTGTGGCTGGGCCGATCCCATGACGTCTATGTCGGGTGTGTCCCCGGGCGCCGGCGCGCCGGCGGCCGGTCAGCGATCGAGCGCAGCTGGACACTGTGGGTTGACTGCGACACCGATGAGGCCGCCGAGGCGCTGTTGGGCTTTGCGCCCGCCCCGACGCTGGTGGTGCGGTCGGGCTCGGGCGAGAATCGCCACGCCTACTGGGCGCTTGATCGGCCGCTCGCTACGGCCGATGTTGAACGGTTAAACCTCCGGATCGCGACGGCTTTGGGCGGAGATGATCACGCCTATGACGCGGCGCGAGTGCTGCGTATCCCGGGCACCCACAACCACAAGCACGATCCGCCGGCGCCGGTCACTGTCGACAGCGCCACCGGCGAGTTACACGACCCCGATGACGTCGCGGGCGAGCTGCCCGATTCTGATTACCTTCCCCGGCGGCTGCGCGATGGCGACGACCGCTCGCGACGGCCCGGGCCCGACCCGCTGGGAGACGTCGCGCCCCCCGTCTATGTAGAGGCACTGACCGGGCTTCGTCCGGGCCGCGACGCCAAGATCGCTTGTCCCTTGCACGCCGACGACAGCCCCAGTCTGCACGTCTACCGCGACGCGGCGGCTGGGTGGTACTGCTATGGCTGCCACCAAGGGGGCAGCATCTACGACATGGCCGCACAGCTGTGGGACCGCGAGCTGCGCGGGCGCGAGTTTCTCCTGCTGCGCCGCGACCTCGAGGACCTGCTTGACGTTGCTGGCACGCGATCCGAAGACGAGCAGCCCTGAGCGCGGGCTTGGATACGGCCCGTCGCGGGCTGCTGATCCTCGCGGGGGTGCTGACACCCGCGCTTGCGCTTCTGAGTGCCTCCGGAGCGCCTGCCAACACCGTACGCGGCGTGGGCGGCGCTCCTCGGCGCCGTTGCGGCGGCGATCGTGGTTGCGATCGGGACAGGCCCACCGTTTCTGACTCGGCCTGGGCTGAAGCTGATCGCCAGCTTCGGCGGCTTGTTCATCGTCACGATCGCCGTCAGCGCACTGGCCTTCGTTGCCGTAGAGCCGCTGGGCGGGGTCGCTGGTGCGACGTTTGCCGCTGAGCTCGCATCGGCGATCGGCATCTACGCGATCGGGGCGCTGACCGGAACGATCGTCATAACGGCCTTCAAGACCTCCGGGGCCAACGGCCACACACCGACAGGGCGCTGACGCAGCACACGTCTCTCTTGCCCCCTTTGCTGTGGGGCCTCCTTTCGCGGGCCAACGACCAGACATGTATGGCACGCAAGGCGTGCTGAGCCCGGCGCATCGGCACCGCAACGGGCGGGGCCCCACACCAAGGGAGCAACGACCCATGAACTCCGTCAACCTGACCGGCCGGCTGACCGCCGACCCCGAAGTCCGGACCACCAGCGCCGACACCACCGTCTGCGATGTGCGCCTGGCCCTTAAGCGCCGCCGCTCGCGCGACGGCGAAGACCGCGGCGCCGTGTTCATCGACGTGACCACCTTCGGGCGGCTCGCTGAGAACTGCGGCGAGTACCTGGCCAAGGGCCGTCGCGTCTCGGTGTCTGGCCGCCTCGAGCTAGACGAATGGGAAGCCCAGGACGGCACCACCCGCCGGCGCCACAAGGTCATCGGCGAGGACGTCGAGTTCCTCGACTACAAGCCCGCCGCCGACGACACCGAGACGCCCGACTCCTAAGACGCCGCTGGCAGCCGCCCCGGCCCACACCGGGCCGGGGCCCTACAGCGAACAGAGAGGACAACGCCATGGCCACCAAGGCCGACCACACCAACGCCGCCGCACCTCGTTAGACCACGCGCCACCGCGCAGTCAGCGTGTCTGTGGGCAATGACC
>JAABUK010012749.1_pt1 | contig 10650 bp, 11 predicted proteins | sample 5559141 | NCBI WGS metagenome assembly JAABUK01 (sample SAMN10711869, study PRJNA513367) | rock metagenome | isolation source: Antarctica rocks | place: Antarctica: Victoria Land, Pudding Butte nord | collected 2016-01-03
CATGGGCCTCCCTGGTCCAGTGCCGGGCGCTGGCGGTGTAGCGGGTCTTCCCGCCCTCGTCGGTGAATTCCATCGTTCCAACGATGAACGGGGTTTGCGGGTGCCAGCCAGTCCTCAGCGCGTCGGTGAACACGAAGCGTACGCCTTGTGTCACCTCGAGGAACACGCCGTCCTGCGGCATCTCCTCGCCGTTCGGCCCGCGCATCACTATCGCCGAGCGACCGCCAGCCCGCCAATCCTGCTCGACGATCTCGACCGTCCAGGGTTTGGGGCACCACCATGCCGCCATGCGTTCGGTGGCAATCTTCCACACGGTCGCGATAGGGGCATCGATCAGGCGGGTCACGGAGAGTTCCAGACTCTCGGATTGCATGCTTGTTCTCCTTGGCATCAGTCCCGATCGGGGGCGCCGAGCGGGAAGAGGGATCGGTATGGGCGCGCCTCGTCGACGCAGCGGGCGAACGAGGGGCGCGCGAGCAGGCAGGCGCGATAGCCCCTGAGCGTGGCGCGATCGGCGCCGATCGGATGCACCCAATCGGCGTAGAACAGCGCCGGCGACGCGGCGGCGTCGGCCAGCGTGAACCCATCGCCAACGGCCCAATGGCGACCCTTCAGCACATGGTCGAGCCAGGCGTAGATGGTATCGAGCGCGACCCGGGCCTCTGCGACGCCGGTAGGATCGCGGTCGCTGTCCGGGCGCAGCGCATCCGACACGATCGCCTGCATCGGCATCATGACATGGTTGTCGAACACACGATCGAGCATGCGCACGCGCACGGCGGCCTTTGCATCGGCCGGGATCAACGTCACGGGCCCGGCGTGGAATGCAGCCAGATGCTCGATGATCGCGCTGGTCTCGAACACGGACGTGTCGCCGTCGACGAGCAACGGGAACTTGGCGACCGGCCAGCGCCGCGCCAGCTCGGCGCCGTTGTCGGGGTGATCGGGACCAAGCATGCGGAACTCGAACGGCGTCTGGTTCTCGTAGAGGGCCACCAGCGCCTTCATCGTGTAGGACGAGAAGGGATGGCCGAAGAGTTGCAGCTTCACGCGCCCGTCTCGCCCCGGCGCGCGCGCTCGATGGCGGCGATGTCGATGCGTCCCATGCGCATCATCGCCTCCATGGCGCGCTTGGCCGCTTCCCTGTCGGGGTCGGCCATGGCTGCGGACAAGGCGCGCGGCACGATCTGCCAGGACACGCCGAACTTGTCCTTGCACCAGCCGCATCGAGACCCGGCACCGCCATTCGCCACGATCGCGTCCCAGTAGCGGTCGGTCTCCTCCTGGCTGTCGGTATGGACCTGGAAGCTGACAGCCTCGTTGAACGCGAAGCTCGGCCTGCCGTTCAGGCCGAGGAACGGCATGCCCAGCACGGTGAACTCGACCGTGATCTCGTCGCCCTGCCTGCCCGCGGGATAGTCGGACGGCGCGGCAAGGCGGGCGCCGACATGGCTGTCGGGGAAGGTTGCGGCGTAGAACTCGGCTGCCTCGCTGGCTTGGCCCTGGTCGAACCAGAGACAGGTCGTCATCTTGTTGCCCATGTCTGCTCACCTTCGGATGGGGTCGGGTGCGAAGCCGGCTCAGGCGAGGGCCGGCGCCTCGAACGTCGCCATGTGATCGGCCATCGCGCGCCGGTGTGCCGGCCGCCCCTCCCCGCGCGCAACATACGTCTTGAGGCGCGGGAAGCCGGCCAGCACATCGGTGTTGCGCAGGCCGCCCAGCACGGAAACCATCATCAGGTCGCCCACGGTGAACGTGCTTCCGTCCAGCCATTCCTTGTCGCCGAGAGCGGCTTGCAGGTCGTCGAGCCGCGCCGTCAGGTCCGCGACCACCTTCGCATGCCGGACCCCGGACCATTCGCGGTCCGCCTCGAAGATGTCGTTGATGGCGAGCGCCATGACGAAGGGCTCAACGGAGCTCAATGCCGCGACGAGCCATTGCAGCGCCTGCATGCGCCCGGCGGCATCACCGGGGATGAGCTTGCCGGCACGCTCAGCGATGCGCAGGACGATGGCGCCGGACTCGAAGATGGCTACCTCGTCGTCCCGATAGGTCGGCACCTGGCCGAACGGCTGCATGCGCCGGTGCTCGGCGCACTTCGCGTCGGAGATCAGGTCCACCCGGTAGGGCTGTCCCACCTCCTCGAAGGCCCAGCGCGGGCGGAGGTCGCGGACGAAACCGCGGGCGAATGCGGGCACCCACCCAAAGGTCGTGATGGTCGGCTGTCCCTGCGTCATGGCTCGTCCCCCCGGGCGAGATGCCGTTCCAGCTTGTCCAGCGCGCCGTTCCAGCCCCACTCGTGGCTGTCGCGCGACGCTTCGGTCTGCAGCCGGGTATGCGTGAAGGTGAGCTCGGTGCCGATGTCGATGGGGCGCAGACCGATCTCGATGCGCGACTCTTCGCCGTTCTCTGCGGCGTCGCCGCCGTCGTCCCAGCACCAGGTCATCACCAGGCGGGTCGGCGGGACGACTTCGAGGTACTCGCCGGTGCTCTCATGCTCCGTGCCTTCGAGCATGCGGAAGCGCACCCGAAACCGGCCTCCCGGGCGAACGTCGGTTTCGGCGATCAGCACCGGGCCGTCGTCCGGGCCCCACCAGCACCGGATGCCGTCCGGCGTCGTGAGGGCATCGAACACGATGGAGGGACGCGCCGCGACTCGGCGGACAAGCGTGAGGCTGGTCATCTATCCTCCTCCGCAGCTTCCGCCGCGCGAGCTTGCCGCTCCGCGGCCTCAACATGGGCCGCGAGGCGGTCCAGGCGAGCGGACCAGAATCGCTCGTATCGGCGCAGCCATTGCATCGCTTCCTCCATCGGGTCGGCGGCGAGCCCGACGGCGACCGTTCGGCCCGTCTTGGTTCGGGTGATCAGTCCGGCATCGCCCAGCACGTCCAGGTGCTTCATCACGGCTGGCAGCTTGATCGCGAACGGACGTGAGAGATCGCTGACTGACAGGCTGCCCTCTTGCTCAAGGCGCGCCAGGATGGCCCTGCGCGTCGGGTCGACGAGAGCTGCAAAAATTCGGTCGAGGTCTGATGTTGGACGCTTCACTATGTGGCAAACTGTATGGATCGAGGGCTATGCAGTCAAGCGGGCTTCACGTTCCCGCCCGACGATGTGTGGGGAACGCAGCTTTGCCGCTTACCAGGCGCATCGAAGGTTCCGTGTGAGATCCGAGACGGACCTTGAGCTGAGAGAGGGAGAGGGCGGCGGCTGTCGCCGTGACGGATCTAGGGTCGAGAGAAAGTCTCCGGCCGGCCCGTCGCGGAGATGAGCGATGACCGAGATCGATGTGCTGGGCGCCAAGCGTGGTGCGGCCGGCGGCTACAAGGTGGATGTGACTCGGGGAGAGCGGATCGGGCGGGTGTCGTCCGAGTGGTTCTCCCGCCCGGCGGATGAGCGCTTTCTGTCCCTTTCGGAGCTGTTCGCCTCCGTGAATGGCCGCGCCGAACGCAGCTGGACCCGGACGGTCGAGAGCGCCGCCGTGCGGGTCGAGGCCAGCCGAGACGATGCCGAACGCCTGACGCTGGTCCTGCCCGGCTCCGACACGCCGGTCGCGCCCACGCATTGGAGCTTCGGCCAGCTCGCCTCGTTGGTGGGCGCCCCTGCCGCCTACCTGCGCCAGCTGCCGGCGCCGCTTGCCGGCATCAACCTGCAATATGGCCTGACCTCGCACCGGGCCGAGCAGGTGAAGACGCTGGAGACCGGGGACGGCCGGGTGGAACTGCGCGCGGTCACGGGCCCCGACTACGGCCGCATCTATGACCGCGAGCTGGTCGCCGCCGTGCAGCGGATCGCGGGCAACGGCACCGGCGACACGCGCTGGAAAGTGCCGGGCACGCTGGACTGGTCCACCGGCACCTACAACCCGCACGTGGACATCACCCAGGATACGACGACGCTCTATGCGAGCGACCGGGACGTGTTCCTGTTCCTGGTTGACGACCTCAACCCGATCGAGGCCGGGCGTCTGCCGAGCGGTGATCCGGACCTCTATTTCCGGGGCTTCTACTGCTGGAACTCGGAGGTGGGTGCGAAGACGCTGGGCATGGCGTCGTTCTTCCTGCGGGCTGTGTGCCAGAACCGGAACCTCTGGGGGGTGGAGGATTTCGAGGAGATCACCATCCGCCACTCCAAATTCGCGGCGTCCCGTTTCGCACGCGAGGCAGCGCCGGCGCTGACCAGGTTCGCCGAGAGCTCGCCCGCGCCGTTCATCAACGGCATCCGGGCAGCACGGGCGCAGGTGGTGGCGCGCAGCGACGAGGACCGGACCGACTTCCTCCGCAAGCGGGGCTTCAGCAAGGGCGAAGGCACCAAGGTGATCGAGACGGTGCTGGCCGAGGAGGGCCGCAAGCCGGAGAGCGTGTTCGACTTCGTCCAGGGCATCACCGCCCTGGCGCGGAGCAAGACGCACCAGGACGCCCGGCTGGACATGGAGACCCGGGCCAAGCGGCTGCTCGACCGCGTGGGCTGAACATTACCGGGGTGGGCGGGGTGACCCTCGGGTGCCCTCCCCTGCCCTGCCCCGTTTTCCTTTCCCTCCTGCCCACTCCCCTGCGGTTCTCAGCTCCTGAAGAGGGAGAGGAGGGCCGCAGGCCTTTTGACGGGTAGGAGGTCGAGAGAAGGCTCCCGGCCGCCCGTCGCGGAGTATCCGGACCATGGCAAGCGCCATCCAGAAGATCACCCTCAGCGCCTCGCGCGACATCCCCTTCAACAAGTTGTTGCTGAGCGGCTGCAACGTCCGCCGGATCAAAGCCGGCGTGTCCATCGAGCAGCTCGCCGACGACATCGCGCGGCGGACCCTGCTGCAGTCCATCACCGTACGTCCCGTCCTGGACGCGGACGGCCGGGAAACCGGGATGTACGAGATCCCGGCGGGCGGGCGCCGGTTCCGAGCCTTGGAGCTGCTCGTCCGCCAGAAGCGTCTGGCCAAGACGGCGCCGATCCCCTGCGTGATCCGCACGGACGGCATCGCCGAGGAGGACAGCCTGGCCGAGAATGTCCAGCGCGCGCCGCTGCACCCGCTCGACCAGTTCCGCGCCTTCCTGGCGCTGCGGGAAAAGGGCCAGAGCGAGCAGGAGATCGCCGCCGCGTTCTTCGTCTCGGTCGCGGTCGTGAAGCAGCGGCTGCGGCTGGCGTCCGTGTCCCCCAAGCTGCTGGAGGTCTACGCCGAGGACGGGATGACCTTGGACCAGCTGATGGCCTTCACCGTCTCGGGGGATTGGGAACGCCAGGAGCAGGTCTGGGATCGCCTCCATTCCTCCTACACGAAGGAGCCGTACGTCATCCGCCGCCAGCTGACCGAGGGTGCGGTGCGCGCGTCGGACAAGCGGGCCGAGTTCATCGGCGAGGCCTACGAGCAGGTGGGTGGCACGGTGCTGCGCGACCTGTTTCAGGGCGACGATGGCGGCTGGCTGCAGGACGTGGCCTTGGTCGAACGGCTGGTGGCCGAGCGGCTGGAGCGGGAGGCCGATTCGGTCCGGGCCGAAGGCTGGCGCTGGATCGAGGTGGCGCCGGACTTCCCCTATGGCCACACCTTCGGCCTGCGTCAGCTCCGGGGCGAGACGTTGCCGTTGACGGCGGAGGAGGAAGCCACGCGGGAGGCGCTCGCGACCGAGTATAACGAACTGGAGCAGGCGCACGCCGACGTCGAGGACTTGCCGGAGGAGGTGGACCAGCGCCTGGCGGAGATCGAGGGACTGCTGGCCGCGCTCGACGACCGCCCGGCGGTGTTCGACCCGGCCGAGGTGGCGCGGGCCGGCGCCTTCGTCAGCATCGGCAGCGAGGGGCGGCTCCGGGTGGAGCGTGGCTACGTGCGACCGGAGGACGAACTGCCGGTGGCTCAGGAGCCCGACGCAGAGCCGGACGGGACGGGCGGGCACGGGCTGAACTCTGTCGGGAACGCTTTTTCCGATGGCGGGCCGGTTCCCGCGGCCGTGATGCGGGTCGGCGCGGACGGCGAGGCGGTGCAGGCCGGGCCGGACGCCGCGGCCGAGCCGGAGGAAGAAGACGGCATCAAGCCGCTGCCAGACCGGCTGCTGACGGAGCTGACCGCGCATCGGACGCTGGCCCTGCGGCACGCTCTGGGCGATCACCCCGACGTGGCGTTCTTGGCGGCGCTGCACGCGCTGTGCCTGAAGCTGTTCTACGGCTACGGGCTGAACACCTGCCTGGAGCTGGACGTGAAGAGCGTCACGTTCTCGGCGCAGGCCCCGGGCTTGAACGACGCCACCCTGGCCCGGACGCTATCCGACCGGCACCAATTCTGGCTGGCATCGCTGCCCCGGCAGCCCGAGGGCTTGTGGGACGCCCTGTCCGGCCTGGACGACCCGGAGCGGCAGTCGCTGTTCGCCCACTGCGTCGGGCAGGGCGTGAACGCCGTGCATGAGGTCTACAACCGACGTCCCAAGGCGTTGGCGCATGCCGACGCGCTGGCGACGGCGGTGGGCCTCGACATGGCGGCATCCGGGTGGACGCCGACGGTGGATGGCTACCTGGGCCGGGTCACCAAGGCGCGCATCCTGCAAGCGGTGCGGGAGGCCAAGGGAGCGGACGCGGCCGATCGCTTCGCCACGCTGAAGAAGGGCGACATGGCGGAGAAGGCGGCAGAGTTGCTGGCCGGGTCCGGCTGGCTACCCGAGCCGCTGCGCACGCCCGGGCAGGTGTTCGGTTCCATGTGGGATGCCGAAGCGCCGGAGGACATCGAGGGCCATGCCCAGCAGCCGGACGGCGACGACGAGCAGCACGCGGCCGAAGCGGACCAGATCGAGCCCGAGGCCGAGGTGACCGCTGACGAGGAGGCCTGGCAGGTGGCCGCCGAGTAGGCCCCCTCCCCCCTCCTCCCTTCCACTCCAGGGCTCACCGGCTTGGACCACCCCACGAAGCCTGCTTCGTGGGGACCCCGGCGGTGAGCCCTTCTTCTTTGGAGGCTCAACCATGCCGGACACGGTATCCGACCTGGCGCGCCGTCTGGCTGAGAACGCCGAGGCGGTCTGCCGCCATTATCTGTCCAATGGACGCCGCGAGGGCCGCTATTGGCTTGCCGGCGACGTCCGCAACACGCCGGGGCGCAGCCTCTATGTTCGCCTGCGCGGGCCGGCTACGGGCCGGGGTGCTGCGGGCAAGTGGACCGACGCCGCCACGGGCGAGCATGGCGACTTGCTGGATCTGATCGGTGCGGCCCAGGGCGCCCAGACGACGGGCGAGAAGTTAGACGAGGCCCGGCGCTTCCTCGGGGTGGTCAGGGCCAAGCCGGAACCCCCCTCCCCTCCCTCCGCGGGCATTCCATCGGCAAGGGCCGATGGAACCTTGGCCCGCTCCGCCCCGTCCGGATCGCTAGAAGCCGCACGCCGCCTGTTCGCCATGTCCAAACCGATCGCCGGCACCTTGGCGGAGACCTACCTGCGGGCGCGCGGGATCGTGGACACCAGTGAGGCGACTGCACTCCGCTTCCACCCGCACTGCTTCTATCGCGCCGATCCCGACACCCTCCGCGGGCATTCCACCGGCTTGCGCCCGCGGAACCTTGGCCCGTTCCGCCCGTACAGCACGCGCGACGCCTGGCCGGCGCTCGTGGCCGCCGTCACCGATGTGGTCGGCTCCATCATGGGCGTGCAGCGCACCTGGCTCGACCCGTCCGGCCGCAGCAAGGCGCCGGTCGGGACCCCGAGGCGGGCAATGGGGCACCTGCTCGGGCATGCCGTCCGGCTGGGTTCGCTCGGCGGCGGGGCGATGTGCGACGTGATGGCGGCGGGCGAGGGCATCGAGACGGTGCTGTCGCTGCGAAGCACCCTGCCCTGCCTGCCAATGGCGGCCGCGCTCTCGGCGGGACACCTCGCCTCCCTCTTGCCCCCTCCAACGCTGCACCGGCTTTACATCGTCCGCGACAACGACCAAGCCGGGCACTGGGCGGCGGACAAGCTGATGGCCCGCATGCAGGAGGCCGGGATCGAGGCGCTCATGCTGGCGCCCACCCTGGGCGATTGGAACGACGACCTGCGGCAGCTCGGGCCTGGCGCTGTGGCATCCACGGTACGGGGGCAGCTCGCCCCGGAGGACGTGGACCGGTTCTGGCGACCGCCGGAGCAGGGACGACGGACCCGATGAGCATGGGGCACGGCCGGGAGGAAGCCTGCTCATGTTTCGCCAGTTCGGCTCCGGACCCGCACCCACGGCCTTCTGAGAGGGCGATCGGACCGTTGCCGGCCCGGGCCGGCAACGGCTGAGGCCGGCTATTTTCCCCTGGGCGCCGCGGCGCCCATTCCTCGCGGGACAAAATAGCCGCCCCACGCCGTCCTCCGCTGCGCTGCGGCCCCTTGCGCTTCGCGCCGGGGTGCAAGCCCCGGACCGCCCCCGGTCTTCGACGCCTGCGAAGGCCGCGATGGGCGCGGCCGCAAGCCGGAGGCAGACCACCATGATCAACCACCCCAACACCGACCGCGAGCCGCACCACGCCGAGTCCTCGACCGCCTCGCTCCTTAGCGAACTCCAGCTCTACGGCCACCGCCCCTTCCAGGACGAACCCGACACCCGGCCGATGCCCGAGGAACACCAGGTCGGGGCGGCGCTGGCCGACATCTTCGACGCCCTGGTCGCCACCCTCACCGACACGCGCATGGAGCCCGACCTCGAGGACCTGCTCTGGTCCACCGTCAACCTGTTCCACCGCGCCGCCGACCGGGTCGAACGCGAGCTCGACACCAACGAGCAGGCGCAGAAGCGGAGCCAAAAGGACCAGGACGGCTCAGAAATCCGCTCCGTCGAGCTGGAACGGCTGCTGGCCGAGGGCACGACGCTGATCGAACGCCGCAACGCCTTCGAGGTCATGCGCGACCAGGCCGCCGAGCACTTCGAGACGCACACCGGGTCTACCTGGCGTCCACGGGCCGGCTCGATGGTGAACCACAAGGCACTGACCTCGGCCATGATCGACAGTCGCGATTTCCTGCAAGCCAAGCGGCGGGCCGAGACCGAGGTGATGCTGCCACCCGATCCCAAGGTGGCGTTTGCCGGCGGCTACGAGTGCAACGACCACCAGGCGATCTGGGCCGCACTCGACCGGGTGCATGCCAAGCATCAAGGGATGGTGCTGCTGCATGGGGGATCACCAAAGGGCGCGGAACGCATCGCGGCCTGCTGGGCCGACACCCGCAAGGTGCCACAGGTCGCCTTCAAGCCCGACTTCGTCAGGCACAAGAACGCGGCTCCGTTCAAGCGCAACGACCAGCTGCTCGACGTCCTGCCGATCGGGGTGGTGGTGTTCCCCGGCTCCGGCATCTCCGACAACCTGGCCGACAAGGCCCGCAAGCTCGGCATTCCGCTGCTCGACTACCGCAAGGGGACGGGGGCGTAAGCCCCCAAGCCTTCCCGCCTCGTCTCCCGCATGCCCAGAACATCTGAGCAAGGCGGCAATCGGCACGGGACGCGGCTCCTGACGCGAGGACCGACCCCGCTCACTGGCGCTGATCCTTGGTCCAGCCCGAAGCCTTGCCGGTCAACCCGCGAGGGGTCCGCACGATGTGCGGCCGCGGCGGCTACGCCTCTGCGGTGACCGCGGCCCCGGGCCTGACACTTCGGGCGCCTGTCGAGCGGGGGCGGTCCTCGCTCCAAGACAGGAGCCCCAGAGCATGTCGAACAACCTCCCCCTCGCACAGGAGTTCGCCTACAGCCTCGCCAACTCGCTGATGGCCTGCGTCACCCTGTTCCGGTCAGAAGGCGGCTTCGGCGCGATGCCTACGGCCGAGTTCGACGGCGAAGCGGAGAGCGTGCTGCACGTCTACGACCCCTTCGACCCCTGAACGGAGGTTGCGGCGGCTGAAGCCGCCGCTCACGGGGTCGCCACACAAAAGCACAGCTGTTTGCCCTCCTCCAGGAACAGGGCTGTCGGGCGCTTACGCGAGCCCAGGTATAGGCTCTGGAACTCAAAGCTGAACGGACGTAGGGCAACCAGAGATGTGCAATGACTTCGGCAATCGCATTCCGTACAGCGCCTACGTGGAAGAGTTCAGCCAGATACGCCTGCTCCTGCTCCACCCCCAGGCGGCGCCAAACCTGGAGCCCCGCGACGACGCGACCCGACGGTGCCTGACTCCGTGCAGCGCATCGGCAGCATCGGCATGGCCACCGCTGAGGGTAGGCCGCCCGCCTACGCCAGACTCTTGCCGGTCGCTTCGGCGGGCGGCCCACCCTCAGTTCCGTCCCTCCCCAAAAGCGCCGATGGAAGTCGACGACGTGAGACAAGCGCCAAGTTTCCAGTTGCATGTCCACATAACGGAGTTCACTGGGACGAAGTCGCCGAAATCGAAGTGGCGGTTCACGATGTCTGGGGAGGACTGGTTCTGCTTCGCCGGGCTATGGCGCCAGCCCAGGGCGACGGGCCGGAAACGTTCACCCTGCTCACCACTGAGCCTGGGCCGGACGTAGCACCCATCCATAACCGGCAAATGGTGGTGTTGGGACGGGCGGACTGGCGGGCCTGGCTGGACCTGACGCGGCCGGAATCCGAGCTATTGCGCCCTCTCCCGTCCGGCACGCTCCTGGTCGAGCAGGTGCGCTGAAGCGGAGATAGGGGCGTCGCCCTGCGGGCCGGGCTCGTCGGCTGCGCTCGAAGCGGCTGCGCCGTTTCGCCCCTGCGGGCTTGATCCCTGACGCGAT
>JAABUK010012750.1_pt1 | contig 10649 bp, 14 predicted proteins | sample 5559141 | NCBI WGS metagenome assembly JAABUK01 (sample SAMN10711869, study PRJNA513367) | rock metagenome | isolation source: Antarctica rocks | place: Antarctica: Victoria Land, Pudding Butte nord | collected 2016-01-03
ACTGGGCCAGAAGCCACAGATGCTGTCGACGCTATGGATTCATCTGCAGATGCTCAGGCTGCTGCTCAACTCGATGCTGACGAATTGCTCAAGCAAGCAGAAGAGCAGGCTGGGGACCAGGTAAGACTGGGGTTGGAGCATGTTATTACGACGTGCCGGGTCAATCAGCATGTGACTTTACTTTGAGAGGCTCGATGATCATTTGGCTGTATGTTTCTCACAGTTTCAAGGGCTTCTGGACAGTAAGGGTCTCAAGAGGCTGGTGACCTCTTTTGAAAGAAAGGTATGGCAGCTTGTTAGAGATGCAAATGTGACAGCAGACCATGAGCAATCACTCCTGCCTTGTCGATCAGTCAGGACAATGTGGGACATATCGGTGCCACTGCAGTTCAAAGAGAACTTAGAAATGCGCACACGGTATGCTGATCAGCCAGAGAAGTTTATGGACTCTGAGTTGGATCTTGATGAGGAGGTCAAGAAGCTCATGGCAATAGCAGGATCTCCAGAATTGTACCCTGCCTTTGTGCGCACTAACACAGTGCAAACACTGCTGAATCTGCTCACTCATCAGAACACAGACATTGTGGCAGATGTCATTGGGGTGTTTGAGGATCTCACAGATGCAGATGTGACTGAGGACTCGGTGAGCATCTCTGGCTGCAAAATGCTGCTACTGTCAGGTGACCTGTCTGCGTGATGCTGACATGCTAGAAGCAACTTCATGAACCCGCAAAGCAGAGTCTGCACACATAGAAGCAATGTGCAAGCACATGTGTTTGCTACACATAATATCACATGCCACATGCTTTTGTTCACATGAGCAGCTACCAGAACCATACAATTCCTTGCCTTCGACATCAGTCATGAAAGGAGACGCAGGCGGAGGATTACAACTCAACCAATCAATCAGCATGTTCCTATGTGCCAAGCTTGTCAGCATTCTGGTCAGCAGCATTAGCTCTCAGTGTTAGTCATGTCAAAACAATCTGATACAACCTCGTTGACACATGGAATGTGTGTTATTGATGCGTTCCCAAGTGCAGGAAGAGGAAGCATTGCAGCTTGTTGACAGCATGCTGGAGTATGATGCTCTATCGCAGCTACTATACCGGTTACGCCACTTCAATGAGGCCGTACCTGAGGAGGCAGAAGCAGTCCAGAAGCTGCTGTCTGTTTTTGAGAACATGATAGAAGTGAAGCCAGATGTTGCAGAACAACTGGTGCAGCTGGGTGACGCCAAGACAGGCTTTCTCAGGTACAGCAGCCTGCTCCAGCATATATGAAAACAGCTTTAAATCATCCCTGATGTAGAAATGCCTGATGCTAGTCCCCAGGCGTTTCCGAGTTGCTTTCACTTACCTGCACACATAGCGTATTGTCCAAAAACAGCATATCTCTGCATCCTTAGAGCCAAGTGTGAAGGTGCTTGGAGCCCCGAGGGCAACCATGCTCACATCAAGCAAACAATTAGCGAGTTACAAGAATTCAACACAGTTTGCGCCTTGGGCTTTGTTCACAATGCAAAAGCATCTGCACATTGCCATTTGAAGCCGATGCAAGTCGTCACCTTCTTTCACAGCCTGTCACAACACTGGTTTTGGCTGACTGCTGTTTAGGCATCACCAGGACCTTCCTTGTCATGTACTGCAGTCTACCCTTCCATCTTCTTGACCTGAAGTTGCTCAGTGACAATGCCACCACTTTGCCACATGTTGCTTGCTGCAGGTGGGTGTTGGACCGCCTCAAGAACGTCAAGGAGTTGGAGGGCAACAAGCAATACGTGAGTGAGCTGCTGTCCATCCTAATGCAGAGCAGCACAGCCAACCAGCTCAAGCTAGCCGCCATGAATGGCATCGACGCTCTGCTGAGCTGTGTGTTCCCATACAAGGGCAGGAATGCCAGAACCGATGGCGAGGAGGAGTATGTGGGCAACCTTTTTGGTTGCCTCTGCTCTTGTCTGATGCCGGCGGAGAACAAGCTGAAGTTCATGCAGGTGCAGCATCCTGCCCTGAAGAGCATTGAGATCAACAGATGCAAGTACTGTATCTGGCACTCAACCTTGTGATGTATATGCAAGCTGCCATGCACAGGGGCTCCAATCACACTGACCTGTGTCATTCACCAGTTCTACAACCCATCTGGGCCTCTCACAGCACATCAGCATTTCTGACCAAGCTGCTGTCTTGCTTATCTTACACAAGTCCACCAACAGTTCTATATGTGGACAGACCATGTCAAGACTGATGCTCTCCACCAGCTGCATTGTTGTCAGCTGAGCACCTGTTTGATCCGTGAGCAGATCATGTCAAGACTGATGCATTTTCCCAGCTGCATTGTTGTCAGCTGAACACCTGTCTGATTTGCAAGCAGATCAAGTCAACACTGATGCACTCACCCAGCTGCACTGCACTGTTGTCAGCTGAACACCTGTTTCAGCCGCGAGCAGACCATCTCAACACTGATGCACTCACCCAACTGCGTTGCAGTCACCTAAAGGTCATTTGTGCAGGCAGAAGGGCTTGAGCTGATGCAGCTGATCCTGAAGGAGAAGCGCGCGGCGCGAGTGGGCTCGCTAAAGGTGCTGGACTTTGCCACCACGCGCTGCCCGCCCGCCTGTGAGCGCTGGGTGGACCTCACTGGCCTCAAACAGCTCTTTGCCATCTTCATGGGCAAGTCCAAGGTGCTTCAGCCATGCATCTTGATCGTGTGTGTTATGTCGGTCAAAACCTGTCTGCTTGACATGTTCAAGGTGCATCAGCCAGGCATCTTAATTTGTGTTCTGTTTTGGTCAAGACCATTCTGCTTGACAAGATTGAAATGCATCAGCCAGGCATCTCGATTGTGTTCTGTGTCTGTCAAGACCTGGCTGCTTGACAAGTCCAAGATGTATCAGCCAGGCATCTCTTTTCTGTCACAGGCGTTGACTGTGTAGGTCAAGACCTGGTTGCTTGGCAAGTCTCAGGTGCATCAGGAGCAATGCATCCATTGAGCTTTGCATTAGTGATGACCTTTCTGCTTGCTTGAGGATGCTCCCTGTGCAAAAGCCAGCAGCATGCTGATGCTATGGCACTCACCAGGCACAGATCTGCGAGCACAACTCTGGGCTTGCAGATGAAGCACAAGAAAGGTGAGGAGAACACAGAGCAAGAAGAGGAGGAGCACACTGTCAGCGTCATCAGCAACCTGTTCCAGGGCCTCAGCAGGGGTTCCCGCAGAGACCGCGTCGCTGCCAAGTTTGTTGAGAACGAGTTTGAGAAGTGTGACAGGCTGATGGAGCTGTACAACCGTTACCTCACCAAGGTGGTTGCAGAGCAGGTGAGACGCTCTCAGCTAATTCCGGACTCACCCCAGAATGTCTGTCTTTCACACATTTTGTGGCCATAGGCATTTGCATCTTCAGGCTGTGTATACTTAATCCTACAGTTTGTCATTTGCTCAACCACTCATCTGTCGTAGTCTTTTGGACTTTTGCCAACTTGAAAGTCATTGCAGAGCAGAGTTCTCATGGTAGCCTGTGATCATCATAAGATCTTCTTAGCAGCACTTATCATGCAACCTCCTGAAGAGTTGTCTGCTGTCAAGGTGCAGTTTACTACACACTCATGCTTCACTGCTGTGCTCTCAAGCAGTGCTTCCTTTGCAGGCTGAGCTTGAGCAGCTGACAGAAGAAGAGGATCTGAGTGCAGATGAGGTGCTGCTGCGGCGCATGGATGCAGGCCTTTATACTCTGCAGCAGTGCGCTCTCATCATCGGCAACCTGTGGATTGTGGGTGACCAAGGGGTCAAGCAGCGCTTGCTCATGCTGTTACACCAGCAGGTACTGTGGTGGCCGTTCCTGATGCCTTTGCTTTGCATGTTGCTATTTTCACCCATGCAAAAGCGAATACAACTCGTTGCAGGCACTCAGTAAAGGAGTGGTACAGTAAGAATGGCCAGGAAACCAAATGAGCAGCTTGTAGCCAGCTTTTATTTGCTGTTGTCACGCTGCATACACCTGTGCTAGTCACTGAAGCTTTCAGCGAGGGTCTACACCGCAGGTGCAGTCATGCACTTGGGTCTCAGCTTCATGCACCTCAGAAGCGTCAGTCTTGTTGGCCCGTCCTACTTGCCACTCAGCTTCATGTTGCAATGCAGAGTAACACCATGGCAGAGGTGCGAGATGTGCTCAGAGAAGTGAGACTCACCATCGGCAGCGAAGGCGATGCTGGTGAGCGAGAGCGGCAGCAAGCCCGAGTGAAGCGCATGCTAACAGCTATGGGAGTGTCTGAAGATGATCTGGACGCTGAGCTCAGGGAACACAAGCTGCAGCAAGAAGCTGATGCAGCAGCTTTGCCTGAAGAGCTGCAGCCCAATGGAGATGCCCATGTGGGGGTGGCAGGGGGGATACCCCAACAGGAGGGGGTGGGTCAGGATGGTGATGTGGAGATGGATGTGGAGGGTGTGGACATGGATGTACAGCATGGGCAGCCAGGTACACGGGTTTCCCTGCTGTGACCTGGATGCCATTTGGCATTTAGGCAGCCTCTGGGTGAATTTGCCCTTGATATCTACTCAAAAGCCTCTGCAGGCTGGCAGGAATTCCTTCCGGCACTCAGCAACCCAACTGTGTACTCAAGATTTCATCCTGCTTTTGTTGTCTTTGCGGCAGGCATATACTTGTGCAGCTTGTGAGCATGCCTGTCATTCAGCAGGAATTGGCATTTGTGGTGCCTTCAGACAGCAGGACATGTTGCTGGTCATGCTACTGGGCACTGCAGCGCAGAGCTTATGTGACGGCACTAGCTTTGCACATGCCATGGTCATAATATTGACATGACCTACCAAGTGCTGCCATCGCTGAAGTTTTCTGTCCTTGCAGAATTGACTGAGCAGCCAGACAATGCATCATATGAGCATCCTGTGCCAGATCAGGAAACAGAGGTGCCAGACCTGCCCCCTCTGCCCCCCAGTGAGCCCTTCCCAGCTGAAGATGAGGAGGCAAGACACAGGCAGAAGCACAAGCGGAAACATCGAGATCAGGACATGCCATCTGATGACATACCATCAAGCCGCATAAGCAAAAGGGATCAGGATGTGGAACCGGCTGTACATGCAAATGGCAAACCAGCATACTCTGTTGTTGATGGTGATGAGCAGCCTAGCCGAAAGGAGCGAGCTGAAGAGTTGGGCAGCAGCAGAGAAGGTGAGAGGCATCAGCACAGGTCAGAGCGGAAGCACAAGCATAGGGCTTCAGATGCTGATGTGCCCAGCTCAAGGAACAAGGACCATCACAAAGACCGTGAGAGGTCAGACTCACACCGGCAGCGGGATAGGGATAGCAGCAAGCGGCATCAGGAAGATGATAGGAGTGACAGGCATAGGTCTAGCAAAGGCAAGGACAGGGATGAGGACAGAAGCCGAAGGCACCGGCATGATGATGACAGGCAACATAGGAGCCGACGATAGCTGGCAGCAATGTGTACATACCCTATTTTGGCATCTGTGTCGATTCAAGTGCATAAGTCAGTGTGTAATGTATGTGTCAGGGCACTCTATATTGCCACAAGCACTCGCTGTTGACAACGTTGCACTTGCTGACTGTCAATCAGGTTTCACAGGAACGTTCACCTTGCAGCAGATTTTATGCCTGATCGTATCAGACTAAATGCTGCTGCATGCACCTGCCAGTAGGTGGTTGTGCTGGCCAGCTTTTCCTGACCCAAAAGGACTTGCTTTGTGTGCATGGCACATCACATGCATGCGCCTTCCTCTCCCCTAATCAGCATTTCATGTGCAAGCTATGTCAGGTTTCAGTGACCTGGCATTGTCTGCACGTTTGCAAAGGCCTTTGAAATTGTCGAGCTTGACCTAACTAGCTTTGACTTTGCCCGTCAAGACGTCCGCACTGCGCAGGCCACTTGCTCTTCTACACAAGGCAAGCGTGAACAATGCTTTGTTGAGCCGTCCTAAGCCATCCGGCTCGAGCAGTTGTCAACTCAGTAGCCACAGCGCTGTTCACTAAACATGACTGACAGTGTGGCTGTTGTCGAATATGGCAGTCACACATTCCGCGCCGGACTTGCATACAACTTCCCAAGCGATCAGGAGCCACGATTGGTATGTTGCCATGCATCGTTGTCGTTCAATCTTTCGGCAAGGTTCACTGATCTGTGCAAGTTGAACGGAAGGAAGCAACTTGCCTAAACCTGGCGCGCCTGGTTTGTCAGGTGGTTCCTGCCACTGTACGATCGATACCACCAGATGGCACAGCTGAACAATCGGCCGGCGGATCACAGCAGAATGGAAGAGTCCTATCACAAGCTTCACAGGAGCCTGTACCAGTGGTTGAGCATGGACGCATTACCTATTGGCCTGGATTTGAGGCCCTGTTACACTATACCCTGTATCAGCAGGCAATAACCTGGTAGCATTGGACAGATCTCATGCCGTCACACCTCAGGCTATTGTACATCAGCATTACTGTCTGTGCAGCTGGGCTGGCAAATTGGAGAGGAAGGCAGTGTCATTATGCCAGAACCCCTTTTCACCCCCAGAGTACGTCCTTCTGCTTTTGCTGCATCAAGCACCCCTCTTTGCTGTCAGTTTGCAAGTGGAGCGCAGTAATTGTATTCAAGTAGGGCAGGCAAAGAGAAAGTCACGCATGCAAGCAGCATGCAGTGCAGCCAACCACTGTGCTGAACAGCCAAAGCAGCAAATTGGCACTAGCAGGCAGGCAGCCACTGAAGACCCCTGTTGTGCAGGCAGACAGGGAGCAGCTGACTCAGCTGGCCTTTGAGGAGTTCAACATGACTGGCTTTTTCTTGTGTGACCAGCCAGTCTTGTCGCTATACTCTGTGGGCAAGATCACAGGCACTGTGGTCGACCTGGGTCACTGCAAGACAGGCATGTTCCTGTATTTTACTGAAATCTCAGCTATCAGACTTGTCACATACTTGCCTCAACTTGTGCGGTGCTGAGGCGCTGGTCTGCAAACCTTCTGCTCAGACACTTGCTCCCACATCCGAGTATCTGACGCACAGGCTCTGCAGCCACACTGCAAGATGTCATGTCCACTGGTGATGTGGTTGCAAGTCATAAGTTGGGCTGGGTACACTTGCTGTGGTTGCAAGTCATAAGCTGGGCTGGATACACTTGCTGTGGTTGCAATCATAAGCTGGGCTGGGTACACTTGCTGTGGTTGCTGCAGACATCTCAGTCATTGCCGAGGGACAGGTGAATTACCACAGCACAAAAAGACTTCCATTTGGTGGGGCTGATCTGGATAAGCTGATGGCCTCCTTGTTGGAGCAGAGGGGCCTGAAGTGTAGTGATCCCCAGAGGCTCAAAGAACTGTGTGCCAGAGCGTCTAGCCTGCCAAGCGGCTCAGAGGTATATTGCCACTGTTGCTATTGTTTGTGTGCAATCTTTGCAGCCTGACAGCAGTGAGCAGATGTCCTATGACATTGCACTGATGACAAGTACTGCAGATCACGCTGGTGATGTAGCAGCAATGCTATGCTTGAACTGCATGTGTGCAATATTTTGGAGCCAACATAACACATTGTACCATTCCCGTAGCCAGCTATCACTTGTGCGCCCATATCACTTTCAGTAGTTGCACAAGTGCTTGCTGTTTGCGTCAGCATAAGCAACAGAAGCTGCCTTGTGTCAAAAAATCGCAGATGCAGCTGCATTGCTTGGTTGATACTGGAAGGCAAGAGGGAAGATGTTTCAATTTTGGTGATGTGTCTCTGCAGGATGCAGCAGCAGGTGAGGTGCATACGCTGCCTGATGGGCAGAGCATCACCATTCAGGGCGAAGGGCAGCAGCTGGCACAAGCCCTCCTCAACCCATCTCTGCTGGGCAAAGATCTGTCAGACTTGCCTTCTGCAACTGTCACCCAGATCATGCAGCATCCAGATGGACCCACACGCAAGGTATTGATCCCAAAACTGGACATTGTCGATATTGGTCATTCTTGGTGTTGGACGCTATTGCCAGGACGTTGTGGATTAGCAAACAGTTGCTAAGGTGGAGGCACGGCCTGCTTAGAAGCGTACTGCACTCGATTGAAGATGTGCCATGCCAGGCGGTGTGTTTGCATTCTGGCTGGTCTGTTCCTGGAAAGGGACGTGCTGTCATTTTGTTTGAAGAGGCAGGCTGCTGCTGAGCACAGCCAGCACATGACTTCTGCATTAGGTCACCATTAGTCTTGGGGCGTCTGAGCAGTCCTGTTAATGTATCACAGCACAGGACATACACAGGCATTACAGCTACCGCAAACAAACGTGGCGTGCTTCTATGCTGCAGGCTTTTGCAGAGAACATCCTGCTGTGCGGTGGGGGCAGCTGCATCCCTGATCTCGGCACCAGATTTGTGACAGAGCTTCAGTCAGTTGCACCGCCCTCCTTGCAGCCTGCCATGTGCCCTTGTCCAGACTACATGCCTGAGCACACACTCAAGTACTCCTCCTGGATGGGAGCAGCCATCCTGTCCAAGGTGGGTCTGTTGCAGGCAATCAATGACGCTACATAAAAACTACATTGTTGAGGAGTGCTTGCGTTGAGGCTTATTGTGAGCTGTGCACTGTTCCATCTGATGTGTTCTGTTTCGGGTGATTCATCTACTTCTTGTGTTGCAGATGGTGTTTCAGCAAAATCAGCATATCACAAAACTGGACTATGAGGAGGCAGGTCCCATGGTCGTCCACAAAAAGTGCTGTTAACACACATACATTGTCATTGTTTGAACCTGTCACGAATGCTGTGTACTGCTGATGCAGTGCTGATCGCTGACACATGCAGAAAATTTGGCTGCTTCTTGCCTACATTTGGAACACGGCACCATGTTCAGTGAACCTATCAATCTGATGAAAATCGAGCTTTATTAAATGAAAAGTGTATTCTCACCAGCAACTTTATGACACAACTGACAAGGACAACTCCCAATGGCAAATGATGAAGATAGCACATAACAGGCAGTGCACACTGATTCACAACAAACTCAACCGAGTCCTGGTACTCATTGACTGTCGAGTATCTTCTCCAACTTATCAAAGCTTTGCGCACCAGAATATGTTTGACCTTTGATGATCCAAGCAGGAAAAGCTTGGATCTTGGCATCCTTGCACTGCTTTGCAAGATCATCAAACTGCATTGCCAACAAAAGCAGTGAATCATTTGGTGTTGTACGATAAGCTGCTGGTGTCCGCTAGCATCCTACTTGACAGTATGCTACAAAAGCATACAACTCCAAAGCTATAGCAGAAGCGAAGGACACTGCAGCTTCAGCCATGCAACTATGTATGCCCACTGCCAAGCTGTTGACCTCGATGCAAGTTGTTGCAGAGGCATAGCCAACAGGAAGCCTAGTGCTGGTGAGCTGTCTGCACCAACTGCAACGCTCAGTTCCTCAGATTTCCTTGTTGTTCACACTGCTGTGAAGAGTGTAAAAATCTCAGGTCAAGCCTCATGCCAGCTTAATGAACTGCCAACCCAGTTAGCCATATGTACCATGTGCACATTGCAGAAGATGTCATAGCTCACCTTGTGGAAGCCATCTGGATAGCACTCTACATACGGGAAGTCTTTCATTGCTTGTGATCCAAAAGCCTCCTTCTGTTCATGGCAATGCGAACACCAGAAGGCGCCGTACATTTTGGCTCCGGCATCATTCAAGCGCTTTGCTAGCTGTTCCCCTCTACTTGATGATTGTGTTGTAACAGTGGCAGCCTGCAGTTGAAATGGTCGTAACAGGAAGAAACAAGCCAAATAGTGAAATTTGTTAGTGAGGTCCTTGCGCATAACTACCAGAGCACAAATTTTCAAGACGCTGATGGCAGTCAGTATGCCAGAGAACGCAGTTCAAATAACCCACACATGTACTTTACACTCATATCTCATGACATGCCTGCATAAACTTAAGCTGGTCAGAAATGACTAACAGTGATGATGGTAAGGACAGTGAGTCAAAGTGTTACACATCAGTGAAGTGCTAGTGTAAATGCAGGCAATCTGCATGTCCAAACAGAACTTGCAAGAAAAATGAATACCTGGTAAGGAATGTCATACACAGCTTCTGCTCCTTGAGGGTCAATTCCAGACCAGGCTAGAGACAGAAACAGAATTGTAGCTGCTATGAGGCCGCCTCCTTGTGGAGCAACATCCTGCAGCTGCCTACTGACAGGCATGCACATGCACAGACGTCACAATCAGTAATGACCCAGAGCAGGCAGCATCTGCATATACAGGATGTTTGCAGGGTGCTGCAAGCAGAAATAGCCAACCTGCGGGAGAATCCGCTGCATGCCGCTGCAAGTATGCCGAATGAAAGTCCTGCTGATGTGAGGCACCAGGTGCAAGCTTCCCCCTCAAACCGCGTCAGCAGCACATACCTGCGAAGTGCACAATAGCTGAATCTACGGCTTACCGAGCTGCAGACAAACAGATGTACGCAAACTGTTTCAGCTTGCTGATGTAAACTTACAGCAAGGAGACACTACAGCTTGCAAGCACAGCGCCCCCAGCCAGCACGCCATATTGGCTGACAGGCGCCTTAGATGACTGAGACAAGACGCCCCTGATGCTCAGGGCTGCAACAGCGCTGTAGGCGCCCAGTCCCAGCAGCGAAAGTGGAACTCCGAAGACTGTGGCATACTCGCTGTTGAGCAC
>JAABUK010012751.1_pt1 | contig 10646 bp, 12 predicted proteins | sample 5559141 | NCBI WGS metagenome assembly JAABUK01 (sample SAMN10711869, study PRJNA513367) | rock metagenome | isolation source: Antarctica rocks | place: Antarctica: Victoria Land, Pudding Butte nord | collected 2016-01-03
CTGTAAATCGCCCTCTTCTTCTTCTTCTTCTTCTTCTTCTTCTTCTTCTTCTTCTTCTCCTTCTTCTCCTTCTTCTTCTCCTTCTTCTCCTTCTTCTCCATGATAGATCAAGCCCTGTCCGTCGTCTGATGGAGAAGACCTGCTCACTTTGGATATGGAATGGCGGTGGAACTTGATCCCTCTGCTTCAGGGAGTTGACGGCTCCTGTCTCCTTTTCATCTCCCACATCTTGTCGGTGACTGGCTTACCTCGCTCACGTCTTGGTACGAATTTCCCATCCCCAATGCCGTGAAATCCCGCGCTCGCACCTTGTAACTATCATAGCTTGGACGACAGCTATTCGGAAGAGATAACACAGGAAGAAGCTCAGATCTATGCCTGCCTGCCTGCCTGCCCACGATCGCTCCAGCCGGATGATCCGAGCCGGGAGAGAATCTTCATGCTGACCGTTCCCCTTGACTATGCCATAAAGTCCCCGAGAGAGAGAGTAAGCGGGCCTTATTTCGAAGTTTCCTGTGACCAAGGAGGCTGGACCGGCCGGCCCATCCTCGGAGCAACATCATCCAAAGCCAGCAACAGCCTTGGGAAGCGTGTGGTCTACAAATTGTAACGATCTAACGAGCGAATAAGAGCGTGCTCCGGCGAGGCTTCAGTCGCGGCTCAGCTCCCAATCCCCTCCTCCGCCCTGGCACTGCCGGGACAACATCCAGGGGGTGCCAAGAACCGATCCGTTCCGAACTTGATCAATCGTGTTGACACAAAATGACTGGTTACGCTTGATGGGGCCAAAGTACTCCATAGATCAGTACCTTTCATCTGTAGTATCAGCCTGATCTCTTGGGTGACTCTGGCTTGCGGTGAGTACCATGTCCCCCTTCCCCTTCCGGTGGAGGTCAGAGAGGAGGGCGCTGGGCGATTGACAAAGTCGGTCAATACCGGGCCGCTGAGCCTTGTCGTGCTGTTGGTTACCCGGTCGGCTGCTCGAGCTCTTTGACGTGTTGTTGCTGTTTGAACTAGTTACGCGAGTGGCCTTTCGTCAAATGCCCGCGATGGGCTAGCAGCTGTTCTTGCTTACGGATGGGTGTCTGGTTCCTGCATCGTTGCAGAGGAGGTCGACTGCTTGTCTTTCCGTGCGCAGTGGGAGTTCTCGCGGCGCCCCCCCCCTCTCCTCCGATCGTTGGACAGGTTAGGACTCATTTGGAATGTGCTGTGCCCTCTGTGAGCCATGCATCCTGCAGCAATACGTTGGCGGACGGTCTATCTCTTGGGGTCCAGCTGCATAAGCTTGCTGATGAACTCTCGATCCTCCTTCGAAATTTCCCGAGAAGAAGCCATCTCGAAAAGCGTTCGCTTCTCTGCCGATTGAGTGATAATTGTGAGCGTATCAAGTCGATCATCGTCCGCAAGGCTTGTATAGCCTATCGGAAAAGGTCCAAAACATTCGTCTTGCCGTCTTAACACCTCTATAGGATATGCCGAGTCTGTCGGATCGGTATTGGAAGGCTTGAAAGTATGCCGATTCTCTCCCCACATCAGACTTATAAGCTTCACAGAGTTATCAGACGGAACCCATCTGTCAGTGTCGCGGGGGGGGAGTCTTGCCGTAGCCCCCAAAGACCAGATATCTGTTGCTGGACCCCATATAAGATTAAGCATCGCTTCAAGGCTTCGAAGGATAGTGGCCCCAATGATGTGCTCTTCAACAACAGAATCAACGTGTGTGCTATTCTCCGCAGTCCCCCGATTTGACGTCGCTGAAGTGACAACTTCCACTTCTATCATAGTTGACCAGTATATTATCAGCTTCAACATCTATTACCAGGAGTCAGTTATTAGATGATGATATGTTGTAGCTATGACCTTTTATACATACTCATATAGACGATTCTCTTCTTATGTAAAGCTGATAGCGCTTGTAAGACAGTCTTTGTAATATGCTTCTCTTCTGAAGATTGGAGTTTTTTATTTCTTTAGCGGATTTCATTAACAGATTGCTATCAAGATGATCTAAGACTAACAGTGGAGGTTCTTGGACCTCCGTCAATCAGACGGCGGAGAGATGATATAGTTTGGAAACGCGTAAGAATGTCACGCTCGTTGCGGAAGAGAAAGTCCGGGGCCGGTTTTGGCAATGACATTCTGTTTCGTCTGTTTATCATTGCAATAATAGATTAGAAGAAGCGAACCAAAGTTGGGTAGGCTTTGCACAGCCCGCCATATGGTTCGGAGGCAGCTGCTTCGAAATAAGACAACTGCCATGAGTGCCGTTGATTTGACTATTGATTTGCAGAGTCAAGGTGGAAGCCATCCCTCGAAACGCCTTCATCGCATAGTCCTCATAGAGATCCGAGTTGGCCGTGTGGCCACCCAGCTGTGGTCACCAATCTCAAGTCGGGCTCCACACAGCGAGGGAAAATCAATCAATCACCACTCCTTCTATTGGCGTCTCTGTGAGTGGTATATTATTCAACAGTACATCAGTCGAATTCAGACATCTCTCCACTCCCTCATTGCAAACCGATACGAGCCCTCGGCGGGCAAAGTCCACCGTCAAAAGAACACCGCTGAACAATCAGGACAAAAATAGCCATCACACACGTTGTGAAGAGTAAGTTCTAACATAGACGTATTCCAAGTCTTGACATTTCTTGGCACTATATCTAATTAGACTTAACTAGTACATCTAATATAATCTAGAAGGGCATTAAAATATTACAGAGCTCTTTACAATATTATGATAAATTCTAAAATATAATAAAACTCTTTATAATATTGCGTTTTATAATATCGCAGTTGTAATAATGTGTATATGACGGGAGAGGCTCGAAAGAAGAAGTTGTAGGCGCGGAACAGACAGCGGCGGAAGATGCGCTGTCTCACTAGGTACTCTCGACATCCACACCGTGATACGAGTTGTGCTCAGATCAGGCCACGTCTGCCTCTTTGATTGGGCACGCTTTGTTCTTTCTCAGAGTCCTGATTCAGTATTCTCTTCTGTCGTCTTGTCTTGCGGGGAGTAACCTCCATTTGGATTCTCTATTCAAGTTCAGCCTTATCTAGTCCGTTGCTGGCCGGAACATCAGGGACTTCTCTCGGCTGTGCTCATCGCGAAATCCAAGCATCGTATCTGGCAGACTGAATTGAGCCAATTCAACCCAGATCAAGGCCGATGTGTAATCAATCAAAAACATCGACACTAAACCTCTCCCCCCTCAACCCCTCCCACCATCTCCCCGCCTCCTCTTCCGTAACTTCCTTCGCCTCCTCCCCTTCACCCTCATTCTTACCCGCCAGCCCAACGGGGCCCTTTCCTCTGATCCCCCCAGCCACACTCTCCCGATATATCCTCCCCGCCACCTCCTTGACCCCCCTTCCCAACCTCCCACTTCCGCAAACATAAACCCTCGCCCCTTGCTCAAACAGACAACCTACTTGCTTCCTCTCCCTCCAAACGCGATCCTGGGCGTATTTACATTCGGAGCTTAGTTCTGGTGTTTGCGAGAAGGCGGGAAGGACCTTGACGGCACCTTGTGCTTCCCAGGTCGAGAGCTGGGAGGCGTAGAGGAGGTCTGTGGTGGGGGAGTGGCAGCCTATGAAGAGGAGGGCTGGTGCTAGACCTGGCCCAGCTCCTTCATCCATGGCCTTTTCGGTCTTGCCATCCCTGTGCTCGCTGGTAGGAGTGAGGTCTGCTTTCTCTCTGCAAGCAGCGATCTTCACGGCTCTCTCCTGGATAAAGCCCCGAAAGGGGGCAATTCCGGTGCCGGCGGCGATCATGATGATTGGCGTTGATGCATCATCCAGGGGAAGGTGGAAGGATGCATGAGACTTTTTGATAGCGATTTGGATCTTTGAGCCGGGGGGAAGGTCGCGTAGGAAGGATGTGGCGACGCCTAGTCGGCCCCTTCTTAGCTGCTGTTGCTGGAGTTTGGAGGAATCGGTGACAGCTGTCGAGGATTGTGACTGTCCTTCATCGAGGACGGCATAGGTTATGCTTGCTATGGTCGGGTCGGACAATGGGGAGGAGGAAATGCTGTATTGTCTTATGCGCATGGGTGGGAGCATGGAGAGGTAGGTTGAGAATGGGATGGGGATTGATGGGTGGGATTCGAGGAGTTCGAGGACGGAGGGGGTTGGGGTTGTTGAGGCGGAGGTAGAGATGCTGGTTTTGATTGCTTGGTCGGTGGTGAGTTCGACGATTGTAGTTATATTTTTGCGTGATGCCGGAGCTGTCATCTCGATGTACGCTCCGAGTACGATGGTGACGGAGAGGGACTGCTGCATTGGGATTGTGGTGTGAGAGCCTTTTTGGATGGTCATGGTTGCATCCCAGGGAAGGCCGAAGCGGAGAAGAACTCTACCGATGAGGTGGATGTTGTTAACTGGGAGGATGGCGAGATAGTCACCAGCTTCGTAGGTGGTATTGGTCGGTAATTTGATTTCCATGTGACGCTTCTCAGCTGCTCCTCGCGTGGTGAGTATTTCGTTCGTGATGACGAGCGCATCTTGAACGTGGTGGTTTAGGTGTGAGGCTCGTGCAGAAGTGCTGATCTCGATATCCAGCGAGTCGACTTCTGAAACGATGCTGCTATCACCTGTGGAATTGAGTGCAGGCCACAAATGTTGGTCTTGCCATTCATCGAAATCATCGAAGACTGTCCCTAGAGCGACATCAGTCTGGCCACGTGAAGTAATTGCTTTTGCACCCTTTTCCGCCAGAGTTGAATCTATGAGTTTCGGGATCTTTTGGAAAGTCGAGACCCAATCATCTACATCTTGTCAGATTGTGCAACACGGAGGAGTCTCACTACTTACGATGGCCACATCCGAAAACTGCATAACGAGCGTCTTCGATCTTGTCCGAGTCGGTTGTCTTCATCCACTCCACAAAATGAGCAGCATTTTCCGGTGGTTGTCCTTCATAGCTTGCCGAAATAATCACAATCGGCTGCTCTTTGGGGAAATGCTCAGCTGCCATGTCCAGGGGCTTTGCTGTTGCTTGATAGCCATGCGCATTGGCAGCCCCAGCCAGAGTTTGGGCCAAGCCTTCACAAGTACCGGAGTTTGATCCGTAGAAAATTGACATTGGCTTGCCAGCAGAGGTCTTCGAGGCTTTGGCATCGAGCTGTTGGTGCTTCTTCTGCACCTGATTCGCTAAGCCACCGAAGAGGTTCTTCTCCAGCGTGATTGGATCGAGCCCTTCCCGGAGTGTTGCTCTCATGAACAAATCACGTGGCTTTATGGTCAACGTCTGTTTGATAGCCAATTGGTAGCTAGGGTCCTCAAGACGCAGATTGAAGTTCTGGAGAACCATGGCAAGGGCAAGAACTGCTTCTTGCCAGGCAAACGGTCGGCCAATGCACCCTCGAGCACCGTTTCCGAAAGGCTACACCACTTATCAGCAAAGCCTGCAAGCTGGAGAAATGATGCGATATACCTTCCATGCATTTGGCGGCAGCTTGTCAAAAGCTTCCTTGTACATTCTCTCAGGCTTGAATTCTGCAGCATCAGCACCATATACCGCCGGATCTCGCCCGATCAAGGGCAGTAATGCAATTATAGGAGTGTCGGGTGGTATTACATATTTTCCACTACCAATCAGAACCGGCTCTGTGGTGCCGGCTACTGATTGAACGGAAAAAGCGGGCGCTGTCGGGGACAGCCTCAGGGACTCTCGTAGTACAGCTTCAAGGTAAGGGAGCTTGGACATATGCTGGAAAGTCACCGGTCCTCTGCCAACCACCTTGTCGACCTCCTGCTGAGCTTTGTGCATGGCCTCCGCATCTTTCATCAAATAGTAGCTGGCGAAAGAGAGCAAGCCAGAAGTTGTCTCATGACCTATGTTAGTGTAAATAGACATCTCTACGTTCTTGGGGATAGGGTCGCACCTGCAATAAGGAAGGTAAGCATATTGTTCATGATGCTGTCGTCCGTGAGCCTTTGACCCGTCTTTGGATCCTTCCCGAAGAGCATTGCATTAAGCAAATCTTTCTTCTCAACCGGATTGGCCCGCCGGTGAGCCACAACCTCGGCCGCAACAGACCTCATGAGAGCAATGTCGGCTTGGTACTGTCTTTCCGGTGCCGAGTTAAGCATCATCTCGAGCCGAGTGCGCTTATCCCGACGCCCTGACTCTGCTAAGAATCCCACCATTGCTCCAACAAAAGGATGCATCTGCTCTTTATAGAAAGAGTTGAAGCGTTTGTCCATAGCACATAAAGCGATAGAATCCAGAGTCAGACGCGTGAAGTCGTCCGTTACGTTGACCGGCACTTCAGGTCCTTGTCGAGCCCATTTTGCAACGAGCTGAGAAGCAATGTCGTACATCTCATCAAACATATCCCTGATACCAAGCGGTCCGAAAGCAGGTACCAATGTTCGATGGGCAACTCCCCAGTTTGCCTCCCCAGGGTAGGCAGTGAACAGGCCATCTTTGACTCCATTCCGGACCTGTTCCAAGGAGCTAGAAACGCTTTTTACGAAACATGCGCACCGTATTTGCCCGCAAGATGTGCCAAGCTCGCTATTGCATCGTCTGGGTTCACATCATATACGTTTCCAAGCAGAGGGAGCCCTGGCGGCTGAGGTATTGGTGAAGACATGTTGCTTGGTTCAAGAACGAGGAACTTTGAACCAGAATAGAAGTCGTGAAGGAAGAATAGTCAACTCGCCGTGCTTTTTTGCCAGATGACGGGAAGCACAAATGGCCTCGGAGTGTTTATCGTGGCATCCCAGATCATCTGTTATTCGGGTCTTCCTCGACACATGTCATGAACGACAGGAGCCTTTTCAAGCGGCTCGTCCAGCCCCAATATGTTGGATATTGATAGTAAGCTTATGTGTAGGTTGGATACGAGGAGGTATCGTACCGAGGTTGGATTTCTACTTAAGCATTGACCAGCCGGATAATCGCTCGTTCCGACCCGATCACAATGCTTACATTTCTTTTCATTATACATACTGCCATGCCGCTGACAAACGATACGTATATCTTAGGCGAGACTACAAGCAGAGTAAAGGATCATCGAGGAACGTATACACCGTAACATATTGTTGTTCCCAGGGACGCTTACGAAGCTACATTCCTGCTTTGGATCAAAAGCGTGAATGAGTACATTTCCACGTCCCAAATCAAGAAGCAGCTTTTGCGCAAACTTACAGCTCAGGTACTCAAGTAAGCAGGACTATATTCCGTGGTACAGAATGAAAGCTGTCATCAGAATCCCGAATTACTCCCACCAAGTTTTCTGCCCAGTACAACACATCCCTTAGTCACCACTGCAGCTCAAGCCGGAGGATTCCCACTACTCAGATCTGCCGGATCCGTGTCATTTGAAACACCGCCCGTCTTCCCATCCGTGATTTCCGGCACGGGGACCAAGTCGCCATAAGTTGGGAAATCCTGATCCTTGTTCTTTGGCGGCTGGACCACGCTGTTGACGACAAATACCTTCAAAGACTTCAACTTGTCCAAGGCAATCTCCGATTGATCATACTGCTGGGCGCGCCAGTGAAGATTTTTCTTCAGATACGGTCTCATAGTTGTGACTTCGAGATCCGGAATCGTGCCTGCATTGTAGAGTTCGACAAGCTTCCGTGTCAGTGGGATCTGGCCGAAGATGTTGAGGGTCTTCCCATTGGACATGGCGGCGTCCATGAAGACGACGAAGGTGCCGACGAACGACGGGGCGGAGTCGAGCCAGGAGGCAGGATCTGAGGGGACATCGCCGATGAAGAAGTGGACGAAGAAGGATTGGCCGAGGGCGAATTTGTTGATGCGGATGTTGGCATACCATTCGCGGTATTGGCGAGAGGCGCCGTTCTTGAGGCCCGGCCGGATGGTGATGGAGACACCTTGGCGTTTTTCGAGGGAGATGCCGCGAGGGGTAAATTGGTTGTTGGGGTCGTAGAGTTGCTTGACGGCGGCGCGGGTGTTGGCTGATACTTGGGCGGGGCTAAGGCTCCAGTCTCGGACTTCGGGGACTGTGTAGCCGAATGATCGGGTGGAGCGGATGTTGGTTGAAGTGTAAAGAGTTGACCCGGCGTCGGAGTGGAAGGGTGTCAGGCCAGTGTTGACGTTTTCAGTTGTGCCGGGAGCGATGGTGAAGGTGCCGGATTGGTCTGTTTGGGATCCCACGTAGGAATCTGGATAGATTGCTTGCCAGATGGCGAAGACACGATCCACATTGGTGTGGTGGAGGAAAAAGATTGGGTCAAAGGCGCTGTAGGGTACAAGTCCCATCCATCCTCCTATCAAGCCATGAATGGTATCATGAATACCTTCCAAAGAATCGTATTGGTTGCCCCGATTGTCCACATACGCATGATTAGAAAAGGGTGCGTAGCTCGACTGTCTGGAGAGGAGAAGGTAGGTTCGATCGTGGATACTGGCAGCATTGGAGTTGAGATTAGACTGTGCCCTACCGTTTCTCGTGGTGTAAGGAGCATTTTGGAATCCTTCGCTGGATGGGAAGTCTGGTGCGCCTACGGTAGGATGGAAAGCATAGCGAAATAGAGGATTCGTGACGGTCCTCGAGCCGGTCGCTGTGTTGATGTTGATACTTGACGAAGTCAATGAGCTTGGAATAGTAGCACTGGAAGCCCAATCCCAGTAGGGAATACGGAAGCTGTCGGCGGCAGCTTGGTATGTGGGTCGGCTTGTATTTGGATATTGTTTTGCGATGGTTTGCGCGTTATTCCAGAGAATCTGCTCGTATAAAGAAAGGTATGGACGGTGCCAAGTCGGGAAGAGGATCGAGCCATGTGTGCAATATCCTCTCTGGTAGCTACCACCAACTCCATCCCAGGACCGATAAGGCCGTCCATCTGTTTTGGAAAGGTGTCAGCCACCGATTGTGCGCAGCCAAACCGATAGTCCTACGGCTGAGAGCGCCAAAGGTTGTGGGGATCGTGCACTCACGAATGCCTGATACAGAATACCAGCTCAAAAGATCTGCTTGGTTTGCTGCTTGAAACCTTTGCAGCGCTTGAATGTAGAGATCAAAGGCTGGTCCCGAACTTTGAAGGGTCCTCAGATCCTGCCGAGAGGGACGTTCGCCCGTCTGAGCATTGACACCACTGGTAGGACCAGTGATTTGATAGGAGAAGGCATTATGAGCGGAAGCAAGGAGCAAAAAGAGGGTGAACCTGAACAGCTTCATGGTACAGTGTGAATGGTACAACCTGTTAGGCGTATTTCTGCTCTTCTGTCCTCGCCTTCATTTCGATGGCCGGTGCCAATTCTTATGATCCGGGGAACTATGAGACAGGTCTTGACAGCAGCCATCGTGGCTTGCTGGCTCCTCTTTCAAACCCATAGTAGATGGGTAGGTGCCTCGGAAAGCCTCAACCTTACGAGATAGGTGCAGGAAGGCAACCTTCGTGGGAACGATGCTAGTGTAATTCACCGAATCGAAGGGTAGAGCAAGCGAAATCGGTGCTAGGATCTCCAACGGTGTGCAGTAGTGTAGGAACAGTTGAGGTTTGTCCTTCGTAAGATGGAGTTTAACCTCCCATAACTATCGAATTCAAGGTTCGGAAGACGAGTTCGGGTTATTTTAGGAAGTGGTCTGTGCTTTATAGCTTCGACGAATCAACTGCGCTATCATCATAGCGGGGTTTGAATACTAAGAACAGAAGCGAACATTCTGTACCTGCTCGTGGGATTCTAGAACAGAGAGGCTCGGAGTGAATGCCGCCAGAGGGTTGTGGTGGATAGCGCGAGGCTCAATGCGGCTCATCTTCCACTCAATCTACCTACATGCAAGCAATTAGACCCGGATTATCGTGCCCTGCATGCTCCTTCTCGTGTAGAATTGGGCCGCAGATTGACTAGGGAAAAACTGCCTGGGCCCCCGGCGTCAGATGGATCAAAAAAGGCCGCACTTCCTTTGATCTCGGTCCACGGCTGAGACATACATAAGCGACATGCTCTGCATCTGTGGTCATTGCTTTGATTGCCCAACGTGACCAAAAGCACCCACCACCTCGCCGTGTCCTGCTGAAAACCTCCACCTGTCTCCTCTGTTCTAGGTGCTTTGCTTGGCATTTTAGTCTCAATACTACCGAATACGGTTCCGAGATCACACGGGAAGCAGGCGAAGGTGCGGCTCGATTTCATCTTGCCGTAACAGTCGTTGTTACAGTCACAGTCAGGAAGGACCCCATGATAGGTATGACCGTGTTGCCAACCACGGTCGGAGCAGGATGCGAATGAAGCACGATGGAGAACGCGCCCAGGGGTATTGTCACATCCGGTGAATTGTTAGTGGGTGCTGAAGCTGGTGCTGAGGGGGTGGCCTCGGACGAGGCTCCTGGAACCTGGAGAGAAACAGGAGGTGTGGGCGTTGGAACTACTGAAGTGCTTACTGTGACCAAGTTTTGCGGGCCAACCAGCGGTGTGACCGTAGTTGAGGCAAGTGGACCGGGGGATGTTAGGGTTGATATTCTTTCAGAGGTTGAAGCAGTCTCTGGCGTGCTTTGCACTGTAGTCACCATGATCGTAGAGAGACGAACGGTCACCGTCTGCGCTCTGTCGCTAGCTGGTGTGGGTGAGGACGCCATAGATATTGTAGAAGCTATCTCTGGTGCTGCAGATACAGGTTCGCTAAATGGTACGGTGCTCATCACAGTTGTTGATAAATTAAGCG
>JAABUK010012753.1_pt1 | contig 10644 bp, 19 predicted proteins | sample 5559141 | NCBI WGS metagenome assembly JAABUK01 (sample SAMN10711869, study PRJNA513367) | rock metagenome | isolation source: Antarctica rocks | place: Antarctica: Victoria Land, Pudding Butte nord | collected 2016-01-03
GATAGCAGTGATTCAGGGTCACCTAAGCTGCTGATCTAGCGCTGAAAGCTGTGTCGGCAAGTGGTTCACTTGAAGCTTTGCCCTCGCATGAAGGTCCAAGACCTGCGTGCCAACAGCTGCCGTCAGCACAGAAGTCTGGCTCATGTGGAGGCAACACTCTCGTAGGATGTGCAGTCAACTTTGAGGTCGTGGGACGAGGTATTCTTACTGTAGATGAGGCTGGAGCAATCTGATTGCAAACGTACAGCAGAAGTTCTTCAGCAACTTGGAACGGAATGTCAAGTGCTTCCACGAGCTCTAGGTGCGTTGCGATCAGGAGATCTCTTGCGGTGAACAAGCGTCTGTTCGTAAGCTTCTGCAATATGGCAGAATCGATGTTCATGCGTTGCAATGCCCTCGAGGCCTGCAGAAGCACACAATGTGGTATTGCCAAGCCAACGAAGCGATTCGGCTTTGCGTCAGAAGAAAGAAGGCTTGCAGGCACCATACACACCATGCAATTCCAGGAGCAATCCCACGTCTACGCGTCCAGGAAACAGATGCACTGCTGCGGCAAGCCTGCTTCGCGGCTTGCTAAACAGCAGGCGCTGCGTTATGACTTTGCATTTCTGCACGCCTGCACGGATCTGCAACCTAATTAGTGATATTACTAATCTAGCCTTTGTGCTTCCGCCTGTGTCTCTAAAGCGCGACTCCTTTCGCAACAGTGTTCCGATTTCGCTGGACACATCATGACAGCTCCACTGGCGTTCACGCCCCTGCCTTGCTTGCACCTATATCTTTGACTTGTGTTGTGGCAAGGGCATGGATCAGCTGATCAGTGCACGAGGTCTTGTGCACCACTCAGTAATCCAAAACGCCTTTCACAGCGCAGTACGACCTGTGCGAGCCGCCAAGCACCGTGTTGTTGCTGTGCTAGACATAAGCAAAGCACAAGGCAACCCGCATTCTCATGTTGAGCAGAAGGAGACGTATCTCGGGTGAGCTCCGCTTGAACGGCTGCTTGTCACGGCATGCCCTCCAGGTCATCATTCTTGTCACTCCGTGTGTCAATCTTCGCTGTATGGTTGCAGGGAAAAGTTTTGGCAGATCCAGCCTTTGAAGCAGGGCCAAGCAGACTACAGAGACTCTGCAAGTGTTGACAGGGCACCAGAAGTCCATCTGACCAGTCTCAACCATGCTTCCCTCGAGGCTGCTGACCCTGCTGCTCTCAGAAACTTCTATACCAGGGTGCTTGGCTTCAGCTCACTAGACCGGCCAGACTTTCCTTTTGATGGAGCCTGGCTGGAAGGGGCTGGCTTGCTGCTGCACATTATACAGGAAGACCCTTCAGTGCCCAAGCGCCTTCAAAGCTGGAAGGTGAAATCCTCTCACCTACACTTTGCAGACAGCAAGGCATTGGAACTGTAGAAACTGATGATCACAGCAAAGCTGGTCAGTCTCCTATGGTGTATTTAAAGTGACAAGAGCATTTTGCTGTGCAGGACAAATACACAGCGGAGCCCAGGCCATGGTTCATTCGGCGTGCAAATCACCTTGGTGCTACCTCCAGTCTTTTTCTGAGCCTCTGACTAAGTTGCTTGTTGCCGTGCTGTACATGCCCAAGTGCACTTAGCCCACGGACGCTAGCCATGTGCCTTTTCTTCCTTCAAATACATCAATTTTTGCCCAGTTCCTTGTAGGGACTCCTGCACATGTGTTTGTTCTTCATAGATTGGCTGAGCTGTCATGTGGATGTTGCAGCTTTTGAAGTAGAGGACGCTGCAGCTATGGAGGCTCGCCTTGTATTCTTTGGCATTGAATACACCAAAGTCTACGTACCTGATACAGATGCCGAGCAGCTCTTTTTTTTTGACCCAGGTGCAGATCCTGGCTTGTGTTGCTTCATGTAATGTACCAATCGCATTCCCATGCAAACAGTGTGTGTGCAGCCAGATTAACATTGATCAAACTTCAGGCAAGCCTAGTGAGGTCTGCAGAGAGACAGATAAATTACATTTGCCTGAGGAAGTTGTGTCTTTGCAGTCATCCCCTCAGCAGCATGAGTGTACAGATGACCCTCAAATGCAGGACTACTTGCTTATGCTGATTGCTGAGACAATGATGATGCATGCAGAGGGCCATGGGGTCGAAGTAGGTTGTGACTACGCCAAGGTGGCAGACATGCTCAGAAAGAAGCTTGGGAACAATGGTTCTGCTGTTGCACCCTGAAGATTAATGTCTGACACTACACATAGCTGAGCCTCGCATTAGCTTTTGTGGCATGGTGTCATGCCCAACATTCAAGGAATGAATGCCGCTCAAAAATGCACATTGTGCACCCAAGTACTCAAGTTTAGATTAGGTACTGTGGAAGCTTTCAGACGCACACTGAAGTCCAGCTTTGTACGCTTGCTACTTACAGCCTTTAGTGGCCATCAACCTTGAACTGCTGATGGCCGCTCTTCAGAAAACATACCACTATGAAATGTATCTGTATTCTACATGTTCAGTTATGCGTCAAGAAGTGCTCTCAATTGGATAATCTGTCTCAATTCAGTACTTTTAGGGTGATGGGTATACCAATAGATTGCAATCTTGATGAAATGGAATGAAATTCAATGCTGTTTGCATGTTGCCAACAAGTTGCAACCAATTGGCACATACTTTGGGAGAGCACCAGACCAGTCAAGCAAGCAAAAGACAAGATATTCACATTGCAGCATGCAGCATCATCTGCTTTTCCTCTTGCGCTGTTTGGACGTATTTGGCGGAAGCGTTTTCCTCTTGGCAGGTGATTGCAGAGAAGCTGCTGCAGGACCTGCTGGTGGAAACCGAACTGCCTGAGAGGTCTGATTGGTGTTGTCCTGTGCAAGTTGAAGTGCTTCAATAACGACAGCACCTTTGTGAGCTTTCCTTGCCTGAGCATGTGCTATGACAGCTTCACAGTTTGTAGTCAGAGCTGCCTGCACACATGCAAAGCAATTTTCAGATCGTATGTGCATTCACGTATGGCACATGGAGAGCAGCATTTGAAAAGGCTAACTGGACTCAAACAGCACGTGCTGGGCGCAAAAGGCCATCTCCCTTCACGCTGTTGGTATATGTTTGTAGTGCTCAGAGTCTTACCCAGCAACAGATACAATGATTCTTGAATTGCTCAGGATAAATGCAAACCCATTTGCTGTGGTGAGACATTCAGGAGAAACTGGCTTCTCAGAGAGACAAGCTGTTGTCACTACCTGGCTTTTCCTGCAATGCAAGTCATGGTAGGCTGACAAAGGTGGACAGCAATCTCAGGCAGACACTGCAGAGTGGCAGCTGCACAGTCTGTTTAAAATGCCAGCCCCTGCTGATGCTTTGCAGCACTGCCCGACCTCAAAGAGACTGTTGTACATAAATGAACAAGACTTGTCCTGCACATACCTAGCTCATCATGAGCTGGAAAGCGAACTTATTGTTGTTATTGTTAATTGCTCACAGTCTTTAATGCTACGCGCATTGCAGTGACACTCTGTGACAACACTGAAGTCTAAACCAGGCTCAAAATGGCTACTCGTCAAAAGGGGCAACATGCCTGCTTGTTTTCCGCTGTGCAGTATGTTGCGGTGTTGGCAGCACCTCTGCTGTACGGCTGCAGAGCATGGTGCCTAAACCCTAAGCCCCCAAAAGGGACAACATGCTCACCTTTGCATCTTGCTCTGACAAGCCAAACAGTGTAGCCATATTGATGACATCATAAGGGCCTCTCAGCTCAAAAGCTGACCGTGCACTGCTGCTTACTACAATGCCCTTTCCCCTTGTTGCTCTGGTCAGAGCCAAAGCATTGGCAAAGAAGTTCCTCCTGGCTGTCTCCTCTCTAAGTGCAGATGCATAGCATATCTACAGTGCAACATACTAGCTCAGACACCGCAGACTGATCAATGGTGACAACACTCTGATGCACAGCTTCAAAGCGATAACATATGTAGAACATTCAAGCAGCCATATATCTTTTTGATAGCCGGAGTGAGAGCTCTTTGCAATCCCAAAACATCTACTTTAGTTCAGAATTCTATTTTCTACTTTAATTCAGAATTCTATTTTAATTCAGTGTTCTATTTTAGTTCAGACGTCGTCCCTTCACTGACAATCCATACTCAGCAATGCCTGGGGACAATGTGTTCTACATCGGGGAGATTTTTTAGGTTTGCATCGCTTCAAAGGCTGTGATAGTTCCGGCTGTGTAACCTTTTGGGGATGACAATCAAGTCAGCAGTTGCTTTGTGATGTGATGTGCATATGAAACCAGAACTATTGCACCACAAGGCAAGTGCCGTACCTCAAAATGCAGACCACGCTTGAGGGCCGCCTGTAAAGGGCCTGGCTTGAAGCGAAAGGGAAGACGTTTGGACAGGTCAAAAGTAACAATGTCCACTTCCAAAGATGCGCATGCCTGAAGAGCAAAGGCAGAACGTCATGACAGAGAGATCTTTGCAGCAATCTGCAAGCTTGCAGCATATTGTGCAAATGCAAAGCTGCTTTGTTCAGCATGACAGCATACTACAGCTGCAAATTGAAGAAACGATGCCAGAACCTGAGAAGTGCACAAGGTCATTCATGTTTTGGTTTGAAGCAGTTAAATGTAAGCACCTGCTGGAGGACTCGGTCTGACAAGGGCTCAATGGCAAGCAAATCATAGCTTGCTGCAGCTGCGTGCACTCCTGTAAAAGCCTGTGCAGCAACACTTGAGTCTTCTGTGTGCAGCGTCAATTTTGTGAGCTGACTGATCGATGCTTCTGAGCTGTGCTTCCATGCTAGGCCTTGCTGCATGCGCAAGGCGTCTTGTAGGCTGGAATTTCCTGACTGCAGGCTGGCAAGGTCCAAAGGCTGCATGCTGCATCTGCAGAAGTCAAAACTTGTGATTAGCATGTCAAGCACGCTGACGTAGCAAAGTTGCGACCGAACACACTTGTCTCGGTCAGTAAGATCCTCGGACACATCATGGCCAAGCGCAAATAGGTCGATGCCAAGCCTGATCGCCATCACCAGCCTTTCTCGCTGTGTAAGCCCATTAGCCTCTTGCCAAGCAAAGCACAGATCGCAGAACATGATGCGAACGCTAACTGGTCAGCTGGCAGACAGTGTATCCGACAGAACGTGTCTTGCGCTTGTGTTTTTTTGTGCTAATGATGTCTGTAACGCCTGCACCCCCTGCAGGCCCCAGGCTCTTATTCCGGAAGAAAGCGCCTTATTCCGCATTGATTATTCCGCATTGCTTATTCCTGTTCAAGGTCAGGTGGAGAAGCCGTTTATTGTTCTTGCGCTGTTTGTGAGCCAAGAGACTCCGTGTCGATAAAGCGCTTGCTCTGGTAAGTGGGCCAGCTTCAGAGCAGCGTTCAATATACACCGACCCCTTGTGCTGATTTTATATGTTTATGTCCTTGCCTTCAGGAGATTGTGCAGTCGCCACCTTCTGCAGCTGCTGCAGGACACATGAGGGCTCAAGCAAGCTCTACCAACATGGCTCTAAAGTGTGACTGGACCTCCTTGTCTCCAGATGTCCTGGCAAAGGTGTTCAAGGCTTGTGAGTTGGGAAGAGACAGAAAGAAATTCAGCCACGCAGAGCGGATGCGGACAGGGCCTTATTGGTGTTACACACCGTCCCCCAGGAGCAACTTTCGTATCATCTGCAAGGCTTGGTGCGAGGCCGCAGGTTGGCTGTTGCTGCACTGCTTGGTCATAGCAGCAGTGACGTTACATCATCACTTTGGTGTTGCTAAGTCAGGACTTGAGCAACCTATAACAGTGCTATGACTGGTTTCAGAAACCCGCACACCTGCTGGTGTGTCTGTTGCAGCATTGCATTTGTACTACTCTACCTCGCTTTGCATTTGCAGTACTTGGAATTTGCTTGATGTGCAGGTGCTGCCATTAGCAAAGTGACTGGGCTTGCCCCAAGGATGGAGGACACGCAGCATGTGTCGGAGGCTCTTAGCACCATGCACAAGCATATGCCATACATGACCAGCCTAAATGTCCAAGGCCTACCTTTACGATGTGCAGACCTTGTCAACATTGGCAGGATCCTGACTCTGCAACATCTAACGTACATCTGCACCTACGGCAAGCACTACCAGAGCAACCAGCAAGCAGGAAGGATGGTACACTTTGACGTCACCAAGGATTACTTGCTGGCAGCAGATGAGCACTTGTCACCTTTTGCTGGTCTCAGCAATCTCGTCTCCCTCCACATTGAAGAGGAGATACCAAATGTTCTTCCTGAACACCTGCAGCCCATCTCCTTGTTGACTCAGCTTACTCATCTAGCTCTACATTGCGCAGCCAGGGAGCAGGGAACTCAGCACATTGTCCAATCCATGACTGAGTCAGTCTACCAAGCATTGGGCAGCATGCAGAGACTGGCATCTCTGCAAGTGGACATAGGCTCTCCTCACATGACTCTGCTCAAGGGCTTGAAGATTTTGTCTGTGACTAAGTCTGAAGCTGATTGGGAGTTTCCTTTTGGCTTCACGACCCTCACCAGTCTGTCTGAGCTATCTCTGTCAGGGGAAATGCGCAGATGGTCTAACCCGCAGGTTCCCCTATCAAGTGTGCAGCTCTTGCCATACATTCGCAAAGCCACCTTTCACTTTGAGGCTGACTCTCATGTCTGGGGGTTTTTAGCAGACCTTGTGACGGTAAATGACCTTACCTTGCAGCACTGTAATCTGTCAAATGAGGCTTTTCAGGCAGTAGGGCAGTTGACTCAGCTTACTAGCCTAGACTTCACTATGTCTCGTACGTTCAAGGGGCTTGTGGATATAGAAGCTTTGCATGCCTTGGAAAATCTAGTGCAGTTGTCAAAGCTGCATGGTAAGTTTGTGTCTAGGAGGAACCACGTGAACGAGTATCGTTTATCTGTCTGGCGTGAAGGCTTGTCCAAGTCACCAGCTTTTCTATCTATTCCGGATGTCCAGCTGAAGTTGCACAGAGTTCCCAAATATAGTGACTGGTCAAGCGATTTAGATGGTGATGTTTCTTGCGCATCCGATGATGATCGTGAATGCAAGCATTGCATAAAGGACTTGTCGCAGCTAAGTTCCCAGTTGTTTTTGGGCCTTGATGAAGATGAAGAGGCTGATAGTGATGTGCTACAAGATTCAGCTGGAGATGCACCCTCCGGTACAGATTTGGATGATAGTGCCTACTATACTGCTGATGAAGCATGATTCGCATCATGCGCAAGTTCAGCTTGAATCAAATGCAGTCTGTAGGGACTTCATGTCACAATACTATCTTGGCCATTGATTCTGTGGATGTAACTTGATTGACTATATAATGGGATTCTATTATGTAACGCTGACGAGTTTGGCTTTGTCCATGCATGGCACGGTGCTGCTTGCAGTGGGCCAGACTATGCTGTAACATTAGTGTGCGATATATACAATCTTGGTAAAGCTGTGTGCGAGCGTTATGGCAGGTCATCTTGTCAGATGCGTGCTTGCAATTCGTTGATGTGTGCATCTGTGCATGCATAAAGAATCCTAGCCTGTATCTCAGGCTTCAGCAAGATTTTGACCAGACGATCACAAAACAGCAACTCATAAGACATGAATAGCTGAAAGGTATAACTGCAAGCTGATCAGATGTGGAACAAGAGTGCCTGGATTTTAAATCAGCTCGTTTTCCACCTGATCCTACAGACCTATCTACTGCATACAGGACGACTTGTTGATGTTGCATGCAATGCGCGAATTGCTGCATGCCTTCATGAATTATGCATGTGGATTCAGCGGATGCTAGTGCTCAGTGCCCAGTGCAAAAGCAAGATGAATGCAAGTGGCACAAGTTGTTTGAAATTAGGCATGCCTGCACTGCTACCAAGTATATCTACCTTCTACCAGATATATCTACCTTCTCGTCCAACCTATGCCCAGGGGCTGCAGCAGTAGTGTCATCAGGAACACGCCTTGCTTTGACGTCAGAAATCGGCGCTGAACGGCAGTACTCCATCACACCAGAATGCTGGGAGGCAGCTTCTCTGTGGCCGGAATTGTGAGCATCATTGCACTGAGGTATTGCTGGAGTGAAGTGTAGCAACAAATTGTGCTGATTGTGCAAGAAATGTGTGTTTCTATACTGTGATGACACAGGGTTGCTACCGTGCTTTTCTTATGCGGTGGTACATTTGTCTGTCTTCACACGCAGTTTATGTAAGGCGTGGCATATGCATGTCAGATGTCAGTGATGCACGTCATGTAGTGTGGATTGTGTTTTATGGGTTGTGCTGTCTGAAGTATATTAGTGAATTCAATTGATTTTGTTTATTTGGCGAAGAACTCACCTGACTGTTTCCAGACAGGCGTTCCTCCTGAATACTTGGAACTAGATACCCAGCGCCTTGCATGAGGACCTACGAGAAGAAAAGTCACACTGCTGCATTGACGGCAGATGATGAGGCAACTGCTATAAGTGCTACAGTCAGCAATGGGCACTCGAGCCTGGTATGGGTTACCAAGGTCAGGCAATATGCCCTTGGCGAAGACACCGAACTCGCAGAGGTGCTTCACACGCAGCCTGCCACTGCCACTCTGATGCGCCCTCAGCAGCTGCACGTGCTCTCTTGTCCATATTGACCATCCCCTGTTCTGCTGTTAAGAGAACTCTCGCGCCAGTTTGGATCAGTGCCAACCTCTGACCTTGTCTTATTACTGTAACCTTGCGACGCGCCGTGAAGCCAAGATGTCTCTGTTAAACGACAATAACGACGTGTCCCGAGTTCGTAGAAGCATCGAAGTGTTAGCCTTGGCACACACACACCCACTTTAGTCTTGATCACGAGGCTTGTGCAAGTGATAGACGGCCCTAGCAAGTTGCACAAATTGCAACATAATGCCTTTGACAGGGCAACTAGCTCTCAGCTTGTACTGCAGTGCTTCCTGCAGTGTGAGGCTAACTTGTCTGAAACTTGTTGGGGACATGTGTCAGGAGCACACCTGTTGCAGTGCGGTTGTGGCGCATGAAACACACTTGACCTGTGAACACGCCTAATGAGAGAGAGCAAAAGTTCAGCATGTTCTTTGTGTCGTACACATACATATCATCAACATATGTATCTAATCTGTTGCTATTGCACTGGAGCTGGGGCAGCGCAGCAAATATGTTTGTATTGCCCAGCAAGCTTGTTGTGCATCGTGCACACAATAGTTGCATGGTGGAATGACAAGGAAAGACTTCAAGCACTAGTATTGCATCATGCTGTGCAGCTGCAGCTGCAAAGAAGCTGTAACAGCTTCCACAATTTTCAGCTCAGGTCATGGGTTTTGCATTACTGCTATGAACAGAATGCAGCATCAGTGATGACTATAGTGATGCAAACATGCAGCATTAAGGAAGTTGGAGTGCAACCAGTGTGGTTTCTAGCTTCATTGGATTACAGCCTTCAGGGGTATAATCAGCTTCCAGTACTTTACACGCAGACACATCTGCAGGTCTGACGAGTCCTTGCAAGCCCTTGCAGCTTAGGCCACTAATGACCCACAACGACTACGTATGTGTGCACAGCTGTACATTGTTGTACACTTCAGCATCTCAGACCCCAGCACCTGACTGACTAAGCTGGGCCTTGCATTCTACACAACCAAAAGCTGAAAGCCAAAGCTACAGACTTCATCATCAGCTCAGGCAACGCGTTTACTGTCCCAGGGACAGGTCTATGAAACAATCCTTAGCCACACGTACACACTGCGCCCAGGCAAGAGCTGGATTGCAGCAAGTAGTTTCTTTTCCCTTCACTTGCTGTGCTGGTGTAGCAGCGCATGTATTCAGTAGCTTGTGAAGCAGCGGGCTGTTTGTCATATACTGCCATTGCTGTCTCCCCAGACTAACAAGTCTGAACCAGAGGCAATAGCAGGCACTCACTTTCAGGAGTAGGATTGCTGACACCTGCGTGTTGTCAGCTGCATTTGATGGGGGTATAAATGGATGCAATCAAATAAAATGATCGCAGAACATGATGCGAACGCTACTTGGACAGTTGGCAGGCACTGTGGATGATCCAACAGATGGTCTTTTGCGATTTTGCGCTGATGTGTGTAACGCCTGCATGCACCCGATTCCGGTTCTTTCTAGGCTCTTATTCCGGAACAAAGCGCCTGATTCCGGTTTAAGGTCGGGCGGAGAAGCGGCCTATCGTTCTTGCACTGATTGTGAGCCAAGAGACTTCGTGTCGATCAAGCGCTTATCGCTCCCTGGTAAGTGGGCAAGCTTAAGAGCAATATATACCGACCCCTTGCACTGACTAGCTTTTGTCCTTGCCTTTTAGAGACTGCGCAGTCGCCACCTTCTGCAGCTGCTGCAGGACACGTCACGGCTTAAGCAAGCCCTGCCAACATGGCTCTAAAGTGTGACTGGACCTCCTTGTCTCCAGACCTCCTAGCAAGGGTGTTCAAGGCTTGTGAGCAGGGAAGAGACAAAACGGGGTTCCACGAGAAGCGGATGGGGACAGGGCCTCACTGGTGTTACAAGACGTCCCCCAGACGCAATTTTCGTATCACCTGCAAGGCTTGGTGCGAGGCCGCAGGTTGGCTGTTGCTGCACTGCTTGGTCATAGCAGCAGTGACGTTACATCATCACTTTGGTGTTGCTAAGTCAGGACTTGAGCAACCTATAACAGTGCTATGA
>JAABUK010012756.1_pt1 | contig 10644 bp, 10 predicted proteins | sample 5559141 | NCBI WGS metagenome assembly JAABUK01 (sample SAMN10711869, study PRJNA513367) | rock metagenome | isolation source: Antarctica rocks | place: Antarctica: Victoria Land, Pudding Butte nord | collected 2016-01-03
TGACGGGGAATTTGGTGAGAATGTTTTTCGGGGGGGGCGGGGGAGGGAATTGGAACTGGATGGATCATAGGGTTTATCTTGAGTGATATGAGGACATGAAAGTGGATATGGGATACGAACTTGGGAATGGACATGAAAATGTTACTTGTTGTACGGTATACGTATATTTGTATGAGTTTTAGGTTGGCCAAAGCAATAAGCGAGGTGGAGCGAAGCAGGGCAGAAAAGAACCCCGATCTTCCACTCAACGGTACACTAGTTTTACCCCGTCTAGATCTACGCCAAAGAAAGCAAGTAAGACTGAAAAATCTTTGGCATGAGCTGTTCTTCCACAAATGATCACTTGAAATAACAACAGACACAGAAAGCAGGAAGTTCTCCACATCTCCCTGCAAAGCTCACAACTTCCTCCTCACCAAGCCCCTAAAGAAATCAAACGAGTTCGAATCACTCTGCAATTTCCACATCCGCCCCGTTCCTCTCCACTGCCCATCCCCACTCCCGCCTCTCCCACGACTCACCTCCTCTACTTCTTCCGCGATCAGCAATCCATAATCCCCACTGATTCCCCTAATCCTCGCCTTCACACCCCCCTCCGCCTCCAGCGTGATGATCTGATCCCCGTGCAGCCAGTGCGCGTAGTACATGTTCATGAAGTAGTCGTCGAATCCTGTGCGGAGGAAACGGGTGTAGAGTGCGGAGAAGGAGGTAAGGATTGAGGGGAGGAGGGTTTCGGGTGTGAATAGTTGAAGTTGCGGTAGGTCTTTTGATTGTGATTGTAATTCGGACTGCAAGAGCGGGATCAAGGCGTTGAGAGAGGTTGTGGGCAGATCATTGGAGAGATTGAGGCCGATGCCGCAGACGGCTATGTAGTCTTGGGCGTTGTAATGGGAGTTTACTAGGATGCCACCGATTTTGACGTATTTGTCTCTGTCATTCGACGTGTTGTTGTTGATTGCTTTTCCGGTGGTGTCTGGGGTAAATGCTTTCGCCGGATCAAGGGCGTAGATGTCGTTTGGCCATTTGAGTTTGATGGGGACGTTTTTGTAGAGGTCGCCGTGATAGGATTTGACTCCCTCCATGATTGCTAGAGCGGCAAGGTATTGTACGAAGACGACGGGTGCCTTTTGCATCAATGCCATGGGATGCCGGATCACGGTGCTGAACATCAGGGAGCCTGGAGGTGATACCCAGACGTTTGAGCCGCGGCCACGACCGGCGAGCTGGGATGTCGCGACAGCGGTGAAGCCTGTTGGAAGACGGCGGAGGATTTGAGTATTCTTTTCCAGGAGGGTGTTTGTGCTCGTCACGACTTCGCCGTAGAGAAGGTGGATGCCGAATTCGGACTTTGCCTCGGGTGTCACTTTTTGATGTTTAGATAGGTTAGAATAATACGAGTCATGGTTGAAGTACGGTGTCTCTTCGAACGCAGGATGGTCGGTCTCGTGGATGAGAATTTCTTTTGTGATGGTACTATAGTCGACTATCCCTTCCTTGTCATCTCCACTACCAGCATCATTGTCAGTCTCCCCTTCTTTTTTCAACGAGGGTAAAGCTGTGTAGAGATTGCCCATGCTCCATACAGATTGCTTGACCATATGAAAGATGTCGTTGTCATCTTTGATATATTCATCCCCTTCGTCAATTGTGATGATCTCCTTCAATGATTCCACAAGCTTGTTGGTGCTTGATGCTTGAAGAGAAGAAAGATGTATGCGAGAAAGGGACGGTACATTTTGCTCCTCAGTCACGCTAAGTCCAAGCTTCGTCAAGCAAGCTTTCATGAAATCCGTCCTGTGCTTCTCATCTTGAGCGAGGACATCAACCATCCTGTCAAAACCTGGAACATTTTCTTTCTTTTCCAGGTTGGCCGCTGCAAACCTGGGTTTCGTCAGTGACCAATTGTCTGCTGGCTTGCCCAAGAAGACGAACTCTGGATGAGGACCAGTCAGTAAAGCAGCGCCCTGTCCCACCTTGCAGTACACTATAGCTGCTTTCCCTTCACCCAAATCAACAGCAAGGTTTTCAGTATAGCTAGCGAGGACGTCAACACCTCTATCTCGATACTTGGCTGCATCAACGAAGACTCCACCACCATTGTAGTATGACCTGAAGACGTTCGGTACAGAGCCTGATGAGAGGACGGTCTTGTTGACTTGAAGCTTTGCAGCACGAGCACCTTTTTCGCTGTTGTAGACAAAACCAGAGAATGCGCCTCCTCGAGTGATGCCAGGAAAGAATGCCAATTCGCGGTCCCCGATCACCTCGAGTAGCTTGTTGCCCATCTCAAACTCACACTTGCCACTTCCGTAGTACCCACCAGCACAAAATCCGATGTAGAGCCCCCCAGCTTCTACGAAACGACGAATTCGGCGATTTCCTTCGCCATTCAGGGTGCGACAATAACCCTGATCGGCTCCTCCAGGAAATACCACAACAGCGCAGCTGGAAGGCCATGGTTCTTTGACTATCTGATCACCAGATACTGGGATGACAGCATAATTGGGACTCAGTAGCTTGCGCAGTGTGTAGAGACAATGCCGAACTGAGTCGACAGTGCTGCCAATGCCTGTGATGGATTAGAGATATCCTGCTTGATGTTACTGAAGCATAGGCATCCCACCAGAGTACACCAAGATGTTCATGCGCCTAGAAGACATCATTCTCGAGCTTGAGTTAGCTTGCCGAAAGGGATTGATGAAGAAGTAGCTTTTCAGTCGATCTGTCTTCAACTTCCATCAAACATCCGACCAACACGATGACGAAGGAAGAAGTGGCAGCATCATTGGAGAGAATGGAAGACGATCCAGATGACTGGTATGGAGAAAGGACCTAGCCGTGGGATGCAGTTTTGCTGACGATGATATTGAAAGGGACAAGAGAATTTTCAGTACTGGCTGTGCAGGCAGGTCATGACCAGGTCTGTATCTGCTGTAATCAAGCTGACAATACGATCAAGAGGAGCAACTGAGAATGAACGACTGTTATTCAGATCATAAAGATTGGAGAATCTGCAAGAAGGAGGTGAGTCGTTGAGTCCCAGCCCGCCGTGTCCTCAAAGGTACTGTTTGTTGACGAATGATGCTGACGGTGAACCTAGATGGAGGCATTTAGGGAGTGCTGGAAGAGAAAAGGAAACGAGAAGAGAACAGAGAGCAAGGATGCATACAATGGATCGTCTTAGATAGCTCTTTACCAGTGCTCTCAATCAATTCAACTCGTTTCACACAAAGTGCAGCCAGTCACGAGAGTTCGTGGTGGTTCTCTTGTCCAAACATTCTGAAAGGTCGCGTTCTCTCTCCATCAACAACCATTTTCTTCCGCCCCTACGTGACTTCTTTCCAACCAGAAACCTGCTGCTAACATGGCATCTTCACCTCGAGCTTTCATCCGCGCAATCACGCAGTCGTCGAAAACCCATCGAAACCATGCGGGTCGGTGCTCGCCATCGACTCAGCAGTCTCGCAGACTCTCCAGCACTAATGGAGCCTACGAGACTTCAAGACCATCGAACAGGTTTATGCCTCATCGCTGCATATCCACATCGTCGCATCCACACCAAGCTCAACCTGCCGCTGTGCCTCGGCCAAATTCCACGTCAAGTCCACCCTCTGCCACACCTGCAAAACCTACAACGCCTCCCCAACCAGGCTCGGCCAATTTGAAAGCAGGTCTCTCCGATCAGCCCAAGAAGCAGTTGGACGAGAGTCCTACACAGATAGATTGGACCACGTCGTTCCATGGCCTCTCTGATGCGCCTTTCTCGAAAGAAGCTGCAAACGTCTTACTCAAACCTATCGATCCAAATGATGTGGAAATTAAACCCGACGGGATCATTTATCTGCCGGAAATTAAATACAGGAGGATACTGAATCTGGCATTTGGACCTGGAGGCTGGGGACTTGCGCCCAGAGGAGAGAGCACGGTCACTGCAAAGGCGGTCACCCGCGAGTATGCTCTGCTTGCTCATGGGAGGTGCATCTCCATTCTGCTCCCCTCTAAGATACGACACTGACATTTCAACTAGACTGGTATCAATCGCTCGCGGTGAGCAAGACTACTTTAACCCCGATGGCATCCCTACAGCCGCAGAAGGCTGCAAGTCGAATGCGCTGATGCGGTGCTGTAAAGATCTGGGAGTTGCCAGCGAACTATGGGATCCTCGATTCATCCGGAAATTCAAGGCAGGTAATGCGAGAGAGGTGTGGGTGGAACATGTGGTGAGCAAGAAGAAGACTAAGATGTGGACCCGAAAAGGTGATGATGTGTCATATCCTTTCAAAGAATCCAAAAGCTTTAGTGCGTGAAAAAGGGAGGCCAATAGACGTGTTCTATGTACAACATGCACGCAGCAGGCGACTGTCTACATTTAGAATTTGACGTGGACATGGGTATAGATAGGGGTGCTGGACCATGGTTGGTATACCAACACTCCCAATCAGTCCAGTACCAGTATCTCCACGCGGCCCACTGGCACAAGAAGGTATAATACTCCGGACCATCTTTGCACATGTGTGTCCATTGTCCTGTCTTGTCCTGTCCTGTCCAGTGCTGGTCCCGCTTAATGACACCCAACCTCCCCCCGACTTTTCCCTGTAGCCAAGCAGACCGAACCTTTCACTTTCAAGCTCCAGCTTTCCATCGACCGAGCCGGACCATGCCAAATCATAACAGAATGATGTTTAAGTCTACTTGGCGAATGCACGACATGAAGCGCTTCCTCTCCTCCTTCAATAATCAAGACCTCCTCCAGCTCCACGCAGGCTAATTGAGTGGTCGAGTCACACATTGAAGCCGACTTCCTCCTTCACCTATGAGCAGCACAGCCATACTACCGTCTATCACCTGACCTGTGAATGCTCTTCACGCCTTTACAGCAATAATTGAGGACTCAGGTAATGTCCTCAGCGTGAAGAAGGGGCTGCCGCCTACGTAGCCTGCGATAGTCCACCACTCGTCGCTTCCTTTCGCAGCAGAGATGTCTCAATTAGCACCCAAGGAAGCCGAAACTTCCCTTGACACTGTTCCGGAGCAGGACTCGGCACCATCGCCACAGCCAACGCGGACTGATTCGGCTCCGGTCATCTTCAAGGACTCGTTTGGTCTGGTGGGGAAAGATGGCCAACGGGCATATATTTCTGCGCCCATTTCCGCTCGTGAAGGACGTCGACCGTCCGAGCCACCTCGCCGGCAATCCTTGATTCAATTCCACACTGCGCCGGCAGAAGATACAATAAGAAGAGAAAGCGTAGCCACAGGCAAAATGCCATCGATTGACGCAAGGAAATTGTCAGTAGGAGAGAGAAGGCCTGCGGAAGGCGGACGAAGAATGTCATCACCACCACCCAAAAGGTATGTCATACTTCTCGATCCCTGACCATTTCCTTGGAAGCATACATTTGGCCTGACTACGACAAAGATCATCAAAGCGAGATTCACTGAAGAAGCTTTTTGGCCTTTGAAAATATGACTGTCTCGCACTGCAGCATGATCGCGCTCGAAGAGGACCATGGCTGACCGCTTCACAAAGCACATATCAGCGAGGAGTCTCCTTCGATACCTTCGATAATCGTGATGCTACCGACTTTTCCTTAACGCTCAACTACAAACATCGAAATCATCAGAGCACTCGTCGCAGTCGAACATTCCTCTGCGGCACAGATCAGAACGACTACTCGGAATTTGCACTGGAATGGCTACTTGATGAGCTGGTTGACGACGGAGATGAAATTGTTTGCCTACGTGTTGTGGAGAAAGATTCTAAACTTGCGAGCGACGCAAGTGTACAGCAGGGGAGATATCGCCAAGAAGCCCAGAAGCTCATGGATTGGGTTATTGCAAAGAATAGCCAAGAGGGAGAAAGAGCCATAAGTCTGGTCTTGGAGCTCGCTGTTGGCAAGGTGCAAGAGGTCATACAGAGAATGGTAACGTGACCGGTTGGCTATGCATTAGAATCTGTGCTGACGCGCTGTCCAGATTCAGATTTATGAACCGGCAGTCCTCGTCGTCGGCACGAGAGGTCGGAACTTAGGTGGCATGCAAGGCCTTCTTCCCGGATCAGTATCCAAATACTGTCTTCAACAGTCTCCAATCCCTGTGATTGTAGTTCGACCATCCACCAAGCGCCTGAAGAAAAAGAAGAAGCGAATGGCTGATCCGAGCCGCCGCAATTACAATTTGATCCTCGAAAAAGCTCGTGGAGGCTATTCCTTGGACAAAACTAATCGAAACAGCATCATTGGACCCTTACCCTCGGCCACTGACCAGGAAGCAGCAGCAGTGGCCAAAGCTATAGGAGTTCCCAAGCATTTTGAAGCCACACCGCTGACACGAGTTATATCATCAAAGAGTGATGCGACTGAAAGGAACGCAAGCCCCGGACCACTCAGTCCGGCATCAGCGAATGTGGTGATGAAGAGCCCGACTTTGGGCCCTTCAGACAGTCCGGATATAAGCGATGAAGACAGCGACGACGCGAGCTGGAGTCAGTCACCCAAAGTAAGGCGACGGGCCGGGAAAGCGAAGGGGGCGACTGTAGATGAGGTCGATCCCAGCAAAGATCCTCCTTGGTTGGCCGCTATACTTGAGAGCGACAATCGAAAGGTGTGAATGGTGCGATCTGACAGATAGAAGTGAATACACCTAGAAATCAATCATATCCTGTCGGCGCCTTGATTGAACCGCTTGAAGGCCACCAACAAAACCAAGCTGAACATTTGTCCTGGATCAGTAAAGCCTGGGCCATGGGAGACTCTTTCATATGCATGACCGATGCGCCAAACCCTCCAGGTCGACCATTTGAATACCTTACCAGCCCGCCTCAGCGGAGTGGGAACCCTTTCTCGGTTCAACTCTGTGCAAAGATCTAGAGGCAACGCAATATACGCCATGTATCTTCATCACGCCCCAGTGGAAGATAGCTGAAATCTATGGGCGGTCAAGTGGCACGAGACGTGCAAACCTGCAAAGCCTTAGCTTATCTGCGCGGATCGGTGTGCAGCCTATTCTTCGGTTCTGCTTTGGAAAACAACACGTCTGTTGGTTGGATCAGCACTGTTCCCACCGCTTAGGACGCTGCAGAGGCGACATACAATGTGCTAGCGATGATCTGAAGCGGGAGAAGAGCCACAGGCAAGACGAAGGCTTGCAGCAGTGACGAATCGCACCGTTATAGCCAGCATCCGAGGTGTTGGTTCGAGAGTGATGAACCAGCAAGCACCTGAAAGGCTATTCGTCTCTACGTCTCTACGCAGGCCTGCTTCTCAACAAGCCGCGGATGCCTCGTCCAGGATCGAAGAGCCGTTTCACTTGCAGCTGTATGTCAGTAGGTAGTCGGTATAAGCAAGCGAGAATGTCTTATGCCAATCGAGCTTGGAAGACATCAAATCTACACGCTATTGCTCTAACTTATTCTATGTGAAGCGCAAGTAACATCACTCTCCACTGCAGTGTGCAATCTATGAGTCGCCGAGGATTGATGTGTATCTCACTGTAAATATTCGTGACGCCGAAATTGGCCCCTGGGCCAGGAGTTGCGTTGCCATTGAAAGAACAAACATCTCCACTGTTCAGCCACATCAATCTAGGAAATACTCCTTCCAATGTTTAACGTTTGTTGTAGCCCGCAATGTCAGACGTCGTCCATCCTTGTTACCATATTATGCATCGATGATAAAGTGTCCTTATGCTCCTCACCAACGCTGATTGCGTTGACTGCGCCCCTACCTACATCAACAGCTCGCCCTCCAGAACAGCCTTTTCCACCTTGCCCTTTGTCTTGACCTTCCTTTTTGTCGCGGTGACTGTACACCAAAAGGTCTATCCTCTGCTGTCCTCGTCAACCAATGACAAGCTTAACCGATCAGCTTCCTCTCCCACCTTTCCTCGCGGTGATGCCTCCCCCCACTCTACCGCGAACGAGAAACGCATCTCTAAAAAGATCTCATCTCTCGCCTTTTCTTCAACGATCGCTCTCTCAGCCGTCCTCACGGAGCTACTCCTCTGCGAAATATCAAATTCGTTCAATCCTGCCACGAGGAAGATCGCAATTCGTGCTACAGTCGCAAGTCTGCTATGCTTACTGGTTGTGATCATACCCTTGTTAGAGATATACTCTGTGATCTGTGGCGCAGGATGGAAGTTCATCGGTGGCACCAGGGCAAGTGCGCGGACTGCTTGGGGGCTTGAGTTTCTCGGATTTGCTATATTCCTAGCTGGCTTCTGGCTTATTGGAGTGGTCTTGCCCGACGTCGAGGGCAATGGGTCAAATGCTAGCATAAATCCCATCACTGCTTGCCTTGAAAGACTAGGCATTACAGGCACGTTGATGATGGCACTCCTTTCTGGATTCGCAGCGGTGAGCGCAATCTGGCAGAATTTGGCCGGCAAAGCTCGACCTGTCTCTGAAGCAGATATCAATCGCAAGCAAGCAGGGCTAGAAGCGACTCTGGACATGCTAGCAGGCAAGAAAAGTCGCCTCAGACAAGCGGAGCTAAAAGTGTCAGATGCTCCTAGCCAGAGCTTCTTCCAGAAAGCTATTGGTTCTATTCGTGGTAATGCCGACTTGCAAGAGCTGAAGACACTCGAGCTCGAGATCTCCGGCTTGGAGACAATGTCTGCTTCTCTGCAGAACTCGCTTTCTATCTTGCAGTCTAGGGGAGCGTCACAACTTCGGGCATCTACGGCCATGGGTCGCGTCACCAATGGCTTTTCCTACATCTTCTCCTGCTACTGCGTCTATCGAGTTTCTTCGACCATGATCAATATGGTTCGAAGGACTTTGTATTCAACTTCGTCCTCCGCATCCACAGATCCCGTCACGAACATCATTGCTTTATTTGCTCGTCACATTTATCCTTCGCTGGATCAAGCTGCCTGGGCACGACAAATATCCTTCTTGCTGAGTGGAGTGATTCTTCTCGCATCGTTCAACGCAGTGCTACAGACATTCCATCTCTTCGCGCGATTTCTGCCCGGCGTTCTCCAAGCCGCTAGATCAAACATCGCGCTGCTTATTAGTCAGATTGCTGGATTGTACGTCATTAGCTCTGCGTTGATGTTGAGGAATATGATGCCGAAGGATGTTGGAGGTGTGATTAGTGATGCATTGGGTACGGGTGTGCTTCAACCTGCATGGACGGAGAAATGGTTCGATGGATGGTTCATTGGTTCTGTCGTGGTGACTGCGGTGGGAATTTGGCTAAGCCACAAGATCAAGGGTGATGGCGTTTGGGATGATGATACCTGGGAAACGGATATTGAAATGGGAAAACGACTCTAGACTGTACCAATACATGCATTTGAATCGAGATCTTTGCAGCGGCGAGATGGTGACAGAACTCGACCCCTGACCGCTTCAGATCTGACCTCAGGGGTTGGCGCCATGAAGCTTGGCGTAACGTAGATGATATCTTTGCGATTTGCAAAGACAGTCGTTGATAGCGCGATCAAATTCCAAGTCGTAGATTTCTTCGCCATGAGGGCAATCTCATTGTGAGCCTGGCCACAATCCTACCCCTGTTTTCCCATGACAAACCTTACCCCTATTGTCTCCGTCCTCCTCGTCACGAACCACTCCTCCCCTCCAGTCGAGAAACATGACCTCTTGCCCGACCAGCTGGACACGTTCCTCCAAGAAGCGTACCGCATAGTATGTTCTACCTGAATCCTAACATGAGCATGTCCACCTCCTTCAACACGCGCTCTAACGATCCCGTCTTCTCTTCCCACAGAACGCGCACATCACCTCCCTCCTCCTCTACCTGCGCCAAATCCGCCAACCCTACCTCTCCACGTCTTCCGCCCCACCCCCACCCCGCCACCGCACCCGCAACAACAATAACACCACCACCAACAAATCCTCCCCCCCAACCCACCTAACCGACGCCCAACGCGCCGAAATCGACACTCAAACCTCCACCCTCCTCCACGACCTCAGCAGCAACATCTCCTCCCTGACCGCGGCCGAGAACCTCCGCGGCTCCACCGAGACCGCGCTATTGGAACGGCGATTTGGGAAGCGAGCAGGCAGGAATAATGCGCTCTGGCGGTGGGCGGCGGGTGATGATGAGGATCAGGGTGGGGATGGAGCGCTAGGGAAGAGCCAAGAACAGCTTGAAGCGGAGGGCAGGGCGAATGGGATCCGAGTCTTCCGAGAGGGTGTTCTGTGGTATTTAGGGTGGAGATTACAGGGCGCTCTGGAGGTTCAAAGGGGGATGGTGGAGGTGAGGGCTGCGCGGGAGAGGGAGAGGGAGAAGAGTGTGCTGTGGAAGATGAAGACTGGTGTAGGGAACAGTACCGGGGTCGTGGTCGGGGGAGGCCAGATCCCCAGACGCACAGCCGGCAGCGACGATTTGGACTACCAAACCAACGGAAGCTATGGCTATAACCCCAGCCTCGAAGAAGCAAACCGTCGCTCTGGCGGCGACGAAATCGATTCCAACGACCTCTCACCCGAGCTTCGCCAGCTCTTTGAGTCCGAAAACTCCACCCTCCTTCAGCACTACAACAGCACGCTCTCGAAGATCGCACAAGCGGAATCCTCGCTGCTGGAGATCTCCTCCCTACAGTCTACGCTGCTGACGCATCTGTCGACTCAGGGGGAGATGATCGAGCAGCTGGTGGAGGATGCGCAGGGGACGGGGG
>JAABUK010012757.1_pt1 | contig 10644 bp, 10 predicted proteins | sample 5559141 | NCBI WGS metagenome assembly JAABUK01 (sample SAMN10711869, study PRJNA513367) | rock metagenome | isolation source: Antarctica rocks | place: Antarctica: Victoria Land, Pudding Butte nord | collected 2016-01-03
TGAATGAGTGTATGAAGAGAAGAAGCTATCTACGCAAACTAGCAAGGAAGAAGGAAATAGGCCTGTGCTGAGTAAGCCGCCAAGGAGGACCTACAACACATTCTGCAATTTCTATGTCGGTGGGAAAGAGTTGTTGCTCTCTCTTGAACGGCAAATGCTGGCTTCTCAAGCACCTCTTCAAACTACTACAACTTACGCTGCCAAATTCTTCTGGCGAGCGGTCTGGCCAGAAAAGTAGGGCAAGTCTTCTCGAAGATCCATCTCCAGGTTCTAGATGTTGTTGGTGACTCGTCGAGACGTTTACTCTGTGCCACGGATTACAGATGAGGACAATGTCGTTTTACATCTCTTGACGCAACTCTCCTATGATTCAAACCATTCCAATTCGCAGTTTCCACGTTAGCTCGTTGCACAAGAACCTATTTGAGAACAGCGTTGAGCGTTGTATTAGCCTATCTTGTCGGTATGATTTGTAGTTGATATTTACCTCAAGCAGCCCATCTTTCTTACCGAAGAGTGTATGCTAATTCGAGATTGATTTAGTTTGCAGGGCTCATAAGCAATCTGTCGCCGATCCTCGGTCCACCAATATAATCTACGAGGCAGGGTCTACGTTTGCGTGTCTACCATGTCATGACGGATGTGGTGGCACGACACGGAGGTGCTTGTAAGTCAAGGGAGCTGTAGGATAGGACCATAACCTACCCGTCTTCCTTGTACATAGTTCCTCGCGTGTTGTAGGTCATCCTAACACAGATCATGCTCGACTGTCCTGCGTGGCAATCAGTAAGTCCGGAAGAGAGTGGAAATGACCTGTGCTTCAAGCGATATTGGATGACCTCAAGATGTCTCCGTTGTCATTTTGCTGAGAGCAAAAATGTGACATTATGGGCAATCTGACTCATTAGCAGACGAATTTTTCTAAGGGTCTGAAAAGGAGATGGCGATCACGTCAAGTATGTGTGAACAAAACATGAGCTTTGATTTTGCTCACCTCTGCTCAAACACAAAGACTGATTGTGCCAGCGGCACTGCTTGGGTGACCTCAAGCTGAATATAACTACTGCGATGGAAACAGTACTCGTTATTTGCTGCCAAGCCTCCCCCGTTTCTGCCCTCAAGTAATGATTCCTCCCCCTCGATAAAACAGGGGCACAGATCCAGACATCAGGCCAGATCTGGTGTGTCAAAACTCATGAAGCAGTCTCACGTACAAATATAGACAAGATGGCCAAGTCGCAGATACTGACGTCGACGAACGCTGGAAAGCTTCAAGTTTCCTTTAGCGTCCTGTATTGTTCCTACTTGGTTTCGAGGATATTTTCTAGAATGAAATATCCTCCGCCTTGCTGTAGATATGCATTTTTGCCAAGACGTAATCTGATTGGCTTGGGAATTGAGTTTTAGACGGACTGATATCATTGGGTGGAAGGGAAGCCTTGGCAAAATGCGTACTTACAGCAAGGCGGAGGATATCATCGCATCGTTCTGACGCTCTGCGGAACCGAGATTGCTCGTTCGCCCACAACACGAATCATTCGGGTCGACCATCGTCGATACTGAAAAATGGGAAACTGCGCCGGCTGCTTCAAAGAGAACAACGGCCGGACTCAGCCGCCCTGGGTCTCGAATTTGGTGCTCCGCAGAGCTGACGCTACACATACCACAGCGACAAGTTGATGAGGAAGGGGTGCCCGTCCGTATCGAAGACTAGGAACTTGAAAAACAGACTCTAGAGCATCCTCTGGTGGCGAGGCCTGAGTACCTCCACAAGAAAGGTCAGGACTTGACAATAATCAGCATGGGCGGCGCTGTCAACACTCTTCTCCTGCAAAAACAGAAATCGACACATAATGTTGACTTCCTTGGAACGAATATGAACAACACTCGGCGCATATTGCTTGGGCAAGCTGCTCGGTATGCCGAAAGGCAAAGCCGGTCACCGCTGGATGGCGCATCGTTCAATAACGTGTTGAGATGAATGAATTGAGTGCTCAACTTACAGCGCTCACCTCTTGCAGAGGAAGAGCTCATATCTATACTGATATTATTTGGTTGCTAGTTAATGCTCATATAAAGCAATAAGCAATCTACATGGAGTGTGTGCATAGTCTTAGAAGGCTATGCGCAGAACCTTCTACGCACATGAGGGCATGTACAGAGCCTTCCAACATAACGAAACCATCTTACCGCTCCCCATTAATATCCATCGGGAGGTGACTCGCGACGCCATTGCTCAAGAAGATGTCGTCTTTTGAAGAAGAGGCTTGAAGGTTATAGCGGCGCCGCGGAACTATGCGTTCCGCGGCAAAATTAACCGGCTTGCAACTTGTGAAAGCGTTTGTCCATACGATCTTTCAGACGCTGTCTCACATCTAAATCGTTCAAGACAATATCATCGTCAGTGCGCATGGTCAGAGTCTGTGGTAGAGGTTCCACATGTTTTGTCCAACCCGGCACCGTCTCATAGACCTTAGTAGACCCAGACCTCGTCCGGTAATCTTCAGCTTGTTCAGGCGACAGAATGGCCGGAGGATCTCGCGTAGCACCTAACGTGATCTTTTCATTGAAAGCTGTGAAGAGTAGATGCGGTATGTAGGCTAGAAAAGCATAGCGAACAGGGTTCTCGTCTTTTGGATCAGGGATATCGCGGACAGCCCAAACATGCTGTCTGCTAAAAGATTCAAGCCGATCGGGATTCCCCGTTACATAGTCCATTGTAAAGCATTGGTATAGCCGGTAGAGATTCTATGAGGAAGAATCTTCCACATTGCCTCTCGGAGCCCAGAACTTCCGACCGCGGATTTTGCCTCTTCTCGTTGCGCAAAGATTTCGGCGGGAGGAGGCGGAGGAAACGTCGGATATGAGTCGGTTTTTCCCTCCTACTGCTGCTCTGCAGACTGAGGTGGGGGCTTTTTGAGCTTTGATGGTCATGTATTGCCAAAACCGCTTGGGGGTGGTTTGCCTATCTCGTGATTGTGAGTCTAATGATGCTGGATCTTACGTCTTTTCGAGGTAATCTCGATATGCGTGAAGCTGCAAGGTGAATCAAGGAAATCAAATGATTGACCCTAGCTTGAAGACAGCATGCAATAGAATATTCTTTAGGTTGTAGTACATTTCACGTTGCGATAGAAAACGGCCGCCGATGCCAAGTGGCAGACATCAACACAACTGACGAATCAGTCTTGGATACATCAGACTTCAAACATAGAGACACCTTGATCCGCAGCCACTTTCCCTAACATCTCTTCTCTCAGTCGCAATTCTAGCATCGATCATGGATATGGATGCCATCCCGAACTTCCTGGTCGAACAGCGAGACGAAGCCTCAGCAGATGTACAGCACGTCTACCTGACGTTTGAGGATTTATGGGAGCGCAAGCTGTGGCATGAGCTCACAAATACCCTCGTCGATTTCTGCCGGTCACCACAGAGCGCTCCGCAACGATTAGCCATCTACAACATCTTCGTCCTCAGTTTCGCAGACAAGATCAACCAGCTCAAGCTAGTGTGGTTGGGCTTGCAAGCCTCGACGCAGTGTAAAGGTGAGCTTCGAGACAGACTACCCTTCGAAAGGGAACAGGACTGACATCAAGGCTAGATGACCAAGATCGATTGCAGTTTCTCGCCACGCTCGCGAAAAAGGTCGACAAGCCAAAGTCCCAAGATGCATACGTTTACGCAATCACCGAAGTCGCAAGTGTCAAGTTACGGCTAGACGACTCAGAGGGTGCAAGAAAAGACCTGGATCGGGCAGAGAAGCTGCTCGAAAACTTTGACTCGCTCGAGACTGTTGTCCATGCCTCCTTCTACCGCGTCAACGCCGACTACTACCAAGCCAAAGCTCAATTTGCGTCATACTACAAAAATGCGCTGCTATATCTAGCCTGCGTCGAGGTTGCAGATTTGACACGGGAGGAGCAAGAGACTCGAGCCTACAACTTATCAATAGCTGCTCTCGTATCAGAAAGCATCTACAATTTTGGCGAACTTCTTCTTCACCCCGTCTTGGATGCGCTGAAACCACCGCACTCACACTCCTGGCTCCGAGAACTCCTTTTCGCCTTCAATCGTGGCGACCTTGCCGCATTCGATCGACTCTCGAACAATCTTAACAAAGACCCTCTCCTCGAATCCCATAAAATGTTCCTCTATCAGAAAATCTCCCTCGCTGCGTTGACAGAGCTTGTTTTCCGTAGACCACCACACGACCGAGCCATGACATTCAAAACGATCAGTCAAGAAACGAAGGTCAAGCCTGATGAGATTGAGCATTTGATTATGAAGGCATTGAGCTTAGGATTGTTACGGGGCAAAATCGACCAGGTGGCGGAGATTGCCAGGATCAATTGGGTGCAGCCGAAGGTCCTCGAGCGAAGCCAGATAGAAGGCATGAGAGTGAGGCTGAAGGAATGGGACAACAATGTCAACGAGCTTGGTCATTGGATCGAGGGCGTCGGCAAGGATGTGTGGGCAGCATGATATTTCTCGTTACTTTGCATCTGGCGGCGCCTGAGTCGTGCAAACGGCTTCATCTTTTCATTCGGAAACACCAAAAATTTACCTCTTAGACTAGCAAGCGGCTCGTTTATTGCAGTCGTCCCTTTGAGGTATACTCATGATTGATAAATGCACCCCGACTTCCATCCCACGTTTCGTAGTTCGCCGTCTTTCCAGCGAAGCATGTCTAAGGATACATGCAACTGGTTCCGCAGTTCTCTCAATCAATACTCATCCAGCAATGAATGGTCCTCTCCCGCCTTCCACAGATATAGACGACGTGAGCAGATTGGGCAACCTGTATTTGAAAAGGTAAAGACATGGCTGTCATTGTAGTGAAGCTGAGTAAGAATTGTTTCACCGTCCTGATTATAGAGAAGGTAAATATGCTGGGGTGTAGGGTGTATATTCTACGAGTGTGTGATCTTCCCCCTCCCCCTCTCCACCTCCGAGACTCCCATCACTGTCTTTCCTAATGCTTCGGGCATGAAGGTGTATCTGGCTCTATGCTTACCCCATCGCTCAACGTTGCTGTTCTTAGCCGCAAGATGAAACTTTCTTTTCCCGTATCAAGTTCACGTTCATCTCTCGCGGGATTTTGCCTTTGGCTTTGACGGATGTTTCTGCACGACGAACTTTTCATGCATAGTGTCACTCTGAGCCTTACGTATGGAGTCATTCTCGGCTTTTGTGGCCGCAGCCGATGCTTCTGCCTAGGCGAATGTCTTTGCCCGAGCTAATGCCCTGTAGCTGCGCTTAAACTATGGCCATGTGCGCCTTGGCGAATAGTTTGCCTTTGTGTAGGGCCAGCAGACGGCGACCTCGGTGAATATTTGGGAGCTCTTGCAGGCCCAGGAGATGCCGCTCCACTGGTAGTTCCTAGCTGTTCTGTCTGCGCTTGAGGTGGACTATATCGGGGAGGCTGCGCTCGAGCAGGACCGTCCGAGGAGCCTGAAGTCGATCTGAAATCTTTCGGGGAGGCTGCGTTCGAGCTGACTCGAAATGAGCAGCCTGCAGCTGTGATGAACCGTGTCGAGGAACCTGCCGAGTATGCGGCTAATGGGATGGAATGTTTGGGTCGGGGTCGCTTCTCACTCCTAACGCTGAGGAGTCTGTAACGGTAGCTGGACGGAAAGGCTGTGCACCAACTCTTTCCGCTGAAGGAGGACGGAGAGGGAATCCAAGGGCATCATAAGCGGTAGATGGGTGCAAATCTGGGTTTAGATTACTTCGCTATGACTTGAAAGGGAATCCTGTGTATGGGGTTTCTGATGGCCACCCTTTCCTTCATTCTGTCCTAAGAAGAGTCACAGACAAGCAATTGAAGGGAGCCTGCTGAAAACGTAGTCAAGCATCTCCAAATTGTTCTGCGCTTCGAGAAAACAAATAGGAGTATTGGGACAGAAGGATCCCAGAGATCCCTCAGATCAGTGCTTTAGTGGTAGCGTCGTTCGCGAGTAACCTTGCCGTAGGAGATGTGTAGAATCTGTCACAAATGTCCATTGGTGAGTATTAGCTAAGTATAGCAATCATGGCTGATACCGTCAAACACTGCTACTGGCCAGCAGTGAGCCCTTTCTATTGTAAATCGTGCGTTCGAGTAACGTTGACATTAGCGATAAATCCAGCCGGGTTGGCTTTTCAAGAATGGGTTCGAGAATCTAATACTGTATTGTTGTTGAAAAATGCGACAAACGTCAAACAAATCTACCAGGCTGACGTTACTGGCAGTTGGGGCCGGGAAAGGGGTCCAATCGACGGAAGATATAACGGAAGAGGTCGTGCGGCGACGTATTCGGCAAATGCTGAGGGCTAACAATGAGATGAATCCAGGATACGATCGATTGAGTATCATATTAATATGGTATGATCGCATACATTCATTGTCATTGTCTTCTCAGACGCATCGCACTCCGAGCCAGTTCGTGGACGGTACAAAACGGCCTAACTTGATTCTCACGGTACTGTATCAAGGAAGTGGGGTATGCGCAGGCCCTTTAACAGGCTATTGTCGTTCATTCTCTGGAAATATGCATCAGAAATCAGAAATTATAAATGCAGACCGACTTCATGTGTACCAGACCGGTCATACAAATTGGGGTGTAACAATGATAGTCACACAGTTATTGGCGGGTAGAGAATGCATTGGCGGAAGGTTTGCCAAGAAATGCAAACAGCTCAAACATGCTCCGAAAGTCGGTTTCTCTCCTTCAAAGACTTCAAACGACATTAACACCCCCTCGCTGATTGCCACAAGCGGCAGAACTCCTTCCAACATGAATACTTTGACCGTGTCGCGGCTCAATGCCGCTGTTGCACCAATTGGCATGAAAGCTTCAAGCATTGCTCCATCATTCACAAGATCATGCGGAAACCACTCATCAAGAACAAGGCCATCAACGTCAATGTCAAATCCACAATGCATACCTTCACAGAAGCTATCGCGTAGCTACGCCACCATAACCAAACAACAGCACTCAACCTCCTACCTCACGATCCCCTATCCATCTACCAGCGCCCACCTAACCCACCCCATCAACCCCCCAACCAGATCCCAAATCCGCTCCCATCTTCCCCATCCCCAAAACCCTAGCACGCCGAAACTCCACGTCGGCACCGTCACCCGCACGGGCACCATGTCCAAAACCGTGCAGATCACGTTCAATACACAACGCTTCGACGCGTGGCTCAAGCGGCGCACCCAACATCCCACCCGGATCCTCGTACACGAACCAACAGGATACCTGCGAGTAGGTGACGTTGTGGAATTTGCGCGCTTCACGCCCGCGACGATGGCGGAGCGGTACGAGAGTGGGATGTTGAATCGAAGGGGTGGAGGGGTGAGGTGGGAGGTTCACAGGGTGGTCACGCCATTCGGGAAGCGAGTGGAGGACAGGGCGGAGTTAGAGGGGAAAGGCGAGTTGTGGGAGAGATTAGGGGATGTTGAGTTTGAGAGGAGGAAGGCGGAGCTCGGGAAGCCGTGGAATAAGAATGTGAAGAGGAGGGTGCGAATATTGGAGGGGATGTTTGAGGCATTGGGCATGGAAGCGGAGAGAACTAGGCTTGAGATGGGACTGACATTGGACAAAGTTGAGGGATTAGAGCAGCCGCCACAGCAGAGCTCCTGTGGTGGTAGAACTATACCCGGCGAGGAATTTTCGGAGGAGATGAGTGAGGCGCAAAAAGATATAGCGAAGGAGCTACAAAAGCTGCAAGGGGGACAGCAATCAGCATGAGTGAAGAAGATTTGAAAGAGATTCGACGACACAGTCATCAAGCTGGGTGGAGTGAGAAGCACGTACTACGGTTTTCACTACATCAAAGCGTAGGTGTTTCGTTGAGTTCGTTTTAGCACGACATCATCGTTTATTGATTGATTGTCTCCGTGCTTCGGATCACAGACTCCTTACCCAACATACCAAAGCATTCCAAACACTTACATAGCCTCTAACCTATGGCCGTTACTACCAGCGTCTTTGATTGCATACCCAACCTCCTCACAGCTATCTCGTTGAGATAGGGTGCGACGAGGGAACCGAAAAAGACGCTAAGAAAACGCACAACCACCAAAAAGAAAAGGAAAGAAAAAAATGCGGAGGCAAGCAGGGAAATTTCCCCTCGGGTACCTTTGCAGGAAAAAAGCAGCTCGGCATAATCAAGTCCACCCCCAAAACTCCCACTGGGATTACCACCAGAAAAAGAGACCTTCGACTCGTTTGAAATCTAAACATGTGCACCCTACTGTTTCCGGGATGCAAACGAGCGACAAAATGAGTATTACTTGAAAATGATGGTCACGAACGATCAAGGATCGCAACCGATGACAGAAGAGAGCAAGATATCAAGGGAAAACCACAGGGGCAAACGAGAAGACAGGCAAAGGGCTCAAGAGCATACATACGAAGTACAGACTTGCTAGTTTCCCCATGTCCTCCGAAAGGAGGATCGGGTACTAATCCCCGGCGCCACGTAGAGGCCAAGTCCATGCCGGGATACAAAAGAAAGAGCAAGGGAAGACCAACTGAAGCCCCAGCAAGAATGACTAAGGAAACGGCAGTGGGCTTACAACAACCCTACAACTCACGACTTACGTTGTGGACTTGTTGGCTTCACCTGCTGAGCTGGCTACCAGGCCCTGACGCCACGTCGAGGCCAAGTCGACGTCAGGGTACGAAGGAAAGAATTAGGAAAGAAGAAAAAGGAGGAGACGAAGGACGAAAATCGGAAGGACCAAAGAGAACGGCAAGGTCTCCTGCATGTCTATAATCTACAAACTATGACTCACCTTGGACTTGTTGGCTTCACCAGCTGAGCTGGCTACTAGGCCCTGACGCCACGTCGAGGCCAAGTCCATGCCAGGGTACAAAGGAACAACAGTAAGAAGCGACAGCTCTGAAATGAGTGGAAGAAGACGATGGAAAGAAATGACAGGACGAAAAGGGGAAAGAACGAAAGGCAAGAAATGGCAACGAGCTTACAGCACATCTACAGCTACTATCTACGGACTTGCTGGCTTCCCACAACGGAGCTGGGTACTGATCCCCGGCGCCACGCAGAGGCCAAGTCCATGCCGGGGTGAACAAAGGAGCGACAGTAAGAAGCAACAATAAGAAGCAGCAAGAAGGAACGACGAGAAGGAGAGACAACGATAGAATAAGCGAACCACGAACAACGGAAAGCAACATCGGGTGAAGAAACGAGATAAGACATGGCAATTGGTTCACTGCATACCTACAAATACAGCCTACGGATTTGTTAGCTTTCCGCAGCAAAAAGCTAGGTACTGGTCTCCGACGCCACGTAGAGGCCAAGTCCATGCTGGGGTGAATAGAGGAAAGAACGAAGGAGAGACATAGAAAAACACAGGAGGAAAGGACGAAGGAGAGCAACTGAAAAGCGACAGAAGGAAAGCAAGAGATGCCAGAACAGAAAGGAAAACTTGCGAGGAGAGAGTAACCAAGATGAGACCGAAACAGACAGAAGAATTATGAAGGAAATAGCGGTGGGCACCGGCGCACGTCTACAGCATCTCTACGATCTATCCTACGACTCACCGTTGTTGTCTACGATTTACGCGAAGAACGGACAAGGAAAGAGAAAAGGAAAAACAAAGGAAGAAGAACAGAAGGCAGACGAGGTCGGCCGGTGGGGTGGAGGAAGGAGGAGGTCGACGAGGAGGTGAAGGTCCAGGAGGTGGAGGTCCAGGAGGTGGAGGGTCCAGGAGGCGGGGTTCGACGAACGGGCAGAGGTCCCAAGGGTGGAAGTAGCCAGGCAGAGTAGAGGTGGGCAGCAGAAGACGGGCAAAGGAGGTGCCAAGAGGAAGGGGGACCATTCGGCGGGCAAACGAGGGTAGTGGCCGGAAGTTAATCGACGAAAAACCCGGTGCGAATTCAGGGCAGCAACGAGGTCTGGTGGTGAGGAAGCTCCCTAGGCAGTAAAGGAGGCCACGGAGAGGCAAAGGAGCTCCAGATCAATGAGCACGAGTCCGAGGAGTATGGGAAGGTGCAGGCAGGAGATAAGGGGTCGAAGGAAGCAAGGAAGTTTGGAGAGACGGAAAGGTGAGGTGGGCGAAGAGCGCGACGACAAAGCGGGTATCAGAGAGTGAGATCAACAATGAAACAAAAAGAGAATAGAAGAGATGGTTTCGGCGATGGCAATAGGCTGGTAAATGCGGTTGAAAGGGCCGGATCGACAAATCATAAAGACAAGGCAGCATGGAGTGGCAGTATGGGTCTGACTGGCATAATCCACGGAGTGAGAGTGGGTATGAGGCATGCAAGAAGTAGTCGGAAAGGAGAAGAAAAGCTCGGATAGTGTGTTGGAGAGGCTAGTACATAGAGAGAAGATGCGTTTGGCAGAAAGATGCAACAAGGTGGACCAGCGGAATGTGGGTTTCAATTGAGAGTCAGACGGCATTGTCGCAAATCTCAACGGCAGCAATGATGGCGATGGCGATGGCAATGGCGAAGGCACAGCAGCGAGAAACAGGGTCGATGGCAGATGGCATAAAGATGGCAGTCAGTGGCAAAGCAAAGCAGGGAGATCGAGAGGCATCGGCAAATGGGATAGAATGGCAATCAATGCATGTTGTTGCTATCGGCTTCAGAAAGTGGAGCAGTGGCAGGCAGAAGCTGGCGTTTG
>JAABUK010012759.1_pt1 | contig 10641 bp, 10 predicted proteins | sample 5559141 | NCBI WGS metagenome assembly JAABUK01 (sample SAMN10711869, study PRJNA513367) | rock metagenome | isolation source: Antarctica rocks | place: Antarctica: Victoria Land, Pudding Butte nord | collected 2016-01-03
CACGGTCGGTAAGACGGATAGACCGCAAGGAGAGCTGCCAGGGCTATTGGGAAATCCCCAAGGCGATAGGTGCTCCGTCATGTTCACATGGTCGGCAGTACCCCGCCATCGACCCGTAGGTTGATGCCAGTGATGTAGCCGGCCAGGGGGCTGCACAGGAACGCGACGGCATGAGCGATGTCGTCCGTGCTCCCGACTTTGCCGAGCGGCACTTGAACGACATGCGGGAGCACCGCCCTCTCGACCGCAGGCCAAGCGGCCTTGCCGTCCGCCCAGCCGTTCGCATCGGCCATCTTGCGGAAGGCCGCTTCCAGCTTCGGCGTCAGTATCGTGCCAGGCGAGACGGCATTCACCGTCACCCCATCTCCGGCGGCGGCTTTGGCCAGCGACACCGTCAAGTTGTTCAAGGCCGCCTTGCACGCCGAGTAATCGGGGCCAGTCGCCGCCGGCATCAGGCCAGCCACGCTCGACACGTTCACCACCCGGCCCCACCTAGCGGCCCGCATCCCGGGCAGCAGGCGATCGGTGATGCGGACCGCGGCAAGGACGTTCCGGTCATAGGCCGCAGCCCAATCGGCTACCGGGGTTTCCTCCCAAGCCTGCTTCTCGCCGGACCCGCCGGCATTGTTCACCAGGATGTCCACACCGCCGAGCTGGCGCGCGGCTTCTTCGGCGATCTGCCTCACCTCGTCGTCGCGCGTCAGGTCGCCCAGCACCACCACGGCCCTACCGCCAGCGGCCACGATCTCCGCCGCTACGCACTCGGCACGTTCTCGCTCCCGCCCGTGCACCGCCACGGCCACCCCTTCGACGGCTAGTGTCCGCGCTATCGTTTCCCCAATGCCTACACTGCTGCCCGTCACCAACGCCCGCTTGCCGCTCAACTGCAGGTCCATGATCGGCTCCTAATGGACATAACGTGGCCAGGTACGGAAACATGTAATGATCGGAAAGATGCGGCGCAGCCTGCAAGCTGACGATCATTTCCGCAACGGGTTTCCGTGCGGCATCTGGCCGTAGCCAGCCAGCCCGCGACGGTCACAAAGAAACCGGTCGGATACGGTTGGCGAATTCACCCAGCCCGTCGCAGTTCCCGTTCAGGAGCCGCGAGGGACCATCCTCGACCCCGGCAGAGCAGGGCCGCCAGGATGGCAGGTGGCGTGAACAAATGGCCAATTCTAGTTTGTGGGACTTGCTGTATGTCGGCGTGTAGTGGAAGTAAGTAGCTCATGGCGTAGGGACTTGGAATTTCATAACCTTGCTCAATAAGCGGTGGAGCGCGCAGGCCAAGCCAGCATCGCAGTCGCTGCGATAGCCAATAGCTTCTCGCGGGTCGCGCCGTCACGGGCGAGCGTGGACATGCCTTGAATGACCGACATGGTGTGACCGGCTAAGGTGTCCGCATCCGTCCCGGGCGGCATCTCACCAATCTGGATGGCTCGGACAATTCTGTTCTTTAAGCACTCCTCGATCCCGCGCCGGATGGCCGCCAACTCGCCCTGGACGTCGCCGGCTGCTGGCGAACAACTGATGGCGGAACTGGCGAGCAGGCAACCCGGTGGGGTGCCCACCCCCGTGAAGCCTGCCGCTGCACCCTTCAACAAGTTCTGTGCAGCGTCCCACGCCGTTGCGGCCTGCTCGATGATCCCTTCCGACGTGATAGGGCCGGACCGATAAAGGCCAACCGCTTCAAGAAACAGCCGCTTCTTATCGCCGAACGCCGTGTAGATACTTGGGGGCGTGACGCCCATCGTAGCCGTCAACTGGCTGAGCGAGGTCCCTTCATAGCCGTGCCGCCAGAACAGCAACATGGCCTGGCGCAGAGCGGCCTCCCGGTCGAAGGACAAGGGGCGGCCCGTCTTCCGACGAGAAGCATACCCAGGTTGTTTCATATCAAACACTATAAAACTGTTGACCCGTTTCCACAAGCGATGGCAGTGTCTTCATAGCAATCGCTAGGAAACAGGACGTGCCACTTACCGACTACCGCACCCTTGGCCGCTCGGGCCTGGTCGTCAGCCCGTTGGGCCTGGGGACGATGACCTTTGGCACGTCCCGGTGGGGATCGGACGAGGAGGGCTCCCGCGCAGTGTTCGAAGCCTACGTGGAGGCAGGCGGCAACTTCATCGATACGGCCAATGTCTATTCGGGCGGGCGCTGCGAGGAGATGCTGGGTGGTTGGATCGCGGAACGCGGCCTGCGGGACCAGCTTGTCGTGGCGACCAAGGCCGGCTTTTCGTCCGGCTCAGGTCCTCAGGCTGGCGGCAACGGCGGCAAGCACATCCATGCCGCGCTCGACGGCTCGCTTCGCCGCTTGCAGACAGACTACGTGGACCTGTTCTGGCTGCATGTGTGGGACTCGGTGACGCCTGCGGAGGAGTTGGCGGACACGATGGCCGCGCTCGTCCGCTCGGGGAAGGTCCGTTATTGGGGCCTGTCGAACGCCCCGGCCTGGTATGCCGCCAAGCTGGCCACGCTGGCCGCCGCCCGCGGCATGCCGGGGCCGGTGGCGCTCCAGTATTTCTACTCGCTGGTGAACCGGGACATTGAGGACGAACACATGCCGCTTGCGGCGGACTCGGGGATGGGCATCGTGCCTTGGAGTCCGCTCGCCTTCGGGCTGCTGACTGGCAAGTACGACCGCGCGACGGTCGAGGCAGCCGGTCCACGGACAGGTGGGCTGCCGGGTGGCGCGTCCGTCCCGGGCGAGAAGCGGCCGGAGGACGACAAGCGGCTGGACGGCGCCAACCCGTTCGGGGACACGCTGTTCACCGGCCGCAACTGGGGCATCGTGGACGAGGTGCGCCGGGTCGCCACGGAGGCGGGCCAAAGCCCGGCGCGTATCGCACTGGCATGGGTGATGGGCCGGCCGGGGGTGGCTTCTGTGCTGATGGGGGTGAGCCGGGCGGAGCAGGTATCCGACAACGCCGCGGCGCTCGACCTGGTGCTACCGCCCGCGCACCGTGCTGCGCTGGATGCCGTGAGCGCGCCCGATCCCCGGCAGCTTTATAGCCTGTTCACACCGACGCTGCGCCAATACGTGGTCTTCGGCGGCAGCACCGTCGAACCTTGGCGATAACAAGGCAGAGACAACTACACCAACACAAATCGAAGCGGCATCTTATAAGCCGCGTGGAGGAAACAAATGAAACCTACAACAATAAGTATGCTTCTGGCAGGTGCCGTCCTGTTGGGGAGCACTTCGGCAAAGGCGGCTCCGTTTGGCAACGCGTACTTTTTCGGTGACAGCTTGACTGATTGCTGCGTCACCGGGCGTTACACCAATGGCAACACCCCGAACTGGGCCGACCAACTGCCGGCACAGATCGGCGCGACTTATACGGCCAACACGCAAACCAATCTCGCGATCGGCGGCGCGCAGTCAGGCGATGACAACGCGACGCTGCTTCTGCAATCTCTTTATGGGGCACCGACCGGGTTGCTCGCTCAGGTAAGCCGGTTCGGAGTTCAAGGCGTGACCGTCGGGCCGAACGACATTGCGGGTATCTGGATCGGGGTCAACGACATATGGCCGTCGAGCTACGCTGCGACGGATGCGCTCTCTAACGGCCTTGCCTTCAACCGCCCGCTTGGCGTTCAACCCGATGTCTCCGCGCTCACAAGCTACTTCGTAGGCAATATCCAGAGCAGCATCGACCAGTTAAAGTCCAATGGGTTTCGCAACGTCGTGTTGGTATCGCCCTACGACATGGGCCAGTCCGCAATCGAGCCCAACGCCGCGGCAGCCGCGCTCGCGACGCAGTATTCGAATGCGCTCGTTGCAGCGGAGTCCCAGCTCTATACGCCTAGCGTGAACACCTACTTCGTCAACGCGGAAAGCCTGCTTCAGCAGGCGCAGGCGAACCCCGGCGCCTACGGCTTCCTGCACACCACGGCGGCCGACAGCTGCGCGGTCAACAACTGCACAAGCCAACCCCTCTCCGTTCAGAACACTTATGTCTTCACCGACATCATTCATTTTACGAGCGCCTTTGACCAGTTAATCGCGAATGACGCCGCGGCGGTCATCAACGCAGGCCAGACGACTCCTGCGCCCGTTCCAGAACCCTCGACGGCGGCTCTGGTGTTCGCGGTCCTACTAAGCCTCAGTGTTGTCCGCATGGCGCGCAAAATAGAGCCATAGAAGGCTTAACCCTCAATATACTCCCGGGCAATCCAAGTACGTCCGGGACTGTATCCTAAAGAATGCCCACTGTTGCTTCTCTGACTGCCCTAGTAAATGCGACTACATAGAGAATTTGTCAACGGCGTTCGATCCGAACCAATGCTTTGTCAATATGACTGACCTGTTTGTGATCACGCTCTGTTCCGTAAACTATAGGTTCTGGAACACCCTAAACTCTTTACAGTCTGCGCCTTCTGTTAAGAGTTTAGAGACTTCCAGAACTCCTCGACTGCGATACACGTCCGCGCGTGGACGCTCGGCCTCTGGTGTTGCCATTCTAAACGTGGGGACACTGTTGAGGAAATAGGGCCTGAGCGTCACCCGGGTTAGCGGTCAAGTAGTTGATTTCCTTGTCATGATGGTGCGCGCCCCGCGCGCGGTTGATCTGCTGAGGAAATAGCCCCTGGACGTCACCCTCAAGCCGACAACAGGCGACCATTTCCTCACCATGATGGTGTGCGCCCCGCGCGCGGTTGATCTGGTGGCGAAATCGGGAGCTTGCCGGGTCTGGCGGCGTTGGGCGGTTTTCAGCCTGGAGTTTGGCCATGTCGCTTCGCCCGCAGCAGCCGATCCCGCCCGTGCCCGATGACACCGCCCGTATCGCCCGTGCTGCGTTCCGGCGTGGCAACGCCTGCCTGATCCTGCGCGACCGGCTTGGCACCTTGTTCACCGACGCCGACTTCGCCGACCTCTATCCCAAGCGCGGTCAGCCGGCCTATGCGCCGTGGCGGCTTGCGCTGGTGACGCTGATGCAGTTTCGCGAGGGGCTGAGCGACCGGCAGGCGGCGGACGCCGTGCGTGGCAGGATCGACTGGAAATACCTGCTCGCGCTCGACCTGGCCGATCCGGGCTTTGACCGCAGCGTGCTGTGCGAGTTCCGCGGCAGGCTGCTGGGCAACGCGGCCGCGGACCGGCTGCTCGCGCGGGTGCTGGATGCCGCGCGCGAGGACGGGCTACTTTGCGCCCGTGGGCTTGACCTGAGACCCCGCCTTGGTTCGGAGCGGGAAGAGGACGCAGCGAAGGGCCGTGATGTTGCAGCCTGATCGGCATCGTGGAAGGCGCAGCAGAGGATTTGCCGAGAAGGGTTGTCGTGAGGGGCGCCCTTGTTGGCCAACAACCTGAGAGACTGGCCTCATCCCCGCATTGGGCTCCCGGAGGCTGGACGTCGTACCCAAGCGGCATTCGCAAGGTGGCATGTTCGAGCGGCAGGCTGCCGCTCTTTGGTGTTCGCATCCAGCCGGGCGGAGGACGAAGGCATTGTGGCAAGAACTGAATGGCGGCTTCTTTCCGGACGCCGACGGCGAGCGCCGAGAGTGTCGTATGCTCACAGGTCCAGCAGCCTGGCTGGGCTTGCGGCCACGACCTTGGCGCGCTTGCGGTAGCCGCGGGTGACGTTGATGTCGCGCTGCCGCGCATGGGCCATCACCTGCTCGTCGAGGGCGCCATTCAGGTAGGCCTCCGTGATGAAGCCCGCCCGGAACCCATGTGGGGACAACCGCTCGCCGTCCGGCACGGTGAGGCCCGCGAGCGCGGCGCGGCGCCGCAGGATCTTCCACACGCCGTTGCCGGTGAGCCGGCCACGCAGTGTGCCCTGCGCGGAGAGGCCGCGGAACACCGCACCCTGCGCCAGGTCGGCCCGGCGCAGCCAACCCTGCAGCGCGCGCACTGGACAGGTGTCGTCTTGGCGGCCGGGAGTGATGCCCAACTCGGCCCCCTGCCCTTCCTGGTCGGTTTTCGAATGTTGGATGCGCAGCACCAGGCCGCCGCTGGCAAAGCGCAGGTCGGTGACGTCGAGCGCCACCAGCTCGGAGCGGCGCAGGCCGCCGGCGAATGCGGTCAGCAGCAGCGCCCGGTCGCGCAGGCCGGCGAGGCTCCTGCGGTCGCCGCGGTCCTCGCCGCAGGTGGCCAGCAGCCGGCGGACCTCGGCGGTGCCGAGCGCCGCGGCCGGCCGCACCGGGGTCCGCTGCCGGCGCAGGATGCCGCGCATGACGGTGGCGATGGTAGGATTGGCCGAGGACCAGAGGTGGCCGGTTCGCCGGTGGTGGTGGGCGACGGCGGCGAGCACCAGGCGCAGCCCGCTGCGGCCGAGCGTCCGGGAGCGGTGGGCGAGGTAGCCAGCCACCACAGCCGGGTGCGCCGGAAGCGATGGGGCCTTGCACTCCCCGCACCAAGCCACGAAGGCCGCCCAGTCGTCGGCGTAGATCCTCTCGGTGGCAGCGGACAGGGTTCCCTGGGCGAGAACGACCGCCTCTGCCAGGGCCTCGGCGATTGGACCATCGGCGAGGTGGGCCAACTCGGGCGGTAGGGCGTCGCGCGCAAGCTGGACGGCACGGAGCCGTGCTGCGTCGGTTGACCCTGCCGCACTGGGTGCCTGAAGGCTGGAGCGTAAGAAGGGCGCCCCTTCGCCACGCTGTCCGACCAGGCCTCTTCGCGTGCGCACTTGGCCAGCGTCAGCGAGGGCGACCCTCTTCACTCCGCCACGATCCCGGCGCAACCCCGCTCGGCATAGCGCACGAGCTTCCGGCTGAGCGGGAACGACATGCCCTTCGTGGACAGGATCTTCGCCCCTACCGGAGCCGGGCTCACCAGCAGGCTCAGGCCGGCCTCATCCCCTGACCCCAGGCCAGTCAGGATCGTGCTGGTGCCGTCCACCGCGGCGGTGTCCAGGTGGACGGTGCCGCCACGGCTGTCCGTCCCGCACTTCAACGCGGCAGCAAGGTTCGCGGCGGCCTGGGAGGCTGGGAGAGACACGAAAACCGGGTTGGGCGGCAACTGGTCGGCCGTGAACGTCGGGAACGTGGGCGGCTTCGGCGGCGGGGCGCAGGCTGCCAAGCTGCCGAGGAGCGCGATGGACGCCAGCCAGGAACCTACACGCATGATCTACCCCCAGGATGTCCGCCCTCTGCCGGCAGCCCGACGACGATGGCACGCGGACGCCGGGGGCGCCACCAGGGCACGGTAAGGAAGCGTTACCGTGCCTTACGGAAGCATGAGGTAGGAGGCTGCCGCCTCGTTTGGCCTCTTGACGGTCTCCGCAGAGGCATCTTGACCTGGCGCATGCGTCGCTGACGAGCGTGCCAGCGGCGAGGTGTTTCAGAACTATCAACCTTGCGTTTGGGTTCTGCAACTGCAAAGCTGAGATTTATCAAGCTCGAAGGTCTAACTTTGCTCAATTTATGGAACTTGGAGATATGCAACGCAGCTGGCGCAGTGCTCAACATCGTTGTGGACCACGGGGCAGCCATCGAGCCTGAGTTTGAAGGAGGCGGGGCTGCCTCCGGTTCAGCCGAGCAGCGTGGCGGCTCCCGGATGAACCAGAGTTCGTCGGGAGGCATGGGACCGTGCTGATCGGCTACCTTCGGAACTGTCCCGGACACGAGGGTCCCGCTGCGCAACACCGCGCGCTGACCGAGGCGGGATGCCAGCAGGTCGTGGAAGAGCGGCACGGTGTGGAGCATGGCGACGAGCAGCCTGAGCTGCATGATCTGCTCGCGCGCCTCCAGGCCGGCGATGTCGTGGTGGTCCCGCGCCTGGACAGCCTGGGCCGCTCCCTGCCCAAGGTGGTGCAGCATGTGCAGAGACTCACCGAGGCCGGCATCGGCCTGCGGAGCCTGGCCGAGGCGCTCGACACCCCACCGCGTTCCCAACCTGCCGAGACGATCGCCGTGGTTGGGCAGCACAATAGCCAGGGATCTAGCAGCCGTCGGCGCGGCGCCGGGGGCCGCCCACCTAGGCTGTCGCCCGCTCAGCAGTCGGACGTCGTCGCGAAAGTGCTGTCCGGCCGACACACCGCTGCCGCCATGGCCAAGCACTACCTCGTCAGCCCCGCCACGATCAGCCGGTTGCTGGCTGCCCGCCTGGCGGATGCAGTGGCACCGGCGCCGGGCGGGCCTGCTGGGAAGGATGGGATGGCCTCGGACCGGATCGTCGGCGTCCTGCCTCCGTCCGCCCTGGACGAGCGCCTGGCCATCGTGGGCACCTCCGGGTCGGGCAAGACCTATGCGGCAAAGGGCCTCATCGAGCGGGTGATGGCAGGTGGGGGCAGAGTCTGTGTCGTGGACCCGCTCGGGGTTTGGTGGGGGCTGGGCAGGGGGGCGGACGGCGCGACCCCGCCCTTTCCCGTAGCCGTGTTCGGCGGTGCCCACGCCGACGTGCCGCTCGATCCCGGGATGGGTGCCGCCCTCGGCCGCCTGGTCGGGGCACAGCCGATGGCCTGCGTCGTGGACGTGTCCGACTTCGGCAGCGCCGCGGCCCGGCGTGCCTTCATGACGGCGTTCACCGGGGCACTCTACCAGGCCAACACGGAGACGCTGCACCTGGTGCTGGACGAGGCGGACCTGTGGGCGCCGCAGCGCACCCAGCCGGACGGCTTGGAGCTGCTGGGCCGGATAGAGGAGATCGTGCGCCGCGGCCGGGTGCGGGGCTTCGTCCCCTGGCTCATCACCCAACGGCCGGCCGTGCTGCACAAGGACGTGCTGAGCCAGGCCGGCATCCTAGTGTCCATGAAGCTCACCTCCAGCCAAGATAGGGCTGCCGTCGGGCGCTGGATTGAGGGGCAGGCCGATCGCACCGAGGGGCGGCGCATCCTGGGCGCCCTGCCGCAGCTCCGGCGTGGCGAGGGCTGGGTTTGGGCGCCCGGAGAGGGGGTGCTGGCACGGGTGGCGTTCCCGCGCATCCTGACCCTGGACAGCTCGCAAACGCCACGGCGGGAGACGCGAGCCGGAGCGGTGGGCCTGCTTGCAATGGTAGATGCCCCTGCCCTCGCGCGGGCGCTGGTCGGGCTGGCGACGAACGGGTCAGAGGAACCGTCGCATCGCTGATCCCCGCCCGTCAGTGCTGCCCAAGGCGGTTGCCCTTGGGCGGCATGCAGACGCCGATGCCGCGCTCGCGCCAATGCGCGCGTGCTTCATAGCTGTTGTAGCCTTTCGCCCACCACCGAGAGCGTCTTCAAGCTTGTCACCAGCGCCTCTGCCTACCCGGGACACAACTTCCGCTCACGCTGCGATGCCCCGGCAACTCTGCCGTGCCCATTCGCAAAGCCTCTGGCCAGTTTGCACCTGCCTGCAGTCTGGAGGCTCGCCATGCGACCACTACCCTTCCTCGTTACCTTCGCTCTGCTGCCATGTGCGGCTCCATCCTATGCCCAAATAGCTACTACCCTTGACGGTGCGCCTGTTCAAGTGCAGCCAACGGCGCTGGAGCCTGGCGTCCCGGCCATCTCCGTCAATCCTGGGACGCCGAACCCATTTCCAAGTCCCCCGGCCGGAGGGCCAACTTCTGACCCTAGCTCCGGTTCTGGGACCACATCCGGCGGTTCAGGGTCCGACGGATCAGGCAGCGGTTCCGCCGTGCTGAGCACCCTTCTTGCCCAGCCGTTTGGGATTGGTGCAGTGAACGCCGCAGCACAACTCGGCGTCAGTGGAACCGCCATAGCCGCGACCTGCGTCATGGAGAGCGGATGTTCCGCTAGCACCGGCTCCAATGGGACAATCAGCGGAACCTTCCAGATGAAGGATAGCACCTACTTACAAATGGTCCAAGAAGTTGGTCAGCGCGATCCCGCCCTAGCAGCTACGATCCCGGCTGGCCTGGCTGGGAAGAACGATCCCGCTGTGCAGGCCATTGCTGCCTCGCAATACCTCTATGACGGTGCCAAGGCCCTCCAAGCTGCCGGCGTCGCAAACCCCACGGTCACGGACGCACGCACCTACTTTCAGTTCGGCCCAACGAATGGAACGGTGCTCGCCACCGCATTGCCAGACCAACTGATTTCGTCCGTGGTTAGTCTCACACCTGCTCAGTGGAAGGCGAACGGCCTCGACCCGGCCACGTCTACTATCGGGCAATGGCGTCAGACCATCACCAAACGTGTCGGCGCCAGCGCCGCAAACGCGTCTGCCCTTTCATCATGAGGAGTTTGACCCATGCCCCGTCCTGCTGAAGCTCTCGCCCTCCTCCTGTCCATGGCGGTCGCCACACCCGTTGCCGCTCAGGGCCGCACTGCCGTCAAACCGATTGATGGCTACGTCTGCATGAGCCTCAACGTCGAAACTGGCTTCCTCTACGAACATCGGGACTATGCTGTGCCGGAGTATGTGGCTCCTTCCTTGTCGTCCAAGGTCGTGAGCATCACCCCAAACGTTGTCGTCGTTCCAGCAGGTCCACCCACGGGGGGCTTCTTTCAGGTCCTCCGTCAGGATCGGTCGCATGCGTGGGTGGAGTCCAAGTACCTCCGCCCCTGGAACAATCCCTATGCTCCGAAGGCCCGCTGTGTGCCCTACCTCATGTCCGATGGTTCCATAGGCATCGGTCCCTGACATGTTGTCTGTGTAAGCGTCCGACGCTGACACGCTGACGGCGCTGTTTGTTTGTGGTGCACCTGACGACTCAACGTCGGGAGTTCATGGACGATGGGGAATCGGGAGCAATTCTGGCAGGCCCATGTCGACGCATGC
>JAABUK010012761.1_pt1 | contig 10640 bp, 7 predicted proteins | sample 5559141 | NCBI WGS metagenome assembly JAABUK01 (sample SAMN10711869, study PRJNA513367) | rock metagenome | isolation source: Antarctica rocks | place: Antarctica: Victoria Land, Pudding Butte nord | collected 2016-01-03
ATCATACTCGAATGCCAATAGGAATACCCTGCCCTGTATCCCTTGAACGCGAAGCGCTCCGACATCTTTGGCCAACTGGCGCAGGTGTGCATCCTGTAGTGACTGGCCAACGATCACGGTGTCTGCCGTGTACATATGTTGCTGCATACCATTAAATAGCGCTTGCCGATAATTCTGAACCTCGTCATAGTCGGCCTCGGTCAAGACCATCCTGGCGTGGTGGCCGAACGCGATGTCCTGACTTATATCCCCGTGTATTTTGTATAGGTTAGCGCGCTCGGTGTGTGTCACTCGGGAGAAGTCGAAGTTTGACCGGTATACGTCTAGGTCGCGGCCAGCTGCTCGGTAAGCCTGCTCGACGAGCGTATCGAAGTTTGTCGAATAGATTGCACGCCAGTTGAATTGCGGCAGCGCAAGCAATCCACCCGTAGGGCGGAGATTTTCTAGTCTTCCTTTAATTGCCTCGGCGAGTGCGCGACGCCCTAGCCGGTTTTCGTAGATGCCTGCGATCTCAGATAGATCAGACCCCTGCGGTGGCGGAGACATTCGCTCCGCAAGAAACTTCGCTAAAGCCGCGCCTGTCGGCGCGCCCGATGAAACTGCCGCGCCCGCGCCGAGCAGCAGGACCGTGTTCTCGGGTGACATGATGCCGGTTAGTTCCTCGATGTCCACTTGAGTCTCCATCTTTTAGCCCTGAAGAATCGTCACCAACTGGCGTATGACCAGAAGCAACGGTTTGGTCTATCGCGGCCCTTAACCTATGTTTGCCAGGCCCGTCGCCCCGCGCGAGCGGCGAACGCATCGAGCGCGTCGAGCACCTCCCGCGACTGCCACATCCGGTTGCGTGCGAAACCGGTGAACTCCTCGAGAATTTCTACATCGGCGAGCGGCGCGATGGCGCGCAGGGCGTTTTGGGGGGTGACGTCGAGTTCGCGCGCCACAGTCGGTGCGTCGATGACAGGCTGGCGCAGCAGGACGTCGGCCAGCTGCCAGGCTCTCGCTCCTCGCCGGGCCTTGATCGTGGCTTCCCAGCCTTGCCGGATCTCTCTGAGGTCGAGCACCAGCTGCCGACCGTTAGCCGCCGCCGCGAGTGACGCGTTGGCCAGCTTTTCGACGATCGGGGCAGGGTCGCCCTGGCGGTAGGCGGTCAAGGCGTCGAAGTACCCGTTGGTGTCAGTCAGGAGGCCGGCTGACACGGGCACGGTGACGTTCTTGGTCAGCCCGTGACCGCGCAGCATCCCGTGGATGAGGGCCCGGCCGGTGCGGCCGTTGCCGTCCGGGAAGGGATGAATGGTTTCGAACTGGGCGTGAGCGATCGCGGCCTGGCTGAGCAGTGGCAGGTCCGCGCGCCGGGTGAACTTGACCAGGTCAGCCATCAAGGCAGGGACGTGATCGTGATGAGGCGGAATGAACGCGGCGCCGTGCGGTCCGAACGAGTCGCCGCCGATCCACACCTGTTCCTCGCGCCATCGGCCGGCGATCTCCGGCTGGACCTCCGACAGCAGGGCCGCGTGCATGGCCAGAATGGCGTCTTCATCGAGACGGTCGGCGAGGGCGAGCGCGGCGACCATGGCGGCGACGTTGCCAACGATCTCTGTCGCGTTGCGTTTGTCCGTGCTGCCGAGCTCGGCCAGCGCGATCGACTTCGCACCCGACGTCAGGTTCTCGATCTTCGAGGATGACGCCGACTCCGACCGCAGCAACACCGACGCAAACGGAGCCACTTCCGCACCCAACTCCGCATCGAACCGGGCGATCTCGACTGACGCATCTTCGGCGAGCGTCGCGACGTCAGCGGGCAGGGCGAGCGACTGGTCGGCGATCTCCGGGACGAGGGCCGCCCGGTACGGCCCGGAGTGTCGCTGGCGGACGCGGGCTGACACCAGGTCCGGCGAGATCCTCGATTGCCAGGCCCGCTCTTGCGTACCGATAGCCGGCCACGACCCTGAAACCATGCGGCAACCATACGCTCAAAAGACGGCTAAATGAAACTATGTCTAAGTCCGACCTTCGGGCACTTCCCTGAGAGGGAGAAGCAGCACTCCGACAAACCCGCCTCGCGCCAACTGGCTACCAAAGTGGCTGCCACGCGGTTTTGGGCGGAGGACCAAGTGCCTCCAGCCCTTTAGAAATTGGTGGGCGCTGTTGGGATCGAACCAACGACCGCTCGGGTGTAAACCGAGTGCTCTCCCGCTGAGCTAAGCGCCCCTGCCCGCCACCGGCCACCTGCGACGGCCAGCACAGACCGGACAGCCACCGACAGCTACCACCAGCGAACCGGTGACAACCGTGCAAGGGTACCGGGACCGCCCACAGCCCCTCGACGTACTGTCGTGGCGTGCTTTCCACGCTGCGGCAACCCCGCTATCTGGGCCTGTTCGGCCTGATGGTGGTGCTTGCGATCGTCTGCGGCCTGGCCGGAAGCTGGCAGGTCGCCCGCTTCCACCAGAAGCGCGACGCCAACCACAAGCTGCGCGTCGAGAACCGCGACCGCCCGACAGACGTGGCGGCGGTGCTCGGCAACGCCGCTAAGCCGACCTCGACCGGCGGCGCCCAGAAGTTTCGGCATATCACCGCCACCGGCAGCTACCTCGGGCCCGACGAAACCATGCTGCGTGACCAGAGCGTCGGCGGCGACGTCGGCTACGTGGTGCTCACCCCGCTCAAGACCAGCTCGGGCGTGCTGCTGGTGGCACGGGGCTTCGTCAAGCAGACCGGCGCCGCCGCCACCACCCCGCCGATTCCAGCCAGCCCGCCCGGCACCGTGACAGTCACGGCCCGGCTGCAGCCCGCTGACGCCAAGGACGACCGGTTCGGCACGCTGCCCGGCCGCCAGGTCGAGACAGTCAACGCCGCCGAGCAGGGCCGCCGCATCGGCGCCCCGGTCTGGAATGGTTACGCCGAGTTGCTGGCAGGCCAGCCTGGCATGGCCGGCCTCTCGGCACTGCCCGATCCAGACATGTCCAACCCTGCCGGTGGCGCCGAAGAGCCGCAGCACGCCGCCTACGTGGTGCAGTGGTACCTGTTCGGGCTGCTGGCCCTGTCCGCGCCGTTCGTCATGGCGGCCGCCGAGCGCCGCCGCGAAGAAGCCGACGCCGAGGAAGCAGCCGAGAACACCCGTGACTCGCCCAGCAGGTCAGGCCCGGGCGACGAGCCGGCAACGTCGCGGGCAGCGGCCAAGAGCCGGAAAGCCTCGCTGGACGACCGCCTCGCCGGCCGAGCCTGAAACCAGCCGATGCCGAGCAGAAACAGCCGATGCCGAGCAGAAACAGCCGAGGCGCAGCAGAAACAGCCGAGGCGCAGCCGAAACCTAGCCGGCCACGCCGGTCCTGAGCGCCCCGATCTCGTCAAGCCAGCGCTGCGGGTCTCGGCCGAGGCCGATCTCGTTGACCTCGCTGAACCGGATGACGCCGTCGGTATCGATCAGGAACGTCCCGCGATTGGCTACCCCGGACTCGGCGTTGAACACCCCGTACGCCTGGGCGACCTCCCCGTGCGGCCAGAAATCGGCCAGCAGTGGGTAGTTCAGATCATCGCGCTGCGAGAAAATCTTGTGCACGAACGAGGAGTCGATGCTCAGGGTCAGCACCTGTACCGCGTCGTTGGAGAATTCCCCGATCCGGTCCCGCAGCTGGCCGAGTTCGCCGGTGCAGATGCTGGTGAACGCCCACGGGTAGAAGACCAGCAGGACGGCCTTGGAGCCCCGGAACGACGACAGGCTCACGACCTCGTTGTTCTGGTCCCGAAGCGAGAAATCAGGTGCCTGGGCGCCGACCGGCAGCGGACTCAGGCCGGTCACCGCCGTTCCCCTTTGCCGCGCTCCACACCGGCCTTGGCGCGCCGGCTCACCAGCCGGGCGCCGGTCCAGTCCGCCGACAGCGGCAGCAGCGAGGTCTGGGACAGCCCGGCGGTCGGCGCCGCCTCGGAGATGTCGGAGGGCTCGACGTAGCCGCCACGGCCACGTTTGGGCGTGAGCAGCCAGATCACGCCGTTGTCGGCCAGCGGTGCGATCGCATCCACCAGGGCGTCTACGAGGTCGCCGTCGTCGTCCCGGAACCACAGCAGGACCACGTCGACCACATCGTCTGAATCCTCGTCGACCATGTCGTCGTCGAGACGGTCCTCGATCGCTTCGCGCAGAGCGTGGTCGACGTCGTCGTCATAGCCCAACTCCTGCACAACCATGCCGGCCTCGATACCGAGCCGGTCAACCAATGCAGTCGTGTTTTCCCCGGTTCCGGGGGTGGTGCTCACTGCCAGCCTCCGATGGGTGTGAAAGCGGTGAGGTCCATCCTCACTGCTGGTCACCGTGCCACGGTAGATAACCACACTTCGGCGACGACGCAAGCGTGCGGGGCTACTGATCGGTAAACATCGAAGGTCACATGCCCGCGCGCGAAGGTGGACACTGGTGGGGTGACTCGTGATCGCTACAGCATCATCACCGACGGATTGCCGAGCCAGCTTCCCGATATCGATCCCGGCGAGACCCGCGAGTGGATCGAATCGTTCGACGCTGCTGTTGACCATGATGGTCGCCAACGCGCCCGTTTCCTGCTCCTGAAGTTGCTCGAGCGCGCCCGCGAACGCCAGGTCGGCGTCCCGGCGCTGCGCAGCACCGACTACATCAACACCATCCCGCCCGAGCGCGAGCCGTGGTTCCCCGGCGACGAGGACATCGAGCGCCGGATCCGGGCCTACATCCGGTGGAACGCCGCCATCATGGTGAGCCGCGCGAACAAGCACCTGGGCGTCGGCGGCCACATCGCCACCTACGCCTCGGCCGCCTCCCTCTACGAGGTCGGCTTCAACCACTTCTTCCGCGGCAAGGACCTGGCCAGCGGTACCGGCGACCAGATCTACTTCCAGGGCCACGCCGCGCCCGGCATCTACGCCCGCGCCTTCCTGGAGGGCCGGCTCACCCAAGCGCAACTGGACGGCTTCCGGCAGGAGCAGTCCAAGGCGCCCAACGGCCTGTCCTCCTACCCGCACCCCCGGCTGATGCCCGACTTCTGGGAATTCCCGACCGTCTCGATGGGTCTCGGCCCGATCGGGGCGATCTATCAGGCCCGGTTCAACCGCTACCTGGCCGCTCGCGGCATCGCCGACACCGCCAACTCCCACGTCTGGGCCTTCCTCGGCGACGGCGAGATGGACGAGGTCGAGTCCCTCGGCGCGATCGGCGTCGCGTCCCGCGAGGAGCTCGACAACCTCACCTTCGTCATCAACTGCAACCTGCAGCGCCTGGACGGCCCGGTGCGCGGCAACGGCAAGATCATTCAGGAGCTGGAGTCCTACTTCCGCGGAGCCGGCTGGAACGTCATCAAGGTCATCTGGGGCCGCGACTGGGATCGGCTGCTCGCCGCCGACCGCGACGGCGTCCTGGTCAACAAGATGAACACCACCCCGGACGGGCAGTTCCAGACCTACACGGTCGAATCCGGGGCCTACATCCGGGAGAATTTCTTCGGCGACGACCTGCGGCTGCGCAAGATGGTCGAGGACATCCCGGACGAGCAGCTCCGGCTGCTCTCGCGCGGCGGCCACGACTACCGCAAGGTCTACGCTGCCTTCGCCTCGGCCCGGGCGCACGTCGGCCAGCCGACCGTGATCCTGGCCCACACCATCAAGGGCTGGACGCTGGAGAGCTTCGAGGGCCGCAACGCGACCCACCAGATGAAGAAGCTCACCAAGGCCGACCTGAAAGCCTTCCGTGACCGGCTGCACCTGCCGATCACCGACGAGGCCCTGGAAGCCGACCTGCCGCCCTACTACCACCCGGGCGAGAAGTCGGATGAGATCCAGTACATGAAGGACCGCCGGGACGCCCTCGGCGGCTCGCTGCCCAAGCGGGTCAACCGGGCCAAGGCGCTGGTGCTGCCCGACTCGCAGGCCAGCGCCTACGCCGACCTCAAGAAGGGCTCCGGCAAGCAGTCGATCGCCACCACCCAGGTGATGGTCCGGCTGTTCAAGGACCTGATGCGCGACAAGGAAATCGGCAAGCGGTTCGTTCCAATCATTCCGGACGAGGCCCGCACCTTCGGCCTGGACGCGATCTTCCCGACGGCCAAGATCTACTCCCCGCACGGCCAGGAGTATGACGCCGTGGATCGCGACATGCTGCTGTCCTACAAGGAGTCCACCCAGGGCCAAATCCTGCACGAGGGCATCAGCGAGGCAGGCTCCACCGCGTCGCTGATCGCGGCCGGCACCACGTACTCCACGCACGGCGAGCCGATGATCCCGTTCTACATCTTCTACTCGATGTTCGGGTTTCAGCGCACGGGTGACCAGTTCTGGCAGTTCGCCGACCAGCTCGGCCGCGGCTTCGTCCTCGGCGCCACCGCTGGACGGACCACCCTGACCGGCGAGGGCCTGCAGCACGCCGACGGGCACTCGCTGCTGATCGCCTCGACGAATCCGGCGGTGGTGGCCTATGACGCCGCCTACGCCTACGAGATCGCCCACATCGTCGAGTCCGGGCTGGGCAGGATGTATGGCGCGACGGCCGAGCACCCGCACGGCGAGGACGTCTTCTTCTACCTGACCATCTACAACGAGCCGATTCCCCAGCCGGCCGAACCGGCCGGTGTGGACGCCGAGGGCATCCTGCGCGGCATCCACCAGGTCTCGGCGGCGACCGGTGAGCCCGGCCGGCCACGCGCCCAGCTGCTGGCCTCCGGAGTCGCGGTTCCGTGGGCGCTGCGAGCCCAGCAGCTGCTGGCCGAGGACTGGGGCGTCGACGTCGACGTCTGGTCGGTGACGTCATGGAATGAATTGCGACGAGATGCTCTTGCTGCCGACGAGCACAACTTCTTGCACCCAGACGCCGAGCCGCGGACGCCCTACGTGAGCACCAAGCTGGCCGATGCCGGCGGACCGGTCGTGGCGGTGTCGGACTACATGCGTGCGGTACCGGACCAGATCGCGCAGTGGGTCGCCAACCCGCAGCGTGAGTGGAGTTCGCTCGGTGCCGACGGGTTCGGCTTCGCCGACACCCGCGGGGCCGCTCGCCGGTTCTTCCACATCGACGCCGAGTCTGTCGTGGTGAACGTGCTGGCGCAGTTGGTCAAGCGCGGCGAGGTCAAGCCCGAGGCTGCTCGTGACGCCCTGGAGAAGTACCGGCTGCTGGACGTCTCGGCCGCCGGCACCGGATCGACCGAGGGCGCCGCCTGACCTCCAGAGCAGCTAAGGCACGACCAGTTCGGCTCCAGCCACCCGTGGTGACCGGAGCCGAACTGGTTGGGCGGATGGTCACGAGTCCGCCGCAGAGACCGGTCGGAATCCGCCGCAGAAGCCGCTCGGATCAGTACCGGGCGCCGACCACCTGCGCGCCCAGCGGGTCCAGTTCGGCCAGATCCTCGTCGGTGAGCCGCACGTCCAGCGCGGCCACGTTCTGCTCCAGCCACTTGACCCGCTTGGTGCCGGGAATCGGGGCCAGCGGCACGCCGAGGCGCTCTGACTGCGCGTAGACCCACGCCAGCGCGACCTGGGAGGCGGTCACGCCCTGGCGCTCGGCGACCTGCTGCACCGCCCGCACGATCGCCAGGTTGGCCTGGCCGGCGTCGCCGCTGAACCGCGGGTTCGCGCCCCGGAAGTCCTTGTCGTCGAGGCTGGCCAGGTCGACGGTGCCGGTCAGAAAGCCGCGTCCGAGCGGCGAGTACGGAACCAGCCCGATGCCGAGCTCCACCATCGTCGGCGTCACCGCTTCCACGTCGCGGGTCCACAGCGAGTACTCGCTCTGCACGGCCGTGATCGGGTGCACCGAGTGCGCCCGCCGCAGCAGGAACTCATCCACCTCCGACAACCCCAGGTAGCGCACCTTGCCCTCGGTGACGAGCTCGGCCATCGCGCCGACCGTCTCCTCGATCTCGGCGGTCTGCGGCGGCCGGTGCAGGTAGTACAGGTCGATCACGTCGACCCCCAGCCGCAGCAGCGAGGACTCGCAGGCTCGCTTGACATAGCCCGCCTCGCCGCGGATGACCCGGGCCTGGTCACCGCCGGAGCGGTCGATGCCGAACTTGGTCGCCAGCTGCACCTGCTCGCGCCGGTCCGAGATCGCCCGACCGACCAGCACCTCGTTGTGGCCGGCGCCGTAGACGTCGGCGGTGTCGAGAAGAGTCACGCCGAGCTCCAGGGCCCGGTGGATGGTGGCGATCGAGGAGTCCCAGTCGGCCGCTCCGTACCACTCGCTCATGCCCATGCAGCCCAGGCCCTGGGACGAGACCTCGAGCTCGCCCAGTCGAATTCGGTCCATGTCGCTGACCCCGATCTGCCGCCTGCGCGGCGCTGGCGTTCTGCTTCGTGGTGCTAGCCCGCGCGCTCGGGTGTTCGGTGCGCGGACCGGGTTCCAGGCTATGCGACCGGCAATTCAGCGCCGATCGTGCACCCGGACGGCCTTGCCCTGAGAGCGCTCGATCGACTGCGGCGCGAGCACCTGCACGGTGACCGTCACCCCGATCCGCTCCTTGATCAGCTCGCCGAGCCGGCCGGCGAGAGCACCGGCGTTGGCGTCCGACTCCCGGGACTCGACCCGGACGCTCAGCTCGTCCAGGCGGCCAGGCCGGCTCAGCACGCACTCGAAGTGCGGCGCCAGCCCCGGCACCGACAGCAGCAGCTCCTCGATCTGGGTCGGGAACACGTTCACGCCTCGGATGATCATCAGGTCGTCGGTGCGGCCGATGATCTTCTCGATGCAGCGAAAGGCCGGGTAGGCGCGGCCCGGCAGCAGCCGCGTCAGGTCCCGGGTGCGGTAGCGCACCACCGGCATCGCCTGCTTGGTGAGCGAGGTCAGCACCAGCTCACCCGGCTCGCCGTCGGGCAGCACCTCGCCGGTCACCGGGTCGATCACCTCGGGATAGAAGTGGTCCTCCCACAGCTGCAGGCTGCCGGGATGCCCGGCGGCCTCCTGGCCGATTCCCGGACCCATCACCTCGCTGAGACCGTAGATGTCCAGCGCTGTCAGACCGGCCCGGGCCTGCATCTCCGCGCGCATCGCCTCGGTCCACGGCTCGGCACCGAAGATGCCGATCCGCAGCGAGCAGCCGGCCGGGTCGATGCCCTGGCGATCCATCTCGTCCAGGATCGACAGGAAGTAGGACGGCGTGACCATGATGATCCGCGGCTCGAAGTCGGTGATCAGCTGGACCTGGCGGGCGGTCATGCCGCCGGACACCGGAACCACCGTGCACCCCAGCTTCTCGGCGCCGTAATGCGCGCCAAGGCCGCCGGTGAACAGCCCGTAGCCGTAGCCGACGTGCACCAGATCGCCCGGCCGGCCACCGGCGGCGTAGATCGATCGGGCCATCACCGAGGCCCAGACGTCGATGTCGGCGGCGGTGTAGCCCACTACCGTCGGCTTGCCGGTGGTGCCGGAGGAGGCGTGCACCCGGGCCACCTGCTCACGCGGCACCGCGAACATTCCGAACGGGTAGTTCTGCCGCAGTTCCGCCTTGCTGGTCAACGGAAACCTCGCCAGATCGGCAAGCTCCACCAGCTCGTCCGGATGCACGCCGGCGGCCTGGAACGCAGCGCGGTAGTGCGGCACGTGGGAATAGGCGTGGCGCAACGACCAGCGCAGCCGGCCCAGTTGCAGCTCGCGCAGCTCGCTCGCCTCGACGGCCGCCAGCTGGGCGAAACCCACGACAGTGTCCAGCCGCGACAGCTGCATCGACTCAGCCCCTTCGCGCAGTCGCCGCACGCGGACTGCGTCACTGCGCACCCTAGCCGCCGGACGGGCCGGGCCGTACTCAGACCGGGCTGCCGGCCCGCAGCCCGATCGCGTCGGTGGAGAGCGCCGGCAACAGCTCGCCGAGCGGAGCGTCGAGCAGGACGTCGGCCAGCGGATCGCCGCGGGTAGCGCCCTGGTTGACGATCGCCACCGCAATGCCCCGGGCGGCGGCGCGCCGGACGAAGCGGAACCCCGAGGCGACCGTCAGCGAGGAGCCCAGCACCAGCAGCAGCCGGCTGCCCTCCACCAGCGCGTAACAGTGCGCCACCCGCTCCGGCGGCACGTTCTCGCCGAAGAAGACGACATCGGGTTTGAGCGGGCCGGCACCGCAGTCCAGGCAGTCCAGCAACTGGAACCGCGCAATGTCGGCCTCGGCGAGCTCGACATCGCCGTCGGGCTTGACCGGGCCGGTCGCCGCGAAGTCGCGAGCCCGCGGATTGGCGGCCGCGAGCCGCTCGTCGAGCTCCTCGCGGTCACTGATCGCCCGGCAGCTCAGGCAGAGCACCCGGCTCAGGCCGCCGTGCAGCTCGACGACGTCGCGCGCACCACCGGCCTGGTGCAGGCCGTCGACGTTCTGGGTGATCACGCCGCGCAGCAGGCCGGCGTGCTGCAGCCGAGCCACCGCGCGGTGCCCGTCGTTCGGCTCGGCCTGCTCGATCATCTGCCAGCCGCGGTGGCTGCGTGCCCAGTAGCGCTGCCGGGCGACGGGGCTGGCAGTGAAGTCCTGATACGTCATCGGAGTGGCCGGCCGGGCCCGGCCGGTCGGGCCTCGGTAGTCGGGAATTCCGGACTCGGTGGATAGACCGGCGCCGGACAGCACCAGCACGTCGCCGGCCGCGAGCAGCTCGACCAGCCGCGGCAGGCCTTGCCGGGACGTGCCGCTGCGGGCCCGGACAACGGTGCTGCCGGA
>JAABUK010012762.1_pt1 | contig 10639 bp, 8 predicted proteins | sample 5559141 | NCBI WGS metagenome assembly JAABUK01 (sample SAMN10711869, study PRJNA513367) | rock metagenome | isolation source: Antarctica rocks | place: Antarctica: Victoria Land, Pudding Butte nord | collected 2016-01-03
AAGGATGAAGATCAGCTCCACGGTCTGCACCACCTTTATGATCGTGGCCGTGATCTGTATAACCATCACACTTTGCGTAAATAGTTTCTTTATTAGTCATTACCACGCCCCCTTCACCGCAGGTAATTGTTTTTACAAAGTCGAAGCTGAAAGTTCCTGCATCGCCAATTGTTCCGACAGATTTGCCTTTATACGTTGCGCCAATGCTTTGGCAGGCATCTTCCAATAACAAAAGATCGTGCTCGTCGCAAATATTTTTTAACGCATCTAAGTTTGCCATGCTGCCGCACATGTGCACAGGCATTATGCATTTTGTATTTTGCGTAATGGCTTCTTTAACTGCCTCCGGATCAAGGGTCAATGTCTCATCTACATCCACCAAAACAGGAATAGCGCCGACACTAAGCACAGCCTCAAAACTTGCTACGAAGGTAAACGTTGGCATAATAACTTCATCTCCGTATCCGATACCCAATGCTGCCATCGCCGTCGTTAAAGCTGCTGTGCCGCTGCTGGTAAGTTGCGCATATTTGCTGCCGAATGTGTTGCATATTTCAGCCTCAAGCTCTTTGGCTTTCCAGATTCCTTTTCTCGGCCCGTCAAACCCGTAACGCGTTAAAATTCCGGTTTCCAAAACGTCGTTTACTTCTTTGCGCTCTTCTTCACCCCAAAGTTCAAAGCCTGGCATATTATATAAATTTGAAAGGTTTTACAATTAGAGGTCAAAGGTAAAAGTTTTGTAACTAATATTTAATTGATCGCAAAGAAGCGCTAAGAAATCGCAACGAAACCGTGAAGTATTTTGACGCTTTTTGCCAAACTTTTCGACTGCTTTGTATCCTTTGCGCTTAAGAATTACTTCGGCTTAAAACCTCAAATGCCTTACTGTCAAACCATTGTTTTGCAGTTGCTTTAGAGAATGTATGCCAATGTTTAAATGTTTATCAACAAACATCTGCGTTACCTCCACATCGCTTTTTTCCGTTTTTACACCTTCAGGTATCATAGGCTGGTCACTCACCAGCAGCAATGCCCCGGTAGGTATTTTATTGTAAAAACCAACAGTAAAAATAGTGGCGGTTTCCATGTCTATGGCATAAGCGCGGATACGTTTCAGGTATTCTTTAAATTCAACGTCATGCTCCCAGACACGCCGGTTCATTGTATATACTGTACCCGTCCAGTAGTCTACTTCGTACTCACGGATAGTAGTGGAAATTGCTTTTTGCAAAGCAAACGCAGGCAGGGCAGGAACCTCCGGCGGAAAATAATCATCCGAAGTACCTTCTCCTCTTATTGCGGCAATTGGCAATATAAGATCACCTATTTTGTTTCTTTTTTTCAGTCCGCCGCATTTTCCTAAAAACAATACGGCCTCCGGTTCTATGGCTGTCAGCAAATCCATTACGGTTGCTGCTCCGGGGCTTCCCATACCAAAATTTATAATAGTTATCCCTCCGGCGGTTGCGCATTGCATCGGCCTGTCTTCTCCTACAATATTTACATCATGCAAAAAAGCAAACATTTTTACATAATTAGAAAAATTAGTAAGCAATATAAACTTCCCAAAATTTTCAAGCTTTTCGCCCGTGTATCTCGGCAGCCAGTTTTTTACAATTTCTTCTTTTGTATTCATAGCTATATCTTTCGTTTTTCTTTCTCGTCAGTAAGGGGATTCTGTAAATTTAGCAAATACTTTTGTTTAATGATTAACATAAAGTTTCCGCCGTATTCTTTTAAAATAAAAAATGAGAATGGCAAAGAAATCATTTTTGATGAATGCAGGAAACAGTGGGTTTCACTTACTCCGGAAGAGTGGGTGCGGCAAAATTTTTTACAGTATTTAATGCAGGAAAAGTTATATCCGGGTTCGCTGATCGCTGTCGAAAAAGAAATCATGTTAGGAGATTTGAAAAAGCGTTTTGATATTGTTGTTTTTAAAAATGAAAAGCCCTGGATGATAGTTGAATGCAAGGAAATGCAGGTAAAAATAACCGAAGCTGTGATACAGCAAATACTTAATTATAATATTACTTTACAGGCACAATATCTTGTTATTACCAACGGCATGTCCACATTTGCTTTGCATGTGCATCAGGGCAAATTTGAGTGGATTGAAAACCTTCCTGATTTTTAAAAGACAGAACCATGGCAGATATTGAAAATCAAATTGAAGAGATGATAAGGCAATTGGCTGAACTCAGAAGCCGGCAATTGCAGATGAATACCGAAATGGTTTTGATGGAAAGACAATTGGCAAGTCTGAAAGCTGCAGTCCTTCCAAACACACAACCTGCTGTAATTGAAAATATTTCTCCCGCAACTGCAGATACTGCTCAAACAGAAATGCCATATATACATGAGTTACAACAAAATATTCTAAAAAAAGCAGTACAAAAACCTCAACGCTCCTTTCACATTAACAGGGAAACGGAGAATTTTATAGGAACAAACGTTATAAGTAAAATTGGCATACTGGTTACCATCATAGGTGTTTTTATCGGGGCTAAATATGCAGTTGATAATGAGCTTATCAGCCCGTTTATGAGAATTCTTGCAGGTTATTGCGCTGCTGCTGCCTTAGCGTTTGTTGCTTTGAGACTAAAGAAGAAATATGAATATTTCAGTTCAGTTTTAATAGGCGGAGGATTAGCCGTTGCCTATTTTATTACCTACATAGCTTTTAGCTTTTATGATTTAATGCCGATGTTGCTTGCTTTTGTTTTAATGGTTATAACTACTTTCTCTGCGGTGGCTATTGCTTTGTGGTATAACCAGAAAGTTATTGCATTAATAGGGCAAGTTGCCGCTTATGCCATCCCATTTTTATTAGGGAATAAAAGCGGGAATGTTTTTGGTTTATTTGCCTACATTTCTTTTATAAATATTGGTCTTTTGGTTTTATCATTCAGAAAAGACTGGAAAGCTTTATATCATATTGCCTTTTTTCTTACCTGGTCAATTTATCTCTTCTGGTTAGTTGCAGGACCGCAGGTAACGAAGCATTTTTCGGCAGGATTATTATTTTTAACCTTTAACTTTTTTACCTTTTACATAACCTTTCTTTCTTATAAAATTTTAAAAAAAGAACAATACCATCTGGGAGAAATAGGCGTTTTGTTATTAAATGCTTTGTTTTATTTCTTTTCGGGTATTTACCTGGTTAATAAAAGTTTTGGGAACATTCATTTTCTTACATGGTTTACCATTGCAAATGCGGTCGTTCATTTTGTTGCAGGTTATTTTATTTACCGTTTGCATCTTGCCGATAAGACAGTATTTCAGTTTGTGGCTGGTCTCGGCCTTTTGTTTGTAACTGTAGCCATTCCTATTGAGTTAGATGGCAGTTGGGTTACTTTGTTGTGGATCGTCGAAGCGACTGCTTTATTTTATATTGCTGCTGCTAACAGCCGTGCTGTATATGCACATATTGCTTTGCCTTTGGTTGTTATTGCAGTTTTAAGCCTTTTGCAGGATTGGTCTGACAGCTATTCTTATTTACAGAGCTCATATACAGTCAAAAGCTTTCAAACTGTGCCTTTTGCTAATGCGAACTTCTGGCTTTCGTTGTTTGTTTGTGCATGCCTAAGTTATATTAGTTATACTGCCGGAAAGAAAACTTTTACCGGCATTAATGCTGTTGCTGCTAATTTTTTTAATAAGATTGTTCCTGTTGCTTTCTTATTCCTTCTCTATTTTGCGTTATATGACGAGATAGATTTTGCCTGGGATAAAATTATATACGCTAACACCATTAAGGGCAAAACTGTCATAAATCCTGTTCTTCCTCTTTTTCAATCGCTTACGTTACTGATTTTCTCTTGCATGTATTTCGCATTGGGGTTATTTGTAAATGTGAGATTTATTAAAAAAGAAAAATTTTGTTATTTTCTGCTGATATTAAGTGCCATAGTTGACATGGTGTTTCTAACGAGAGGGTTATATCTGACCGGGGAATTAAGAGAAATTTATTTATCAGCACCATCTTCTATAGCTTTAAGCTCACTTTTATTCTATCGCTACGTTTCCTTTGCCGCTTTAGCCATTCTTTGGATAAGCGCACATAAATCATTTAAAACTTTTAACCCTTCTTACTCATTCCAGGTTGCCTTTTCTTCTTTATTCAATCTGACTCTTCTTACAGTTATTTCAAACGAGTTCATTCAGTGGATGGATGTGGCAGGTTATCAAAATCAATATAAATTAGGTCTGAGCCTTATTGGCGGCGCCTATGCTTTAACGCTCATTTTTGCCGGCATTATTAAGAATAAAAAATATTTACGCATTTCAGCAATGATTTTGTTTGGCATTACTTTATTTAAATTGTTTTTTTATGATCTCGCTTCTTTATCAACCATATCTAAAACGGTTGTGCTGGTGTTATCAGGAATATTGCTTTTGTTTGCTTCATTTCTTTATAACAAATACAAAGACCTGCCTGCAGGGAAAGAGGAAAGTGGGAAGTAGTGTCTGAAGCTTCAGATCGTTTTAATACTTTTTTTAAAAAAATTTCGTTTTTCGAAGCAGCGATATTAATCTATAAATACTCTATTATTACCTTGATATTGATTTTACGGATTTTTTGAGCTTTATTTGCGCAATGATTTCAGGTATACAAGTATTCAATATCGTAATAATAAAATAACAACATCCAACCAGTATGTAATAAAATGTTACCCAACATTTATAATTGTAAAAGAGAATATTTCACTGCAGGTTTACAGAAAGATATTTATCAGGCTTAAATATTCTGCTATTTTTACAATTAAAAACTAAACGTAGTTATACGTAAATAAACAAAACATATATGGTGTCTATGAAACAACTAACAGTAAAACTTTGGGCTGTATTATTTTTCGCTCTGTCATTATCCATTAAGGCAACATCACAGGATGCCAATACGATAAATGTAGTTACTTCTGCTGTTCCCTTTTTAAGAATATCACCAGATGCCCGTGCAGGCGGTATGGGCGATGTGGGCATTGCAACTGCCCCTGATGCCAATGCATCTTTCTGGAACCTTGCAAAGGCGCCTTTTGCAGTCAGCCGTACCAGCATCTCTGCAACGTATACTCCATGGCTGAAAGACCTTGGATTAAACGATGTTTACCTTGCATCGCTTGCCGGTTATCACCAGTTGGATGAGCTTCAGGCTGTTTCTGCTTCTATTCGTTATTTCAGCTTAGGAAATATTCAGTTTACCGATTTCGCCGGCAATGATTTAGCACAGTTTCGTCCGCGTGAGTATTCTATTGATTTTGGATACAGCCGCAAAGTAAGCGAAAATTTAAGTGCAGGGGTAGCTTTAAGATACATTAATAGTAACCTTGCAAGCGGAACGTATAATGGAGTTACTTATAAATCCGGTACCGCAGTAGCTGCAGATTTTTCTTTATTTCATAATGGTATAAACGCAGAAGGCCAAGGTTTGAACTGGGGAATTACTTTAAACAACCTTGGCACTAAGATATCTTATACCAGCGATGCCCAGCAAAAAGATTATATACCTGCCAACTTAGGTTTGGGCGTAGCTAATACATGGGTTTTTGACGAAACCAGCAAATTCACTCTTGGGCTGGATATTAATAAATTAATGGTGCCTACACCTCCTTCTCTTACTGATGATACGACTGGAAATCCTTCAGTTTTAAGTGATTACCGTAATAAAAGCGTGATAAGCAGTTGGGTCAGCAGCTTTGGAGATGCGGGCAGCTTTAGTAATGAAATGAAAGAATACCAGATTTCCCTTGGTGGTGAGTATACTTATAATGACCAGTTTACTTTACGTGCAGGTTATTTTTACGAAGATAAATTAAAGGGCAACCGTAAGTATTTTACAGTTGGCGCAGGCTTAAAATACAATGTATTTGGTTTAAATTTCTCTTACCTTGTTCCTTCAGGTAATGGAGTCAGCCGCAATCCGTTGTCTAATACCTTACGTTTCAGCCTGGTATTTGATCTGGATAATAATACAAATGGTTCGGGCGGAACAACTACCGGGGCGCAATAAACAAAGAGGTAACAAGCTAAAGCGATATTATTTCTTTTAAGAGAAAATGGGGTAAATAGATTAATCATATCATTATCGCCTTAGTAAAACGCAAACAGATAATAAAAGAATACTATCCGACTAAGTGATCATACAGAATATCGTCCTTGTTTAATTCGGTGTATCTGAAATTCAGCAGTTTCATCTGACTGACCAGACGTTTGTAATCACCTTTATGTTTCAGCTCTATTCCTACAAGCGCCGGACCTGCTTCCTTGTTATTTTTTTGCATGTACTCAAACCTTGTAATGTCGTCAGAAGGCCCTAAAACATTGTTTACGAATTCTTTTAAAGCGCCGGGCCTTTGTGCAAAACGAATGAGAAAATAATGCTTTAGGCCTTCGTATTGCAGTGATCTTTCCTTTATCTCCTGCATACGGTCAATATCGTTATTGCTGCCGCTTAGAATGCAAACTACATTTTTGCCTCTTATTTGTTCTTTATAATCATCAAGAGCAGCAATGGATAAAGCCCCGGCTGGTTCCACAACAATTGCATCCTCATTATACAGTTGTAAGATAGTTGAACAAACTTTTCCTTCTGCCACCAGGTGCATATCGTCTAAAACATCTTTGCATATGGAATAGGTAATATCTCCTGCACGTTTTACAGATGCGCCGTCTACAAAACGTTCGATATTTTCCAACGTCACCGGGTGACCTGCCTTAAATGCTGCTAACATGGATGGTGCGCCAGCAGGCTCAACGCCAATCAGCCTTGTTTTAGGGCTTACAGATTTCATGTAAGATCCTACACCTGCAGCTAATCCGCCGCCGCCAACAGGAATAAATATATAGTCAGGATTCGAAAGTTCTTCATAAATTTCTACACCGACTGTTGCCTGTCCTTCAATAATCCGGTAATCATCGAACGGCGGAATAAATGTCATACATGACTCAGCAGTAAATTTTTTTGCTGCGATTGCACAATCATCAAAAGTATCACCCACTAATTCAATCCTGATGTTTTCTTCGCCAAACATCCTGGTTTGTTGTATCTTTTGGTTAGAGGTGATGGAGGGCATAAAAACAACCCCTTTTACGTTCAGCTTTTTGCACGACCATGCAAAACCCTGCGCATGGTTTCCTGCACTCGCACACACTACTCCGCACTTCAATTTCTCAGGAGGAAGGCTGCTCATCATATTGTAAGCGCCTCGTATTTTGTAAGAACGTACCACCTGCAGATCTTCTCTCTTCAGATATATATTGCAATCAAACTTTTTTGAAAGATGATGATGATAAACAAGCGGCGTTTTATTAACCACCTGTTTTATTCTTTCTGCTGCTTTTTTAAAATCCAGGACTGGTATTTTATCTGTGCCTGCTGTCATAATTTCATAACTATTATTTATAGAATTTTCATAGTATCAATATAAAAGTAAAAAGTACTGCAGGTATTTTTAATAATAATAGAAGTACTCATAACTTCATTAGAATCGATAATAATCCCGAAACAGTTTCATATTAAATTACTGCTTCTTCAAATTTATCCTGATTTTCGATTTCTTCAGCAGCAAGTTCCTGGTTTTCAGGTCTCAGGCTTCTTACTGTTTTGCCTGCTTGCCACATTTCACTTTCACGCAATTCTTTCAATTCTTCTTCTAATTTAGCACGATAATCGGTTTTGCTGTTGCTTTCTATTGATTTGGCGGCTTCTTTTCCTGCAGCTACACTTTCGTACAATTCGGTAAATACCGGCAAAGTAGCATCGCGGAATTTCTTCCACCAGTCTAATGCACCGCGTTGGGCTGTTGTCGAACAATTAGCATACATCCAGTCCATGCCGTTTTCTGCAACTAATGGCATAAGTGACTGGGTTAATTCTTCCACTGTTTCATTAAAGGCTTCAGAAGGAGAATGGCCTTTTGATCTTAAAACCTGGTATTGCGCAGCAAAAATTCCCTGGATGGCACCCATTAAAGTACCGCGCTCCCCGGTAAGGTCTGAAAAAACCTCTTTTCTGAAATCTGTTTCAAACAAATAACCGCTTCCGATAGCAATGCCTAATGCAACCACTCTTTCATACGCATGTCCCGTCGCATCCTGAAAAATTGCGTAGCTGCTGTTTAAACCACGGCCCTGTAAAAACATTCTGCGTAAAGAAGTGCCTGAGCCTTTAGGCGCAACTAAAAAAACATCTACATCTTTTGGAGGAATTATGCCCGTCTGATCATTATAAGTGATACCAAAACCATGAGAAAAATACAAAGCTTTACCAGCAGTCAAATGTTTTTTGACGGTCGGCCACAACTGAATTTGTGCTGCATCGCTCAGCAGGTAGCAGATAATTGTTCCGCGTTCCAAAGCTTCTTCAATATCAAAAAGTGTTTCACCTGGCACAAAACCGTCACGCACCGCTTTGTCCCACGATTTTGAATTTTTGCGCTGCCCCACAATCACATTAACGCCATTTTCTCTTTGGTTCAAAGCCTGCCCCGGGCCTTGTACGCCATAGCCAATTACCGCTACGATTTCGTCTTTCAATACTTCCTGCGCTTTTTCCAAAGGAAATTCTTCGCGTGTTACTACATTTTCTTCAACGCCACCAAAATTTAATTTTGCCATTGTAATGTTAGTTTGCCCCAGCCCTGAAGGGAGTAAGGATTGTTTAAAGTTGATATTTTATTGAGATTATTTTCATTAATTTTTTTATGTAACCAGCATTTAATCTGTATTCAGCTTCTGTTGTGTCACTCACTTGTACTGCAACAAAAAAATCAGCTTTTCTTATTTCGACTTTTTTTTAAGCTCCTTCAGCGATTTTGGCTTCAGGTTTCTTTTCGTTAAACGATATTTTGTTATTAAAAGGATCAGTCACTTCCACAGACCATGATCCATAAAAAGTTTCCCCAAATCCCGGCCGGTTATACTTGTACTTCTTATCAATCAACTGTTGGTGATAATCCTTTAAACCGGAGCACCAGACAAATACTTTTCCGCCCGGTGTAGCATCGCCATGATGTTCGCTTAAGTGTAAGGTTAAAGCATCTTTTGTAACTTCCATATACACCGGCATATCTTTTTCAAAACGATGTTCCCAAACAATTGTAAAACCTAACCAATCAACATAAAATTCAATTGCTTTCTGATAATCAAATATCCTTAAGACCGGTATCGTTTTTTCAATATTCATTTGCAGGGAATTAAATACAGGGATTAAAAGGATTAAAACGATTGAAGGCACATTTCGTATAATACTTTATTCTCCACGATATGTTTTACAAGGTTAAAAAAGATTAGATGGTTTAATAGTTTTTCTGCGCAATCCTTTTAATCGTTCCAATCCATGTTCCAATCCTTGTTTTACATACTAAACACTTCTTCCTGTTTATTCAAATATTCATTTTCTACTGCCTCTTCACCAGGTTCGGCTTCTTCAAATTCTTTTAATTTATCATGAAAACCATGACTTGCTTTTATAATGGCTACCCTTGCGCTTCTTACAAATTCTATTAATCCATAAGGGCTGAGAAAAGATATCAGCCTGTCAGTTTCTTCGCGATGGCCGCTTGTTTCAAAAACTGTGTAGTCTTTCCTGATTACAACGGCTCTTGCGCCATATTCTCTCAGCAGCCGTTCTACCTGCACTTTTTCTGCAATCTGGTCGGTACTCACTTTGTACATAGCTAATTCCTGCCATACTATTTCGTCATTTGTATTAAAGTAAACTTTTAATACTTCTACCTGCTTTTCAATCTGGCGTGCTACTTTCTTCACAACTTCTACCGTTTCATGTATGACAAGAGTAAAGCGTGATATGCTTTCTATTTCGGAAGGGGAGGTATTAAGACTTTCTATATTTATCTTTCTTCTTGAAAATATAATAGCAATGCGAACCAGTAATCCTACCTGGTTTTCTGCATAAACTGTTATGGTATATTCCTGTTTAAGCCCCCCCGCCCCTGAAGGGAGGCTTGGAAGAGCGCCAGCGTTTTTTTTATCTAAACTCATAAATCAAGCATTAAACTTTTGTTTTGTTTCCACATTTCTAATTTTTCAATCTCTCTCCTCCCTTTAGGGCCGGGGCTTCTAACTTAATCTTATTTCACTTACACTGCATCCCTGCGGTACCATAGGGAAAACATTGTCTTCTTTTGCCACCATTACTTCCAACAGGAAAGAACCATCATGATTAATCATAGTTTGCAAAGCTTGTTGCAGATCTGCTCTTTCAGAAACTTTTTGACCTTTTATGTGATAACCTTTAGCAACAGTCACATAATCGGGGCTGGTGATGTCAACAAAAGAATATCTTTTGTCGTGAAATAGTTGTTGCCACTGCCTCACCATACCCAAAAACTGGTTGTTAAGAATTACAATTTTTACATTCACTTCGGTTTGCATTATGGTGCCTAACTCCTGTATAGTCATTTGTATACCGCCATCACCAATTATGGCTATAACTGTCCGGTGGGGAGCGCCAAATTTTGCCCCGATAGCAGCAGGCAATCCAAAACCCATTGTGCCTGCGCCGCCGGAAGTAATGTTGCTTTTAGAATGATTAAATTTTGCGTAACGGCAGGTAATCATCTGGTGTTGCCCGACATCAGAAACCATGATTGCATCTCCGCCCGTAATTAAATTTATC
>JAABUK010012763.1_pt1 | contig 10639 bp, 8 predicted proteins | sample 5559141 | NCBI WGS metagenome assembly JAABUK01 (sample SAMN10711869, study PRJNA513367) | rock metagenome | isolation source: Antarctica rocks | place: Antarctica: Victoria Land, Pudding Butte nord | collected 2016-01-03
CCCCAGCCCCATCGGGATGTCGAAGCGCGCCGCGACTCGCGCCAGGATACGGTTCACCTCCGTGGCGCGCGGGTGGCCGCCGGTCATCCCGGCGATGGCGATCGGCAGGGCGAAGCGTCGCCCGAGATAGGGTGTGTGGAGATCGAGTGCCGCCAGATCGACTTCCGGCAGGGGATTGTGCAGCAGGACGATCTCGCTCCAGCGCGCCGTCACCGCCACTTCGGACGCGGCGCGCGCCGCCACCGTCAGATGCTCCGCTTTGCGGCGCGAGGTCGCCTCGTCTACCATCGTCAGCCTCCTGGCTTGTCTCCTGGCGGAACGGTGTTTTCCGGTGGTAGTCGTGATCCTGGTTGGGGATCGGGCGCGGGCGGGGCGTCAGACGCGCACGTATTGCCCCGCGCCGAGATTGCGGACCAGCCCCTTCAGTTCGAGGATCATCAGCTGCCCGCTCAGTTCGGCGATCGGGATGCCGCCGCGCTGCCCCAGATCGTTGATATGCGTCGGGCCGTCGCCGAGCAGGCGTAGGATCGCGCGCTCGTCCTCGTTCTCCGGCAGGGCGCGCTGCGTCGCCGTCTGCGCCTCGCGTCGTTCGAGGTGCAACTCGTTCGGCCCGACACTGTGCGGACTGAGGATGCTCCCCGGCACCGCGTAGACATCGCGCCCCTGCTCGGCGGCGAAATCGGTGGTGATCAGCGCGCCGCTCTTTGCAGGCGACTCGGTGACGAGCACGCCGAGAGAGAAGCCGGAGATCAAGCGATTGCGCGCGGGGAAATTCGGGGCATCGGGCGGCGTGCCGAGGTGGTATTCCGCGATCAACGCCCCCTGCCCGCCATCCGCGATCCGCGCGGCCAGGGCACGGTGCTCCGCCGGGTAGACCACGTCCACCCCGCAGCCGAGGAAGGCGATCGTCCGCCCCCCGGCGCGCAGGGCCGCGTCGTGCGCGTAGGCGTCGATCCCTTTCGCCATGCCGCTGACGATCGTCAGCCCCGCCGTGGCGAGTTCACCCGCGAGGCGCGTCGTCACTTCCCGTCCGTAGGCGGTGGCGCGTCGCGTCCCCACGATCCCCAGCGCCAGGTCGTCGGCGGCGGTCAGAGTGCCGCGCACGTAGAGGACCGGCGGCGGGGCGGCGATCTGGCGCAGCCGCGCGGGATAGGCGGGGTCGTCCCAGGTCAGCAGCGTCACCCCGGCGCGATCGACGCGGGCAAGTTCATGGTCGAGATCCCAGGTGCGCTTCGTCGCCGCGATGTTGGCGCGCAGCACCTCGCCGAACCCGGCGCGCTCCAACTCGCGCGGTGCGGCGTCCCAGGCGCGCGCGAGATCGCCGAAATGGTCGAGCAGCCGCGTCACGCGCGACGGCCCGATCCCTTTGGTCAGGTGGAAGCCGAGCCAGGGGCGGCGGGGGTCCGACACTGCTACCTCACAGCGCTGCTGTCACCGGGCGTCGCACGAGCGGGCATGCCGAGCGGTTATACGCGCTGATACGGATGTTCGTCAACTGTGGCGTGCGGGTCGTCCGCCAGCGCCGCCGCGCGGATGCCATCGAGCGCGATGGCATCGATCAGGCCGTGTGCGGCGGCGTGGGCGGCGAGCGCGGTGGTATCGTCGTCGAGGAGGAGCGGCACCTGTTGCTTGTGCAGTTCGAGCGCCAGCTTCGCGATCTCGTCGGCCCGCCCGGTCGTGTGGACGTGGCGGATGTAGATCGCCTTGATGCGGCCCGGATGGCTCTGCACCACCTCGCGATAGATCTCCGGGTCGCGCTCGCCGCTGTCACCGATCAGCACGAAGGGCAGGGTAGGGTAGCGGTTCAGCACGAGGCGGATCCGGTCGAGTTTGCGCTTCGGCAGGGTCGCGCCGGAGAGCCGCGCTCGCCCGCGCCCCCACGCTTGCAGGAGGAGCGGCCCCGCCGGGAGGCCGTGAAAGTCCATGAACTCGTCGAGGAGATCGTAGAGATTCCAGGGGCTGTTGGAGACGTAGAAGATCGGGTTCGGCCCGGCCCCCAGCGCACCCGCGCGCAGCGCGTGGTAGAAGGCCGCGACGCCGGGGAAGGGGACGCGCGTCTGGGCGCTGTTGAGCAAGACGATCCGCGCCATCGTCAGGAGGTCGGTCACACCGGTGCGGACCACCGTGTCGTCGATGTCGCTGATCACCCCGAAGGCCGCCCTGGCCGAAGGGATTAACACCTGACCGGTCGCGCGCACCGGCCCCTGACCGGGGACGCGCGGCGCGAGGAGTTCGAGCTCGATCGCGTACCAGTCCCGCTCGACCGGCAGCGCGACCGTGGGGTTGAAGCGGAAGGCGAAGTAACCCTCGTGGTCAGTGATCGTCTCCAACGTCTGATCGCCGATCGTGGCGCGGAGCTGGGCGTTGGCGATCTCGTCGCTATCGAAGCGACGGTACATATCGCGCAAACTTCGCAGGCCGGAGGTGGCGACCGCCTGCCGACTGATCCCCTTGTCTTCCAGCACCCGCCCGCGCAAGAGCAGATTATCGGCGGTGCCGAAGCCGCGATAGGGCAGGATCTGGAGCGGGGCGACGCGGCCAAAGAGCCACTTCAGCCCCAGGCGGCGCGCCCGCGCGCGTCGGAAGGCCGCGACGGTGTCCGAGATCAGTTGCCGCCACCAGCTCCACCACGCGCGCATACCGCTCCTTCTCATGCCGTGTGGGGTAGGGCAAAACTGGTGCCAGCGATCCAGGGGGCGTGGCGCTAAAGCCGTTCCGCGCCGACCAACTCCTCGACCGGGCGACCGAGCAGCGCCTCCATCTCCGCGATGATCGCCCGGCTCTTCGGCTCGATCCCGGTGAGCAGCGCGTAATGGGTCGGGGCGAGTAGCCCCCGATAGCGCTCCAGGACCGAGGCGAGGCGTGCGGTCAGGACGACCGTCCGGTCCCCGTGCGTGAGGGCATCGGCGATGGTGACGGCGCGCTCCTCCCAGCTGCGCGGGCGATAGTCCGCGCGCGGCCAGCCAACCAGGGTCGCCTCGTCCGGGGTCAGCCCCGAGAAGCCGTGGCAGAGGCAGACCTGGGCCAGCTGTGGCTCGCCCAGCGCGGTCAGGAGCTGATGCCCCGCCGTCAGATGGCCGAGGCTGTCGTGCGTCTCGCTCCGTCCGATGTCATGGAGCAGCCCGGCGACGCGCGCCGTGGTCGGCGAGACGTCCGCCCCGGCGTCGCGCAGCGCCTCGGCGATGATCCCGGCGCTCCGGGCGACCGCCCCCGAGTGCGCCCCCCAGCCGGTATCGAGCGCCACGTAACGTGCCAGCAACGCTCGCGCCGCCGCTTCGGTCAGCATCGCGTCCCTTTCCTGATCTTTGCGGCCCGATGTTCCACCGATGGAACGTGCGGCACGGGCATCGGTCACGCGCTCAATCTGCCGCCGCCTGCTTCGACGCGCGCGTGGGGAGCGGGACCACTTCCGCCGCCACCGGTCCCGGTGTACCGCGTAGCGCGGTGACGACGACGACGGTGCCGACCGGCAATGTCCGCGCGCACGCCGAGGTGGCGACCAGGGTGAGGGGCGGGGTGATGAAGCGGGGCTCGACCGCGCCACGCCGCCCCGGCTCGATGGCGATCGTCACCGCAGCGAGGGCGCCGACCAGATCGTCCAACGCGCCGTTGCGCGCGACGGCGCGACGCGCGCCGACGGCCAGCCCGCCGAAGAGCGCGGCCCCGAGGACGGCGAAGAGCAGCGCGGCGATGAGGCCGCGACCGCCCCCGAAGGCGAAGAGGCGGACGGCCAGGATGCCGCCGCCGCCGAAACAGGTCAGCGCGGCCAGCGCCACGGCCAGGGCGAGGGGTGGCGCCGGCTCCAGGGGCGCGTCGCGGCGGAAGGCGACGGTCAGCGTGCCCACCCCACCGAGGCCGAGGGCGAGGAGGTAGAGGAGCAGCCCTTCACCGTTCAGCGCCGCCACACGATACCTCTCTCCCCCTCGTCCAGCGCCGCCCCGCGCTATCGCGCAGCGCGTAATGAGTAGCGCGCTACTCTGCGACGTACAACGCGAGCGTGCGCGGTTTGTTTCTGCGGTCATGGCCGGGAGTGGCCGCCCCCGCCGCGTTCGTCGGGCGTGGTGGCGCACGGGCCGCGCCACCACCGCACAGCGCAACGAGCGAGCCAGGCCGTCCATCCGTGGTGCGATCGCCGCGCGAAAAGCGCGACATCAATCGGCCCACAATGGGCGCTTTCGGCCCGGCAGCAGCACACAGCGCCTACCCGTGCCGCGTCGGCGCTCGTATCTCGGGGATGATACCGCGTTGCAAGGCTTGCTGGCGGTACGAATTGGTCGCGGTGCGGGCGGCGTGTTGCCTTGACAGCGGGCGCGTACCCCCTATATATTAGTAAATAACGGACGACCGTTATTTTTTGGGAGGATGATGAGCCCGAAGCGTACCGACGAGTTCAAGGCCGACCGCCGCGACGCGATCCTCGACGCCGCGCAACGCCTCTTCGTGGCGCACGGCTACGATCGCACCACCCTGCGCGAGATCGCCCGCGAGGCCGGGCTGTCCACCGGCGCGATCTACATCTATTTCCAGACCAAGGCCGAGATCCTCGAAGCGGTCTGTCGCGCCGAATGGAGCGCCGAACAGGAAGCGATCCGGGTCAGCCTGGCGGCGCACACCGCGACCGGACGGGGGGCGCGCATGGAAGGGGCGTTGCTCAAAGGGCTCGCCCGCCACGCCGATCTCCCCGATGCGGAGGTGCGCCAGCGCGAGCGGGCGCGCGTGCTGATGATCTACGAGGCGACGCGCGAGCCCGCCTTCGCCGCCAGCGTCGAGGCGCTCTTCGCCGAGAGTCGCGCCTTCGCGCTGACGATCCTGCGCGAGGAACAGGCGTCGGGCTTCGTGCGCGCCGATGTCGATCTCGATGCGCTGGTGGAGATCCTGATCGCCCTCTCGTTCGGCCTGGAAGTGAACGAATTGCTCGGCGGGCAGCGGCTGGACTGGCGCACGATCATCCGCACCCTGGCCGACACCCTCGCGCGGGGCCTCGCGCAGGATGCTGTGCCCGCCGTACCGGCGTTGTCACCGCAGACCAGCGCCCGCTAATCGTCGCACGTCGATGACACGCGGCGTAGTCCCGCGTGAATCACCTTATGCCATGAGGAGGTCTGATGTTTGGTGCCTGGGGTCGGTTCGTCTATCGTGCCCGCTGGGCGGTGCTGATCATCTCGCTGTTGCTTGTCGTCTCGTCGGTGGTGGGCATCCTCCGCCTCTCCACGAGCCTGCCGAGCGCCTATCGCGGCGACGAGCACGCCGAGTCGAGCCGCGCGGTCGATCTGCAAAGCGCCGAACTGCCAACCGATGGCGGCGGCAGTTTCACGCTGATCTTCAGCGCCAAAGATGGCGCGTTGAAGGCGAGTGACCCCGCCTTCGCGGCGGCGACCGAGGCGGCGCTCCAGCCGTTACGCGCCGATGCGCGCGTCGCGTCGATCACGCAGAATCCGGCGTTCGTCTCGACCGATGGCGTGCGGAGTTTCGTGACCGTCCGCACGGTCGACTCCGTCGCCCAGGCCGGGAAGTATTATGCGGAACTGCGCGGGCTGGTCCGCTCCGACCGCCTCGACATCGTCGCCACCGGCAATCTGCCGATCAACGCCGACTTCACGGCCACCACCGAGCACGATCTGCAGCGCGCGGAGTTCGTCGGCCTGCCGATCGCCCTGGTGATCCTGTTGCTCGTCTTCGGGGCGATTCTTCTGCGGACGCTGCGGCGCACGTCCTTGCGCGGGGCGACGTTTGCGCTGCTCCTGACCTTCGGCACACTGGTCATCGCCCTGATCCCGCTGCTGGTCGGCGGCTTCGGCATCCTCGGCGGCCTCGCCGGGATCTACGCGCTGGCGCATCGCCGCGAGATGTCGATCTACTCGCTGAATATCGCCTCGATGATTGGCCTCGGTTTGGCGATCGACTACTCGCTCTTCATCATCAGCCGCTTCCTGGAAGAGGTCGGGCGTCGTCCGGTCGGCGCGGCGATTGAGCGGACGATCGCGACGACCGGGCGCTCGATCGCCTTCTCCGGGCTGACCGTGGCGATCGGTGTCGCGGGCCTCCTCTTCTACCACTCGCAGATGCTGGTCGCGATCGGCCTCAGCGGGATCCTGGTCGTCACCACGGCGGTCTTCTACGGCCTCACCTTCCTCCCGGCCCTGCTGTCGATCGGTGGCGTGGCGATCGAACGCCGCGCGCCGCACTGGTTGACGCCGCTCATCGCCACGGATGACACGCCGCAGGGGACCAGGGGCTTCTGGCATCGGCTGGCGACGGGCGTGATGGCGCGACCGTGGTTCGTGCTCCTCCCGGCGCTCGCGCTCCTCCTCCTCCTCGGCAGCCCGATCGTGCGCCTGCAACTCGGCTCGGCCGATATCAGCGTCCTCCCCGCGTATGTGGAGTCGCGTCACGGCTACGAACTGCTCCTCAACGACTTCCCCGGCAATAACAACACCAGCATCCCGGTCGTCGTCGATTACGCCGCTGGGCAGCCGCTGAGCGCCGCGCGGATCGGCCAGCTCTACGATTACGCCGCGTGGCTGCGTGGCCTGCCGGACGTCGCTGGGGTCCAGGCGGTCGTCGCCCCTGCCGGTGCGGACGGCAAGACGCTTCCGAAGGAACAGGCGGTGGCGCTGCTGAGCGCCCCGCGTGAGTCGCTGCCTGCGGCGCTACAGGCTGGGTTGAAGCAGACCGTCGGCGCGCACATCGTCGTCCTCACCGTGCAGACGACCGGCACGGTCGATAGCGCCGCCGCGCGCGACCTCGTCCGCGCGATCCGTGCCGGGGGCGGCCCGGCGACCGGCGGCGAGACCCTGGTCGGCGGACAGACGGCGATCACCCTCGACACCGTCTCCTCGCTGCTCACCGATACGCGCGTAGCGGTCCTCTTCGTGATCCTCGCGACGCTGGTCGTCCTCTTCCTGCTCCTCGGCTCGGTCGTCCTGCCGATCAAGGCGGTGATCGTCAACCTCCTCTCGATCAGCGCCTCCTACGGTGCGCTCGTCTTCATCTTCCAGGAGGGTCACCTCAGTCGCCTCCTCGGCTTCAGCCCCTCCCCGATCGAACCGATCGTGCCGGTGATCATGTTCTGTATCCTCTTCGGCCTCTCGATGGACTACGAAGTCCTGCTGCTGAGCCGGATGAAAGAGGAATACGACCACCTGGGCGACAATCGCGCGGCGGTCGCGATGGGCCTGGAGCAGACCGGGCAGTTGATCACCGGGGCGGCGGCGATCATGGTTGCGGTCTTCTCCTCGTTCGCCCTCGCCGAGATCGTGATCATCAAGTCGATCGGCCTCGGGATGGCGCTGGCCGTCGCCTCCGACGCCCTGATCGTCCGCTCGCTGATCGTCCCGGCGGCGATGCGCCTCCTCGGCGACTGGAACTGGTGGGCACCGGCCCCGCTCGCGCGCCTCTACAGCCGCCTCGGCCTCGCGGAACGCAGCGGCGATGGGCCGACACCGCAGCCGGTGTTGGAGGCAGCGGATTAGCGAGTAGGCGAGTAGGCCAGCAGCGAAGGGGCGCGAGCAATAGCTGCTCGCGCCCCTTCGCTGCTCCATCGGTCAGGCCCTGACTAGCAGCGCCAAGTGCTTTTGCCTACGCGCCTACTTCGTCCTCAGATACGCCAGCGCCGCCGCGAGTTGCGGGTCGTTCCCGGCGGAGATGTCTGCCGGGGTGATCGCCACCACCTGATTCGGGGTGACGCCGACGTTGTTGATCTCCTCGCCGTCCGGGCCGAGGACGCGCTGCACGGTGATCTCGAGCGCGCTCCCCTCGGCCAGCTCGAAGACCTGGGCGCTGCCGAGCGCGCCCGCGCTCTTGGTGCCGATCAGGTAGCCCCCGCGATCCTTGGCGAATGCGGCGGTGATATCGGCGGAGGAGGCCGAGGTGCCATTGCTGAGGACGACCCAGGGGAGGCCGAGGAGCGGCACGTCCGGGTCGGGATTCTCCTCCGTGCGCTTGCCATCGGCGTCGATGGTGATCGCGTGCGGCCCCTGGTGGCTGAAGTGGCTGAGGATGTGGGCGAGGGCATCGGTCGAGCCGCCGCCATTCTGGCGCACGTCGAAGACGAGCGCCGTGATCCCCTGGGCTTGCAGCGCGGCCAGCGCGGTATCGAACTCCTGGTCGGCGGTGATGCTGAACGCGCGCAGCTTGATGTAGCCGACCCCGCCCTCCAGCACGCGCGAGGAGATGACCGGCAGGCTGTACTCCGCGACGCTGACCGAGACGTTGAGCGTCTGCTTAGTGGCGGGGCGGTTTACGCGCAACGTCGCCTGCGTGCCGACCGCCCCGGTCAGCAGGTCGTACAGCCCCTGATTGCCGGTCCCGACCTGCGCCTCGCGCCCATTGACCTGCTCGATGACATCGCCCGCGCGCAGGCCCGCCCGCGCCGCCGGGGTGTCGGGGTAGACCTCGTAGAGATAGAAGCTCTTACTATCATCGTCGGTCGTCAGGTCGAAACCGGGGCCGATGGCCTTGTTATCCCCGGACAGTTCGAGCTGGAAGCGTTGCCAGAGCTTCGGGCCGAGGTACGACAGATGGTTGTCGTTCAGGCTGCGCGCCATGCCATCCAGCGCCACGCGCGCCAGGAGGCTCGTATCGATCGCCCGGCCATACTTCTGCAGCAGGATGTTGTAGCGCGCGGCGTAGACCTGCCAGTCGGCGTCGCGGTCGCCGGTCAGCGCCAGCGTCGGCACGTCGGCGGCGGGGAGTCCCGCCTGCTTGAAGATGTCCCAGGCACCATTGAGCAGCACCTTGTTATCGAGCCCGCTGTTGCGGTCGACATAATTGAGGAGGATGCAGCGGTACGCCTGCTCGATCGTGGCGAGCGTCGCCGCGCCCTCCGGCAACGGTGGTTGCTCGAGATCGGCGTCGCGGCAGGGCTCGTCCGCCGTCGGCGTGAACGGCTCGCGCGTCGCGGTCGGTGTGCCGCGTCCGCTGACCGGGGTCGCGGTGCCGCGACCGGGCGTGGCGGTCCCGCGCGTGGGTGTGGCGGCCGGTCGGGTCGGCGTGGCATTCGCCGCCGGGGTGCCCGCACGAGTGGGGGTCGCGCTGGGACGCGCGGTGGCGCTCGCCGTGGGGCTGGCCGTGGCGCTCGCGCCGCGCGTGGCCGAGGCCGCCGCTGTCGCCACCACGGTCGGCGTATTCGCCGCCGCCGCAACCGTGGCCGTTGCGGCGGTCGTCGCGGTCGGGTCGGCGATCGGGGTGCCGGGGAAGGTACAGGCGGCCAGGGCCAGCAGGAGGCCGAGGCAGAGGGTTGTCAGGGCGAACGTCGCGCGCCCGCGTCGTCGCCGGGGCGATTGCTCGAATAATTCCACAGGATCCTCTTTCGCTGGCGACAGTTCGCGGTAGTGTCCGGGGGCCGGAGGGCCGCGCCGTGGGCACCCCCTATGGCCTTAACGTGCGCTGCTGGGGGACTGTTCCGCTCGCGCGGCGCGGCGGCGTTCGGCGGGCGCGCGCAGGGCGATGAGGGGGAAGAAGCGCGCGGCGCTGAGTTGCCGCCGCCAGCGCCAGGGCTGCGCGATCAGGCGGAAGAGCCATTCGAGCCCCGCCCGCTGGATCGGGCGCGGCGCGCGCCGCACGCGCCCGGCCAGGAAGTCGAGCGTGCCACCGACGCCGAGCGCCACGCCGACATCGAGCTGCGCGAGATTGCGCGCCAGCCACCCTTCCTGACGGGGGGCACCGAAGGCGACGAGCAGGAGATCGACGCGCCCGGCGGCGGCGATCGCGGCGCGCGTCTGCGGGTCGTGCGCCGCGTCCGCGCGCCCCGCATCGGTGCCGACGATCCGCAGCGCGGGCCAGCGGGCCAGCATCTGTGCGGCCGCCTCCTCCGCCACTCCCGGTGCGCCGCCGAGGAGAAAGACCCGCCAGCCGCGCCCGGCGGCCTCCGCCAGCAGGCGCAGCGTCAGATCGCTGCCGCGCACCTGCGCCCGCAGGGGGCTGCCCCAGAGACGCGTGGCGAGGAGCAGGCCGCCACCATCGGGGATCGCGAGGTCGGCGCGGGCGAGGGCGTGGCACAGGCCCCGATCCGCGCGCGCGGCCATCACGATCTCCGGGTTCGGCGTGACGACGCTGCGCCTCCCCTCGGCGACGAAGGCGATGCAGCGCGCGACCGCCTCACCCTCGGTCACATCGTCCACCCGCACGCCAAGGATGCGCCGACTCGCGGGCAACGCCACGCTAGTTGGCCCAGATGTGCGTCCAGGACATCGGCGGGATCGCGGCGGTGATCAGCAGCAGGGCGACGATCAGCCCGATCGTGAAGGTGCGGTGCCGCGCGACCGGCGAATCGAGGCGCTTCGCCCGCACATTCACGATGTGGACGATCACCAGCGCGACGATCATGACCAGCGGATGGATGTAGGCGATGAACGTCGTCTGCCCCTGCCAGGCCCGGGTGACCCCGTAGAGGAGCAACCCGAGGACGACCTGGATGTCGATCGCGCTCGTCGTCAGCAAGCCCAGGGTCCGGTCGGTTCCGGTCCACGGCCCCCCGCGCGCCCAGCCGCTGATGCCCCGGATCAGCGCCACCACCACCACGATCAGCACGACCCAGCGCCACAGGCTATGCAACCCGAGCAATATTTGCATCACCGCAACCCCTTCAATTCTGGTGGCGCGCCACTCGCGCCCACGCTCGCTGACACTGTACCATAGC